>Ga0190275_10001808_pt1 | contig 15691 bp, 15 predicted proteins | sample Popmic550T_FD_133745 | JGI IMG/M metagenome (GOLD analysis project Ga0190275, IMG submission 133745) | Populus adjacent soil microbial communities from riparian zone of Yellowstone River, Montana, USA - 550 T | ecosystem: Environmental > Terrestrial > Soil > Riparian zone > Trees stand | place...
ACTCCGCGTCCTGCACGATTCCGCAGATGACGAGCCGGCGCCCGGCCAGCCGGGCGATCTCGATGGCTTCGGCCGTGCCCTTGTCGGGGTGGATGCGCCCCAGGATGACCAGATCCTCGCCGCCGGTTGGCGAGAACGGCAACGCCGCGAGGTCGATCCCGTGATACACGGTGGCGACGTAATCGAGATCAGGGACCCGGTCCGAATCAGAAATCGACACGTAGGCAGATCGGGCCGCCCGATAGGCGGGCAGGATCGCCCGGTTGGAAAAGCCGTGGATGGTGGTGACCATCGGGGCCGCGCAGAGCTCGGAGAAGCTCAATGGCAGCCAGTCCAGGTTGTTGTGCACGATGTCGAATTCGGCCGACCGGCTCAAGGCATGGGCAACGTGCAGCGCCTCCCAGACCCGCCCGTCCAGTTCCGGGTGCTCCGCATACGGGACAGCGCACACGCTGTCCAGCTCTGCCGACGTCACGGAATCGCCGGTGGCGAACAGGGTGACGTCAACTCCGAGCGCCACCAGGCCCTCGGTGATCAGACTGGTCACCAGCTCCCAGGGGCCGTAGTGCTCGGGTGGGGTGCGCCAGGCGATCGGCGCGAGCATTGCGACCTTCATTGCGTCCGCGCTGCCCGCACGGCCGCCGCGAGATAGCTCACGGTTGGGGCAGCGACGATTGCAGCCCGGCCGCCTCCAGAGCCAACAGGGCCTGGAAGAACGCGAGGGTGGACTCGGCGCCCTCGTTCTCGTTCATTCCGGAGGATCCCAGACCGTCGTGGCAGCCACCGGTCGCAAAGTCATAGACCGGTTCGCCGAGCCGGTTGCGGCCGAGGAACCACTCGAAGGCGCGGACGGCCCGTCGGCCGTACCGACGATTGTCCGTCGCGGCCAGCGCGTCGGTCAGCGATTCGACCAGCGCGGCCGCATCGAGCGGTTGCTCGTCCCCATCGAAATCAATCGATGGCTGAGCGTCCTTCGTGCGCACCCAGGAATTGCCGACAAGCCGGACCTGCGAGCTGTCCAGCGCGCATTGCGCGCCGTACCAGTCGAGCGCCTCGAGGCCAGCTGCGAGCATCTCCCCGTCACCAAGCCGGTGGCCGGCGGCGATCAGGCCCTGCGGCAACCGGGCGTTGTCGTAGGTCAGGTCGTCCTCGAACCAACGCCAGTCGTCGGTCCGGTGACAGCGATACGCCTCCAGCAACCGCTCGCCGAGATCGCGCAAGAGCACCCGAAGCTCCTCCGGGAGAGCTTCCAGTGGCGGCCGGGCGAGCCCGATCGCCGCAAACGCCCACGCCCGCAGGCTCGTCAACTGTGCGACCGCCGGCGCGAGTTCCGTCAGCAACCGCAGGCTGGGAGCCGCGACGGCCCGCGGCGGGTGCGCGGCAATGACAACGCCCAGCGCCCAGACCGCACGTCCGACGTGATCGCCGTTGTGCGGTTCATCGAGCCACCGCCGGTCGTAGGACATCATGTTGTGCATGCCGGTGCCGGCCGGGTTCGAAGCATGCCGCAGGAAGCTCAGGCCCAGCGTGACCATTCGGCTGAAAGTGCGATCGTCACGCTCACGATCCAGCCCCGCCGCGACGATCACCAGCCGGGCCATGTCGTCGACGCAGTAACCGCTGGCCAGGTTCGGCACAACGCCGTCCGCGTGCTGCACGATTCCGACATTGTCGACGAGCGTCAGCAGATGGTCGGATTGGATGGACGGCGAGGACGCGACCCGGCCGGCGATGGCCTGGCTCTCCGCCGGAATGCCGAGTTGACGGGCCTGCCGCAGCACATCGAGCGTCTGTGCCCCGACTGCCGGCCAGGCGAGCCCGGCGCCGATCCGCTGCGCCTCCTGCGCCGCCGCGGCAAGTTCGATGGGATTGTCCAGCAACTGCAGGACGCCTTTGGCGAACTCGGTGGGATCGTCGAACGGGACCAGAATCCCGGCGCCCGAAGCGAGCAGGTCCTCTGCGTAGAAGTACGGCGTCGACACCACCGGGCAGCCGGCGACGATGGCAAAGGTCAACGCGCCCGAAACGATCTGTTCCCGCGAACGGTAGGGGGTGAGGTAGAGGTCGGTGGCCGACAATAGAAATGCCAGCTCCTCGATGGACAGGAACCGGTCCAGGAACTGCACGTTCCGCTCCAGGCCGCGGTCGCGGACCAGGCGTTCGAGCGAGAGCCGATACCGCTCGCCCTCCTCCTTGACCACCTCAGGATGGGTCTGGCCGGCGACCAGATACAGCACCTCGCGATGCACCGCGGCGATCTCGGCGAGCGCCTCGATGGCCGTCTCGATGCCCTTGCCGGCGGAGATCAGACCGAAGGTGGACAGCACCGTACGGCCTTCCAGATGGGCCATGGTCCGGTGCGCGCCCTCGTGATCGACGTTCGATGCGCCTTGCGCCGCATCGGCGATCTGCGGCAGCAACGCCGTCGGTGCGCCGTGCGGCACGACCCGAACGCGGGCGGCCGGCGCCACCCCGGCGTCCACCACCATTCGGCGTGCGGTGTCGGTGAACACCGTGACGAGGGCGGCGCGCTGGCAGAGTTCGCCGAGCACCTCGGCCTGGCGGGGAGACGGCGCGGACAACACGGTGTGCAGCGTGACGACAAACGGCTGCCGCAGCTCTTGAACCAACGACAGCACGTACGAGCCGGCGTCGCCGCCGAAGATGCCGTACTCGTGCTCGATCAACACGACATCGGTGCCGCGCCCGTCGAGCAGGGCCGGCACTGCGACGTAGTCGGCGCGCACGTCCTGCCGGATGGTGGAGAGCACTTCGGGCCTCGATGAGGAATGGTGATCGCGAACGATCGCCACGACGTCAATTTCCATCGACGAATCAACTTCGAGCAATGCGGATCGAAGATCGCGGGAGAAAGTGCCGATGCCGCACGGCCGGGGCGGATAGGTGGAGATGATTGCCATTCGCATGGTCGTTGCTGGACCTGGGGACACGCCGACCTACCTTCATGATGTTGAGCCGCACCCGCCCTGGCGGGGATGAATCCTGACGAATCCTGTTCCCCACCGGTCGGTTGCTCAAACCCTCGAAAGGGTATGACGCTGAGGTCATCCCGAGCGAAGTCCGCCGCGCGTACGAGGAGCCCAAGTCGACTGCGGCACATGCATGGTCGAATTGAGGCACAAAAAAATTCCGGAACTATTCCGGAAAGACAACGATGTCAGCACCGTCGTGATCGATCCATCAGCGGGCGTTGGGCTCAGAATAGCAGATTTCGAGGTCGCCCTTCGACGAGACCTTCCCGAATGGTCCGATCAGGTGAGTTCGACCCCGGCTGCCGTAAATGCTGCCGGAAACATCGGGGAAACATATTCGGCGATGCGTCATCGGCGGCTTTTCCGGGTACTGCACGGTGGGCGGCGATGACCACTCGGTGCCCAGCGGACGGTGCCGCCGTGGCACCGGCGATTCGGGAGGTTGCGACATGACCAATGCCATGGAGTCCAAGGCAGGCGAGCAGACACCGGACACCGGCCAGGGGGTTGTTACCCGGACGGTGAACGCTCCGGCGGAGGCGGTCTGGGGGGTGCTTGCCGACGGCTGGATGTACGGCATGTGGGTGGTCGGGGCGTCACGGATTCGGGAGGTGGAGCCGAGCTGGCCACAGCAGGGCAGCCGGATCCATCACTCCGTCGGTCTCTGGCCCCTGTTGATCGACGATCACACCGAGGTGTTGTCGGCGACGGCGGGCCGCGAACTGCTGCTCAAGGCCCGTGGCTGGCCGGCGGGCGAGGCACAAGTGCGATTGACGATCGAGCCGGCCAGGTCCCAGCACAGCACCATCCGGATCGCCGAGGACGTTACTGCTGGCCCGGGGTTGCTCGTACCTCGTCCGGCGCGCCAGCAGGTCATCAAGGCTCGGAACATCGAAACCCTGCGCCGGCTGGCGTTCATTGCCGAGGGCAGGTACCGGGAGAGCGTCAACGCGGGTAGGACGTCGGAGCTCTAGCGTTTCGGCAGCAGCCGAGCCCAGGCCGTCTTGTTCAACCGACGTCGCATTGCACCGGTCCGGCCGGCGCTGCCCAGCGCGGAAAGAGCAGCGTTCCAGCCGCAGGCGCCGTGCACCCCGCCACCCGGGTGCGCCGAGGCGCTGGCCAGGAACAGTCCGTTGATGGGCGTCTCCGGACGACCCGTGCCAGGGGTGGGCCGGAAGATCAGCTGCTGATGCAGGCCGCAGGTGCCACCGTTGGTCGCCCCGCCGACCAGGTTGGCGTTGGAGGCCTCGAGGTCGAGCGGCGACTGGATGTGCCGGCCGACGATGCTGTCGGCAAAGCCAGGGGCGAGCCTTTCCAAGCTGTCCTGAACTCGCTGCACATGTTCGGCCACCAGGTCGTCGGTCCAGTCGAGGCCGTGCGGAACATGGGTATACGCCCAGGCGGATTCCGTGCCCACCGGCGATCGGGACGGGTCCGCTGTCGTCATCTGGCCGAACAGCCCGAACGGGGATTTCGGGAGCCGGCCCACCGAGAGGTCGGCGGCGAAGTCGACGAAGCCGTCGTTGTCTACGCCGAAATGCACCGTGCCCGCGCCTTTCGCGCCCTCGGCACGCCATGGAATCGGACGGTTCAGCGCCCAGTTGATCTTCATGGTGGGGTGGTCCCACTGAAAGTTCGTCAGCTGCGCAGCAAGCTGGGCGGGTAGGTGCTGCAGTCCAACCAGATCGCGGTACAGAGCCGGGGCCGACACGTCCGCCAGCACTCCACGCCTGGCTCTGACCAGGCTACCGTCCGCGCAGCGCACCCCGACCGCGCGGCCACCCGCGATCAGCACGGATGTCACCCGGGCTGCCGTGCGGACCTGGCCCCCACCCTTGACGACCCGAGACTCCAGGGCCTGAGCCAGTTTCCCCGAACCGCCTTGCGGTACCGGAAAGCCGACGTCCTGGCCCAGCATGCACAGCAACCATCCGAAGACACCGCTGCCCGCGGCGTCCGGCGGGATGTCGCTGTGCATGGCGTTACCGGTCAACAGCAGTCCCGCGCCAGCTCCGCGGAACCTTTCGTCGGCGAGGCGCCGCACCGGGAGCACGGCGAGCCGGGCCAGGTCCATGGTGCCCGCCGTCTTCAGCCGGCCCAGCAGCGCGAGCGCGGCTCTCACGGGTGGGAACGGGGTGAAAAGCGCATCCAGCAACGGATCTCGTATTCGCTGCCAGCCGTCGAACATGTCCAGCCACGCCTGCCCATCGCCGGCGGCAAAGGTGTCCAAATTTGCTGCGGTACTGGCAGCGTCGGCGCAGAGGACGGCCGCACGACCGTCCTCCAGCACATGGGCGAGCGGGGCCGGGGCCCGCATCCAGGTGAGCCCGTGCTGGTCGAGATCGAGGTTCTTGATTACCGGGGACGCAGCGGCCAACGGATAAAACGCGCTGAACAGGTCCGTGGAGTACCCGGGAGCAGTGACCTCCGCGCTCCGGACGGCCCCACCGATCGAGTCCTGCGCCTCTAGGACCAGCACGTCCCATCCCGCATCCACCAGGGCGTTGGCGGCGACCAAGCCGTTGGGCCCGGAGCCGATCACCACGGCATCGACGGTCGTTGTGGTCACGCGTTCTCCCAGGGTGTGGCTCGAGTAGCGATCCCCACAAATTTCAGGCCCTGCGCCGTCGCAGGTCTGGCGCCGTCGCAGGTCCGGCGCATTTGGGGCGGTCCGGCGCTGGACAGAGCGCCGGACCGGCCTTCCGCTATGCCGGGTCCGGTGTCTCTTCCGGTTCGAAGGTGTCCGGCTGGGCATCTGCCCCGATGCCGACTCCGGTCTCCGGGTTCGGGATGTCGTCCCTGGCCTCGTCGGTTTCGTCCGGGCGAGGTTCGTTGCTGGCCGTGGTCATGTCAGTTCTCCTTCGTGCTAGCGGTGGTGGTCTCCAGAGTCTCGCCGCTGGTGCGGCGAAGTGATTCTCCCTGACGGATATCGCGGTCCTGCTTTGCCGCCTTCTTCTCGCTCGCCCTGGTGTCCCGTGGTGGGAGTTGGATGTCCCGCTCGGCCGCGATGCCCGCCTGCAGCTGGCGACCGCGTTCCATCTCGGCGTCGAGCTCAGCGCCAAACAGCAGCGCGAGGTTGGTGATCCACAACCACAACAGGAAAATGATCACTCCGGCCAGCGAGCCATAGGTCTTGTTGTAATTGGAGAACTGCGAAATATAAAACCCGAACAGGGCTGACGCGATGATCCAGGTCAGGATGGCGACAACGGCGCCGACGCTGATCCAGCGGAATTTGGGCTGCTTCACATTGGGTGTGGCGTAGTAGAGGATCGCCACGACCAGAGCCGCGATTGCCATCAGTACCGGCCATTTGACGATGTTCCAGATGGTGACGGCGGTGTCGCCGAGTCCAATGGCCTCGCCGATCGCCCGGGACACCGGCCCGGTCACGACCAGACCGATCAACACCAGACCGGCCAGCAGGACGGCCACCAGCGTGATGACGATCATCAATGGGCGCAGCTTCCAGAACGGCCGGCCCTCGTCGATCTCGTAGACCCGGTTCATCGCCCGCCCGAACGCCCCGACATAGCCCGAAGCGGACCACAGGGCGCCGGCCACACCGATGATCAGACCGAGCCCGGCGGCGGAGTTCTGAGTCAGTTGCTCCAGCGGACCCTTGATGGTGTCGGCGACCGAGCCCGCGCCGACCTGCTGCAGGATCTCCACCAACTGCTGGGTGGTGCTCTGCTGGCCGACCAGACCGAGCAATGAGACCAACGCGAGCAGGGCGGGGAACAACGCCAGCACGGCGTAGTAAGTCAGCGCCGCAGCGAGATCGGTGCACTCGTCGTCGGAGAACTCGCTGATTGTCTTGCGGAGGATATATTTCCACGACGGCTTGGTGAGATCCGTGGGAGTATCAGGCTTATCGGGATGCTCCGGGTCAGGTGCGCGATCTCGGGCGACCGCAGGCATTTCGTCGGTGGGCCGGGCCATGGGATCCCCTCTCTTCTCCTGTGTCCGCGTTCGGAAGTGCCCGCTGCCGTCGTCGCCAAACACAATCCGTTCCCATTCTTCGGCCATCCAACGCGACCGGCGGATCTGACAGGGCGGCCGGCTGAACCGACAGGGCTACCGGCTGATCGGGCAGGCGACCCGGCGCTGATGAGCGCCGAGCCGTCCTGCTGCGCCGTGAGCCCCGGTGGCTGCGGCCGCCGTGCAGGCGACCCGGCGCTGATGAGCGCCGAGCCGCTCTGCTGCGCCGTCAGCCCACGTGACTGCGGCTGCCATGCTCGAGGAAGAACCGGACCATCTCCGCGGAGGCGTCGGGGCCCTGCTGGTCGGTGTAACTGCCGACCGGATTGCCGCCGAACCAGGCATGCCCGCCGCCCTGCACCAGGAAGCTTTCTGCCACGACAACCCCGGACGCGTCGGTGTGCACCTGGCGGGTGTACGGCCGCTTGCCATCCTCGCCGCGGTTGCTGGAGGTCGACGCCCGCACCGGACCGACTCGAGAGGCGCCGGCGGTGCTGCTGGCAATGAGCTTCTCAGCGTTGATCGGTGCGACGGTGGAATCGGCGGTGCCGTGGAAGACGATCAACGGCACGCTGCCGGCGGCGACCGGATTTCCGCCGGTGTGCATTGCGGAGAACGCGGACGGGACGTCCTGGGCCGCCCGGTAGCCGATGCCGGAATGCACGCCGGCGGCTGCGAAGAGATCCGGATAGGTCGCTGCCATGACGGCGGACATGGCCCCGCCGGCGGAGAGTCCCGTGACGTAGACCCGTCCTGCGTCAATAGCATTCTGCTGTATCACTTCCCGGGTGATCCCGGCGATGATGGCGGGTTCACCGGAACCGGCCTGCTGATCCTCGGGGCGGAACCAGTTCCAGTAACCCTGCGGGTTGGCGGACCGTGATTGTTCCGGATACGCCACCAGGAACGTGTGCTCTTCGGCCAGCGCGTTCATCCCGGTGCCCGCCGCGAAGTCCACCGCAGATTGGGTGCCGCCATGCAGCATCACGACGAGCGGGACGGGCGCCCCGGTGTAGCCGGTGGGAATGTAGAGGTCGTACTGCCGGCTGCCCGCCGGACAAGAGTAGGACAGGTGCCGGATCTCGCCGCCGGCCGCGGCGGCAGCCTCGGCCGCTGCCGGGTTCGCCGGGCCGCCGAGCCCGGGCAGACCAGAAAGGTTCAGTCCCGACAGGTTCAGTCCCGCCGATCCCGATCCTGGCAAGCCACCGGGCAGCCCTTCGGCCAGGCCTTTGGGCAGCTTCTTGAGCAGGTCGGCGAGTTTCGCCTTCATTCCCGGCTGCGGCGCCTTCCTGGGGTCCGCGTCGACCGGCGCCGAGAACGATGCCGGGGCGTTGATGCCGAGTTTCGCGAGGATGCCGGTGGGATCGGGCAGCCCCATTCCACTGGGCGCACCGACCTGTGGAGGTAGCGCGTTGATACCCACCGACGATGTGGTCTCGCGGACCAGCGTCATGGCGCGGTCGATGGTGGCCTGGTAATCGGACATGGTTGTACCCCAAAGGTGTGAGTGGTGTTTTGGCGGTGGCCAGAGCTGGCCATCGTGAGCGCCGCTCCGATTGGTGGGGGGCGGCGAGTGCCGGATCATTTGGCCGGCGGCTGCGTGGAACTGGTGGTGCGTTGTTCAGGCCGTGCGGCGATCTGGTGGTGCGGTGTTCTGGTGGTGCGGTGTCAGGCGGTGCGGGAGGCCAGCGCCGCTTTGACGGCGCGGGATGCCCGGAAGGATCCGAGCACCTCTACCGATTCGATCGTGGCGAGAGCGAGCTCGGGCGAGACGTCGTTGTCGATGCTGCCAAGACCGAGGACACGAAGGTGCACCGTGCGCCCCGCGTCCTGCAGTTCCTCCAGCTGTGCACGGCTGTAGGTAACGGTGCCGAGCGCGAGGGTCCGTCGCTCGACACTGTCTTTGACTGCGGTAGAACGGGTTTCCAGCTGACGGCGGATAGCGGTGCGGATGAAATCGGTGCGGTTGGCGAAGAACCCTTCGTCCACCAGCAGGTCGATCTCACCCAGGTCAACCAAGCCGATGTTGATCGTGATCTTCTCGGCCCGTTCGATCTCTGCCATTCCGTTGCTCCATCCCTTGCCGTCCTCACTACTGTAGCACCATCCCACGGGATGGTGTGCAGATGGTTTCCGGCAGAGGGTGGGCGTGGCGTCTCGGAGCTCTGCACACGGGTATCGCAAGGGGCGTTGCCACACCACGCGCGGGTAGCTCCACACCCGGCCCGATCATGGCCACACCACGCGCGGGTAGCTCCAGACCCGGCCCGATCATCGCCACACCACACGCGGGTAGCTCCACACCCGGCCCGATCATCGCCACACCACGCACGGGTAACTCCACACCCGGCCCGATCATTGCCACACCAGCAGCTGTTTTCGGACAACGTCCGCGGGGGTTGTGACGACCTCACGGAGGCTGTGGCGATGGGGATCCCCGGGAAGTAGCTTGCCGCGGGCGACCCCCACGGCAGTCCGGCGGGCGCGCATTGCCGTCGCATCCGGCGGGCTCGCTCTCGATGGCAGTTCGACAGGCCCGCATTCAGCAACAGTCCTGCGGGTCTACTTCCCGGCGGCGGCTTTACGGGCGCGGCTGCGCAATTGCAGAATTCGCACGGTTCCCAGTAGTCCGGCGGTCAACGCACCGGCGACGGCAGCAAACAACATAGCCACGCCCAGCGACAGGGTGCCCTCGAACCAGAGATATTTCACCTGCACGGCATCCGGGTTCTGCACCACGAAAATCAACAGAAAAACGAACACGATGGCGGCGACGATCAGCGCCACCCAAGCGGCGCCGGTGCGGGAATGTTTACGTGCGGGCGTGCCGGCGCCCACCGGCGTCGAGGGCGATGGCACATAGTCCGGTTGCACGGGGGCGGCAGCCCCGGTCGAGTCGGGGCCGAGCCCAACCGTCGGCATATCCGGACTGCTGTACGGCTCGACGTATCCCCCCGATCCCGCTGCCGGCTGCGGATTGGCAGGTGGGTAGGTCGGATACGCCGGAGGCCCTTGGCTCGGTGGCGTCGGCTGATCACCGGAGAAGGATTGCGGGCTGCTCATGATGCCTCCGGTGCGAGAAGAATGCATTCAAGGGACTCAGTGCCCCGGACGGGGAAGGTGCAAACCGTCCGCAGGTGTCGGCGCGAGGACATATGAGTGACGGAGCGGGCCAGTGACTGTTCGTCATTCGGCCCAATGCCGAGCGTACTGCGGAAACCCGAATCAAGAAGTTCGGCTAGCGAGGTGTCATAACGCCGGTCCGTGGGCACTGAAGACGAATCCAAGCCAGTCCAATCGACGAGCGAGGAATCGTGATGATCATGGATGCGCGCCAGTTGATGACGCCGGCCCAACCCTGCCTCAATGAATCCGAGACTGTGGTGTTGGCGGCCAGGCGGATGCGTGCGCTCGGCGTCTCCTCGATTCCGGTGAGCGGATCGGGAGACGACTTCATTGGCATGCTTTCCGAGCGGGACATCGTGGAACGTTGCGTTGCCGACGCTCAAGACCCGCGATTGATGAGTGTTGGGTCGCTGGTTCGGTACTGCGAGCAAACAGTGAGCGTCGATCATCCGGCCGACGCCACCGTCCTCAGCCTGGTGCTGCGGCAACCGCAGGGTCAACTGCCCGTCGTGGACAACGGCGTGCTGGTCGGCGTGATCACCTTGGCCGGTATTGCGTCACTGCTGATCGACGACCGCGACCCCGACGGCGCCTCGGCAAAGCTCTTTCGGCCCATCTGAGTTTCCGCGGCTGGACTTCTGTGCGGCCGTCGACCGGCAGCTACCCCGCCTGATCCTGCGCTCTGCCTGCAGTCGCAAGCCGGGCGCCGATCGCAACCGGGCGTCCACCACCGCATCGAATTCGGCGGAACCGAGACGCGCTACTCCTCGGGACCGAGTCCGAAGCGGTTGAGGGCGCTGTCCCGCTCCTGGGTGGCGTCGGCTCCACTGAGCAGTTCGTTGCCGTCGTCCGAGGCCCCGCTCTCCGGGCCGAGCCCGTATCGCTCGAGGTCACTTTCCGTCCCGTCTTGGACGCCGTCGGCAGTGCGGCTGTCGGCATTGACGCTGTCGATGGTGGCGCGGTCGGGAATGGCGCGCTCTTCGCGGGTCTCGGCATGGATCGGTGTCTGTTCGGTCATCTGGCAGTGCTCCCTAGGTTGGTTGATGGGGATTGCGCAGGGCCGGCCCAGTTGCACGACGAGCCCACAGTGATCGGAAACGGAGGGTTCTCGCTGTCGCCGGGTCAGAAATCGGGGCGCTGCGCGATCCGCTCCGCCTCGCGGGATTCGTCGGCCGTGGCACCGTCAGGACCGTCTTGCAAACGCCGGGCCCGGCGGTCGATCGCCAGATCCGGCTCGGTCAGCGGCGAGGATTCCCACTCCTGCGTGGCCTCGCCGATCTGCGTCGTCGAATCGGCCGTCGAATCGACGGGTGGCGGTACAGATTCCGGATTGGTCATGGTGATCTCCTCGGGCTGGTCTACCTGGACGGGTTACCCAGCGGACACTCCGGCAAACCAATTTGCCGGATCGTCGACCCGGCCATTGACACCTGACGAAGGCCAGGCTGCGTGAGATGACCGGTTGGGAGCTGCTGTCGCGGGGTACAGCAAGTGCAGCGAAAATGCCAGGGAATACGCGTCGCGAAGAAAAGACTTCGCGGTGACCATGGGAGGGACGAGATGACCATTCCAGAGCCCGCACAGCCAGGCCCGCTGCCGACGCCCGATCCGATCAATCCGCCGGGCCCGGTGGACCCGACGAGCCCATCGCCCGAGCCGCCGCCGGTCAACCCGGATCGGCCACCGGTACCCTTGGAGCCGCCGCCGGCCCCAGATCCGGTCAGTCCGGATCCGGCCCAGCCGTACCCCAGTCCAGGCCCGATTTCGCCCGATCCAACAGCGCCAGATCGAACTCAGCCGGCCTTCTGATCTCAGCCGAGAACTGCCTCACTGAACGTGGTGATGGCTCGGCTAACTGGGGTAAGCGCATCATTTACGTCACGACACGCCGCAGAAGTTTGTAAACACGCCGATGGCTGTTCTCTAACGCTAGGCCATTCGGGTATATTCACAGCATGGCAACAATCACTAGGACCTTCCTTGTCGACGACCTCGATGGGTCGGCCGAAGAAGTTAAAACGGTCCACCTGAGTCTTGACGGCGCTGACTTCGAGATCGACTTGAGCGCACAGAACGCCGACCGCTTGCGGGGCAAGCTGGCGAAATTCATCGAAAATGGCACCCGGGTCACCGGAAAGTCGCCGCGGCGGACCCTCCGCGCCGTCAGGCCGGCGCCCTCTGGTCGCGACCAGGTTCAGGCGGTGCGCGATTGGGCTCGCAAACATGGCCTGGCTGTGTCGGACCGCGGCCGGATCGCCAAGTCGGTCCAGGAAGCGTTCGACGCCGCGCACTGAACGGGCCCCTCCACCTGACAGTGGGCGTCAAGTGGTCAACGGTGTCGTCGTCAGCCCTCGACCGACACCGGCTCCGAGTCGTCGGCCCGCTGCAGGTCCAGCCCTATCCAGGTGTCTTTCGATCCGCCGCCCTGTGATGAGTTCACCAGCAGCCCCTCCGAATCCAACGCCACCCTGCTCAAGGCGATATCCGGCACCAGTACCTGGTCACGCTCGGCCAGCGCAAACACCCGCAGATCGACATGACGCGGCTCCAGCCCGCCAGCGGTCAGCGTTGGGTGCGAAGAGAACCGAATCACCTCCTGCGCGATGAACAGGTGCGGCGCTGCCGCCACCTCCGCCCGCATTCGGGCGACTTCTTCGTCGGTCAGGTCCGGTCCGATCATCACCCCGGCGCCACCGGATCCGTCGACCGGTTTCACCACAAGGTCGTGCAGCCGATCCCGCACGCCCTCGTACTGATTCGGGTCGGCCAGCACCCAGGTACCGACGTCACCGATCAGCGGGTCCTCACCGAGGTAATACTTGATCATCGTGTGGACGAACGCATATATGGCTTTGTCATCGGCCACGCCATTGCCGGGAGTGTTCACCACGGAGACCGTACCGGCGCGGGAAGCGGCCAGCAGCAACGCATTTGCCGACTCGGAGACGGCAGGTCCGTCGATCAGCTCGTCATCACCCAGTCTGCGATACAGCACATCCAGTTGCAGCGATCGGCCGTCGACGACAGCATTGACACCGTCGGCGTCCCCGCGAAGGTCCTGCGGGGCTACCACCGGGACGCCCATGGCGTCCGCCAACAGTCGATGCTCGTACCACGCAGAGTTGCCGGGTCCATCGGAAAGCACGGCAACCTGCGGGGTCGATTGCCGGCAGCGCGGCGGCCCGGACTGCGAGAGCGCGGACAGCAACGCCGCGCCAACCGATTCCGGAGATCGCAGGCCGGGCCAAGGATGCAACATTGGCAACGCGGCCGCTGCGGTGCGCCGATTGGACACGGCATACCCCAGCCCGGATGGGACTCGGAGGTTGTCCTCGAGCACCACCCAGCGCCCGGACGGAGCGTGCAGTAGATCGAAACCCAGCACAACGGCGCGCGGCCGGCCGCCGGGCGCCAGGTCGCGCGCGGCGGGCAGGAAACCCGGACAGTTGTTGATCACCGTCTCCGGAATGACGCCGTCCCGAACGATGTCGGCCTCGCCGTAGACGTCGGCCAGAAAGGCGTTGAGCGCCCTGGTCCGCTGCCGCAATCCGGCGCCGATCCCAGCCCAGTCGTCGGTCGACAACAATCGGGGAATCGGATCCAGCGGGAAGGGCTGCTCCTGCAGTTCGCCGTCGACCTCGGCGATGAAGGTGATGCCCTCGGCTTTGCGAACAATGCCCAACCGACGGGTCGCTGCCCGCACGCCATCGATCCCGACCTTGTCCAGCGCGGCGACGATCTCCGTGTAGTCGGGTCGGACGTGGCCCGTTGGGTCGACTGCCTCATCGAGCGGACCGGGCCGATACCCGGCCAACAAGCCCGGCAGGGCACTCACGTGTCCGGTCATGTCGTCACCTCAGGTGCCATTGGACGATCGCCTGGGTTGAGCTGATCCGGCCGTCGTGTCCCACGATGGTGTGACCCTCACCCGGCAACAACATCAATTCGGTTCGTGCGCCCGCGGCGAGCAGCGCCCGATGGGCCCGGATCGATTCGCCGACCGGGACGTTGGTGTCCTGCTCGCCGTGCACCAGGAGCGTCGGGGCGACGACCCGATCCATCTGATGCAATGGCGACAATCCCTGCAGGATCTCCGTATCGGCGTGCGGGTCGCCGTATTCGGTGACCGACGCCGCCGCCATCCAGGTCTCGGTTTCGGCGAAAAACGACGCGAATTCGGACATGCCGGCATGGCTGGAGCCGGATCTGAACAATTGTGGCCACCGAGTCATCGACACCAAAACCAGGTACCCACCGTAGGACCAGCCATGCACGCCGATCCGATCGACGGTGGCGAGACCGGAATCGATGAGAAATGCCACCGTGGCCGGGATGTCCTGGAACGAGGACTCCCGCCGACCCAGATCGTCCATACCCATGAACGTCAGCCCATAGCCGGTCGAACCGCGGACGTTGGGCGCGAAGACCTGCAGGCCGGCCGCGACCAGCGACTGAATCAGGATCGAGAATGCCGGCCGCTCTTGGCTTTCCGGGCCGCCATGCAGCAGGACCACGGTTGGCAAGGGACCTTGCCGATCGGGGCGGTACAGCAGGCCGTGTAGCGGGACGCCGTCAGGCGCGGCGTAGCTCAGGTAACGCGGCCGGCACAGTCGCTCACGCGGCAGCTCCGGTTCCGGCAGCCCGATGACCCGGTGCGGCGGCTCGCCGGTGCGACCCGGTTGGCCACCCGGGTCGGCCAGGTCGACGTGGTACAGGCTCCTGGGTGCAACGGGTTCGGACAATTCCAGGATCGCGGAACGTTCGTCCGCCTGCACCGTCCATCCCGGCAGGACCCGTTGGCCGATGTCGATCGGGTAGGACGATCCGCTGGCCAGGTCCTTGATCTGGATCGTGCTGCGCCCGTCCCCGACGTTCCAAACAAGCATTGCGCTGCGGCCGCCGCCCAGGATCGCGTACGACTCCAGATCCGCATCAGCCCGCTCGGCCAGCACCCGCAGCCGGCCGGGCATGCCCTGCGCGTCGAGCGGGACAACGCCGAGGGCATACCGCTCCCGGCCGGCGACGAACCTCAGATACACCGCGGACCCGTCCGGTAGGAATCGGCCGTCCTCGGCGAGATCGGCTCCCTCTTCGGGAAAGTCGGCGGCCAGCAACCGCCGGGCCGGCGCCATGACGCCGGCGCCGTCGGCCGGATCAAGGATATCGACGACTACCAGGTGCCGACGGCCGCGGGACCCACGCCGGGCCACCAGGCGCCGCACGTCCCACGACACGGACGTGACGGCCAGGAATCCGCCGCTGGCGACGCTGCGCACGTCACCGGTCAGCACGTCCACCAGGCAGACGTCGGCATCCGGCCCACGACCATCGGCGAGGGAGAACGCATAGATGTTCGGTAGCGATGTCCAACAGCCCGCGAGCACCGTCGATCGTTCGTCCAGTCCGGCCAGCGGACGTGAACCGCTGCCATCCGGGCGCATGACGTGCAGTTCCGCCCGGATCAGTCCGCCGGGAGAAACCAGATACGTCAACCACTGTCCGTCCGGCGACCAGGCCACGGAAATGATTTCCTGATGTCCGGGCGAGACCTGACGGGGCGTCCGGTCGGCGATGTCACCGGCCGCGTTCAG
>Ga0190275_10001809_pt1 | contig 15689 bp, 14 predicted proteins | sample Popmic550T_FD_133745 | JGI IMG/M metagenome (GOLD analysis project Ga0190275, IMG submission 133745) | Populus adjacent soil microbial communities from riparian zone of Yellowstone River, Montana, USA - 550 T | ecosystem: Environmental > Terrestrial > Soil > Riparian zone > Trees stand | place...
CCCCGGCACGCCCGGCGCCACTACCACCCCCGGCGGCAACCCCTCCACCACGACCCCCGGCTCAACCACCTCCCCGGGACCCACCAGCGCCACCACCCCGCCACCCAGCGGCACCGACCCAGCCAGCGTCACCCTCTCCAACGGCCACGCGGACTACGCGGTACGGCTAGAGAACGGCAAGCTGACCTCCCGCCTGAAGGACGGCACCAAACCCGGCGCCCCCGTCTGGCGTGACCCCTCCAAGGTCACCATCCGCCTCACCGCCGCGGCAGGAACGCGAGCACCAGGCGGCGCCTTCGCCTTCCTCGGCCCGCAAGGCTCCCCGCTCTGGCAGATCCCGCAGACGCAGAAGGACGGCGTCATCTGGCTAGGCTGGAACACCGAGGAACTCACCGCCGGCCAGCTCTCTACCGGCGTCGACTGGCGCCTCGACCGCGTCACCGGACCGGGCAACTTCGCCATCTTCGAGTTCGACTCGTTCGGCCGCCCGAAGATCATCTTCAACAGCGGCGACGGCCTGCCCGACACCTACCGCATCCCGCTGGGCACCCACGCCCACGGCAACTGGTCCTTCACCAAACCAGGCACCTACAAAGCCACCTTCACCCACACCGCCACCCTCACCAATGGGTCGCGTTCCACCACTACTTCAACCCTCACCTTTGTAGTAACCACCGCCTCCAACGCCAGCAACGGCGCAGCCCACCCAGCCGCAGCACGCGGAGCCGCCGCCACAACATTTGCCGCCAGCAACAACACGGTGACTGGAGCTTCGCCGGCTGGGGCTGGGTGCAAGTTGGCTTCTGCCGGGGCTGAAATTGGCCCGGGGTGGATCGGCGGCGGTGCGGCGCTCGTAGTGATTGGTGTTGTGGTGCTGGTTGCTACCCGGCGTCGGAGTGACGCGTGAGGCGCGGCAGGCGGGTTACCGCCGCGGCGGTTGCGTTCGTAGTACTGGCTACTAGTGGTTGTGCAGGAGCGTCAGCCGGTGGCGGCGGGAAGCTCAACGTCGTCGCGACCACCGAGATCCTCGCCGACCTCGCCCAGCGCGTAGGTGGTGACCGCGTGGAGGCGTCGTCGCTGGTACCGGCCGGTGGTGACCCGCATTCCTACGAGCCGACCCCGGCCGACGCCAAGCGCGTCGCCAAGGCTGACGTCACCTTCACCAACCACCTGCTGCTGGAACCCCAGTCGCTGATCAAGACGATCGACGCGAACGCACCCAAGGGCTCCCCCAACGTCTCGCTCGCCGAGGCGGCCGAGTCCTACGGCGCGAACGTGATCCCGTTGGTCGAGGACATCGGCCTGGACGTGCTCTGGCTCGGCCTCCGGGTCCGCGGCAATGGCAAGGCGCGCGGCGCCACCCGCACGTCGTCCGTCCAGCTCACGGCTACCAAGGTCGTCGGCCCCGGCAAACTCGTCGCGTACCTGACCGAGTCGCTCGGCCAGCCTGACGTGTACTTCGACTCGGACGGCCCGGCCGAGAGCATGACGCTGCCGCCCGCGGCTCACACCCACCTGAACTGGGCCTTCACCAAACCCGGCGTCTACCAGCTCACCCTCGAAGGCAAGCTCGACGTCGGTGACGGCAAACCCCTGCAGCCGCTGGGCAGCGGTGTCTTCACCTTCGCCGTCGGAGTCGAACCACACCAGGTCCGTCCGGTCGACGGCGGCAAGCCGACCGTGCTCGACGACGGCCACACCGACCTCACCGTCGACCTCGACTCTGGCCAGGTCTACGCGTACTCCGATGCGAAGCAGCCAGGCGAAGCTCAAATCGCAGTACCGGCGTCCCGGGTCGTCATCGACGTACCGGGCAAGGCACTCGAGACCGTGCCGAACGATCCGCGCTTCGCCTTCCTCGGCAAGGCGGGGGCGCAGATCCACCAACTCCCGCAGGCGGTCCTCGGCAAGCACGTGCACGGCGAGATCGACCCACATCTGTGGGAAGACGTTGCCAACGTGAAGGCATATGTGCAGTTGATGCGCGACACGTTGATCAATGTTGATCCGGATGGATCAAGTACCTACCGAAGCAACACTGACGCGTATTTACGGGAACTCGACGACCTTGACTCCTACGTCCGGTCACAGCTGGCGAAGATCCCGGCCGCCCGGCGGCAGCTGATCACCACGCATGACGCGTTCGGCTACCTGGCTTCGGCGTACGGGATGAAGGTGGCGGGCTTCGTAGTACCGAACCCGGCGCAGGAGCCGAGTGTGGATCAGGTCCGCAAGCTGTCCGAGACGATCCGCAACCTGAAGGTGCCGGCCGTCTTCATCGAGCCGAACCTGGCTCAGCGCGCGTCCGTACTGACCCAGGTCGCCCGCGACAACGGCGTCCGGGTCTGCTCGATCTACGGCGACTCGTTCGACGAGAAGGCCAAGACCTACGTCGCGATGATGCGGCACAACGCCGACGAACTGCTGCTCTGCCTGGGGGACCCGAAATGAAACTTCTACTTGCGCTTTTGTTGCCGGTGGCAATTGTTCCAGCGGCCGCACCGCCGACCGAACAGGTGGTGATCGCCGCCGGACATGTCGACATCGGGCCGCGGTTCGTGGACGGCAAGTGGACGATCCAACTGCGCGACGACACCGCCGATCCGACGGTCTGGCGGCCGCTGGAGAACGTCGTCATCCAGGCATCGGACAAGGCAGAACTGGCAGTGCCCGCCGACCCGGCGTACGAATTCCTCGGTAAGCCGGGTGCGAAGGTGTGGGTGATCCCGCAGGTGCAGCAGGACGGCGTGGTCTGGCCGGGCTGGAACACCCAGGACTCCGAGGTGGCCAAACGCGTCGACCGGGAGATGACCTGGACGCTGCACGGCGTCGACGGCCCGGGCGCCTTCACGCTCTTCCTGAACTCGGACTTCGGCAAGCCCGCGCCGGTCTTCGACAGCCGCAAGCCGTTCCCGCAGGAGACCGGTGTCGACGCCAACAGCCACGTTCACGGCAACTGGACCTTCGCCACCGCGGGCAGCTACCTGCTCGACATCTCCATGACCGCCAAACTCACCGACGGCACCACGGTCACCGACCGCCGCCCCCTCCGCCTGTACGCCGGCGCCGGCAACCCCCGCGACGCCTTCAAACCGGCGACCCAAGGCGCGGCGGACGAGAACGCGGAGCAGCCGGGTGAGCAGCAGGCGGACCAGTCAGCAGCCGGCGGGATCCCCTGGCCGTGGCTCGGCGGCTCCGTCGCCCTCGTCGCGCTCCTCCTCGGCGCGGCCTACCTCTTGATCCGCCGGAGGCGAGCATGAATCGCCCAGCACCCGACGCCGCCGTATTGCAGGTCACCGGGGTTGCTGTTGAGCTGGCTGGACGGCAGGTACTCCACGACGTGGATGTGCAGGTCGCCGCCAAGGAACACGTCGGGCTGATCGGCCCGAACGGCGCGGGAAAGACAACTCTTCTCCGTTCTCTCCTCGGCCTGCTGCCGATCACCTCCGGCGTGATCGCGATCGACGGTCGCACGCCGCAGGAGGCGCGCGGCAGCATCGGGTACGTCCCTCAGCGGCACGAGTTCGTCTGGGACTACCCGGTCGACGTCCGTACTGCGGTGATGACCGGCCGGACCCATCGCATCGGCTGGCTGCGGCGCCCGAGCGCTGACGATCGAGCAGCCGTGGACGAGGCGCTGGAGCGGGTCGACCTGGTCGACCTGCACCGACGGCCGATCGGTGAACTCTCCGGCGGCCAGCGGCAACGCGTCCTGGTCGCCCGGGCACTCGCGCTCCGTCCCAGCCTGCTCCTGCTCGACGAGCCGTTCACCGGTCTCGACGTACCGACGCAGGAGATCCTCACCCGGCTGTTCCGCACCTTGACCAGCGAAGGCACCGCGATCCTGATGACCACGCACGACCTACCGGCGGCGGCCGACACCTGCAGCCGGCTCTGTCTGCTGAACGAGACCGTGGTGGCCGATGGAACGCCCGAAGAGTTGCGGGATCCCGCCATCTGGCTCCGGGCCTTCGGCGTCGCCCGCTCCGAGCAGTTGCTGCACACGCTCGGGGTGACCCGGTGATCGAGTTCTTCATCGAGCCGTGGCAGCACGTGTTCATGCAGCGCGCGTTCCTCGTCGTGCTGATGTCCGGCGTCATCTGCGGTGTGATCGGCAGCCATGTCGCGCTGCGCGGGATGGCGTTCATCGGCGACGCGGTCGCCCACGCGGTCTTTCCCGGGATCGCGATCGCCTTCGTCCTGCAGACCAGCCTCGTGGTCGGCGGAATCGTTGCCGGGCTGATCACCGCCTTCTCCATCGCGGTGGTCTCGCAGAACCGCCGGCTCAAGGAGGACACCGTGATCGGTGTGTTCTTCGCGGGAGCCTTCGGCCTCGGCATCGTCGTGATGAGCACCGCACCCGGGTACGGCGGATCGCTGGAGTCGTTCCTGTTCGGCTCGGTGCTCGGGATCGGCAACCGTGATGTCGTCACGGTCGCGGTCGCCGGTGCCGTGCTGTTGCTGGTCAGCGCAGCACTGCACAAGGAGTTCGTCACGGTCGGGCTGGATCGCGAGACCGCCCGCTCGGTCGGGCTGCCGATCTTCTGGCTGGACATGGCGCTCTACGCGATGGTGACGATCGCGATCGTCATCTCGATCCAGGCGGTCGGCAACATCCTGGTCCTCGCACTGCTGATCACGCCGGCCGCCTGTGCCCGGCTGCTGACCGACCGGATCGGCGCGATGATGCTGATCGCTCCCCTGATCGGCGCCTTCTCCGGACTGACCGGCCTCTACCTGTCCTATGCGTTCAACCTCGCCGCCGGCGGGTTGATCGTGCTGACGGCAACCACCGTCTTCATCGCCTGCTGGGTGTTCGCACCCCGGCACGGCCTTCTCAGCCACCGTCGCAGCTCCGCTGCGGCGGCTGTAGTCCCCGCCTGAATGTGAAAGGAAAGTCATGCGCAGATTTCACCGTGTGGCGCTGCCTGCCGTAGCAGTGCTCGCGTTCTCCGGCGTTGCCCTGCCGGCCGACGCCGCCACCTCGAGGGTTGTGCTCGACCAGGGACACGTCGACGTGATCGGCATCGCCTTCGAGGACGGTGCCTTCAACGTGCACGTCCACGATGACGAGACCGACACCGAGTACGCGCCGTCGGAGGTCCAGCTGGTCGCCAAGCCCGGCTCGGAGATCGCCGTACCGGCCGACCCGCAGTACAGCTTCCTCGGTGCTCCGGGCGCCCGCGCCTGGGTGCTGCCCCAGGTGCAGGACCCCGAGCTGCTCTGGCCCGGGATCGGCTCCGAAGAGGTCGCGGCCGGCCTTTTCGTCAACGAGTCGCTGAAGGTCGACGTCGTCGGGGTCAGCGGCCCCGGCCAGCTGAGCATCTTCACCACCGACGCCTTCGGTGCGCCGACCGTGCTGGTCGACAGCGGCAACGGTCTGCCCGACCGGGTCAACACCACAGCCGGCGGCCACCTGCACGCCAACTGGGCGTTCGAGGCGGCCGGTACCTACCAGGTGAAGGTCCGGGTCAGCGGAACGCTGGCGGCCACCGGCAAGAATGTCACCTCGGCCATCGCCACCTACTGCTTCAAGGTCGGCCAGTGAAGGCCCGGGTGCTCGCCGGCGCCGCCACTGCCGCAGTGTTCACGCTGCTCCAGGTGCTGCCGGCCCACGCTCTCACGACCATCTCCCAGGGTCACGTCGACGCAGTGGACGTCGACTGGACCGGTTCCGCGCTCACTCTCGACCTCCGCGACGCCACGGTCACCCCGGCTGTCGACCGGGCCCCGGCGGACGTAGTACTGAACGCTGTGTCGGCCAGTAAGACCACAGTGCCGTCGGGAGCGGCGTACTCGTTCCTCGGTACGGCGGGCTCCGCCGTGTGGATCGTGCCGCAGACCCAGGCAAGCAACATCGTCTGGCCTGGCTTCAACACCGAAGGCGTACCCAGCGGAGCGCTGCAGGGCAACAACCTCAGCGTCAAGCTGCTCTCGGTCACCGGACCGGCCCACGTGAGCCTCTTCACCACCAACTCGTTCGGCACCCCGACGGTTTGGTACGACAGCGGCAACGGACTGCCGGACACCCGGACGTTCGCCATTAACACACACGCCCACGCCAACTGGGCATTCGAAGCTGCCGGTACCTACACCGTCACCTTCGAGGCCACCGGTATTACGGCCGCAGGCGCCGCAGTGACCACCGGCGCCAAGACCTACACCTTCACCGTCCAGCCGTAACACCCTCGACGCTGTGCACCCGCCGCTCGCCTGGCGGGTGCACAGCGTGAGCACTAGGGTCGTGATCATGAGGATCGTCTCGCTACTACCCTCATCTACCGAGATCTGTTTCGCCCTCGGAGCCGGCGATGACGTGGTCGGGGTGACCTTCGAGTGCGACTACCCCGCGGCGGCGCGGGAGCGGCGGATCGTTTCCACCAGCAACCTTCCCGAAGGGCTCACCCCTGCTCAGATCGACGCCGTCGTGCGCGAACGGGTGGCCGCCGGCGAGGACCTCTACAAGCTCGATCGTGACGCGCTCCGGGACCTGTCCCCCGAGCTCGTCATCACTCAGGACCTCTGCGCCGTCTGCGCGATCGATGTGGACGACGTCGAGGAAGCCCTGTCCTACCTCGGCTGCCAGGCCGAGGTCGTTGCCGCCGATCCGCACGATCTCGACGAGGTGTTCGACTCGATCGAGGTGATCGGCGACGCGATCGGCCATCCCGCCGGCGACTTCGTCGAGGAACTGCGCAAGCGGCTGGCGAAGGTCCGGATCCAGGGCAGTATCCGGGTGATGCTGCTGGAGTGGACCGACCCGCCGTATGCGCCCGGTCATTGGGTCCCCGAGATGGTCGAGTACGCCGGTGGCGTGAGCGTTCTCGGGACGACCGGGGTCAGCTCGGTACGAACCACCTGGCCGACGATCGAGGCTGCTCGCCCCGAGGTGATCGTCTCTGCGCCGTGCGGGTTCGATCTGGACGGCGCCAGCGAGCTGACGCAGGATTTGCTCGACAACGGGACGCTGCCAGGCGTAGTACCGGTCTGGGCGGTTGATGCCAACGGTTGTTTCGCCAGGCCCGGTCCACGACTCGTGGACGGAGTGGAAGCGTTGGCCGGGTTGTTGCACGACGGCCCTGTCGACCCCTCGGTGGCCCGTCGTCTCCGTTAGGGTCCCGTGGCCGGGATAGGCCCCGCGACGACGGACAGGCGGACTGATGAACGAACTTCTCCTCACGCTCGCGTCCATCCTGATCCCGGTCGCCGGCTGCATCGTGCTCTACCGGTACTTCGTCACGCGCAATCAGCGCAGGCTGGCCGCTCGTGCCGCGGCTGCGGTCGAGCTGGGCTGGGACTTCGGCGACCCGGATCTCGAGCTGGCCGCCGTCGCCGTCGACATCTTCGGCTACCGCGGCACGGCTCACGTGACGTTCACCGGCGAGCACAACGGTCACTCGTTCCGGCTGTTCGACTACAGCTACGTCAGCGCCTCGGGCAGCGGGGGCAGAGTCGACGAGGTGCACCTCGTTGTCGTCGACCTGCCGGTCGCGCTGCCCACCTTGGCGGTGGACCAGAGACCCGATGACGGCTTCTCCTCGGCCGTGCTGAACCCGCAGATGGTGGAGTGGATGGCGCAGTACCCGGAAGTCACCTGGCAAATCGAGAACGAGCTGCTGATCTCACCGGGCAGGGACTACTGGACCATCGTGCAGGCGCTCGAGAAGCTCGACTGCCTGACCGGCGTCGTCGATCGGCTGCCGCCATTCGTCCTGACCGACTACGGCTGGCCTACTGACTGAGCTTGGTCCAGACCTGCCGGAGCGCGCGGGCGGCGTCGCCTTCGAGGCCGGCGGCGTCGAGCGTCTCGCCCAGCTCGTCGAACTCAGGCCCCCATCGCCACGCGACTCGCCGCAGGCTCTCCGGCAGACCAGGATCCTTGAGCGACCCGGCATCCGGGCGAACCTGCTGAGCCGTCAGCGCCTCGGTCACACCATGCTTCTCGGCCAGCTCGAAGGCCAGTACTGCGAGCGCCGCTTTGCCTTTGTTGTAAAGGGCATAGGCCGACTTGGCCGCGCTGGCAGCACCGACCTGGTCTCCCACAACCATTGGCGTCGCCGCCGTCCCAGCCCACAGGTCAGCGGCCTGCTGAGCAGCCGATCCGGACAACATCACATGCGTCGGGGTCGGCCCACCAACCGGTGGTGGTCCGACCACGCCGGCATCGACGAAGATTGCCTCCGGCAATGCTTCCTGAGCCTTGAGCAGTGACCCCGGCGACAGCGGGTTCGCCTCGATGTAGATCCCGGCGAATCCCGCCGCCCCGACCTGCCGTGCGATGTCGATCGCCCCCTGCGGCGCACAGGAGCAGAGCACGGCATCGGCCGCGGCAACCGCCTCGGCGAACGAAGTACCGATCAGTCCAGCAGCCTCGGCCCGCTCAACCGAGGCCTGGCTGCGCGCCTCCGGCACCCAATGGACTTCATGGCCTGCAGCAACCAATTGGGCGGCGAGCTGCGAACCCATCGCGCCAGGGTGGAAGACGGCGATGCGCATCGATGCGTCTCCTTCGAGAGATTAGTTCTGACCAAGATAGGCCAGTACGGCGAGCACCCGCCGGTGATCCTCGGCGTTCGAGATCAGGCCGAGCTTGGCCATGATGCTGCCGACGTGCGTCTCGACGGTGCGTTCGTTGAGCCACAGCCGGCGGCCGATGCCGACGTTGGTACAGCCCTCGGCCATCAACCCCAGTACTTCCTTCTCCCTCGGCGTCAACGCGGCCAACCGGTCCGGTCGCCCGAGCAGTCGGCCGACCACCTCGGGGTCCAGCGCTGACCCGCCGGCGGCGACCCTGGTCAGCGCGTCCAGGAACTGGTCCACATCCAGCACCCTGTCCTTCAGCAGGTACCCGAAGCCACCGGAGCTGACCAGCTCGACCGAGTGCCGCGTCTCCACGTGCTGGGACAGCAGTACGATCCCCAGCCGCGGGTAGCTGGCCCTGAGCTTCCGCGCCGCCCGGGCGCCGTCATCGGTGTGGTCAGGCGGCATCCGGATGTCGATCACGGCCAGCTCGGGTTCGGTCTCGGCGACCACCGTCAGCAGGCTCTCCGCGTCACCGGCCCGGCCGACCACCTGATGTCCGGCATCCTCGAGCAACCGCGCCAGCCCTTCGCGGAACAACGCCGAGTCCTCGCCGATCACGATCCGCACGGCAGCACCGCCTCGATCGTCGTACCGCGCCCAGCCGGACTGTTCATCGACAACGATCCACCGACGGCCGCGACTCGATCCACCAGGCCGCTCAGTCCCGAACCAGGTCTCGGCGTCGCGCCACCGCAGCCGTCATCCTCGACCCGGATCCTGACGTCATCGGCGGACTGCGCCACCCGCACCGCGATCGACGTCGCCCGCGAGTACTTCGCCGCGTTGGTGACTGCCTCCGCGGCGACAAAGTACGCCGTCGTCGCCAGGTCATCCGGCAGGTCACCCGGCCCGATGTGCAGCTGCACCGGGATCGGCAAGGTCTGAGTGATCGCCGTGAGAGCGGCGTGCAACCCGTCGTCGAGGCTGGTCGGCCGCAGACCGTGGGCGATCTGCCGGAGCTCGGCGATCGCGGTGGCCAGCTCGGCCACACCCTGGTCGAGGAGCCCGTTCACATCGACCGTACCGTCGTCGAGATGCCGTTGCGCCAGCCGCATCGCCATCCCGAGCGACACGAGCCGTTGCTGAGCACCATCGTGCAGATCCCGTTCCAGCCGCCGCCGTTCCTGATCACCGGCCTGGACGAGCCGCGTACGACTGGCCTCGACCTCACGCAGTGCGCCGGCCAACTCGGCTCGCAACCTGCTCACCTCCACCAGACTCGCCGCGCTGGTCGCAACCGCCCGCAGTACCGCGGGGCCGCTGTCCCCGACCAGCATTCCGATCTGTCCTCCGCCGAGCATCACCGGGACACCGTTGGTCGTCCCTACCGGTCTGCCCTCCACGTCGATGAACCCTGCGGCGCCCGGGACCAACAGGCCGACGCGGAGCGTGGGATCACGCAATGCCGTCTGCAGGGATTTCTCCAGCTCTTCCGGCTGGGCCTGCTCGGTGTGGATGCGCTTTTGGAGTTCCTCGATCGCCAGCAACGCTGCCCTGCGAGGCGGATAGAGCCGCCTGTCGACCGTACGCTGCAGACGCGCCCGTAGTGGGGCCAGCGCCAGTGCACACACAGCGGTGGCGGCTGCGGCTGCCGTTGCGGATCCCCTGCCCAGGAACAGGCCGAGAGTCAACGCTGCCACGGCGTACGTGCCGAGGAGAACCACCATGACGATCGCGTAGGTGACCGTGTCCGCGATCACCCGGTCCACGTCGTACAGGTCGTGGCGGAGCATGGCGACGGCTACTGAGGCGGGAAGCGCTATCAGGGTGGCGATACCGAACGCTGTCGACACCTGGCCGGTCTCGCCGGTCACCAGGATCTCGGTGAGGCAGACGAACGGGTAAACCACGGCGGCCAGGCCGGCCAGCGCCAGCCATTTCAGTTGGGCCCGCTCCTGGCCGGTCGAGTGCCGGAACCGGACGAAGAGCGAGATGCCCGCCGACAGGACGAGCAGGATCATCAACCCGAAGGCCGTCTCTCTGAGCACGCGCATCGCGAGTGGCAGCGTGGCGAAGGCGCCGAGAGCTTGCTGGGCGAGCCCGAGCACCACCAGAAGGATGGGAACTGGCTGCCAGCGCTTGCTCGGCAGCCGACCATTCGGGAAGTGCAGCAGGACCAGCGCGACCGCGATGAACAGCCACCAGCCGCTCTCGTCAAGAAAGGCGACCACGCGACTGTCGAGCGGAAGGCTGCCCGGATCGGCGACCGCTACGGCGTAGTACACCTCGCGGCCGGCCAGAAACGTCGTGACTGCACCGACCCAGGCCAGGAGCAGGCCGACCAGGCTGACCTTCCGGCTGATGACTACGCCGAGCAGGGCGATCGCAGTACCGACGCTGCCGAGGGCAAGGAAGTTCCGCACGGTGTGCTGGCCGGCGGAGTGGGTCAGCAGCAGCCAGCCGCCGCCTGCCAGCATCGCCAGAGCGAGCAGGAAGGTGCCGAGCGTCGCCCATCGTGGCCACCGCATGACGTCAGAGTAAGTCCGAACCTGCCCAAGCGGCTCCGAGTCAGCACGGAGATCCATCTCCGCGCCTGCTCCGATGTGCCGGCCGGGTCCGCGGCGGTTCCCTGAGGAGACCAGACCATTTCGCTCAGGAGGAACCTGACATGTCCACCGAAACCTTGGTCCGCACCGGTTCCGCCACCCGGCGCCGAGTCGGCATCGTCGCGCTCGCTCTGGCCGTCACCGCCCTGGCCGCGCTGCCCGGTGGGTTGCTGTGGCCCGAGCCGTCCGGCGGCGGCGAGACCTATACGTACGCCGACATCCAGCCGCAGCGGGCGCTGTGGTGGGGACTGCTCGTCTCGCTCTCAGTGAACCTGATCATCAACGTGCCTGCGCAGGCCTTGCTCACTGTCCTGCTCGTCCGCGCCCGTGGCGCCGCGTGGGCGACGACGGGTGGCATCATCTTGTGGATCGGTACTGCTCTGTACGCCGTCGGCGGAGCCGGCTGGGCCGCCGCGTACTACTTCGCGACGGCACCCGGGGTTGATCCGTCGGTGATCGACCGGATCAACGATGACTCGGCGCACGTCTTCGGGGTGATGATCCCGGGGGCGCTACTCGTTGCCGTGGGCACCGTTATCCAGGCGGTCGGGCTGTGGCGTTCGGGCGCCGTACCGCGCTGGATCCCGCTGCTCTGGCTGACGATCGTGGCGACGTTCGTCGTCCCGGGCAACGGGATCGCCGGGCTGATCACCGCCGTACCGATGACGGCGGCCAGCCTCGGTACGGCGTACTACGCGTGGCGCCGGTTCCGCTGACGGCCGACGCCCGCTCGCCCGGCGGTCAGGCGCGGCCGTCGGTCAGGCGCGGCCGTCGGTCAGGCGCGGCCGTCGAAGAGCTTGGTCACCGAGCCGTCCTCGAAAACCTCGCGGATGGCTTGGCTGATCAGCGGCGCGATGGTGAGCGTGGTCAGCTTGTCGAACTCGCTCTCCTTGGCGATCGGCAGCGTGTTGGTGACGATCACCTCGCTGGCCTGGCAGTTCTTCAGCCGGTCGACGGCCGGGCCGGACAGGATCGCGTGCGTCGCGGCGATCACCACGCCCGCGGCGCCGTCGGCCATCAGCGCGTCGGCGGCCTTGCAGATCGTGCCGCCGGTGTCGATCATGTCGTCGACCAGGATGCAGACCCGGTCCTTGACCTCACCGACAACGCGGTTGGCGACCGTCTCGTTCGGCCGGTCGATATCGCGGGTCTTGTGGATGAAGGCCAGCGGCGCGTTGTTCAGCCGGGCCGACCACTGCTCGGCCACCTTGATCCGGCCGGCATCCGGCGAGACGACGGCCAGCTGCTGGTCGCCGTACTTGTCGCGGACGTAGTCGGTCAGGATCGGCAGCGCCATCAGGTGGTCCACCGGGCCGTCGAAGAAGCCCTGGATCTGCGAGGTGTGCAGGTCGACGCAGATCAGCCGGTTCGCGCCGGCGGTCTTGAACAGGTCGGCCATCAGCCGGGCCGAGATCGGCTCCCGGCCGCGGTGCTTCTTGTCCTGGCGGGCATAGCCGTAGAACGGCAGCACCACGGTGATCCGCTTGGCCGACGCCCGCTTCAGCGCGTCGACCATGATCAGCTGCTCCATGATCCACTCGTTGATCGGCCGGGTGTGGCTCTGGATCACGAACGCGTCGCTACCCCGGACCGACTCCTCGAACCGGACGTAGATCTCGCCGTTGGCGAAGTCGTACGCCGACGTCGGGACCAGCCCCGCGCCCAGCTCCTCCGCCACCTGCTCCGCAAGGGCCGGGTGGGCCCGTCCGGAGAACACCATCAGGTTCTTCTCGGTGGTCCGCTTCATCCCGCTCATGGCCGCGCCTCCCGTTGTGCTTCCTCGCCAGTGTCACCCGGCGAGGCAGTCTGCGCAGCATCTGATGCGGCAAGTGCCTCCTCGGCTGCCTTCGCGGTTTTTGTACCGGCTCGCTTCCGCGCGACCCAGCCCTTGATGTTGCGCTGGCGCCCGCGGGCGACCGCGATCTCACCCGCGCCGACCGGCGCGTCGATCGCGCTGCCGGCCGCGATATAGGCGCCGTCGGCAATGTTCGCCGGGGCGACCAGGACCGAGTTGCTGCCGACGAAGGAGTACTTGCCGATCGTGCTGTGGAACTTGTTGACCCCGTCGTAGTTGGCGAAGATCGTGCCGGCGCCGATGTTCGCGCCCTCGCCGATCGTCGCGTCCCCGGCGTAGGTGAGGTGCGGGACCTTCGCGCCGTCCGCGATCGCCGCGTTCTTGGTCTCGACGAAGGTACCGATCTTGCCCTTGACGCCGAGCGTCGTACCGGGCCGGAGGTAAGCGAACGGGCCGACCGTCGCGTGGGCGCCGATGATCGCGCCGGAGCCGTGGCAGCGGATGATCGACGCGCCCTCACCCACCTCGATGTCGGTCAGCGTGGTGTCCGGGCCGATCGTGGCACCGGTGGCGACCTTGGTGGCCCCGTGCAACTGCGTGTTCGGCAGCAGGGTGACGTCGCGGTCGAGGGTGACCGTGGAGTCGACCCAGGTGGTATTCGGGTCGACCACGGTGACGCCGGCCCGCATCAGGCCGTCCAGGGTCCGGCGGTTGAGCTCGGCGCGGAGGGTGGCCAGCTGGACGCGGTCGTTCACGCCCTCGGTCTGCATGGCGTCCTCGGTGACATACGCGCCGACCCGCTTGCCGTCGCTCCTGGCGATCGCGAGTACGTCGGTCAGGTACAGCTCGCCCTGCGCGTTGTCGGTGGTGATCCGGGTCAGCCCGTCGCGCAGCGTGGCCGCGTCGAAGGCGTAGATCCCGGCGTTGATCTCGTCGATCGCCCGCTGCTCCGGCGTCGCGTCCTTGTGCTCGACGATGCCCGCCACGCTGCCGTCGTCGCTGGGGATGATCCGGCCGTAGCCGGTCGGGTCGGGCACTCGCGCGGTCAGTACGGTGACGGCGTTGCCGCTGCGCTCGTGCTCGGCGACCAGCTCCTGGAGCGTCTCCGCCTCGAGCAACGGAACGTCACCCGAAGTGACGATGACCGCCCCGTCGAAGTCGGCCGGCACTGCGGTCAGCCCCGAGCGGACCGCGTCGCCCGTGCCCAGCTGCTGCTCCTGGACGGCGGTCCGGACCCCCGGGTCGATCTCGGCCAAGTGCGCCTCGACCAGCTCCCGGCCGGTACCGACCACGACAACGAGGTGCTCCGGGGTGAGTGCGCGAGCGGTGACCACGGCGTGCCCGACGAGGCTGCGCCCGCCGATCTCGTGCAGCACCTTAGGGGTGGCGGATTTCATCCGGGTCCCCTGCCCGGCGGCCATGATGATGACGGAGGCAGGACGGTGGGAAGTCACGCGGTGGTCTCCTCGAGTTCCCGGCGAGTTCGGCTGGAACAACTGTCAAGGACACTCGAAACGGTGCCCGCACAAGCCTACTGGCTCAACCCGCCGACCTTCGCACGGACTCCACCAGCCGCAGCTGGGTGAACCCGGTGTACTCCTGCATCAGACGCTCCCTGGCAGCGTCGTTGTAGCCGCGACGGGCCACTTGGCGGTAGTACTCCGTGACCGGTCTCACTCCGACCTTGGCGATCAAGTGCTCCACGGCGAGCCAGCTGATGCGCTCGCTGGCCTCGTTGGGGAACTCGTCGTCGGCGGGGAGCCGGGTGAGCTGCAGCTTGCTGATCTCGGCCCGCAGCTTGGCTCGCTGGGCTGCTGGGAGTAGCTGGTTTCCGGCGTACTGGGCCATGCCTTCAGCCAGCCATCTGGGCGCGCCGTCGCCGAGTCTGACCGGCAGGAGATGCATCATCGCGTGGTCCAGCTGGGCCGGGCTCAGCCTGGTCTGCCGGACCACCACCCAGCCGCCGGCAGGCTGGATCGAGCCGATTTTCGGGCTCATCATCGCCCGGGTTTGAGCTGGTTCGGGGCCGGGCTGGGTGGGTGGGAGCTCGGTCAGTACCTGGGGTTCGCGGAGCGCGACGACGTACGGCACGATCTGCAACTGGCCGGGCCAGATCTTGCGGATGCGCTTGGCCGATTCCACCGTCTCGTCCGCGAGACTGGCGGCCCTGGCGAGCTGGCCCTGGTTGACGATCACCACGACGTTGGCTCTTCGTAGTACGGCGATGGGGCCGAAATCCCAGGGTTGGCGGTTGGCGCCGATCGCCTGGTCGAGGCGGCGGTCGGACACCAGCTGGAGCCGACCCTGGCGGAAGGAGTAGGTGTAGCCGACGTCCGTGGCCGCCTGCCCGAGCCGGCTGCCGTGCAGGACGTACCGCATGCTGACGCGGAAGGTAGTCGTCTGCTTCTGGTAGCTCTCCCACGGCTCGGCGCGCCGATAGGTCACGCTCATCCCAACAGCCTTGAGATTCCGAAACAACAGCGCCTGCCGAGGCCGCAACGCCGGCGCCACATCTCTTAGGAACAACCCCAGGTCATTGGTCCGCACCGCAATGCCCCGCCTCGCAAGACTCACATCGACCGCGTTAGCCAGGCGCGGATCCACATCCCCCGTCCGACTGGGCCGCACATCCTGCAGCGTCACCCCACGCGTTGCCTCACTACTCAACCGCACAGTACTAACCGCCGGCGACCCCGCCAGCCACACCGCACCCACCACCACCAACGCCCCCACCACCGGCCTCAACACCCCCCCCCCCCCCCCCA
>Ga0190275_10001810_pt1 | contig 15680 bp, 5 predicted proteins | sample Popmic550T_FD_133745 | JGI IMG/M metagenome (GOLD analysis project Ga0190275, IMG submission 133745) | Populus adjacent soil microbial communities from riparian zone of Yellowstone River, Montana, USA - 550 T | ecosystem: Environmental > Terrestrial > Soil > Riparian zone > Trees stand | place...
AATGACGCGGTTGCGAAAATTGCTTCTGGCTCAATTAGCTTCATCGAAGGCCAACAAAAACTCATCGCAGCCTTAATCGAGGCGGCGAACAAAGGAAGGACCCAGGCAGGCTCGAAGCGCGACGGCAGATAAGTTGGCTAGGCACACGAGATTTTGTGCAGGTGCATTTATTCGTCGCCACTCGGAGTACGAATAGCTGTAATTGCGGGGTATCAAGATGAGTGGTCCGCGGCGGAACATTGATATTGCGATCATTGGCCTGTCGTGTCGATTTCCCGGAGCGGCCTCTGCCGACGAATACTGGAAGAACTTATGCGATGGAGTCGAGTCCATCACGTTCTTCTCCGACGACGAGCTTCTGGCGGCGGGCGCTGATCGATCTTTGGTCGCCAATCCCAATTACGTAAAGGCTGCTCCGATCCTTCGCGACGTCGAGATGTTCGACGCTTCGTTTTTTGGCTACTCCCCCAAAGACGCCGCGCTGATGGATCCTCAGCAGCGTTTGTTCCTGGAGGTCTGCTGGGAGGCATTCGAAAACGCCGGTTATGACCCGACCGAGTATCCAGGAAAGGTCGGCGTGGTGTCGACCGCAGGCGGACTCGTTACGAGCTACCTCGTGGCGAAAATGCACCATGCGGAGTTTCCCGGCCAAACCGCCAGCACGGCACATATCAATAACGACAAGGACTTCTTGAGCACCCGCGTTTCCTTCAAGCTGAATCTCAAGGGTCCCAGTTATACAATCCAGTCGGCCTGCTCCTCGTCATTGGTGGCGGTGCACCAGGCTTGCCAGCACCTCAGATTTGACGAATGTGACGCGATGCTGGCCGGCGGCTCCGCGGTGCGTGTTCCGCAAGTCGAAGGATACGTCGCGGAAAAGCGCAACGTCTATTCCCTGGACGGGCATTGCCGACCGTTCGATGCGACCGGCCAGGGAACGATTTTCGGCAGCGGCGTCGGCGCCGTGCTGCTAAAGCCCCTGGAAAAGGCGTTGGCCGATGGCGACAATATCGTCGCGGTCATAAAAGGGACTGCAATCAACAATGATGGTTCAGCCAAAATCAGCTACACCGCGCCGAGCGTCGGGCAGCAGTCCCAAGCGGTAGCCGACGCGTTGGCGTTCGCGGGAATTGGCGCGGACAGCGTGGGTTATGTCGAATGCCACTCAACGGGCACGGCCATCGGGGATCCGCTTGAAATCGAAGCGCTAGCCACGGCCTTTCGAAGAGACACAAACCGCACGCAATATTGCGCCGTCGGGTCGATGAAGGGCAACATCGGGCATCCCGAGCAAGCATCCGGAATTGCCGGTTTGATAAAGGCTGCACTCGTGCTGCACCACAAACGAATTCCGCCGAGCATCAATTATGAAACGCCGAACTCCAGAATCGATTTCCCGGCTTCGCCCTTTTACGTGAACACGGAGCTGCGTGAGTTTCCACACACGGAGACGCCGCGGCGAGCGGGACTGAACAGCCTGGGAATCGGCGGCACGAATGCCTTTGCAGTCCTTGAGGAGGCCCCGCCAAACGGAACGGTAAACGCTCACTCGTCTGATCGCTTTCCGTGCCTGGTTACACTGTCCGCCAAAGACGCTGGCGCATTGATTGTCCGTGTCGAGCAGCTCCTGAACTGGTTGAATGACAATCCAGGCGCATCGATTGGCGACCTTTGCTACACGACCAACGTCAGCAGAAGCCAGTTTGCGTTTCGGTTCGCCGCGTCTGCCCGCTCCGTAGAGGAGTTGAAGAACCATCTTGCTGCGCGGCTGCGAACGGCGGGCGATGGTGCGTCAGCGGTGCAGCGGACCCGCGGCGGGCCAATCGCCTTCATGTTTTCGGGGCAGGGTTCGCAGCACGCCGGCATGGCCGCGGAGCTGTATCGAACGCACTCTGTTTTTCGCAATGCAATGGATCGTTGTCAGGCCCTGGCGCGACCGCATCTCGAGCAAGATTTGCTCGAAGTGATCTTTGCGTCGTGCAGCGAGGCTGCGCTCGTCAACCGCACCGACTACACCCAGCCCGCGCTATTTGCAGTTGGGTACGCGCTTGCTGAACTCCTGAAATCATGGGGTATCGTTCCGGCTGCGGTGATCGGGCACAGCCTGGGAGAGATTACCGGCGCTTGTGTCGCGGGTGCGATTTCACTGGAAGACGCGATGCGATTAGTGGTCGCGCGCGGTGCGTTGATGCAGCGAATGCCGAGCGGCGGAGCCATGGCCTCCATCTGGGCCGGAGAATCCGCTGTTCGCGACATCATCGAGAAGCTCGGCGCAGACGTCACGATTGCGGGGCTCAACAGCCCGTCCAACACCGTCGTATCCGGGGACCGGGAGCCGTTGAAACTGCTCTTGGAAGAGTTGACCAGGCAGAACATCGTTTGTCAGGAATTGCGTGTCTCGAATTCCTTTCATTCACAGCGCAGCGATCCCATTCTTGATGAATTCGAGAATGTTGCGGGTCAACTCGAATACAAGGCGCCGAGGGTGCCCTTCATTTCCAACCTGACCGGCGAGCGGATGACGATCGCGCCGGACAAGACATATTGGCGCAGGCATCTACGCGAAGCGGTACGGTTCGCAGATGGAATGTTAGCGCTGTCGAAGTTCGAGTGCCGCACGTTTGTCGAGATCGGGGCGCACCCGGTCCTGCTGCCGCCCGCCCAGGTTTGTCTTGGCGCAAGCGGCAAATCCGCTTCCTGGGTTGCCAGTCTGGATCGCCAGAAATCAGATGCTGACGCAATCAGCGCGATGCTGGGCGCGTTGTACCTCGCCGGCCACAAGATAAACTGGTCTGCGGTGCATGCCGACGCGCCACGGCGGCGAATTCCCCTACCGACCTACCCGTTCCAACGCCAGCGTCATTGGATAGGGGATCGGACGGCCCCGAGCGATCGAAGTCGCAGCACTGCCGAACCAGCCTCCCACCCGTTGGTCGGCACGCTGGTGGAAGGGTCTGCCAAAGAGGCGCGCTATGAAGCGCGCTATGGCACCGAGCATATCAATTATTTTTCTGATCACAGAATTTCAGGGACCGTTGTCCTGCCAACGACCGCTGAACTGGAGGTGGCAACAGTTCTCGGCCGAATGCACTTCGGAACTCATCAGGTGAGCTTCGAGAACGCAATGCATCATCGGGCGATGTCCTTCTCCAATTCGGAGGAGCGGATCGTGCACCTGGTGGTCACTCCGCTCAGATCTGACAAAGCAAACTTCAGGCTGCTGAGCGCAGGCCGTGGGGACGCGGACGTCTGGCAAACTCACATGACGGGCATCTTGCGAAGATCTCAGGCGCAGGCTCCGGCAGCATTCTCGTTGAGAGACGTTCAGACGCGTTGCCAGCGAACAATACCGATTGCCGATTTCTACGATCGGCTGCATGGGCTCGGGCTTGAATACGGTCCGAGTTTTCGCGGGGTAAGAGAACTATACATCGGTGAACGCGAGGTGCTTGCCAAAGTACAGCTTCCGCAACATCTGGCGGCTGCTCGCTATACCCTGCACCCCGCGTTTCTGGATGCGTGCCTGCATGCCTACCCCGCGCTGCTTTATGGGGCGGACAACACAGAGCGCCTTGCAGATAGCTCCTATCTGCCCGTCTCGCTGACGGCATTCCGCTGCTATCGAGACGGGGTCGAAGAGGCTTGGACACATATTACACACCGCGGCGTCGAGAAGGACGGCACCCAGGTTATCGACGTTCGTGTTTACGATGTCGCGGAGCGGCTGGTCGCCGAACTGGAAGGACTGGCCTTGCGCGAATTGTCACTGGACACTGTGCTGCCGTCTCGCGCCATGGACCATTTGTTCTATCGCGTAGCGTGGCGGAAGAGCGTCAGAGGACCCGCGAGGAGCGGAAAGGAGTCCGACCCGAAAAGCTGGATCATCTTCGCCGATGCAAAGGGTACCGGTGACGCGTTAGCTCGCAAACTGGAAGCCAGCGGGCATCATTGCCACCTCGTCTATGCGGGCGACACATTCGCCCGGCAGGCCACGCGGCGGTGGACCGTAAACGAGCGGCAACGCGAACATTTCGCGCGGCTGCTGGCCGAATTTGCTGCGACCGAGACGCTACCATGTGAAGGCGTGCTCTATCTGTGGAGTCTCGATGCGCCGCCGATGGAAGATCTGACGCTCGCGAGTCTAAAGGATAGCAGCGAAAGGATGTGTCGCGGGGCGTTGGGGATTTTGCACGCGCTCACGGAAACCAGGTCGAAAAACCGGACCGGGAGGCGGCTTTGGTTCGTCACCGCCAATACTCAAAAGACCTATGACGGAGCCTGCTCCGTTGATCCGGTCCAGGCGCCACTATGGGGACTGGGGCGGACCATTGCGATCGAGCACCCCGGAATTTGGGGGGGATTGATTGATCTGCAGCTGAACGAGGACACAACGCCGGACATGGATTTGTTGGCGGCCGAATTCCTCGATCCAGACGGCGAAAATCAGATTGTGATCTCTGCCGACCGCCAGCGCGCGATCCCAAGATTTGTCAGGCAAACGCTTGCTGAGCTCCCCGCACAGGTGCCGACGGTGCGCAGCGATGCGACCTATCTTGTGACAGGTGGCTTGGGAATGCTGGGTCGCAGCGTCGCCAGGTGGCTGATCGCCAAGGGTGCCAAACATCTCGTCCTGACAGGCCGCAACGCGAGTGCCGAGGCCGCGGAGCAAATCTTCAGCGCAGCAGAACGCGGCGCGGCCCAACTTCATATCGTCGCGGCAGACATCAGCCGCGAGGAAGACGTGAGGCATCTGTTCCAGAAGATCAGCAAGGAGCTTCCGCCGCTCAAGGGAGTCGTTCACTCGTCCGGTATTCTGGATGACGGAATATTGGCCAGGCTTGATTGGGACAGGTTCGCTCGCCTCTTCGCCGTCAAGGTGTACGGGAGCTGGCTCCTGCATGAGTACACAAAGTCGCTGGAGCTGGATTTCTTTGTTTTGAAGTCCTCTTTGTTGAGCCTGCTGGGCTCGGCCGGTCAGGCGAACTACACGGCGGGTGGCGCTTTTCTTGATTCCTTGGCGGCTCACCGTCGTGCTGATGAGTTGCCGGCCCTGGCGATCAACTGGTGCGCGTGGTCTGAGGGCGGCCTGGCTACCCTCTCTGGAGCTCGTGGCGAGGCGATGTGGTCTTCGCTGGGCCACAGGTTCATTGCTCCCGATCTGGCCATGACCGTGTTCGACAAGCTCATGCATCGCGATGTGGAGCAGATTGCGATCGCGGATGCTGATTGGCCGACCTACACCGCCAAGGTCGGCGAACCCCTCTTCCTTTCCGAGCTTGTCAGCGGGGACGACGCTTCTGCACCAGCTAATCTTGCGCAGCAGAGCGGCTCAGATATCCGGATTGATGAGCAGTCACGCCAACAGATGTTGAGAAGGCTGATGGATCGGGTCCAGGAGACGCTCGGTTTCGCCGAAGGCATCGATCCGGATCAACGGCTCAACGAGATCGGCCTGGATTCGTTGATGTCCGTAAGCTTGTCCAACGCCATCGAAGAGGAGTTCGGGATTTCCGTTCCAATTGCCGACTTGATCACAGGCCCATCGATCAATCAGCTCGCCAACAGCATTTTCGGCAATCCGATCGCGACGTCTTCGTCAGAGTCGGAAAGCGGGGCTGCCAACCGGGCATTGGGAGATGTGGGAAAGCCGATCGTCCGAATCCCTGCGAACGATGGACACTCGGTATCGCCGCCGTGGGCGGACCAGTTTCACTCCGGGACAGGGACGCCGCGCCCGTCGCGCTCCGGCCTTGCTTCGATGGACGCTCCCCCAATCCCGGTCCGGCAACACAATGGCCTGGCACGTTTCGGATCGGTCAACGGAGGCCGGCGCGCCACGATCGAGCTCATGCTGCAGCGACACATCATGGCGGAGCTTGGCTTCGCAGACCCGATAGATCCGGATCGCCCACTAAATGAACTCGGCCTGGATTCGCTGAGGGCGGTCAAAGTTTCGATAAACCTGGAGAATGATCTCCGTATACCGGTATCCGCGTCGGAACTCATCTGGGGGCCGACCATCAACCAGTTGGCCGATCATCTGATCGGCGAGTTGGCGGGACAGGAGAGGGGTGAGTCCGAGCAAGCCGATGAGGACATCATAGAGAATCCGAGCGCCGCCAAGAGAACCGCCGAACACGTCGCAGTCCCTCATCCACTCGGGGCCGACGTCGGCGTTGCGCTGGAATGGTACCAAGGTGAGCGCGTGTCTCCTAAGGCCTTTGGTTGGAAAGCGACGGCGACGGCAATCGAGGCTTCCGGCAGTCAAATCGACCTGAACAGCCGCGCGACCGGCGAGCCAAGTGAAGCAATACTAGCCGCGCGTGGCAGCAATGGAGGGGCTGCGCAAAGCTTTGATGCATCGGTGCTTCGCCGCCCGAATACAGCTGCATTGCGTACAACGGGAAAGTGGTTGGTCGCGCCTCGACCCAATTCCGATGCCAAGTGCCGCTTGTTCTGTTTTCCCTATGCGGGCGGCGGCCTCGTATCGTTTCGTTCATGGCCCCAATTGCTCGGCGATTCCGTCGAGGTCGTGGCGGTCGAGCCTCCAGGACGCGGAACGCGTATCAACGAAAGTGCCGTTGATGACATGGATCGCTTTGTCGACGGTCTGTTGTCGGAGATGGTTTCGTGGGTCGACAGGCCATCTGCTTTTTTTGGGCACTGCCTCGGCGGACTCACCATGTTTGCGACACTTCGCGCGCTACCCAAGACGCGCGTGCCCTTCATCAAGCATGCGTTTGCCTGCGGGATCCGGCCGCCTCATCTGCTCAAGTTCAAGGGAAAGTTCGAGGACAATCTGCTCTACGACATGATGCTGCACCGTGATTTCGATGCTGACCTGCCGCCTTTCGCTCAAGCAGACGAAATCCTCGCCGATATCATTCGTCAATTTAATCTTCCGGCCGCGGACAGGATGCTGGAAATTCCCAAGCTGAGGAAGCTGTTGCTGCCCACAGTCCGTGCCGAGTTCGGGATGGCCTATCAATATAAGTACCAGCCGGGCGAACCCTTTTCTTTTCCTATCAGCAGCTTCGTCGGTAGCTCCGACCCTTGGGTGTCGGAGAAGGATTCCGCCGGCTGGGGCACCCTCACCAGCGGCAAGTTCACCAACTACTTGCGTGACGGATCACATTTCCTGATGGCGGATGACCGCGAGTACATTCTGCAGACCATCGAACGGGAGTTCGTCGCTTCCGTCAGCGGCTGAAGTTATTCGGCGCGCCACCTTGTCCAAACCGGGCAGGGGGGGACGAGAAGGGCCATCCGGGCGATCAGATCGGCTCCTCGTCAGACACGGGCGCCTGTCCCGCTCTAGGAGCAATAGCCCTCGCTGTAATAAAGCGCTCCTTCTTTCATCAGTTGGCTAAAGGTGGTGGTGGTATTCAAACCGAGATTGTCATTGCTGCCCACGGCTCGGGCGAACAACAATCCGTACCAATAGGCACGCAAGCTCGCCACGTGAGTCACGTTGTTGCTGAAATACGGGTCGCAAGCCGGCGGCTGTGGCGCTGTTGTCGCGGTCACCGCGCTCGTCGGAGCGCTCTCTATGCCGGACTGATTCACGGCCGTTAGCTGGTAGTAGTACGCGGTATTGGGGGAAAGCTGCCGGTCCCCGAAGCTGGCGCCTGTCACGAGCCTGCTGTTTATCTTCGCAAAGGGACCGCTGTTGCCGGATGAGCGGTACACATTGAAACCTGCCGCGGCGCTGTTGGCCCGCCAGGCAAGCGCCACCGAGTCCGCGGTGCTGTCGCGTGCCGAGAAGTCTTGCGGTGTGGCGAAGGTATCCGATCCGCCAATCGGCACGAAATTCTGAGCGAGGCGGTCGATCATGGACCTGATTGCCGAGACTTGATAACCGGTTTTTCGCGCAAAATCGGAGTTCAATGGGAGAAGTTGGTCGAGGCCCCACCAGTCCCAGCATCCCTTCGGATTGAAGTCCGCATCGGCGTCGGTTTGCGGATACAGCACGATAATCCTGTTGGTGTCGGCCCATTCATTATAACCGCTGTGCCGATAGACGGCGCCGCCAACCAGCCCGGCGTATTGTTGGCACCCGTGAAATACGACATGCACGCGGCAAGCCTGTGTCCGGCAAACGTCTGGAACATAGACATAGCCGGTGTCCGCGAACCCGACCGACGCAGGGGTTAGTCCTCCCTTCACGAACTCGGTCTGGTCAAACTCCGCAATTGAGCCGCTCAGACTGCCGCTATTCTTTTGATTCAGAGCGCCATAAATGTGGCGGAGCAAGTGGCCGGCCATGTTATAGCTGCAGTTGTTGATGAACTCGGAATTGAACCCAAGACACGGTCCGCCATAATTATCGGTGACAAGTGCGTGCGGGGCACGGTTGTTGGTCTTGTAGAATATGTTTCCTGCATCGACATAGTGCGCGTAGTACAAGGCCACAGCGTCCATCGCCGCGCGCCGCACCATTCCGTCATTATATCCGGAAAACAGCCAGATCTTTTGCGTGGGGAGATGTACTGCAGGATCGTCAATCGCGCCAGGGACGGCCGCGGCGTCGGCTGTTTTAGCTATTGAAAAAGCTGCCCCACTGGGGCCCCCGAACGGTCCGGCGCCGTCCATGCATTCAAATCCGCGCAACACCCGGGCGGCCACGAGCAAGAGCGGATCTGTGCACGCGTAGGCGACGCCTGCGAGGACTCCGACGCCGCGCATGATTGACGAATGCGCAACGTGCATCTGCAATGCCATCGCGCCGCCGGAAGACACTCCCGAAACAGAGGTTTGCTGGATGTCGACGCCATAGGCGGCAAGCGACGGCGTGGGAAAGAAAAACCTCGCAAAGCGCTTGAGCCCGAAGGAGAGGAACAGGGGCGCCGTGATGGCAATGACCACCGCCGAGACAACAGCGATAAAGACTAATCTCGAAACCTTCATTGGCAGTCAGTCCCACGTAGAATGCTACGTTCTCTGGTTGCGCGTGTCCAGTTTTGGGGTCGCGAACGCGTTGGGGGAAAGCGCCTTGAAGAAAGACGGCCGGACGCACCACGGACAGCAGCTTATTGAACCTCTGATCTCTGCCTTCCGGAGGCAAAGCGAACGTTCTATTTCAACCTTGAGTCTTCGTCTGTGACAGAAAACGTGGTAGGACTCGTCATACCCAGCCGGGGGGACCCACATGGCAGTGCCTAAAAAAATAGTAGTCGGTTGCCAGGGCGGCGGAATGCATGCTGCTTTCGAGGTTGGCGTTCTGACCGAGATTCTCAAAGACGTCGAGCAAAAGAAGTTCGAACTGGTAGGCTTGAGCGGGACATCCGCCGGCGCCCTGTGCACGCTCATGGCCTGGTATGGCCTCGCTGATAAGAAGGGGGGATCCGCCGGATCGCCGGCGGAGGCAATCCGCAATCTTAATAGCGTCTGGGACGACTTCACGGCCGGAACACTCTCCGAGAATCTGATGAATTTGCTCACATTCTATTCGTTCAGGCTGCAGGAGGCAGAATTGCCGGTGCTTGGACTAAATGTGCCTGTCGGCAGCCTCGGTCCGGCCGGCTTGCTTACTCGGGCACTCACTTGGTGGCTGCCCTATCTGGATGTGCGCAAGGAATATTTTGATCTCGAGGCGTTGCTTTGCGAGGCTTGTCCAAAGTTCGACGATGTCGAATGGTCAACGGTCAAAACGCGGCTGCTGATCAGCGCATCGGAGGTTGTTCACGGCTTGGAGACGGTGTTCGATTCCGCCGTGAATAAGGGAACCAAAGCCCCGGGCATTAAGGGTTGGCGCCAGCGATTGCCGCTCAGCCTGCGCGGCGTTGCGGCGTCAGGAACGCTGCCCCACTTCGCCCAGGCCGCATGCATCGAGGGTGGCTATTACTGGGACGGTCTCTACTCGCAGAATCCTCCCGTGCGAGAATTCTTTTCCGGCATCCCCAAGGAAGAGACACCGGATGAATTGTGGATCGTGCGCATTAATCCGCAGCAATGGCCGGAGTATCCCGAATCGCGGGCTGACATCCTCGATCGTGAGAACGAACTGGTGGGCAATCTGTCGCTGAACAAGGAGCTGGATTTCGTCGGCACCATCAACGAGATGATTTCACGATGCGGCGGAAAGGTAGCCGAAGAGTACAAGCACGTAACCGTGCGCACCATCAAAATGGAGGAGGAGACTGCCAACAAACTTCGATATTCGTCGAAGTTCGACCGCCGGCTCGAATTCACCAATCGACTGCGGCAACAGGGACACAACGTCGCGCGCGACTGGCTTGCGCGTTGGCCCGATGTCGGCTGCTACCCGCATGACGCCGGGTATCGCAGGCCGCTCTGAGGGCTGCAGCCGGCCTGCAACTCCTCGTCGACTCTCCAGACACGGCAACGTTAACCGCATGGTGCGGGATGCCCCCGGTCGGGCAAGGCCGAGTGTGCCGGTGCAGAGCAACTGCCCAGTGCCGGCCATTCGCTCGAAAGCCGTCGGACCCGCAAACAGAGCCTCAAAGCTCCACAACCGGAAACCGGTTGGCGCAATGAGGGCGAGCATCGCCTCTGGCCGGGCGGATTGGCATTGTGGCAGTTGCTTCCGTCTCGTAACCTCATCACGTGGGTTCTGGAGCGGACTGCGGCTACCTCATGGAGCCACCAGGCACGCTCCGTCCGGGCCCGAGGTGACGTATGCGGTGTTCGGCGTGCGGAGTGGAAAACCGGCAGGCTGCGAAGTTCTGTGGCGGCTGCGGCAAGCCGCTTCTGCTGGCTTGCGCCGAATGCGGATCTGGGATCGCGCCGGCCAATAAGTTTTGCGATAACTGCGGTGCCCTCGCGCCAACGCCGACGGACCGACCAAATGCCGGGCCCAAGGTCGCAGCGGGCAATCCAGTCGCGGCGCCGGCGGTCGCAGCCGCCCCCGAAATGGCCGCGAATCGAAGGCAAATGTCGCTGCTGAGTTGCGATCTGGTCGACTCCAGTCTGCTGGCACGTGGCCTCGATCCCGAAGATTTGCGATACGCCATCAATAATTTCCACCAAATATCTAAAGACATCATACGGGAGTACGAAGGCTACTACGCTCAGTATATGGGCGACGGCTTCATGGCCTATTTCAGTTACCCGATCGCCCATGAAGACGATGCATACCGAGCTGTGTTGGCTGGACTGAGAATCATAGAGGCCGTTCGCCAGTTCAATATCGATCTGAAGAAGAAGCACAATATCGAGCTCCACCTGCGTGCAGGCGTAAACACCGGTCAAGTCGTCGTCGACGAGTTCGTGGTCGGAGAACCACCGAATATTGCCAGTCGCGTTCAGGCGGCGGGAGCCCCTGATACGGTCGTCATAACCGAAACGACAAAACGTTTGCTGCCGCCCGGCGCCTTTACCTTTGAGGATCTCGGTATCCAGGACTTAAAGAACGTCGGTTCGCTTCAGCTGTTTCGGGTTCTTGAACGAAGCGGCCAACGACGTTCGGCAGGCGAAACTCCAGTTGCGCGACCTTTGATCGGCCGCCAAAAGCAGCTCGACCTGTTGTCGGATCATTGGGGCCTCGCGAAAGATGGCAACGGCCAGGCCGTTATTGTGACTGGAGAGGCTGGCATCGGAAAATCCAAGCTTCTTCAGGGATTCCAGGCCCAATTCGGCGTCGAGGCGCACATAATCCTGAGCTTCCACGGCTCACCGTTTCATCGAAACACGATGTTGTATCCGGTGATCGAAAACATCCAACTCGCGGCGAGGCTCGTTCCTCAAGATAGCGACGAGGAGAGGCTTGAGAAACTGACGGCGTTCTTACGGCCGTTCGATAACGCGGAAAGAATGCTGCCATTCCTCGGCAGGTTGCTCTCGCTCTCGGGGCTGCCCAGCGTGCGGAACATACCAGCTGAAAGAATATTGCAGCAGACTCTCGACATGTTGATTGAGATAGCTTTGCAGCATGCTAGCCGCGGCCCAACGCTATTGATTTTTGAGGATATTCACTGGTTCGACCCAACGACAATGATTTTGCTTGAATCACTTATTCCCTTGATCGGAAAGGAGCCGGTCTTTCTGCTCTTGACCACCCGGTCCAGCTTTACCTCTCAACTGCAGGAAAAGTACTACTTTACGCAAATCGCCCTCTCCCGTTTACGGTCAAACGAGGCGGACGATCTGATCCAGGCCATTACCGGAGACAGGCTCCTGCCTGAGCGCGTACACGCCGAAATCGTCGCCAAGGCCAACGGAATGCCGTTGTATCTGGAAGAATTGACGAAGATGGTACTGGAGACGGAATCCGCGGAACACAGCGTAGCTCAGGGAGATAAGATCGGCGGCTCAGACTTCATGATCCCCGTGACATTGCGCGATCCCTTGACTTCCCGAATTGACAGGGTCAAGGGCCGGAGAGTCTTGCAGCTCGCTGCCACGTTGGGGAGAACATTTAGTTTCGATCTGCTTTTAGGCATTTCATCGCTGGACCGCGATGCCTTGAGCAAGGAATTACGCCACCTGGTGGCGGCGGAGTTGCTCTATCAAAAGGGTACCGTGCTGCAGGAAGCAGTGTTTGAATTCAAGCACGCGCTCATACGTGACGCTGCTTACGCCTTGCTGACCAAGGCCGAGCGGGAAACATATCACAAGAAAGTAGGCCGATTAATCGAGAAGCGCTTTTCGGAAACAGCCAGAGCGCACCCCGAAATCATTGCTTACCATTACACTCAGGCGAGAAGTTACGAGAAGGCCGTGCATTACTGGTACGAAGCAGGCAAACAATCGGCAGCTCGCTCCGCGCACAATGAAGCCGTTGATCACCTGAAGCAGGGCTTGAAGCAGATCCCGCATATCGACGATCCGGTCCTGCGCATCAAATCCGAGTTGCTGCTTCAAACAGCGCTGGGAAACTCTCTTCGTGCCATCGAGGGCTGGAGTGCTGACGGCGTAAGGCAGGCATATACGCGCGCACTGCAGCTCTGCAAGGAAAGTGGATTCGACGAACACACGCTGCCCGCGGTTTTTGGACTATGGACCTGGAATTTCGTTCATGGGGCGCTCGATGAATCTCAAGCTCTTGCCGATCATCTGCTCAATGCGGCTGAGCAAGTGGCCGACTCGGTCTACAAGGTTCTCGCTCACGAAGCCCAAGGCTTCATGTTCTTCGCACGCGGGAAGTTCTCCGCAGCCCACCAGGAACTGAAACACAGCATCAGCTTGTGCGAAGACAGCAAGGCCGCAGCTTATCTTCAGCTATCCGCGCAAGATCCGCGAGTGCACGTGAGACTCTATTACGGAATGGCGCTGCATTTTCTTGGTTATTCCGATCAGGCATTGCGAGTGTGCGCGGAAGCGCGCGCCTATGGGGACACGTCTCATCATCCGTACAGCGAGGCAATGGCACGGACGATAACCCTGCGGGTGCACCAACTTCGCGGTGAGACTGCTGCTGTCGCAAGCCAGGCTGGCGAGGCAATTGCGCTGTGCGCAGAGCACGAGTTTCCGCACTATCTTGCCTTGTCTCTGGTTCTTCGCGGATGGGCGAATGCCACACAGGGCGAATTTGAGAAAGGCATTGCCGAATTGCAGGAAGGTCTGGAGAAGATACGTGTCATCGCTGCTTTCCTGTTTGAGCCTTACGCCCTGAGCTTGCTGGCCGATGCCTGCATACAAAACGAGCGTTACAAGCAAGCCGTTGAGTTCCTGGAGCAAACGCAATCGGGAGATGGTGAATTGAACACCGAGCGCTTCTACTCGAGCGAAATATATCGCTTGCTTGGCGAAGCGTATTTCCGATCAGGGGAAGGCCTTGAGCAGGCCGAATTCTATCTTTTGAAAGCTCTTGATGTTGCGCAGAAACAGGAGTCCAAATCTCTGGAGCTAAGAGTTCTCTTGAGTCTATGTGACCTTGGCGAGCGCGGCGAAAGTGCCAGCAAGTATCGTGCTCGCCTTGGCGAGGTCTACGCATCCTTTACCGAGGGCTTTGAAACTGCCGACCTCGTGAGAGCCAAAACAAGGCTGGGCTGAGACGGGACGCGCGCGATAGCTGGTTGTGTAGCGGCTTCACGAAGTAAAGGAGTCGCCGTTGCTCTGATTCACTGTTGACCTCCGGAGGGTGCCACTCTTAGCGTGGCCCGCTAAGCAGGGTGCGACGGCCGGCCGACGGCCTAGCGCGCCGGACTCGGGAGGGATCGTCATGCTCACGCGCTTCATCGCGCTCGCCGCCGCGGCCGTTTTTTCGATTGGAGCCGCGCAGGCGCAGCAGAAGGAATTGACGCTCTGGACGCACTGGGCGGCCGAGCAGATCAAGCGGCAGTACGTCGAAGAGGCGATCGCCGACTTCGAGAAGAAGAACCCTGGCGTCAAGATCAAGGCATCCTGGTACGAGAAGAACGCGCTCTATGCCGCGCTCAAGACCGCGCTGCGTGCCGGACAGGCGCCGGACATCTTCTATGCGGAGCCCGACCAGGCCGAGTATTACGAAAATAGCTTCCTGCTCGACCTCTCGAACCTGAACTGGGCGAACATCGAGCCGTGGGCGAAGCAGGCGTGGAGCTACAAGGGCAAACCGTACGGCCTGCCGCTCGAGGCGTGGACCATGGAGGTTTATTACAACAAGAAGCTCATGGACGAACTCGGCGTGAAGGTGCCCGAGAATCTCCAGCTTTCCGGTGACGCATTCCTCGACATGACGAAGAAGGCGAAGGCGAAAGGCATCGTGCCGATGTCGCTTGGGGCCGGCGACCGCCCGTTCACCGGCGCGCATCTGACGCACGAAGCACTGCTGCAGAAGCTCGGGACCGACGATTACGGCAAGCTGCTCACCGGCAAGCTGCCATGGACCGATCCGCGCGTCGTCGACACCCTGAAATGGATCCGCAGCCTGACCGATGCCGGCCTGCTGCCGACCACGTTCACCTCCCTCAAGCTCGGCGAGTCGCACATCTACTTCCACACCAAGCCGGGCGCGCTCACCTTCCTGGTAGGGAGCTGGTACACGAGCCGCGCGTTCAACGCGCCGGATCAGGGTGGACAACCGGTTGGCTTCCCGCTCGGCATCATGAAATACCCGGCGGTGCCCGGCGCCGCCTGCCCCGAATGCCGCAGCATCGCGATTGGCGGCTCCTACGTCATCAACGCCGACACCAAGCACGCGAAGGAAGCGGTCGCGTTCCTCAATACGTTCGCGACACCCGAGATGGGCAACAAGTGGCTCGAGCGCGTGATGGTGCAGACCGGCATCAAGAGCGACGCTTCGAAGATCACCGGCCAGAATGCCGACTACTTCAAGATGCTCGAAGCCAGCAACAAGGGCTCGAAGTATTACTTCGGCATTCCGATCCAGGTGATGCAGGGCAAGCCCAAGGAAGTATTCACGCAGGTTATCAACATGGCATTCCCGGCGGGCTCGATCGATGTCGATGGCGTCGTGAAACAGATGAGCGGCGCTTACTGACCCGTTCGATGTAGGAAGAACCGGCGATCCCGCCCGAAAGGGCGGGATCGTTGTTCGAGGCGGCATTCACACGATGGCGGCAACTATCTCTTCGGCGCGCGAGGATGGCCTGCGGCGGCCTTGGGGCGCGATCGTCGCGTTCCTCCTGCCTGCGCTGACGATCTATGTGGCGTTCACCGCCTACCCGGTGGTTCGGACACTGTGGAACAGCGCCCACAAGGTGCTGCCGCGGCGCGAGATCTTCGTCGGACTGGAGAATTACATCACGCTGGCGCAGGACGAGATCTTCTGGCGTGCG
>Ga0190275_10001811_pt1 | contig 15668 bp, 13 predicted proteins | sample Popmic550T_FD_133745 | JGI IMG/M metagenome (GOLD analysis project Ga0190275, IMG submission 133745) | Populus adjacent soil microbial communities from riparian zone of Yellowstone River, Montana, USA - 550 T | ecosystem: Environmental > Terrestrial > Soil > Riparian zone > Trees stand | place...
CGCCGGCCAGCTTGGCCAGCCGCTCCTGCAGCTTCTCGCGGTCGTAGTCGGAGTCGGAGTTCTCGATCTCGGTGCGGATCTGGTTGACCCGGCCGGCGATCTGGTCCGTGCTGCCGGCACCTTCGATGATCGTGGTCTCGTCCTTGGTGGTCACGAACTTGCGGGCGCGGCCGAGCAGGGACAGATCAGCGTTCTCCAGCTTGAGTCCGACCTCCTCGCTGATGACCTGACCACCGCTGAGGATGGCGATGTCAACGAGCATGGCCTTACGACGGTCACCGAAACCGGGGGCCTTCACCGCGACGGACTTGAAGGTCCCACGGATCTTGTTGACCACCAGGGTCGCGAGGGCTTCGCCCTCGACGTCCTCGGCGATGATCGCCAACGGCTTACCGGACTGCATGACCTTCTCCAGAATCGGAAGCAGGTCCTTGACGGCTGAGATCTTGGAATTGACGATCAGCACGTACGGGTCGTCGAGCACTGTCTCCATGCGCTCGGCGTCGGTGACGAAGTACGCCGACAGGTGACCCTTGTCGAAGCGCATACCTTCGGTGAGCTCGAGTTCGAGCCCGAAGGTGTTGGACTCCTCGACGGTGATGACGCCTTCCTTGCCGACCTTGTCCATGGCCTCGGCGATGAGCTCACCGATGGCCGGGTCGCCGGCCGAGATCGAGGCGGTCGAAGCAATCTGCTCCTTGGTCTCGACGTCCTTGGCGGTCAGGGTCAGCTGCTCGGACACCGCGGCGACGGCCTTCTCGATGCCCTTTTTCAGGTCCATCGGGTTGGCGCCGGCGGCGACGTTGCGCAGGCCTTCACGGACGAGTGCCTGAGCCAGGACCGTTGCGGTCGTGGTGCCGTCACCGGCGACATCGTCAGTCTTCTTGGCAACTTCCTTGACGAGCTCGGCCCCGATCTTCTCCCACGGGTCTTCGAGCTCGATCTCCTTGGCGATGCTCACACCATCATTGGTGATGGTGGGCGCGCCCCACTTCTTTTCGAGGACGACGTTGCGCCCTTTGGGGCCGAGGGTCACCTTTACGGCGTCGGCGAGAATGTTCATTCCTCGCTCGAGGCCACGGCGCGCCTCTTCGTCGAACGCGATCATCTTGGCCATGCGGTGTGGTCCTCCATGGATGGACTCTCTGCGGTCGGAGTGGCGCCCGCGACGGACGGCCCCCTCGCCTACGGCACTCCTTGCGCACCGCGGCTGACGGCCTCACCAACCGACCATTGGATTGGCACTCGACAGGGCCGAGTGCCAGCTTTGAGTCTGGCACTCGACCGGGTCGAGTGCAAGCGCGGGCGTCAGCCCGCCCGGATTCTTCTCCGTACCGCCCGTCCCGTACGAAACGAACCCGCAGTCCTGGCCGGGAATGTGACAGGGGTGCCGAGCGCCAACGCGAAGGTGAGACATGACGAAGGGCCCCTTCCCGGAGGAAGAGGCCCTTCGTATGGTTCAGGAAATCAGGCGAGCCGTACGGCGTCGGCCTGAGGACCCTTGTCTCCCTGAACGACCTCGAACTCGACGCGCTGACCCTCGTCGAGGCTCTTGTAGCCATCCATGCTGATCGCGGAGTAGTGAACGAAAACGTCCTGTCCACCATCCACGGCGATGAAGCCGAAGCCCTTCTCGGCGTTGAACCACTTCACTGTGCCTTGTGCCACGTGATATCTCCCACGTTCTGTTTTGCGAGGCCCGCACAACCCCTTTGGGAAAGCGGGGGTCTTGCTCTTGCGCTCGCGAACACGAACGAGGAACGACGACCGAGGCGCAACGCTACCCGAACCGCACCCCTTGGCTACAGGCCGGACCCAGAAACTTTCGCTGGGCTGGCATCCTGAGCCCGCAGAAGCTACTGCCCTCGACCAGCCGTCTCGATCTGCAAAGACCTGCAATCGCCAACACCCGCGCCACAGACTGGATGGTCGTTGACCAGCATCGAAGCACCATGAAACAGAAGAAGCGCGCGACGACCTCTGTGGTTCCAGGTTGCCATGTGGGTGCTCCTTCGCAGTGGTCAACGCCCTGATTGCGGTCACGGCGGTCGGCGCAGTCTTCTCTGTGATCCGGGCCGGCCGCAGAGCCCCTGTAGGGACGCGACTCAGTCCAGAAGGCGAGGGCCCGAAGGACGCCTTGTCGCCCTGAACGGCCTCGCACTCGACACGCTGACCCTCGTAGCGGCTGTTGTCTCCTCTCCCACCCCGAACCGCCTTTGCCTACCCAGTGCGGCGACGCTCCGCTGCCAAGCACGGCGGGTCTTCCCATGGGGTAGGCAAAGGCGGTCGCGGGTCAGGGATCACGTCGACCGGGCGGCATTCAGGCTGCGCGGTTGAGCGCGGTTCGCAGCCGAGCCGCCGTAATCCGGGCCGGGCCCGGGCGCCAGATGTCGTCCCAGGTCCAGCGGACCACCCTGATGCCCAAGGCCTCGATCCGCTCCTGTCGCTGCTTCTCGGCGTGCAGATCGGCCAGCGCCACGTACTTGCCCATGCCGTCAGCCTCCCCAGCGACTCGTTGTTTCTCCCACCAGAAGTCCGTTCGTGCGATGAATGTGCCGCCGGATCGCAGCACCACCTGTGTCTGAGGCGGAGGGATGTCGTTGTCGCGGAAAAAGAGTCTCGACAGGGATTCCAAGGGAGACTCGGCTGCAGGATCGGCCAGTGCGACTGCCGCGGCGGCGCGCCTGATCCAAGGCCAGCCCCTGCAGTCGGCGATCACCTCCTCCAGTCCCTCCAGCCGGACTCGACTGGAATGCAGGGCGGCGTCGATGGCGACCAAGCCGTCTTGAAGGGGCAGGGCTCGGGCGAGGTCGACCAGAGTTCTGGCAACAGTGGTTACCGGCATCTGATGTGACTCGGTGAGATGCCACGGGGGAAGCCCAGCGCGATGGACATGAATTCCGGGCAGATCCTTGTGACCACGCTGACCGGGCCGCACCGTGAGGATCGTCTGACCGAGATCGGGGCGACGCAGGAGGCCGAGATTCAATAGCGAGGCGGCGCTGCTGTGACTGACCACAGCGCGCATTCCGGTAGCCAGCAGGGCGGCGCTGATACTTGCGAACCCCGTGCCGCACTCGGCGTAGACCCCACGACGGAGCCGCTCCCAGGCCTCGCGGCGGAGGAAGTACGCGACCTCCGACGGCTGCACGCCGACCTCCAACGCCTGCCCCCGGGTGACTACGCCCGCTTGGAGTTCGGCGACACCTCCCAGGGGCAGATCCATCCGAGGAGAGTTGTCGACGACCGCACATCGGCGCTGCGGTTGTCCCCAGAAACTCGGCTTTGCCTACTCGGCGACGCGACTCGCCGTCGTGGACGCCGGCGTGTCCGCTCACCCGGTAGGCAAAGGTGGATCTGCGGTTGGCGCGGGTCACTCGACAGGACTCGTTCAGTCCAGCAGACCGGCCTCCCGGCACGCCTTCAGCGACGGCTTGATCGTCATCGTCGGACCAACCACCTCGGCCACCGGGTCGAGGGTCTTGAGCCCGTCACCGGTGTTGAGGATGACCGTCTCCGCGCTCGGATCGAGGTCACCGTCGGCCAGCAACTTCTGCAGGCACGCGACGGTGACCCCGCCTGCTGTTTCGCCGAAGATTCCGCTCGTACGGGCCAGAATCCGGATCCCCTCGACGATCTCGGCGTCTCCGACGTGCACGATCGCCCCACCCGTACGCCGGACCGCGTCCAGTGCGTACGGGCCGTCGGCGGGGTTGCCGATGTTCAACGACTTAGCGATACCGGTCGGCTTGACCGGGGTGACGACATGTGAACCGTCAGCGAAGGCGGTCGCGATGGGTGAGCACCCGGATGACTGCGCCCCGAATATCTTCCAGCCGGTGTCCTCCACCAGACCCGCGACGACCAGCTCGCGGAATGCTTTGTCCACCTTCGTCAGAAGCGAACCGGACGCGACCGGGATGACGACCTGGGCCGGGATGCGCCAGCCGAGCTGTTCGGCGATCTCGTAGCCGACGGTCTTGGACCCCTCGGCGTAGTACGGGCGGACGTTCTGGTTGACGAAGGCGGTGTCCTCGAACTCGTCGGTCTCCTGCAGTTCGGAGGTCAGCCGGTTCACGTCGTCGTAGGAGCCCTCTACGGCAACCAGCCGCCCTCCGTAGACCGCGGTCTGGACGATCTTGCCGGGCTCGAGGTCGCTGGGTACGAAGACGGTGGACTCCCAGCCCGCCCGGGCAGCGTGAGCGGCGACGGAGTTGGCCAGGTTTCCGGTCGATGCACAAGCAAGGCGGCGGAATCCGAAACCACTGGCTGCGGTGGCGGCCATCGACACGACCCGGTCCTTGAACGAGTGCGTCGGGTTGGCCGAGTCGTCCTTGACCCAGAGCGCGGTCATTCCGAGCTCGGTGGCCAGGCCCGGCGCGGAGATGAGCGGGGTCAGTCCGGGATCCAAGCTCACTCGACTGGCGGGGTTCTGGCCGACCGGCAGGAATCCAGCATACCGCCAGAGGTTCTTGGGCCCGGACTCGATCTGCTCTCGGGTGACCGAGGCCATGATCGACTCGTCGTATCCGACCTCGAGCGGACCGAAGCACGCCGCGCAGGCATGGATGGGTGTCAGCGGGTAGTCAGCGCCGCAATTGCGGCACACCAAAGCCGTTGCCGGACATCGGATATCCACGCGATTGGCTGAAGCTTGAGTGCTGGGTCGAGTCGACAGCGTCACAGAGCTCTCCTCATCTTCCCCGCGGTTGCGGGCCGGAAGTGGCACCTGTCGCGAGTCGCGATGGTTGCCGGGGCTTCGTCGGGCCGGATCCCTCTGCCCCTCTGGATGAGTGGTGCGCGTCGGAGTCTAACGGGCGGTGGATGATCCACGCATGTCCACGTCGTCGCCAGAGGTGCAGATCGTGTACTCCGATCTCGACGGCACGATGGTCGGCCCGCGGGGGTCGTTCTGGCTCGATGCCGACCGCCGGCTGACCGATGAACCGAGCCGCGCATTGTTGGCGCTGCACCGGGCCGGCATCGATCTCGTCCTGGTCTCGGGGCGCACCCGGGCACAGCTTGTGGAGGCCGGGCGGATCTTCGGCGCGGACGGGTTCATCGCTGAACTTGGTTCAGTGGTCGCTTGGTCGGGCTGGCGGGAGCACCGGGTCCTGCCCGGACAGATGCCGGCGTCCTATGGCGAGCGAACGCCGTACGAGGTGATGACCGGTCTCGGCGTGCCCGATCAGCTCTTCGACCGCTATCCCGGGCGACTGGAGTGGCATGAGCCCTGGCACCTCGGTCACGACGTTGACGCCATGATTCGCGGCTCCGTCGATGTGGTCGAGGTCGAGGCGTGGCTGAACGCCCAGGGCTGGGACTGGCTCACGTTGCGCGACAACGGGACGCTGCCCATTTCGCGCAGCACCGGCCTGTCCGCCGAGGGACTGCCCGCCCACGTCTATCACCTGATGCCACGGGGTCTGTCCAAGGGACTGGCCGTTGCGTGGGATCTGGACCGCCGCGGCATCGACCCGGCGAATGCCCTGGCGATCGGGGACAGCATCAGCGATCTCGGAATGGCCGACTCAGTTGGTCGGCTGTGGCTGACGGCGAACGGACTGGCCAATGCCGAGGTAGCCGCACAGGCTGCGACCCGAGCTAACGTCTCGATCTGCGACCAGGCGGTCGGACTCGGGTGGGCCCAGGCGATCCACTCGATCCTGCCGTCACCCCCACCGGCACTTTTCACGTGAAATGTCCCCTCAGCTGACCGTCTGAGGGCACTTTTCACGTGAAATGTCCCCTTGGTGCGGGCTAGCTGACGACGTCCTTGCGCAGAAAGTGACGAAAGGCCAGAGCGGTGAACACAGCTGTGTAGGCCACCGCCACGATCGCGCCCTGCAGCATGTCCCCGCTGTCAACGGGGGTGAGCAACATCCCGGTCCAGGCGAACTGCTCGTTGGTCGGCAGGTAGTCGCGCAGGAAGCCGAGTTGATCGATCGAGTCCAGGATCGAGCAGACGATGACGGTGAACACCGCTCCGCCGACGGCGGCCAACGGCGCGTCCGTGCGGACGGACAACCAGAACGCGAACGAGCCGACGGCCAGCTTGGTGACCACGAGGTAACCCACGATCGCGAGCAGGCGGGGATAGGCGTCCCCCGGCGCGAGGCTCACTCCGATCGGAGTCTGCGCCGCGCCCCACCCGAAGACGAAACCGCCGGCAACGACGGCCGTGACCACAAGCAGGGCCAGCGCGCCCAGGCTGAGGACCAGGGCAGCCGCGTACTTCTGCCTGAGCAACCGGGCCCGCGGGATCGGCGTTGCCAGGGCGTAGCGCAGCGATCCCCACTGCGCCTCACTGGCCACCGAGTCCCCGAAGAACAGCGCGTAGACGACGACCAGGAAGAACCCGGTCGTCGCGAACATCACGAAAAGCGTGAAGTTCAGACCGCTCGAGGTGGCGACATCGACCAGTGAGATCCGGGTGTCGGTTTCGCCGCCGTTGTCTCCGCCCTCGACGCCGAACTGAAGAGCGATCAGCAAGGCCACCGGCAGCAGGAACATCAAGCCGAGCGTCCACTGCGTACGGCGCCGCTTGAGCTGGCGGACGAGCTCGACCCGCAGCTTCAGCGTCCTCCCAGGCACATATCCTGGAGCAGCACCGGTGTCGTGGACATCTTGTACGGCAACGGCTTTCGTTCCGGAGTCAGATGAGCTCATGACCGGTCCTCCTCGACCAGACTGATGAAGGCGTCCTCGAGGCGGCGCCGCGGAATGACCCGCTCCACCCCGATGCCGGCCGACACCAAACGGTTGACGACCTCGCCGCGCGGGTAGCCGTCGAGGTCGACGATCAGGCCGTCGTCGTCGTCCTCGAGTTGCCGGATCCCCTCGATCGAGGAGAGCACCGCGCGCGCTGCGGGCTGGTCATCCACCCCGAGCAGGACCGCGCCGCCGGTTCCGATGATCTGCTCGACACTGCCCTCGGCGATCAGCTTCCCGTGGTGCATCACCACCACGTGGGTGCAGGTCTGCTCGACCTCGGCGAGCATGTGGCTGGAGATCAGGACGGTCCGGCCGGCCTCGGCGTAGCGGTGCAGCACGTCGCGCATCTCCCGGATCTGCGGCGGGTCCAGCCCATTGGTCGGTTCGTCCAGGACCAGCAGGTCTGGCAGCCCGAGCATCGCCTGGGCCAGCGCCAGCCGCTGGCGCATGCCCTGGCTGTAGGTCTTGACACGCTTGTTGATCGCGGCGCCCAAGCCGGCGATCGCCAGGGCCTCCTCGACGTGCGCATCCTCGGCCGGGCGCCCGGTCGCCGCCCAGTACAGGGCGAGGTTGTCCTTGCCGGACAGGTGCGGAAGGGCTCCGGTCCCCTCGACGAAGGCACCGATGCGGGACAGCACCGGCGCCCCGAAGGTCACCTTGTGCCCGAAGACCCGGACCTCACCCTCGGTGGGCCGGATCAAGCCCATCGCCATTCGCAAAGCGGTGGTCTTGCCGGCGCCGTTCGGGCCGAGCAGCCCGACGACCTGACCGTGCCGAACCTGGAAGGACAGGTCCTGTACGGCCTTCAGCCCGTCCGGATAGGTCTTGCTCAGCCCGCGCACGACCAGCGGAACATCGCCGAGCTCCGGGTCGATGGTCGACGCGCGGGCGCGGTTGCGGCGACCCCACCAGAAGACGATGCCGATCAGCAGAAGTCCGAGTCCGGCGACGATCCCGGCGAACAGCAACCAGGCCGGCTGCCCGCTGGCGCTCACCGAACCGCTCACCGTCGGCACGGACAGCGAAGCGCCCGAGGGCAACCCGATTCGGTACACAACGGGTTCGGCCGGCGTGCTGTAACCCTGATCGGTCGTGCTCAGCACGAGGAGCAGGGAATGCCCGGTCTCGAGCCGATGCACCAGCGGTGGCAGGGTGATGTCGACCGGCTCAGCCGAGCGTGCACCCGTGGCCAGACCGGAGAGCCGAAGCGGGGCAACGCCGCCCAGCAGCGTCGGCGACCCGGTCTCGGTGGCGTCGTACAGCTTCGCGAACAGCACAGCCGAACCGCTGGGCGATGCGGCCAGCACCTGGGTCTGGATCGACCCGACGATGTCGGTCGATGACTGCGCCGGCTCGGTACTGAAGAAGGCCGACTGGCCAGGGATGTCCAACAAGGCGCCGGCTCCCAAGGCACCACCCAGCGAGCTCAGGCCCGCCGACAAGCCAGGGATAGTCGAGATCGCCGCCGGCAGACCACCTGCCGGGTTCACCACGGGTTGGACTGGGGGACCACTCAACTCCAGCTCGCTGGTGGTGGCCTCCACTGTGCTGCCGTCGGCAGCGGCGAGCCCCGGGTAGGAGGGCAGTGTGCTGATTCGTTCGTCCGCGTCGCCCGAGGCAGACAGGCCGGCGGCAAGGGCGTTGGGCTCCGGGAATTCGAAGGTAGTCCCGGGATCGGGCCCGGTCCCCTTGAGGTAGTGGTCGAACCACGCGAAGGTCAGCTCGCGAAGCCGTACGACGTCGTCCTCGTCAGTCCCGCCGTCATGGCCGCCGCGGTACCAGACCATCTTCACCGGGGTCCCGTTCTCGGCGATGCCGCGCGCGTTGGCGTCGGCCTCGCTGAGCGGGAACAGCGTGTCGGACAGTCCCTGGACGAGCATGGTCGGCGCGTCGATCCGGTCCAGGACCCCGGCGGGGCTGACCCGGTCGAGGATCTCGGCCAGCTCGGGGCTGAGCCGACCGGTCACGGCAACCTCTTGGTAGGCAGCGCAGACGTCGGCTCGGAAGCGACCGCAGGTGAGGTCGGTGACGCCGAGATCCGGAGTCGGTGCCTCCGTGCTCCGATCGGCGCCGCCGAATCCTGATGCGGTGCTGAAGAACAGTCCGGCCCAGAGCTTCTTGAAAACTCCATCCTCACCGACCTCCGGTGCCCCCGCGAAAGCATCGCCTTCCGGTGAGCCGACCTGATCAGGAAACAGCGACCGGGTCAGCGAGTTCCAGGTGATCTGCGGGACGATCGCATCGATCCGGTCGTCGTAGGCGGCACCGAGCAGCGACAGGGCTCCGCCGTAGGAAGAGCCGGTCACTCCGACCACCGGGTCGCCGTCGGAGTCGCTGGCCACCTCGGAACGATCAGCGAGCAGGTCGATCATCACCGACAGGTCAGCGATCTCGAAATCGGGGTCGTTGAGGCCGATGAGTCCGCCGCTGGCTCCGTGCCCGCGGGCGGAGTAGGTGAGCACGACATACCCAGCGTCGGACAGCGCTTGCGCCTCGGTTGCCACACTGTCCTTGGAGCCACCGAAGCCGTGCCCGACGATCACCGCCGGCGCTGGCCTCTCCTGGCTCGCGGCCGGGACGTACAGGCTGGTGTCGAGATCGATGTCCTCGTCGCCGTCGGCAGGGACCGTCATCGTCTCGATCGCGACGTCGTCGGCTGCCGCTGCTGAGATGGCCACAACGACCTGCCCGGAGACGCCGATACCGAGCACGAGCAGAAGGACAAGCAGGCGTCGGACCGAGGTGGCGATCCCGAAACCGAGCAAGGGCAGGGATCGCGATGGCGGCATGGAACCTGCAACGAGCGGCTGTCGACGGTTAGTTCCGTCCGGTGTGGAGATACCACACTCTGCGTAGGGCGACTTGCTGGTCCCTACGGCCTAGCGATGACCAGACAGCGACCGCAGGTCCTCGATCAGGTGATGGGCACCCGCCGCGCGCAATGCAGTCGCCGAGGTGGTGGTGAGCACCCCGATCACCGGGGAGATCCCCGCGGCCACCGCAGCCCTCACACCGGAGGTGGAGTCCTCGAATGCAGCGACCCGGCCGGGCTCCACTCCCAGCCGCGTGCAGGCCAACAGATAGCCCTCCGGGTCGGGTTTGCCGGCGCTGACGTCCTCACCGCTGACCACGACGCCGAGCAGCGCCGCGACCCCGAGTACCTCCAGGCTGGAATCGACCCAGGGCCGTACGGCTGAGGTCACGACGGCCACGGGGATCCCGTTCGCGTGTACGGAGCGGATCAGTTCGGCCGCACCGCGTACCGGCTCGGGTTCGAGTTCGACGGCGGCCAGGTGAGTCAGCACCTCGGCCAACAGGGCGTCCGGATCGTGGGCCTGCCAGGGTCCGTCGAGGCTGCGAAAGGTGTCCGCTCCCCGACGGCCGAGGAAATGCTCGGCATAGGTCTGCTCGGAGACCTCCCAGCCGCGGGAGGCGAAGAAGGACTGCCAAGCCGCCCGGTGGACGCGCTCGCTGTCGACCAGCGTCCCGTCTAGATCGAACAGAGCTGCCTGCATCGAGCAGAGGTCGAAAGGGTCGGAATCGCTCACACAGACCACATGAACAGCGGGGACCCGGCCTGGACCGCACCAGTCTCACGCATCCCGCTCAGCTGCTCCGGTGTCGCGTCCAGGGCGACAACGGGACAGATGGGCGAGCGGCCACCCGCCTCGATCTCGGCCGGATTCCAGGACACGATGCGCTCCCCAGCCGCGATCGTGCTGCCCTCCTCCGCGTGCAGGCGGAAACCCTCGCCCTTCAGCTCGACGGTGTCGATGCCCAGGTGCACGAGCACGCCGGAACCTGCATCGGTGACCACGACGAAGGCATGCGGGTGCAGCTTGACCAGCCGCCCGCTCACCGGCGAGACAACCTCGGCCGGCTCACGGGGCGGATCGATGGCCAGGCCCGGCCCGACGAGGGCATCAGCGAAAACCGGGTCCGGGACGTCCTGCAACGCAAGAACCCGCCCGCCGAGCGGAGCGAGGACCTGCGTCACAGAAGATCCTCGATGTCACTGGCAATCGTGTCCGCCTGCGTTCCGATGACGACCTGGATCACCTTGCCAGACCGCATCACCCCGTGGGCCCCGGCCGCCTTCAGTGCTTTCTCATCCACGAGGGATGCGTCCTCGACCTCGGTGCGCAACCGGGTGATGCATGGCTCGATCTCCACGATGTTGTCCTTGCCGCCGAGACCGGCCACGATCTGCTCTGCCTGGGTGCTCATTGTCAACCTCTCGTTGGGGTGGGCGAACGGTCAGTCTGGGTGACCTTCGACAGGCCACGGGGCGCATCTGGGTCGAGACCGAGTCTGCGGGCAAGTGCCTCGACACTCAGCTGGGGAGCCACGATGAGCGCCAACGGTGAGACCGCTTCGATCAGGTCCGGTCCGGGCACGGCGACGTCACAGGCAGCACGAAAATCGTCGTCGCCGCCGAACCCGACAACCGTGGCTGCCCGACCGGCGAGATCAGCTGCCAGCTCGGTCATGGCGCCCAGCAGCGGCCCGTCTGCCGCGGCGACCAGAACGGCGACCAGGCCCTCGCCAACCACTGCTATCGGGCCGTGCTTGAGGTCGGCGTAGGACAGGCCGCGCACCGGACGCAGACACGTCTCCTCCAGCTTCAGCGCCAGCTCGAGTGCCGTGCCCAACACCAGTCCGCGGCCGGTGACCAGGATCGAGTCGGCGCCGCCCAGCGCCGTGACAGCCTCATCGATTCCGGCACGGTCATCGAGTTGCAGCGCAATCTGATGCCGAACGCGGTGCAGTTCAGTGTCCAGCTGCTCGGGCTCGGGTGCCAGCGCGGTAGCCAGGACGGCGAGGGCGGCCAGCTGCGCGGTGTAGGACTTGGTGGCCGGTACGGCCAGTTCCCGGCCCGCCTGGGTCACGAGCCGAAGGTCGGCCCCGGCGGCGAGCCGGCTGCGGGCATCGTTGGTGACGGCCACGGTCGCGGCACCGCAGGCTCGGGCCCACTCCTGGGTGGCCACGATCTCTTCGGTTTCTCCGGACTGGCTCAGAGACACGACCAACGTGTTGGACAGGTCGCGTCTGCGCCGGTAGTGCGTGGCGATACTGGGCGCGGCTAGTGCAGCGGACATCCCGCTGTGGGCCTCCAGTAGATAGCGGCCGTAGACCGCGGCGTTGTCAGAGGAGCCACGGGCAACGAAGAGCACTTGGCTGCGGCCTGCGGCCAGGCGGGCGAGCTCGGCCCGCAGCGGCAGCAGGGCGTCGAGGGTACGGGCGACCGCCTCCGGCTGCTCGGCGATCTCGCGAGCCATCTGGGTCGTCATCTGCAGTGCACTCAGCGCCGCGCCCCGGTCGAGGCATCCTCGTGCTCGCGCGTCCAGGCGCACTTGCCACCGACCCACGTCGTACGGGCGATCAGGTCGTTACCGAGCCAGGTGAGGTCGGCAGGTGCTCCGGGGGCCAGCAGGCCCAGGTCGCTGCGGCCCACCGCGTAGGCAGGAATCTGGGTAGCTGCATTGATGGCCGCCCGGAGATCCACGCCGCAGTGCAGTACGGCGTTGGCGACGGCCTCGTCCATCCGTAAGGCGGATCCGGCGATGGCGCCGTCCTCACGCCGCGGTGGCAGTCCGGGCTGGACCTCCAGACGATCTCCACCCAACTCGTAGGTGCCGGCAGGCATCCCCATCGCAGCGACTGCGTCGGTCACCAGCGCGATAGCTCCGGCCGCGGCCCGGAAAGCGACCTCGACCGCAATCGGGGCGACGTGGTGCAGGTCGACAATGAGTCCGCAGGTGAGCCGGGGGTCGGTCAACGCAGCGCCCACGGTGCCCGGATCCCGGTGCCGCATCGGCCGTTGGGCGTTATACAGATGGGTGACGATCGTGGCACCAGCATCGGCCGCGGCGCGAACGGTGGGAGCGTCGGCATCGGTGTGCCCCAATGCAACCCGGACCCCGGCACTGGTCAATTGCCGGATGGCAGCGATCGCGCCGACCCGCTCGGGGGCCAGCGTCAGGTAAGTCAAACAACCGCCGGCGGCTGTGAGCATGTCCTCTATCAGGACGGGATCTGGATCGCTCAGCAGGTCCGCACGGTGCGCACCACGTCGTCTCTCGGCGAGGAATGGTCCTTCCAGATGGATGCCCAGGGTCCGGGCAGCGCCGGGCGCGGCGTCCAAGCGGGGACGTAGGGAGCCGTAAGCGGCCAGGCGGCCGGCCATGTCCTCGACCGGTGCGGTGATGAGTGTGGGAACGAATGCGGTGACCCCAGTGCTCGGCATCTGTTGGGCCACCCGAACGAATTCAGCATCGGTCGCGGCGGCGAAGTCCACCCCGAAGGCGCCATTGACCTGGATGTCCACCAACCCCGGCGACAGCACGCCGTCGCTCAACGTGGTCACCGACTTCGCGGCTGCGCGCACCCGCTCCGGTGGGGGGCCATCCCCGATCTCCCGTACGACCTCGTCGAACAGGATCCACCCCGGCCTGACCAGTCGCCCGCCCAGGACGACCGTCTGAGCGACCAGGAGCTGCATCGGGACTCCTTCAGTGGGGCACCGTTTCGCGGGTTCTTGACAGCAAAGGTGGCGTGGGTCATCCTCACCGGCGACTGGACCGTACCAGTCCCTCCAGCACTTCGATGGCTGAAAATGCGAGGGGAAGGAGCGCATGATGGCCGGCGCTGTGCTGTCCGACGGTTCGACTCCCAAGCACGTCCGACTCCGCGAGATCCTCCGCACCGAAACCCAGCAGGAGGGCAGAGCGCATACCCCGATCGGCTCCGAGCGCGAGCTGATGGTTCGGCATGACGTGAGCCGGGCGACTGTGCGCGAGGCCATCGGACAGCTGGTGAACGAGGGACTGCTCTACCGGGTACACGGCAAGGGGACCTTCGTGGCCGCCGAGCGGGTGGAGTCCCAACTGCATCTGGCCTCGTTCACCGACGACATGCGCCGTCGCGGCCTCGAACCGTTGACCCGAGTGCTCGATGTCGGCCTGGACCGTCCGCCGGCGCGTGAGGCGGCCGCGCTCGGCCTGGGAAGCGGTGATCGCGCCTGGCGGCTGGAGCGGCTGCGGATCGCCGGTGGTGTGGCCATGGCACTGGAGCTGGGCTGGTACCCCGAGCCGCTGCTGCCCGGACTCGACCAGCACGACCTCACGCAGTCGCTCTACGCCCTGTTCTCCGAGGTCTACGGCCTCGGCGTCGATTCCGCCCAACAAACCGTCTGGGCCGAGTCAGCTGACGATCGGCGAATCAAGTTGATGGGGCTCCCGGCTGGGATTCCGCTGCTTGCATTTCGCAGGACGTCCTCTGCTGGACACCTGGCCGTCGAGCACACCCTGTCCTGGTATCGGGGAGACCGGTACCAGGTGCACATGTCGCTGGATCGTCGGATGAGCCCCGACCAGCTTCCTACCCAAGGAGGAAGACCATGAGTACCACCAACGCGACCGCTGACAGCGGGCGCAAGATCAGGGGACTGGCCGGAGCCCAACGGCTTGGCCGCAGTCTCATGCTGCCCATCGCCGCACTTCCCGCGGCGGCACTGCTGCTGCGGCTGGGTCAGGACGACTTGTTGGGTGAAAAGGGGCTCGGACAGTACGCCGCTTGGCTGTTGCCGGTCGCCGACGTCATCGGCGGGGCCGGAGCCGGCATCTTCGACAACCTTCCATTGATCTTCGCGGTAGGCGTGGCGATCGGGCTGGCCCGAAAGGCCGACGGTTCTACCGCGCTGGCAGCCGTGATCGGGTATGTCGTCCTCGAGGGCGTATTCGAAGCGATGGCTCCGTACGTCAACGGTGAGCCGACCGAGGCCGCGTTGGCCGACGGCGCGGTGCAAGATCCGATCAACTACGGCGTCCTCGGCGGAATCCTGATCGGAGTCCTGGCTGCGCGACTCTGGCAGCGCTACTACCGGATCAAGCTGCCGGATTACCTCGCGTTCTTCGGCGGCCGCCGTTTCGTTCCGATCATCACCGCGTTCGCCGCGATCGTCCTGGGCGTCGCCATGGCTCTGCTCTATCCGGTGTTCGACTACCTGCTGACCAACCTCGGTGAGGCACTCACCGGCAGCGCCGTCGTCGGTGGCGGTCTCTTCGGGGTCATCAACCGACTGCTCATTCCGTTGGGCGTGCACCACATCCTCAACTCGCTGCTGTGGTTCCAGGTGGGCGACTTCGAGGGGACCCAGGGAGACCTGACCCGATTCTTCGAAGGCGACCCGGACGCCGGAATCTTCATGACCGGGTTCTTCCCGATCATGATGTTCGCCCTGCCGGCAGCGGCCTTTGCGATCGCGCACACCGCCAAGCCGAGCCAGAAGAAGGCGGTCCTGGGCATCATGAGCGCAGCCGCGCTCACCTCGTTCGTGACCGGTATCACCGAGCCGATCGAGTTCGCGTTCCTGTTCGTGGCCTGGCCGCTGTACCTGATCCACGCGCTGTTGACCGGAGTCTCGATGGCCCTGGTCAACGCGCTGGACATCCACCACGGGTTCGGTTTCTCGGCAGGCGCCATCGACTACGTGCTGAACTTCGGGATCGCCGAGAAACCCCTCCTGCTGATCCCGATCGGGCTTGCTTTCGCGGTGGTCTACTACTTCCTCTTCCGCTGGGTCATCGTCAAGTGGAACCTGCGCACCACAGGTCGTGAGGACGAGGACGACGCGGATTCAGACACCGACTCCACTGATCGGCCGAACGTGGATCGTCCGCTGTCCGAGGCCGTCAGAACGGAGCGAGGCAGCAAGACGTCCGGCTCGGCTGACAGCACTGGCAGCACGACCGGGTCGACGCCGACAAGAGAGCGCGAGTGAACGATCTGCATGGCATAGGCGTCGCGAGCGGCCGGGCCGCCGGCCCGGTCGCCGCGATGCCACCACCGGTCGGCGAACCTCGTGATGGCGGGCGGCTCTCCGAAGGGCCAGAGCGTGACGCGGCGGTCGCCCTCCTGGAGAGCTCGTCGAGCACGGTCGCCGCGCAGCTGTC
>Ga0190275_10001812_pt1 | contig 15662 bp, 16 predicted proteins | sample Popmic550T_FD_133745 | JGI IMG/M metagenome (GOLD analysis project Ga0190275, IMG submission 133745) | Populus adjacent soil microbial communities from riparian zone of Yellowstone River, Montana, USA - 550 T | ecosystem: Environmental > Terrestrial > Soil > Riparian zone > Trees stand | place...
ACGCTCAAGCGGATCGTCGCGGCCGCCGGGGACACCGTCGGCATCGAGGACGGCGTCCTGTACGTCAACGGCAAGCGCCGCGTCGAGCCCTACGCGGACCCCGAGGCGATCGACAGCGTCTACTTCGGCCCCGTCGAGGTGCCCGCCGGCGCGGTGTTCGCGCTCGGCGACAACCGCGGCGACTCGGCTGACTCACGGCGCTTCGGCGCCATCTCGACCGCCGAGCTGATCGGCCGCGTGCGGGCCCGCGTATGGCCCCCCAACCGCTGGGGCGTGCCCCGGTGAACCTCAACGAACGCCACGACAAGGAGAAGTGAACATGCCCTTCGGCATCGGCCCCATGGAGATCGTCATCGTTCTTTCGATCGCCCTGCTCGTCCTCGGCCCCAAGCGCCTGCCGGAGCTCGGGCGCTCGCTCGGCGGCGGCATGCGCGAGTTCAAGGACTCGATCACCGGCATGACCCGCGACGACGAGCCCGCCGAGCTGGCGGTCGAGTCCCAGCCGGCGCGCGCCGAGTAGCGACCCCGCGAGCGCGGCGGGCTGAACCCCGCCGCGCTCGCGTGACGGTTCCCGCTTTACGCCTTTCCCACCGGTCGAGTACGCTCAGCCCCAATCAGGGGTTCTCGGCACGGATCGCCGTCCGGTGGCGACCGTCGGAGCCGATCATCGACTCTCCCCCGCCTGGGGAGGAGGAGAGGATTCGTTGCACCATCTCAGAGTGCCGGTACGCGCCGGCGCGCTTCTCGCTGTCGCCTGCTCCCTCGTATCCGCCTCGCCGGCGTCCGCCGGGCTCGACGAGGTCGACACGCAGACGCTGCGCAAGGCCGTCACCGTGAACGGCATCCTCGGCCACGAGCGGGCGCTGCAGTCCATCGCCAACCTCAACGGCGGGACGCGGGCGTCGGGCACGCCGGGCTACGACGCCTCGGCGGCCTACGTCAAGCGCAAGCTGCAGGCGGCCGGCTACAAGGTCACCGAGCAGGAGTTCGAGTTCCCGTTCTTCGAGGAGACCGCGCCGGCCGTGTTCGAGCGGACCTCGCCCACGCCGCGGCCCTACGTCAACCCGGACGACTTCGTGACGATGGAGTACTCCGGCAGCGGCGACACCACCGCCGCCGTGCAGGCGGTGGACGTCCAGGTCCCGCCTCCTGGGGAGCCGGGTTCGACGAGCGGCTGCGACGCCGCCGACTTCGCCGGCTTCACCGCCGGCAACATCGCGCTGATCCAGCGCGGCACGTGCGAGTTCGGGGTCAAGGCGGCCAACGCCGAGGCCGCGGGCGCCAGCGCCGTGATCATCTTCAACGAGGGGCAGCCCGGGCGCCAGGAGACGCTCAACGGCACGCTCGGCGGTCCCGCCGCGACGATCCCCGTGATCGGCACGAGCTTCGCGGTGGGCGAGGAGCTCGTCGGCCTGCCCGCCGCACAGGTCCACATCAAGACGATGACGTTGAGCGAGACGCGCCGGACCACGAACGTGCTCGCCGACTCCGAGGGCGGTGACGCGGCGCAGACCGTCGTCGTCGGCGCCCACCTGGACTCGGTCCCGGAGGGCCCCGGCATCAACGACAACGGCTCCGGGACCGCCACCGACCTCGAGGTCGCCGTCCAGCTGGCCAAGCTCGACGTCACGCCCCGGCGCAAGCTGCGCTTCGCGTTCTGGGGCGCCGAGGAGTCCGGCCTGCTCGGCTCCCAGCACTACGTCGACAACCTCGGGGACGAGGTCTCCTCGATCTACGCGAACCTGAACTTCGACATGGTCGGGTCACCCAACTACGTCCGCTTCGTCTACGACGGCGACGGCTCGGCGACCCCCGCGGCGGGCCCGCCCGGCTCGGCGCAGATCGAGGCGCTGTTCAACGACTACTTCGCGGGGCGGGGCCTCGCGACCGATCCCACGGCGTTCGACGGCCGCTCCGACTACGGCCCGTTCATCGCCACCGGGGTACCCGCCGGCGGGTTGTTCACCGGCGCCGAGGGCGTCAAGACGCCCGAGCAGGCGGCGGTCTACGGCGGGACGGCCGGCGTCGCCTACGACCCGAACTACCACCAGGCGGGCGACACCACGAACAACCTCAACACGAAGGCGCTGAACGAGATGTCCGACGCGGTCGCCCACGCGACGCAGACGCTGGCGCGCTCGCGCTCCGGCTTCTTCGAGGACGGCAGCCGCCAGACGACCAGGAAGGTGAAGCTCAGGACCTACCGCGGCCCGAGCGCCGTCCGGTAGCACGCGAGCACAGGTCCGCCCGCCCCGCCCGCCCCGCCGGCGGGCGGCGCGGGCGGGCGGGTGGCCTGGTCATTCTGGTACACCTACGTGGTACCATCTGGTCCACGTTCATGGAACCACCCGTCCGCCGCCAAGGGACGCCGTTCCCCTTCGAGGGGCCGGTCCCGCCCGAGCTGCTCATCGATCGCCAGGCTGAGCTCGACCTGCTCGCCCGCCGCGCCGCCGACCGCGTCAACGTGCGCCTCGTCGCACCGCGGCGCTACGGCAAGACCAGCCTGCTGCTCGCCCACGCCGCGCGGCTGCGGGAGACCGGCTGGCGCACCGCCCACGTCGACTTCTCCCGCGCCGCCGACCTCACCGACGTCGCGCGCCGGCTCGCCGCCGCCTACGCGCACCTGGACCCGCCGTGGGTGCGCGCGCACCTGTCCGGGCTGCTCACGCGCCTGGGCGTGTCGATCGGCACGACCGGCCCGGCGGTCACGCTCTCGCTGCGGCCCTCCTCCCCCGACGCGCGCGCCGCCGAGACCGTGGTGCACCGGCTGCTCGACCTCCCGCAGGCGCTGTGGGACGCCGACGGCACGCCGACGCTCGTGGTCTTCGACGAGTTCCAGGACCTGCTGGTCGCCCGCAAGGACCTCGACGGGCTGTTTCGCTCCCGCATCCAGTACCACGGCGACGCGGCCGCCTACGTCTACGCCGGCTCGGAGCCGTCGATGATGCGCGAGCTGTTCGACACCCGCGAGCGCCCGCTGTTCGGGCAGGCGGACCCGCTGGCGCTCGGCCCGCTGCCGCCGGAGGAGACCCAGGCCGATCTCGCCGCGCGCTACCTCGACGAGGGCCTGGACCCGGGCGACGCGCTCGCCGAGCTGACCGCCTTCGGCGCCGGGCATCCTCAGCGCACGATGCTGCTGGCCTACCTGCTGGCGGACCGGCTCGCGGAGGGCAGGGCGGGCACGGCGGAGCTGGCCGCCGAGGTGCTCGACGACGCGCTGGAGCGCACCCAGCCCGCCCATCAGGCGCTGTGGGGGCAGCTCGGGCGCTCGGACCGGGCGCTGCTGGCGGCCGTCGCCGACGGCATCGCGCCCACGAGCCGCGCGCTGGCCGCCGAGCACAAGCTCGGGCGCCGCACGTTCGACGCCGCGGCCACCCGCCTCGCCGACCAGGGGCACCTGATCCGCCGGCCGCGGGACACGCGCCTGACGGACCCGCTGCTCGGCGAATGGCTGCGACGCCGCTGACCAGCGCCGCGCCTCGTCACGCGGCCGCCGGGAGGCCGGACCCCCACGGGATGACCTTGCCGAACTGGACGAGCTCACCGTAGAGCGCGGGGTCGAACGTGCCGGCGAGCACGAGGTCGACGGGCCGGCGCGCAGCCTCGGCCGAAGTCTGGGCCTGGCTCATGTCCGCGAACCACGGGCGGGAGGCGCCGGTGTCGAGCAGCCCGGGGCACAGCGCCATGACGAGCTTGCCGCCGGCGAGATCGGCGGCGCGGCGCTCGCGGGCGACGGCGCGCACGGCGGCGACCTGGGCGACCTTCGACGGGATGTTCAGCCAGGTGCCGTAGCCCTCGTGCTCGGCACGGCCGTCGTGGACGGCCCGGCGCCAGTCGGCGACGAGGGCGTCGACGGCGTCGAGGTCTTCCGCGGCGGAGGCGAAACGGCCGGCGGCCGCGTCGCCGAGCCTGTCGAGCGTGCCGAGGGCGCTGGCGACGATGATCAACCGGCCGCCCGGGCGCAGCCTGGGCGCGAAGGCTCGCAGCACGTGGGAGGTCGCGAGGTTGTTGGTCTCCGCGACGGCATCGACCTCGTCGGCGGGGTCGGCATCCGGGCTCATGCGGGCCGCGGCGTTGGAGAAGACGATGTCGACCTCGCCCAGCTCCGCGGCCAGGGCCGCGATCGCGTCACCGTTGCGCACGTCGAGCACGCGGCCCTCGACGCGCGCCGTCGCCGGCCCGCCCGCCACGGCAGCCGCGGCGGCGTGGACGCGGGCCGGGTCGCGGCCGGTCAGCAGGACGCGGTCCTGCGGCGCCATCCGGCGGGCGAGCCGTTCTACGAGCGCCCGGCCGAGCCCCTGGTTGGCGCCGGTGACGAGCGCGATGCGGGAAGCGGTCATGGCCTGAACGTAGCCCCTCTGAGCCATGCCGGCGACGAGAATCTCGCACAGGTACCATGCGGATCGCGCATGGCTCCGGAGTTCTCGCCCACCGGGTTGCGGGTGCTGCACGAGGTCGCGCGTGCGGGCTCGTTCTCGGCCGCCGCATCCACCCTCGGCTACACGCAGTCGGCCGTCTCCCGGCAGGTGGCGGCGCTCGAGGCGGTCGCGGGTCGCCGGCTGTTCGAGCGCGGTCGGCACGGCGTGAGCCTCACCCCCGCCGGAGCTCGTCTCCTCCCCCGTGCCATCCGGATCCTGGACGAGCTCGACGCCGCTCGCCGCGAGGCGGCCGGCGAGCACGTCGCGACCGGGCCCGTACGGCTCGGTGCGTTCGCCACGGCGGCCGCAGGGCTCGTGCCGAGAGCGCTCGCCTCGATGGGGCCGGCGCCGAAGGTCACGCTGCGCGAGGGAACCACGCCCGCGCTGACCCGAGCCCTGCGCGCGGGCACGCTCGACCTCGCGATCCTCGCCCGCACTCCGCCCTACCGGCCGCTGGACACCGAGACGCCTCCGCTCGAGCTCCTCACCCTGTCCGAGCGGGAGCTCCTCATCGGCGTGTCCGCGCGTCACCCGTTCGCCCGCACGCGAGCGGTCGAGGTCGGCCAACTCGAGGGTCAGGTCTGGGTCGCCGGCCGATCCGAGCCGGGCGAGCCGCTTCTCGGCGTGTGGCCCGGCCTGGCCGAGCGCCCCGACGTCCGGTACGTCGTGCGCGACTGGCTCGCCAAGCTCCAGATCGTCGCCGCCGGCCTGGCCATCACCACGCTCGCTCCGGTCACCCTGGACGTGCTCCCCGACACCGTCAGGGCCGTCGCGGTCCGTGGTGAACCGCAGGAGACGCGACGCCTCGTGCTGGCGCGCCTGCCCGGGCCGCTCGACGCCCCCGCCGCCCGGGTCGTCGACGCGCTGAGCGCCGCCGCCCGGGACTGAGCCGGTTGGCGTGGGCCGGGGAACGTGACGTCTCCGGGCTCAGTCCACGCGCGCGGCGGCCGATCACCCGGCCATGAGCGCCGCGTACGACATCGACCTCGACCACCCGCTGGTCGCGCGCGCGCTCGCGTTCGCCGAGCAGGCCCACCGAGGCCAGGTCCGCAAGGCCAACGGCCTGGCCTTCATCGGGCATCCGCGCCGCGTCGCCGCGCTGCTGGCCGCGCACGGCTACCCGTCCCAGACGGTCGCCGCCGGCCTGCTGCACGACGTCGTCGAGGACACATCTCAAACGCTCGCGGACGTCGAGGCGGCGTTCGGGACCGAGGTCGCCCGGCTCGTCGCGGTGCTGACCGAGGATCCGACGCTCGGCTACGACGAGCGCAAGGCCGCGCACCGCGACGACGTCCGCAGGGCCGGGGCGCAGGCGCAGGCGGTCTTCGCCGCCGACGTGCTGGCCAACGTCGCGGACATGCGCGCGTGCTACCGGAAGCAGGGCGAGGGGCTGGCCCGCCACTTCCACGCGCCGCTCGACCGCCAGGTCGAGCGCTTCGCCGCCGAGCTCGCGATGCTCTCGGCGCGCCAGGCCCCGCCGCCGTTCGTGGCCTTGGCGAGGGCCGAGCTGGCCGGCCTGCGCGCCGACCGCGCGGGCGCGCTCCGCGCCGCCGCAGGCGGCCCCGCGCACGGCGGTAGCCTCCGCCCGCATGGACGTCGATCCCGGCCGGGTACTCGCCTTCCGCCTGGCCGCGCACGGCGTCGCCGCGCCCTCCGCTGACCCTGGCGACACCTTGCGCGGGTGGGCGGTGCAGGACTCGCCGCCGGGCGCGGCGACGACCGCGCTGCTCGCCCGCACCGGGTCCCTCGCGCCCGGGTGGGTCGACGCGCGGCTCGAGGAGCGCGCGCTGGTCGCGCTCTACAACCCGCGCACCGCGACCGCGGTCCTGCCGGCCGGTGATGCCGCCGTGTTCGCGGCGGCGATGCTGCCCACCGACGACACGGGGCTGCGAGCGATCGTCGCCTCCTCCCTGCCGGAGCGCCGCGAGGGCTTCGCCGAGCCGGTCGCCCGCGCCGTCGACGCCGTCGCCGACGCCCTCGACGGCGTGGTGCTCAGCCGCGACGACCTGCACGAGGCGCTCCGGCAGCGGCTGCCGCTCGACATGCTGCCGTGGTGCCGCAGCTGCCAGAGCCACCACGCGCGGCGCGGGCTGCTCGTGATGGCCGCGCTGCACGGCCGGCTGTGCCTCGCGGGGCGGGCCGGGCGCCAGCCGGCGTTCGCGCGCACCGACCAGTGGATGGACTGGACGCCGCCCGCGCCGGCCGCCGCCGGGGCCGAGTTGGTCCGCCGCTACCTCTCCGGCTACGGCCCTTCGACGCCCGCGCACCTCGCTCAGTGGGCGGGCGTCGCCCCCGCGCACGCGCGCCGGCTGTGGGAGGGCGCCGGCGACGAGCTCGCCGAGGTCAAGGTCGGCGGGCGCACGCGCGCGTGGGCGCTCGCGCGCGACCTCCCGCGCCTACAGGACCCGCCGCCGGCGCCGGGCGTGCGCCTGATCGGCCCCGGCGACCCGCTCATCCTCGCGCGCGACCGGGAGGTCCTCGTGCCCGACGAGGCGGCGCGCAAGCAGGTGTGGCGCGCGATCGCGGGCGCGGGGGTCGTGCTCGCGGACGGCCGGCCGGCCGGGCTGTGGCGCGCCCGCAAGCAGGGCCGCCGCCTGAGTGTCGCGGTCGAGGCGCTCGGGCAGCTGCCGAAGCGGGCGGTGGCCGCCGCCGCGGAGCGGCTCGCGCCCCACCGCGGCTGCGAGGCCGCCGAGCTCGAGTGGGTTAGGGTCGCGCGATGACCAACCCCGCCCGCATCGCCGAGGTCCACCGCACCGAGCTCGAGGCCTTTGCGCGGGACCATCCCCGCTCGCGCGAGCTCTTCGAGCAGGCCCGCGGCTCGCTGCTGGGCGGCGTGCCGCTGACGTGGATGGCCAAGTGGACCGGCGGTCATCCGGTCTACGCCGCGTGGGCGAGCGGCGCGACGATCGAGGACGTCGACGGAAACCGCTACATCGACTTCTCGCTGGGCGACACGGGCGCGATGGCCGGCCACTCGCCGAACGCGACCGTCGCGGCGGTCGAGCGGCGCCTGTCCGAGCAGGGCGGCGCGACGCTGATGCTCCCCACCGAGGACGCCGCGTGGGTCGGGGAAGAGCTCGGCCGCCGCTTCGGCGTGCCGTTGTGGAGCTTCGCGCTCACCGCGACGGACGCGAACCGCTGGGCGCTGCGGCTGTGCCGCGCGCTGACCGGGCGGCCGTACGTGCTCGTCTTCAGCTACTGCTACCACGGCTCGGTCGACGAGACGTTCATCACGCTCGCCGATGGACGCGCGCGGTCGCGGGAGGGGAACGTCGGCCCCGCCGTCGATCCCACGGTCACCACCCGCGTGTGCGAGTTCAACGACCTCGACGCGGTCGAGCGCCTGCTCGCCGACGAGCAGGTCGCCTGCGTGCTCGCGGAGCCCGCGCTGACCAACATCGGCATCGTGCTGCCCGACCCGGGCTTCCACGACGGGCTCCGCGCGGCCTGCGACCGCACTGGGACGCTGCTGATCGCCGACGAGACGCACACGATCAGCGCCGGGCCCGGTGGCTGCGTCGGCGCCTGGGGGCTGCGCCCCGACGTCGTCACGATCGGCAAGGCGATCGCCGGCGGCATCCCGATCGGCGCCTACGGCCTCTCCGCCGAGGCCGGCGCGCGCATCGAGGCGCTCGAGGATGCCGACCTCATCGACGTCGGCGGAGTCGGCGGGACCCTCGCGGGCAACGCGCTGTCGCTCGCCGCCGCCCGCGCGACGCTCGAGCACGTCCTCACCGACGAGGCCTTCGACGAGATGATCGCCCTCTGCGACCGCTTCGTCACGGGCGTGCGCGATGTGATCGCGGAAGGCGGCGTGCCGTGGTCGATCGTCCAGCTCGGGGCGCGCGCGGAGCTGTGCTTCGCGCCCGAGCCCCCGCGCACCGGCGGCGCGAGCGCCGCGCTGCACGACGCCGCGCTCGAGGACGCCCTGCACCTCTTCATGCTCAACCGCGGCGTGATGATCACGCCGTTCCACAACATGGCGCTGATGTCGCCCGCCACCACGGCCGCTGACGTCGACCGCCACACCGAGGTGTTCGCGGAGGCCGTCGAGGCGCTCGCCGGCGCCGCGCCGCGGGTCGCGAGCGCCGGCGCCTGACGCGCAGGATCTCGCGCCCCGACCGCGAACGGTGGTTGGACGTGCGCGCGCTGTTCGTGATCTACCTGACTGTGATCGTCGCCGGCATCGTGGCGTGCTCGATCATCGGCCTGACCCACCACTGAGCGCGCGGTGCGGGGGCTGCGGCACAACTCGCTCGCGCTCGCCTTCCTGGCGCTGTTCGGCGTCGCGCTCGTGGGCCAGGCGCTCGCCGGGCACGCGCTCTACAACCACGAGGAGGTCACCCACGCGCGGCTCCTCGGAGAGCAGCCGCAGACGCTCTCGCTCGGCCGCTACGTGGTCTCGTCGTCGTTCGGCCAGGCGGTGATGGAGAACTGGCAGTCGGAGTACCTCCAGTTCACGCTGTTCATCCTCGCCACGACGTGGCTGGTGCAGCGCGGGTCGCCCGAGTCCAAGCCCCCGGGCCGCGCCGGCCGCGAGAGCGATCGGGAGCAGCTGCTGGGCGAGCACGCGCGGCCCGAGTCGCCGCGGTGGGCGAAGCACCGTGGCGGCCTGCGCCGGTGGCTGTACTCCAACTCGCTGCTGCTCGTGATGACGGCGATCTTCCTCGGCTCGTGGTTCGCGCAGTCGGTCACGGGCTGGAGCGCCTACAACGCAGAGCAGATCCAGCACGAGGCCGAGCCGGTCTCGTGGCTGGGCTACGTCGGCAGCGCGGACTTCTGGCAGGCGACGCTGCAGAACTGGCAGTCGGAGTTCCTCGCGGTCGGCTCGATGGTCATCCTCAGCGTGTACCTGCGCCAGCGCGGATCGCCCGAGTCCAAGCCGGTCGGCACGCCCCACGACGCGACCGGCACCGAGGGCTGAGCGCTCGCCCGCTCAGGCAGGAGCCGACTCGGCGCGCTCCTGCAGGCGCTCGAGCGCGCGCCGGATCAGCCGCGAGACGTGCATCTGGGAGATCCCGAGCCGCTCGCCGATGTCCGACTGGCGCAGGTCCTCTCCGAAGCGCAGCCGCAGGATCTCCCGTTCGCGGTCGTCGAGTGCGTCCGCGGCGAGGAGCTCGAGCGTCACCGCGTCCTCGACCGCGCCGAGCGCGTCGTCCTCGGCGCCGAACATCTCCGCGAGCGAGGTGACGCCGTCGACGGCGGCCGGCGGCGCGTCGAGCGATGTCGCCCAGTGCGCGCCGGCCGCCTCCCGAGCCTCCAGCACGCGCTCGGCCGTCACGCCGAGCCTCTGGGCGAGCTCGTCCGCGGTCGGGCCGCGGCCGAGCTCGCGCTCGAGCTCCGTCGTCGCGTCGTCGAGCCGGCCGGCCATCTCCTGGAGGTCGCGCGGCACCCTCACCATCCAGGTCGTGTCGCGGAAGTGGCGCCGCAGCTCGCCCAGGATGGTCGGCACCGCGAACGACGTGAACGCCGTCCCGCGGGCCGGGTCGTAGCGGTCGATCGCCTTCACCAGACCCAGCGAGGCGACCTGGCGCAGATCGTCGAACGGCTCGCTGGTGTGGCGGTAGCGCGCCGCCAGCGCGCCCGCGAGCGGCAGGTACCGCCGGACCAGCGCGTCGCGGTCCGCCGGGCTGCGCGATCGGCGATAGCGCGCGAAGAGCGCGGCTTCCGGGTCGTTCCCGCGCCGGAGCTCCGGCTCGGTGAGCATGGGGCCTCCCTGGTCGTCTTCCTTCGACGTCTGCGGGAGGACCGCCCCGGCGCCTTCTGACGAAGCGCCGCGAGCCCCGGGCCGCTGTTCAGCTGCCCCCCGGCCCGGCGCGCGAACCGGGAGACAGTGGCCGCGACGGTACCCGGTCGGAGTCGCACGAGCGAGGGTTCCGCGTAGCGAAAGTGACCACGTGGCTCGTGGCCGCCTCAACCCGGCATGACGACCGTCCCCCCTGCGGTCACTTTTCGACCACCCCAGGTGAGCGGCGCCCGCATCTGCGGCAATCCTGCAGACGGGACGCCCCGACCTTCGGGAGTGCCCCTCTCCTCAATCCACGCGGTGGCCGCCTGGTCCGGGCGGCCACCGCGCCTTCGCCCCCGGCCGTCACCCGCCGCGGGTGAGCTCCGCTCACCCCCTCGCCGCGTACGGTCGACGCCGATGATCCAGGTGGGCGACCGCCTCGAGCGGGCGATCGAGAGCCATGCGGACGTCGAGCAGGAGATCGCGCGCGCGGAGGCCGAGCCGCCCCAGCGCGGCCGGCTCCGGCGCACCGTGTTCTGGTTGGTGGTGTGCGGGGTGTCGCTGTACCTCGTCGCGCCGAGCCTCCTGGACCTCTTCGGGTCCTGGCACGACCTGGACACGCTCTCGCCCGCCTGGCTGGTGGCGATGCCGGTGCTGCAGGCCGCCTCGCTCGCCTGCCTGTGGGCGCTGCAGCGGATGGCGCTGAACAAGGCGCGCTGGTCGCCGGTGATCGCCTCGCAGCTCGCGGGCAACGCGCTGGCGAAGATCGCGCCCGGCGGTGGCGCGCTGGGCGCGGCGCTCCAGTACCGGATGCTCGTCGGCGCCGGCGTCCCGGGCAACCGCGCCGCGGCCGGGCTCACGGCGGTGAACCTGCTCGTGTTCGCGGTCGTGCTCGCGATGCCGGTGCTCGCGATCCCGGCCATCATCCGCGGCGGCGTGAGCCGGCGCCTCATCGAGGCGACGGTGATCGGGGCCGGGATCTTCGTCGTGCTGTTCGCCATCGGCGCGGTGCTGATCGCGCTCGACGGCCCGCTGGCCTGGGTCGGGCGGGTGATCCAGCGCGTCCGCAACCGACTGCGCCGGCGCGCCGAGCCGCTGCGCCACCTGCCCGAGCGGCTGCTGCGCGAGCGGGGCCGGATCGTCGGCGTGCTCGGCCCGCGCTGGAAGCGCGCGCTGGTGCAGTCGGTCGGGCGCTGGGCATTCGACTACGGGACCCTCTACGCGGCGCTCGCCGCGATCGGCTCCCAGCCCCGGCCCGGCCTCGTGCTCCTCGCCTTCTGCGGCGCGCAGGTGCTGACGCAGATCCCCATCACCCCGGGCGGGCTCGGGTTCGTGGAGGCGGGCCTGACCGCGATGCTCACGCTGGCCGGGGTCTCCCCCGGCGACGCCGTGCTCGCCACCTTCGCCTACCGCCTGTTCTCGTACTGGCTGCCGCTGCCGGTCGGGCTCGCCGCCTACGGCTGGTACCAGCGGCTGGTCCGCCGTCCCGCGGCCCCTACGCCGCCGCCCGGTTGACGGCCTCCAGCGCGCGGAAGTGCTCCTGCGCGTCCTCGTGCCAGGCCGCGTGGCGGGCGCGGAACACCTCGAGCGCGCGCCGACGCGGCCACCCAGAGGGCAGCACGCTCTCCGGCAGGTCGGGGTCGAGGAACGGGAAGCGCCGCCACCCGTGCACGAGCAGCGTCTGCGCGCGGAACACCGCCTCGGGCGTCGAGGGGCGAAGGCCCTCGAAGGCCGCGACGAAGTCCTCGTAGGCCGCGGCGACGGCGTCCAGGTCCCACGCCTCGTCGACCAGCCGCTCCGGCTCGCCGAGCGTCCCGAGCTCCGCGCGGAAGGACAGCAGCTCGGCCGCCGACCCCTCCCCGGCGAGCTCGCGCAGCTCGCGCTCGCGCTCCGCGTGCGGCGAGATCCACAGCCCGCCGCCGAGCGAGCCGAAGCCCGCCCACGCGAGCCGCGTGCGGAAGCGGTGGCGCACCTCGCGCTGCTGCTCGGGCACGCGCAGGACGACGAGCAGCCAGCGCCCGTCCCACCCGCGCGGCGCGCCGAACCCGTAGATGCGCCCGGCGCCGGTGCGCAGCATCGCCGCCGTCTCCTCCGTGAGATGGACGCGCGACCGGCGGCCGTGGCGCTCGGTCCGCAGCCAGCCGGCGGTCACGCTGCGCGCGAGCGCCTGCCGCGCCGCCTGCGGCTTGTAGCCCAGCGTGACGAGGGCGGCCACGAGCGTCTCCTGCCACACGCCGCCGGGCGCCGGCAGCACGTACTCGCCGAGCACGGTGAGCAGCGCCGAGCGCGCGGCGGGGGCTCCCACTGACCGGCGGCGGAGCTGGTCGCTCACGCCGTCTGACGTTACCGCGTCACGAAGATGTCACACGTCGCACGGCGTCGTGCTCGCCGGGTGCGAGGTGGATCGGGGCGTAGTGCTCGGCGAACAGCCTCGCCACCAGCTCGCCCCGGCTGGAGACGCCCACCTTCTCGAAGATCGCCTTCACGTAGTCGCGCACCGTGTGCGCCGAGAGATGCAGCCCGGCGGCGATGTCCGCGGTGCCGGCGCCACGGGCGATGAGCTGCGTGATCTGCCGCTCGCGCGGCGACAGGTCGTAGGCCTCGGTGATGATCGGTGCGACCTCCGAGGCCTTGGCCGGCTCGATCACGAGCGCGGTGCTCCCGATCCGCCCCTCCGCATCGCGCAGGCAGGACGCGTGGCAGACCAGCCATCGGCCCGTTGCGCTCGAGCGCATGCGCGCGCGGGCGGAGCCGTGCGCCCGCTCCTCGGCGATCGCCCGCGCCCGGATCAGCGTGCTTAGCACCACCAGCGGGAGCCGCACCCCGAAGCCGTCGTCGCCCGCGAGATCCCCCGCCACCTCGTCGAGCCACGCGTACGCGTCGTCGTTGATCGACAGCAGCTCGCCGGCCGCGTCGAACACCATAAGGCCGAGGCCCGGATCGCCGGTGACGGCGGGCGCGACCTGCGGCCGGGAGTGGTCGCGCACGGCCTCCCCGAGCGGACGCGACAGGTCGGCCAGCAGCGTGGTGTCGCGCTCGTCGAAGGGCGGGGCGCCCTCGGCGCGGAACAGCGTCACCGACGCCCACGGGCTCCCGTCCACGCGCAGCACCGCCCGCAGCTCGTCGCCGAAGCCGTTGGGCCGCAGCACGTCGCGGAAGCGGGGGCTGCGGGCCGGGCGGTCCTCGGTGGCCAGGCGCAGACCGGCCGCGGGCGACTCCGCGCGCGCGAGGTCGCGGTAGAGGTTCACGTCCTCGAAGAGGAACTCGAGCTCCCACAGGCGGACGCAGTCCGCCCGGTCGCCGAACCGCTCCATGTTCTCCGCGCGCGTGGGCGCGGTCGGCAGGCTCGTGGCGGGGTCGGTGGCGAGCCACACGGCGGCGTCGTGGGGCACCAGCCGCCGGAGGCGCTCGGAGGCGACCCCGAACAGCTCCCGCACGCTCCCCGCCTCGCCGGCGCGAGCCACCAGTTCCCTGCGCGCCAACGTCACCACGCGCCTCGAGGATGCCACGCCGCCGCCCGAATGCGCAATCCCTCGATCGAGGGGTCGGCCGCGCCGCAGCACCCCCCGGCCGCGGTCTTGGCGGCCGCTCGCGGCGCCGTCAGCCTCCCGCCGGCCATGAGCTCTCTCGACGGATACGTGATGGAACGCAGCCCCGAGGAGTACGAGCGGCTGCGCGACCAGGCGTGCATGTGGGAGCCGGAGACCGCGCGGCTGCTCGACCGCGCCGGGCTCGCCCGGGGCGAGCGCTGCCTGGACGTCGGCTGCGGCCCCGGCGAGACGATGCGCCTGATGGCCGAGCGGGTCGGCCTCGGCGGCGCGGTCACGGGGATCGACGTCGACGCGACGCTGCCGGGCGCCCCCTTCGACCTCGTCTTCGCGCGCCTGCTGCTCCTCCACGTCGACGACCCCGCGGCCGTGCTGCGCCGACTGTGGGAGTGGGTGGCGCCCGGCGGCCGGCTCGTCGTGCAGGAGTACGACCTGCTGACCGGCCAGGTCGTCCCCGAGCTCGAGGTCGTCGAGGAGTTCCGGCGCGTCGCGCTTGGCACCTACCACGGCTCCGGCCGCCCCATCCGCCTCGGCCTGCACCTGCCGGCCCTCCACGCGCAGGCCGGCGTCGGGGCGCCCGACGGGATGGACGCCGCCGTGCGGGTCGACCTGCTCCCGGCGCTCGCCCCGATGTACGAGGCGGTCTACCGCAGCGTGCTGCCCGCCGCCCTGTCGCTCGGCCTGACCACCGAGGACGAGAGCGCGCGCTGGTTCGAGGCGTTCGCCCGCGAGGCCGGCGGCGCCGACGGGCACGCCGCGCTCTGGCCGCCGCTGATCGGAACCTGGAAGCGAAAGGACGGGTGATCCCATGGAGACGGTCAACGTCCTCGGCCCCACGGTCGAGATCCTCACCCCGCCCGGCGACGACGACGCGCCGTGCGCCATGCGCGGCGCAATCCCGGCGGGCGGGATCGTGCCGCTGCACAGCCACCCGGAGCCGGAGACCTTCATCGTGATCTCCGGCGACGTGGAGGGCCTCGTCCACACCGGTTACGACCTCCGCTGGATCCCGCTCGGCGCGGGCGACGTCCTCCACGTCCCCGGCGACGCGCGGCACGCGTGGCGCAACCGCTCCGCTCGGCCGGCCGTGAGCCTGGTCGTCACCGTGCAGCGGATCGCGCGCTTCTTCCGCGAGGTCGCCACGGCGGGCGGACCGCCCTCCGAGGAGGAGGTCCGCCACTTCCTCGAGGTCGCCGACCGCTTCGGCTACTGGAACGCGACGCCGGAGGAGAACGCGGCCGTGGGTCTCGCGCTCGGGAGATGAGCCGCCCCGGCTACCGCGCCCGGGCGCCCTGCAGGACCTCGAAGAGCCCGGTGTGATCGTTGGTGCCGAGGACCGCCGTGGCGCCGGGGCCGCTGGCGAACGCCGGCACGACCGAGCCGGTGTGCTGCTGGCTCGGCGGCGCCACGGCGGCCGGGTTGCCGCCCGCGGTGCCGTAGGTGACGCGCATCGTCTGCCCGTCCTTCGTGATCACGTTGTTCGAGTAGCCGGTCGGGTCGTCGGCGCCCTCGGTGTCCTCGGCGACGATCTGCGACGTGTGCGCGTGGTCGGCGGTCACCACGATCAGGGTGTCGGGATGGCGCTTCTGGTACTCGAGCGCGACGGCGACCGTGTCGTCGAACGCGACCGTCTCGCCAATCTGCGCGCACGCGTTGGCGGCGTGGTCCTGCTTGTCGATCGAGGCGCCCTCGACCTGCAGGACGAACCCGTCCTTCGCGCCGTCGAGCAGGCCGAGCGCCTTGCGCGTCATGTCGGGCAGGCTCGGCTCGCTCGCCGGGCGGTGGCCCTCCTCGCAGCGCTGGGCCGGCGTGCCCGCGCCGAGCGTGGCCTGCGGTCCGGTCCACTCGGTCGTCATCGTCCCCGGCGTGAAGAGCCCGAGGAGCGGCGCCTTGCCGCGCGGTCGCGGCGTCCCAGCCCCAGTAGATGAAGATCGAGAGCGACAGGCCGGCGGCCAGCGCCGAGAACGA
>Ga0190275_10001813_pt1 | contig 15653 bp, 12 predicted proteins | sample Popmic550T_FD_133745 | JGI IMG/M metagenome (GOLD analysis project Ga0190275, IMG submission 133745) | Populus adjacent soil microbial communities from riparian zone of Yellowstone River, Montana, USA - 550 T | ecosystem: Environmental > Terrestrial > Soil > Riparian zone > Trees stand | place...
GCATCGACCGGCACCTCGCCGACACCGCCGTGGATGGTGTTGCCGCTGGTCTTGGCGTCCAGCGGCGCCATGTTCTGCTTGCGCGCCGCGATCACCGCCCGTAGCCGGGTCGCATACTCGAAGTTGAACGCCGCTTCGGCGTTGTCCGGATCGTCGCGCAACACGTCGGCATAGCTCTTCACCACGCCGTCCAGCCGGCCCACCACCTCTTGCCACTTGCCGCCGTCGCGCCGCAGCGCCCGGTACGCGGCGTTGGCGGCCAGCAGCTTCGCGTTGGGATCGGCGGCCACGTCCTCGTACGCACCGTCCCAGTACTTCGACGTCGCGCTCAGCTTCTGCGCGTCCTCGACGGTCTTCGACGCGCCCGGCAGATATCCGGCCCATGCCGGCGGCGCTTCCACCGCGCCGGCGCCCGCCTCCTGGTAGCGCAGCGTCACCAGGTCCCGCTCGGCCGCAGCCACCCGCCGCTCGAGATCGCTGCCACGCCACAACACCACCCCCGCCCCCGCGAGAACGGCAGCGACGATCAGATAACCGATCACTGAACGCATGACCTACTCCTTCTCACCGCACCCGCACGCACCTGACCGCACCCGCCCGCACCTGCCCGCACCTGACCGCACCTGTGCACACCTGCTACGGAAAGGTCCGAAACACCGGCACGGTCATCCTCAGCAACAGCGCCACCGACCACAGCCCCGCCGCAATCAGCGCGAAGGGCGAGAACCGCGGGCGCTCGGTGCTGTACTGCTTCGACTCGATGCGTCCAGCCGACGCCTTGTCGATATCGGCCAGCGCCTTCTGAATCGACGCTTCATCCGCGCCCGGATAGAAGTGTCCACCGGTGCGCTCCACCGCCGAGCGCCAGATGTCGTCGCCGATCTGCACGCGGCCGGGCACGTCGCGCGCCACCTTGATGAAGTAGATGGGGATCTTCGCGCGACGCGCGTCCTCCACCACGTCGAACGCCGACTTGCCGTTCTCCAGCACCTCGGCGTCGGCGCCGTCGGTGAAGATCACCATCAGGTTGCCGGCGGCGTCGAGGTACTTGAACGACTCGAACATCGCCACGCTCTGCGACACCGCCCGGGCGATCACCGTGCCCTGGTCCGGGAACGACATGAACTCCTGCCAGTCGCCGATCAACGCCGTGCTCAGCAGGATGTTCTCGTAGTCCGTCGTGAACGGTGTAATCACATACGCATCGTCGCCGAACTCGATCAGCGACATCAGGTCGCGATAGGTGCCAGCCATGCGGCGCTCGATGAAATAGCGGGCGGCGCCCACCGTCGTGAAGAACGCGGCGTTGTTCGGGGCGCCTTCGGCAAAGCGGTTGGACGGGAGTGCGGTCAGCATGCTGGAGGAGGCATCGATCATCAGGCTGATGCGGCGACCCGGGTAGGACACCTCTTCGCGCGTCACCGCCGTGCGCGGATCGGCGAGCGCCAGGATGAAGAACGGCAGTCCGGCCAGGCCCAGTAGCAGCGCCCCATGACGGATCATCGAACCGCGGCTGGCCCGCGAGAACGCCACCAGCGCGGGCATGGCGATGCGCCCGCGATAGGCCGAGGCGCGCACCATCATCCGCAGCGCGAGGACCGCGATGGCCACGCCGACGATGGCCACCGCCGTCATCCGGGCCGTCGATGCCTGCGCGAACTGCAGCTCGGAGAGGCGGATGCTGTTCCAGTCCGCCCATGTCCCCTGCAGGACCGTCAGCAGCGATTGGAGCTGCTCAGGCACGGGCCTTCCGCTTCATCAGCTCGGCAATCCACGAATGCTGCGATGCGGCCCGACGGGCCGCGGCGGTCGCTGCCTCCAGCGCTTCGTCCAGGGCGCTGCTATCGAGTTTGCTGTCGCGCCCATAACGTGCCCGCGTGAAGGTTTCAAGGCTGCTGGCGAGCGCCGCGTCTTTCGTGCTCTGTGACGTGATGGACCCGGACACCAGCGCTCCTCCTCGTCCGAGCACACCCTTCATGAGCAGCTGACCGTCCAGCGGCGAGGCGGCCTCCTTGACGCGCACTTGCCCGACGGCACGTCCGCTGACGAGCGTCGCGGCGATGCGCGTGGCGGCGAGCGCGCGGCCGGCGAGTTCGGAATCCCAGCCGCCACGGCTCTGCTCGCGAACGGCCGCCAGCTCCTTCTGGGCGGCCGACGCCATCCCACGCCCCGACACGCGCCACGCATCCACGGTGGTTTTCACCCGGCGCTGCCGGAACATGTTGACGAGCATCACCAGCAGTACGACTCCGGCCAGGCCGAAAAGGATGGTGCCGACGAGACGGAGCAGGTCGGCGCGCGACTCACGCGCCTCCACCGCCTGGAACGCTGCCGCCGGTGCCTCGCGGATATCCATCGTGTCTTCCGGAACGATGGACATCAAGCGAATGGAGATGGGCAGGAGGTTGTAGTTGAGGTCGCGTCCCTGGACTGCCTCGCCGCGGGCCACCTGGCTCTCGATGCGATAGCTGATCTGGAGCTGCGGCACGTCCACGTCGGCGCCGAACGCCCCTTCGTTGATGAGCCGCAGACGATACTCGTATTGGAAGAAACGCTTGCCGGGAACTCGCATGTCCGGCGCGTGGGAACCGCCGATGATTTCGAACGGCTGGAGCTGCACCACGGACGGGTCCAGCTTCGATTGGTCCGGCACCACCTTGGTCGTCTCGGTCTCGACCACCTGGCAGGTGAGGGTGAGCGTGAAAGGCTCGCCCGAACGCACGGCCGAGGTGGAGCTCCGCCACCAGCACGTGATCGGCTCGACCTCGACGTTCACCGTGTCGGTCCCCGCCTGGCCCGCCGGTGCGGCTGGAGGTTGGGCGAACGCCGTTGCCGAGGAGACCACCGTCACCAGTGCACAGAGAGCCGCTCGCTTCATCGAAAACCCACTCGTCAGTCCCAAGGTCATAGGTCGGTTCACGCTAGATGATTACTTCTTCCGGCGCAGGCGCCGCTCGTGCACCCATTCGAGGAGCGCGATGTCGAACTTGGTTTGGTCCGTGCCCAGGCGCAGCACGTCCAGGTCTTGCTTCCGCGCCCGCGCCGCCACATCGTCTTGCCACGCCGTGACGCGCGACTGCATGTTGCGCGCCTCGCGCCGCGAGAGCAGCCGCGTGCGGCCGGACTCCACGTCGAAGACTTCGATCCAGCCGGCCGAGACGTTCGGCAGCTCGAAGGCGAACGCCGCATCCACCATGACGATGAACACGTCGTGCACGTTGTTCGCCATCGTCAGCTCGCGGACCACCGCGTCCGTGTCCTCGAACAGGAAGTCGGAGATGACCGGCACGAGCGAGGTCTTGCGCGAGAAGCCGACGAGCGTCGCGCTGAAGCTGCCGGCCATCGTCAGGTCCTGCAGGCCGGCGCCCCGGTCGTAGGCCTCGAGGCAGTGAATCACCTGGCCCTTGCCGATGCGGGGCCGCACCGCGCCGAGCTGAGTGGTGCGCGGGTCGAAGGTGACGAGCCCGATGGAGTCCTGAAAAAACACCGCCGACATGCCGATGGTGGCGATGGCGCGGGCAATGGTGATGGCGATGGGCATGCCGTCCATGCCGCAGCGGGTGGAAGCCGACCGGTCGGCCGCGATGATCACGCCGGAGGTCGTCGGCTGCTCGAACTCGCGGACGACCAGCGGGCTGAAGTTGGTGAGGGAGGACTGCGCCCAGTCGATGGTCTCGAAGCGGTCGCCCGCCTGCCAGTCGCGCAGCCCGACGAAATCGAAGCCCGTCCCGTGGAACATGCTCGAGTGCTCACCGGGCGTGAACTCCCGCATCCGTTTGAGGATGAGGAGTTCCACCTCGGTCACCTCCGAGAGGTTGATGAGCGGTTCGACTTCCTGCTCGCGCGTGCGCATAGAACTCGTTTTGGGTCCGGGGTCTGTTACTTGGGGGCGAGTCCCAGAGATCGGTTCGGCGTAGTTTGTCGCCTTCTGCTTTCTGCCTTCTACCTTTTGCCTTTTGCCTTTTGCCCCCGTCAGGGGATCGCCACGCGCTCGATCACGTCCTTCACCACGGCGTCTGTCGTCAGGCCGTGACTGGCGGCGTGCGGCCCCAGCCAGATGCGATGACCCAGCACGTACTGCGCGAGATCCTGAATGTCCTCGGGATAGACCTCGTCGCGACGACGGACCAGCAGCGCCCATACCTTTGCCAGCCGGCCCCAGCAGATGATCGCCCGCGGCGAGGCGCCGAGATCCACACCGGTTTCCACCAGCTCGGACGCCGAGTGGATGTGCCAGTCGGTATCTGGATTGTAGGGCCGCGTGGTGGCCACGAGGCGCTGGATGTAGTCGCCCAGGCGCTCGTGCAGGAACACGTGCTCGGTAATCGCGGAGCGGAGCTGGATGATGCGCTCCTTGGCCATCAGCGAATTGAGACGGATGTGCTTGAAGTCGAAATTGACGAGCTTTCGTTCCTCGTCCGCAGGCAAGTACCCGATGTTCACCATGATCGCGAAACGGTCCGTGGCCGCTTCCGACAGCGGGAACGTGCCCTGACCCAGCTCGACAGGGTTCATGGTCGCAATCGCGAAGTTGAACGCCGGCAACTCGTAGGTCGTCTTGCCCACGGTGATCGTGCGGTCCTGAAGGCCTTCGAGGAAGGCGCTCTGCGACTTCAGCGGGATGCGGTTGATCTCGTCCAGCAGGATGACTTCGGCCTCCGCCAGCGGCCCGAACTCGGTGATGAGCTCGCCGGTGGCCGGGTTGATCATCTGGAACCCCACCACCTCGGTCGGCTGCATGTCGGCACGCCCTTGGATGCGCGCGAACTTGGCGTCGCTGATCGCGGCCAGGATCACCCCAAAGAAAGTCTTGCCCACACCGGGCACGCCTCTCAACAACAGGTTGCCGGAGTTGACCTGGCGCTGCTCCTTCTTGTCGTAGGTGGTCGGAATCTCGGACAGCAGGACGACGTTCGCGAGAATCTTGGGTAGCTCGTAGCCGACGAGCGCCTTGCCGCCTTCCGCGATCACCGTTTCGTGGAAGGCGATGGTTTCTTCGAGATCTGGATGCACGATGGCCGATAGTACTCGCAGCCTCAGGCAAACGCCAGCCGCGGCTGTCCCTTGCTTCGTCCCGGATCAAGCACGATTACTTCGCGAGCAGCCCCTTGACGTGTAGGGCAATCTGCTCGTGGGTCGCGAACCAGACGCCGGGCTTGCCTTTCATGTAGGCGACCAGCCGTTCCAGCATCGCGGCCCGTGAGCGATGTCCGATCATGTGCGGGTGCATGGTGAGCAGGTAGAGACCCCGTTCTTCGTAGGCGACGTCGAACTCGGACTGGAACACCTCGTAGACATCGCTCAAGGACGGGTTCGATCCGTCGGCATTGCCGCCGAAATAGGGAAAGTCATCCAGGATGCGCTCGATGGGGAGCTCGATGATCCCGGTCGGTTGACCATCGAGCAGCAGCTCGTAGGGATCGTCGCTGGCCATCAGGCTGCTGTCGTACAGGAACCCCGCCGCCTTCACCTGCCCCATCGTCCAGTTGCTGAACTTCCAGGATGGCGCGCGATAGCCGACCGGGCGCTTGCCGCTCATGTCGGTGAGCGTCTGGAGGGACTGGTTCAACAGGCGCTGCTCCTCCTTCTCGTCGTTCAACAGCGGCAGGCGCTCGTGAATCCAGCCGTGCACGGCGATTTCGTGAGAAAGGGGTGAGGCCTGGATCTCCTTCAGCATCTGCGGGTGCAGGACCGCACTCACCGCCGGGATGAAGAAGGAGGCTGGCACCTTCTGGCGGTCCAGCAGGCGCAGCAGCCGCGGGACGCCGTCCACCGCGCCGTATTCACCGCGCGAAATGACCTCGTAGTCCAGGTTTCCGGTGGAGAGCGTGGCGGTGGCGTTGTCGACGTCGAAAGAGAGTCCAACGGCGACGCGGGCGCCATTGGGCCACGATGTCGGTTTCAGGCGACGGCCCGCGCTCACGTGGAACATCTGTTGTTTGAGTTGATCGACCGTCAGCTTGACGCCGGGCAGCGGATCCTGCCGCGCGGGCGTGGCCGAGGGAGCGGCCGGGGTGGAGGGCGATGGCGCCTGCGCACATCCGCTCAAACTGAACGGCAACAAGCCGATGATGGCGACGAGCGTCTTTGCGGTCATGGAACCTCCGGGAGAATCGGCACATCATGCCTCAGGTCGAGTTCGGGATGTGACCACGGGTAAAATGCCCAGATGGTTCTTCGCTCGACCCTCGCGGCTGCGTTCGTGGCCGGCGTCTTCATGAACGCCGCGTGCGGAGGTTCCAATGAACCCCCGCCGCCAGACCAGCATCAGCCACCCGTGTTCAAGCCGATTGAGCTGCCGCCTCCGGCCACGACGGGAGAGACGCCTTCCTCGAGTGGGCCGGCGGCCGGGACCGCGTTTCCCGCGGCGCCGTTCACCGCCGGCGAGATCGGACCGGTGGCCATGGTCACGGACATGGCCTCGGGCTGGCCCGTGACCTTGCGCGTCGGGCAGGAGATGACGGCCCGTCTCGCGGTGAATCGCGAAAGCGGCTCGCGCTGGACGCTGCGCCCCGCGACTGACGGCGGGGTCGTGCTGCGGTTGGGCGAGCCGACGTATGAGAAGGCCGCGAGCGGCGGTATGGAGGTATTCCGCCTGAAAGCGGTGAAGCCGGGGACGACGACCCTGACGTTCGACCAGAAGGTGGGGACCTCCGCTACGCCGGGCAAATCGGTCAGCTACCCGGTGACCGTGCAATAACGCAAAGGCCCGGCGACGGTCGCCGCTCGACGAGATCGATCAACTGCGGCTGGGAACGGCCGTCGCTACTCGGTTCGCAGGGCAATCACCGGATCGATTCTCGTCGCGCGTCTGGCCGGGAACCACGAGGCGCCCTCGGCCACCAGCAGCAGCATCGCCGACACCGCCACATAGATGAGCGGCTCCGCCGGATCGACCTCGAACAGCACCTGTTGCATCAACCTCGAAACCACCAGTGCGCCGCCAACGCCCAAGGCAATGCCGAGCAGCGTGAGGCGCCGGCCGGTGCCGAGCACCATGCGCATCACCGCGCCCGGCGACGCACCGAGGGCCATGCGCAGCCCGATCTCGCTCGTGCGGAAGGCGACGAGATGCGCCATCACGCTGTAGACGCCCAGGCTGGCGAGCAGCAGCGCCAGCCCCGCGAATCCCGCGAGCAGCACGAGGGCGAGCTTGCGGTTCGCCACCGTCTGCTCGATCCGCGTGGTCAGGGCTTGCGGCTCCAGCAGGGGTAGATCCGCGTCGACGCCCCGCAGCGCCTCGCGCACCAGCGACGCCATCGCCGCGGGAGGCATACTGGTCCGCACCATGATGTTGGTGAAGGTCTCGGGCCGCTGCAGGGCCGGCAGGAAGTAGTCGGCTTCGGGCGGCGTGTTGAGGCCGGTGCTCCTGACGTCGGCGACCACTCCGATCACCTGCGACGGCAGCTGGCCCATGCCGGTAATCAATGTGCGGCCGACCGGATCCTCGCCAGGAAAATGCTGCTTCGCAAAGGTCTCGTTGACGATCACCACATGCGGCACGCGCGCGCTGTCGCGCTCGTCGAAGTCGCGGCCCGCTTTCACCGGAATGCCCAGGGTCTGGAAATAGCGCGGCGACACGAGGTGGCGATTCGCGCTCGGCCGTTCGCTCATCGGCGGCACGGGACGACCCACCACCGCGACCGGGGCCGGCGACTGTCCACCGGTGAGCGGCACGCGATCGGTCAGCGAGGCCGACGTGCTGCCGGGCAGTGTCGACAGCCGCTGATATAGCTGCTCGTAGAAGGCGATGAGCTTCTCGCGCGGATATCGCTGCGGCGGAAGCGCGAGTTGCGCCGTGAACACCCCCTCCGGCTCGAACCCCGGCTCGACACTCTGCAGGCGCGCGAAACTGGTCAGCAGCAAACCCGCCGCGATGAGGAGCACGAGCGACAAGGACACTTCGGCGACCAGCAGGCCGGCGCGGAGCCGCTGACCGGTTCCGACTGAACCACGCCCCGCCTCTTTGAGCGCCTCCTGCACGTTGACCCTCGCCGCCTGCCATGCCGGCAACAGGCCGATGGCGACGCCGGTAACGAGCGTCACGATCAGGGAGAAGCCCAGGGCTAGCGGGTCGAGCCCGATCTCCTGCGCTCGCGGGATCAGCTCGGCGCCGAACACGACCAGCGCGCGCAGCGCCCACTGCGCAAGCACCACCCCGAGCACGCCGCCGAGGATCGCGACGAGCATGCTCTCGGTCACCAGCTGGCGGACCACGTCGCCGCGGCTGGCGCCCAGTGCGAAGCGCGCGGCAACCTCCTTCCGGCGGCCCGCGAATCGGGCGAGCAGCAGGTTGGCAATGTTCGCGCACGCGATCAACAGCACGCATCCGACGGCGCCGAACAGCAGCAGATAGCTCTGGCGCTGCGCGCCGACCGCATCCTCGAGGATCGGCACCACCTCGATCTGCGACGGCGCATCGACGTTCGCCGGATGGGCCTGGCGATAGCCGGCGGCGATCAGGCTCATGGCCTCACGGGCCTGTGCCAGCGAGACGTCCGGCTTCAGGCGCGCGATGACCTGGAAGAAGTAGCCGCCATTGTCCAATTGCGAAGGTGCGACATAGGGCACCTCCGCAGGGCGTGCCACCCAGATCTGGACCTGATTCAGCGGGAACGCAGACAGCGCTTCCGGCAGCACGCCGATGATGGTGTAGGGCGAGCCGTCGAGCGTCATCGCCTGCCCCAGCACGGAGGGATCGCGATTGAATCGCTGCTGCCACAGGGTGTGGCTGATCAAGGCGACGCGCTCGCCGCCGGGGCGGTCCTCCTCCGGCGAAAAGTTGCGTCCCAGCGAGGGCTCGAGACCGAACGCCGGTAACAGCGCGGCGGACGCCTGGATCCCAATGAGCTGTTCCGGATCGCCGCGGCCGGTCCATGTGAACGCGTTGAAGGCCGAGAACGCGAGATCGCTGAACACCTGCTGCTGCTGTTGCACTTCGAGGAAGCGGGGGTACGAGAATCCCACGCGCGTGAGGTTCTGGGCCTCGAGAGTGGAACTCAAGCGGACAAGACGATCGGGCGCCCGATAGGGCAGCGGACGCAGGAACACCGAGTTGACCACGCTGAACAGCGCGACGTTCGCACCGATGCCGAGCGCGAGGCCCAGGACGGCGACAAAGGTGAACCCCGGCGACTTGAGCAGCTGGCGGACGGCGTAGCGGATTTCCGATCGCATGGCGACCTCGATGAACGGGTGACTCGACGACTCCGGCTATTCTGCCCTGCTCTCGAGAGGCGGGCCGAATTTTGGGATGGGCCGGCGCCCATCGTGTGTTGAAGCCTGCCGGCACTTGGCCGTGAAAGACGAAAAGAGTGACGTTTGGCCAAATGAGCCCACTCCGACTTCTGCTTCGCACGAGCGGAGCGGCTGGGTCGCCCTCCCAAGCGCCCAGGCCTGCCAATTGACTCGCGCGGTATTCGGCTCATCCGCGATCCGTCAGCACAAAGTCACCCACAGGCGAGACTGCGAGCCTCGTCACTCGACCTTCAAGGACCGCTAACTACCAATAATTGCGCAACTTACTTGATTGGAGTTCGAATTCTAGGAGCTGGTGACTGTCTTGCTGACTGTTCAGGTCGGCCGCCACTAACTGGCCTAGGAGACTCCTTTCAACATGATGAGAAAATCGATGATCCGGAACGGACTGAGCGCCTTCGCGCTGCTCGGTGCCGTCGTTTTGGCCGCATGCTCTGGGCCCGCTTCCCTCTCGCCGACGGGGCCGACCGGCGTTGCTGCCGCGTCAGCATTAACTGCGGCGGCCACCGGCGATAAGTTCGGCAGCACGGGTGCGGAGGAAGAATGCCCCGCCACCTTCAGCCCCGCCGGAGATCTGCCCCCAGTCGACCCCTGCGATCCGCCTGTCGATCCCTGCGAAGCGGCCGGAGCGCTTGGCGAAGAAGAGCCGCCCACCTGCGAGCCGCCGCCGCCTCCCCCGGGCCTCGAGGGCTGCACCCCCGGCTACTGGAAGAACCACCCCGGCTCGTGGGCTGCGACTGGCTACTCGAGCAGCCAGACCCTCATTTCGGTGTTCGGCGCCAACGCACTTCCCGGAACCCTCCTGCAGGGCCTCAACTTCGGCGGCGGCTCGGGTGTCACGGGTGCCAAGCAGATTCTCCTGCGAGCTGCCGTCGCGGCACTCCTGAATAATGCGCACCCGGGCGTCGATTATCCTGGTGACGTCGTGGGCGCCGTCATGGTGGCCCTGGGCAGCGATCGCGCCGCCATGCTGGCACTCGCCGCAGAGATCGACGCTGACAACAATCTCGGCTGCCCGCTCAACTAGCCTGCCTTGTGTCTGCCGGGCTCTGGTGCATCGCGCCAGAGCCCAGCTCGTTAGGGAGCGTCCCACGCCGGATAGGGAGGGCCCCACGCGCCGGCTGAATCGGGCCGTGCGCGGCGGTCCGGGAACTCGGCCCGAGCCGTGAGCGCGTGTGCCTGCATTACCATGCCGCGCATGCCCATCTTTCCGACATCAGGCACGGCCCGTCGGTCACCGGGATTGTTGAAGGTCGCGGCGACGCTGCTGAGCGCGCTGCTCGCCGGATGTGGCGGTACGGGTACCGGCCCTGAACCCGCGCACACCGGCGCGTTGCCGGCGACCACCGGCCAGTTTGCGACCTTCGTAGAGGAGTTCCTCGATCACTTCGCCCGCCATCACCCGTCCATTGCCGCCGGCAACGGCATTCACCAGTACGACGGCCGGCTCGAAGACTTCAGCGCGGGGGCCATCTCTGCCGAGATTGCCGCCTGGCGTGGTCTTCACACGAAGCTGGCTGCGATACCCGTGTCCACCCTCACGCCCGATGAACGCGTCGACCACCGAATCGTCGGCGGACTCATCGACGCGTGGCTGCTGGAACTCGACACCAACAAGAACTGGCAGAAGAACCTGATGCTGTACGCCTCGGCGCTCTCCGACGGCGTCCACAACTTGATGACGATGGAGTCGTCGCCGGCGGAGGTGCGGGCTCGCCGCATCATCGACAAGCTGAAGGGAGTGCCCGCGCTGCTCGCGGCGGCCCGGACGAACATCACCTCGCCACCGAAAGTGATGGCGGAACGTGGCGTTCGGATGCTCAGGGGTGCGTCCGGCATGCTGACCGGCGACGTGCCTCTGGCCTTTGACGGCTTGGCAGACGCCGGGCTCAAGGCAGATCTCCGGGCGAGCGCCACGGCAGCGGCCGGCGAGATTGACGCCTTCGTTGGCTGGTTCGAGAAGGAGAAGTTGCCGTCGGCACATGGCTCGTTCGCCGTCGGCCGCGAGAACCTCGAAGCGCGCTATCGCGCCGAGGAGCTCATCGACGTGCCCGTGGCGCAGCTGCTCGCACTCGGCGAGCGCGAGCTGGCAACCAACGAGGCTGCCTTCGTGGCGGCCGCGGCTCGGGTGGACCCGAAGCAGCCGGCGATCGACGTCTGGGCGGACGTGCTGAAGAACCATCCGCCGCGCGGCGGCCTGGTCCCAGCCGCCCAGAAAGCGGTGGACGAGTTGCAAGCATTCGTCGTTGCGAAGAACCTGGTGACGCTGCCGGAAACCGAGCGGGTCATCGTCGAAGCGGCGCCTCCGTTCGACCTCGGGCTGGCCTCGATGCACTCGTCGCCGCCGCTCGAGGAGACGCCGGTAAAGAGCTATTTCTACATCACCGACGCGCGCCCCGAGTGGGACGCCGCTCGTCAGGACGCCTGGCTGCAGCGGTTCAACATTCCCGCGCTCACCGTGATGACCTCGCACGAAGTGATGCCAGGGCACTACGTGCACAGCGTCTTCATGCGCAAGACGCCGGGCAAGATCCGCCGGATCTGGATCGGGCTCAACCCGTTCCCGCAGCCGTCGTCGGGCCAGGACGGCTGGGCGCATTACGCCGAGCAGATGATGCTCGATGAGGGTTTCCGCTCCGAGGACCCGCGCTACCGGCTCGCGCAACTGAGCGACGCGATGACGCGGATCTGCCGCCTGATCTCGGGAATCCAGCTGCACACCGGGGCGTGGACGGTGGAGCAGTCGGCCGCGCTGTTCGAGCAGAAAGCGCATCTGCCGGCGCCGGCTGCCCGGCAGGAAGCCGAGCGCGGAACCTACGATCCAACGTATGGGGGCTACTTCCTGGGCAAGATGCAGGCGCTGAAGCTGAGAGACGACGTGCGGGCGGCGCGAGGCGCGCGGTTCAGCCTGCGCGAGTTCCACGAACAGGTGATGACCAACGGCATCGCGCCATGGTGGGCACACCGCCAGTTGTTGCTGCCGGGCGACACCGGCACCCTGCTGCCGTGAGTGGTCGGAGCGGAGCGAGGGGCCGGAGCGGTGTGCCCCGGCCCTGAGGGCGCTTTAGGACCCGGGAATCATGATGTGCGCGGTGGTGGTACCCGCGTTCATGATCCACGCCCCGCCCATCTTGTTGTTGTCCGGCAATCCGGTGGACTGCGTCGTCGCGCCCGGCACGGCGATGGTGGTGTGGACGCGCGCGGTGGCGCGGTCGGCGCCGCTCATCGACAGCCACGGTGCGCCGTACTCGGGCTTCACGCGGGTGCCGTCCTTCTCCGCCGCATCGAACAGCGCCTGCCGCTTGGCCTTGTCCTGCTCCACTTCGAACTTGCGATTCTGGGCCACCCGATCGAGGTTGCCGACGGTGGTGCACTGCACCGAGAACGGCTGCTCGCCGGGCTGTCCCGACTGGTCGTAGCACACCAGGCGATTCGTACCCTTCTTGAGGGTCTCGTAGGTCTGGTCGGCATTCCACTTGATGACCGTCGCGCCCTCCCGGGCTTGACGTGGGGCGGCGGCAAGGGCCCGCTCGATAGTTTCGTCCGGTGTCTGTGCAAATGCGCTGGACGCGATCGCCAGCGCTCCTAAGACAAGAAAGGTCCGTTTCATGGCGTCCACCATACACCCAGACGGGCTGGTGCGGATGCCCCCGGCCCCGTCCGTGTTACCGTTCGCGGCGGTGACTCACGCCCCCCCGCCCGTCCTCCCTGTCCCGGATGCCGACGCCCAGCTCGATCGGGCGATTGGGGTCTGGGGCGCCACCCTGTTCGTCATCGGCGCCGTGATCGGCTCCGGCATCTTCCTGACCACCGGCATCATGCTGCAGGAACTGCCCTCGACCTCGCTGGTGCTCGCGGCGTGGACGGCCGGCGGTCTCCTGGCGATGGCCGGGGGCCTCACCTACGCCGAAATGGGATCGATGTACCCGCGTTCCGGCGGCCTCTACGTGTTCCTCAGCGAAGCGTACGGCCCCGTGTGGGGCTTCCTTTTCGGGTGGGCCTGCCTGCTGGTGATCCTCACCGGCAGCGTGGCGACGGTGGCCATCGGCTTTGCCGAGTACTTCAGCTACTTCTTTCCCGCGCTGGGCACCGACCGGCTCGTGCTCGCCGTTCCGATGCCGTGGGGCGCCTGGACCATCAGCGCGGGTCAGCTCGTGGCCGCGGCGTCGGTCGTCGTGATTACCGCGATCAACTACGTCGGTGTCCGCAGCGGCAACCTGACCAACAGCATCGTCACGGCGGCCAAGATTGGCGGGCTGGCTGCTATCCCCATCCTGGCGCTCGTCTATCGGCGCGTGGACCCGGTGCTCGTGCCGATCGTTCCGCCGGAGAGCGCCCGGCCGCTGGCCTCCTTCGGCGTGATCATGATCGCGGTGATGTGGACCTACGAAGGCTGGTACTACGTGGCCTTCGCGGCCGGCGAGATCAGGAACGCGGCGCGCACCGTGCCCCGCGCCTTGATCATGGGCACGCTGGCCCTCACCGCCATCTACGTCAGCGTCAACCTGGCCTATGTGCTGGCGCTGAGCGTCGAGGAGATGAGCGGCGTCACCCGCATTGCCGAAAAGGCGGTCACCACGCTGGTCGGGCCGGTCGGCGCGGCCCTTGTCGCCGGCAGCGTGGTGGTGTCGACGTTCGGCTGCAACGTCGCCGGCGTCATCGCCTCGTCGCGGGTGTGTTTCGCGATGGCCGCGGATCGGCGGTTCTTCCCCTCCGCGGCGCGCGTCCATCCGGTTCACCGGACCCCGCACGTCGCGCTCGTGGTCACCGGCGCCTGGTCCGTCTTTCTCACGCTCACGGGTGGATACGAGACGCTGTTCACCTACGTGACGTTCGCTTCCGTGCTGTTCGGCACGTTCGGCGGCGCCGCCATCTTCGTGCTGCGGGCCAGGCGTCCGGAAGTGCCGCGCCCCTACCGCGCGTTGGGCTATCCAGTGATTCCTGCGCTGTACGTCCTCGGCTCCTTCGCGCTGACGTGGAACACGTTGATGGAACGTCCTGCCGCGTCGCTGGCCGGCCTCGGGTTGGTGGCTCTCGGGCTGCCGTTCTACGCCTACTGGTCGCGTGGCGGACGATAGCGCGCCCATCGCGGAGTATCATCGCCCCCCAGTGAGCCTGCGAACGCTCGCGTCAATCGTGGCCGTGGGGCTGCTGGTGTCGATTGTCAGCACGACGACGGTGGCCCAGCCGAAACCGCGCGCGCGTGCTCTCGGAGTGCCGTTCGACGGCGCCCCCGGACCGCTGAACGCCATTACCGATGTGGCGGGCGTTGAGGTCGGCCACGTCACCATCATCGAGGGGGATGGTGCTCTCGTGCCTGGCAAGGGACCGGTCCGCACCGGCGTGACGGCGGTCCTCCCGAGAGGAAAGACCTGGTCACCAGTATTCGCCGGATGGTTTGCCGGCAACGGTTTTGGCGAGATGACCGGCGCGCCGTGGGTGATCGAGGGCGGCGTGCTCGGCGGTCCGGTGATGATCACCGGCACCTACTCCGTGGGCGTGGTTCGCGATTCGGTGAACAGCTGGTTTGCCGAAGTGCTGAAGCGCGAGATCCCGTGGCACCAGCCGGTCGTCGGGGAAACCTCGGATGCGTTCCTGAACGACGGGATCGGGCAGCATGTCAGCAAGGCGCATACGTTCCAGGCGCTGAACAGCGCCCGCGGCGGCATCGTCGCCGAAGGCAACGTCGGCGGCGGCACCGGCATGGTCGCGCATGGGTTCAAGGGCGGCATCGGGACGGCAAGCCGCCGAGTGAGCGGGTCGTTCGTGCTCGGAGTGCTGGTCCAGGCGAACTACGGCACGCGCGAGGGCCTGACGATTGCGGGTGTGCCGGTAGGGCGCGAGGTGACGGGCCCTGAACGCATGCGCGGCAGCCGCCCGCCGGCCGATCGCGACGGTTCGATCATCGTGGTCGTCGCCACAGACGCGCCACTCCTGCCACATCAACTCGAACGGCTGGCCCGTCGCGTCCCCATGGGCATCGCCCGCCTGGGAGGCACGGCCGCCAATGGCTCGGGCGACATTTTCATCGCCTTTTCGACCGCGAATCCTGGCGCCGCCGCCGAGTCGGGCGCCACCGCCATCTCCTGGCTTCCGAACGGAGATCTCACACCGTTCTTCGAAGCCACGATCCAGGCCACCGAAGAAGCCATCGTCAACGCGCTCGTCGCGGCGGAGACGATGGTGGGTGTCAACGGGAATACGGTTCCCGCGCTGCCCACCGATCAACTGCGCGCGATTCTCACGAAATACAACCGGCTGGTCCCCTAGCGATCGAGGCGGGATCGCGCACACGCACTTCGATCTAGGCTAGAGCGCATGGCAAGGCGAGTCCCTCTCATTTTGATGACCGCCGCGACGTGGTTTGCGGTGGGCAGCCCCGACGGACGCGCTCA
>Ga0190275_10001814_pt1 | contig 15650 bp, 10 predicted proteins | sample Popmic550T_FD_133745 | JGI IMG/M metagenome (GOLD analysis project Ga0190275, IMG submission 133745) | Populus adjacent soil microbial communities from riparian zone of Yellowstone River, Montana, USA - 550 T | ecosystem: Environmental > Terrestrial > Soil > Riparian zone > Trees stand | place...
AAGAATCTGCCGCTCAAGTGGGAGCCGGAGCCGCCCGCGTTCGTCAATGAGTTATACAAGGCGGGGCAGCGCGGCGAGTGATAGCGTTATGTCGCTTTTCAGTTGAGCGTAGCGCGAGTAAGACTCACCGCAGAGGCGCAGAGGGCGCGGAGGGGGCGCAGAGGTTTTGCTTTTCTCTCTGCGTTGCCTCTGCGTCCTATGCGCCTCTGCGGTGAACTGTCTCTTGCCTTACACTCAAGTGAATATTGCTTTAGTGTTGGAGGTAGCGAATGAAGAAAGTCTTGATGCTTGTCGTGCTGACGCTCGCGTCTTTGCAGCCGTCTCCATTGATCGCGCAAAGTCAGATGGTCGCTATGCAGTTGACAAGGCTTCCGGAGCGGAAGGCTCAATGATTTTCTATTCCCCTCGCAAGCGGCTGTGCGCGCGGCTGTGCGCTCTCTTCTTTAACGCCGTCACGTTGCTCGCCTGCGCGCAAGCGGCGTTCGCCGCACAAACGACGGGTGCGCTCACGGGTCGCGTCACCGATCAGTTCGGCGCGGTCGTCGTCGGCGCTTCCGTGTTCGTAAAAGACGCGGGCGGCACGGAGAGGCAAGCCGTCTCAGACTCGGAGGGGCGTTATGTGTTCAGCGGACTCGCGCCCGGCACATACTCCGTCCGCGTCGAGGCGAGAGGGTTCGCCGCGTTCGAGCGTGCGGAAGTCGAGATAGTCCGTGGGGCGACGAAGCAACTCGACGCGCGGCTCACGGTCGGACTCGAACGGCAGGAGGTAACGGTCGGCGCGGAGGCGCGTCTGGGCATCGAGGCGGAAGCGAACCGGAGCGCACTCAACCTGCGCGACGCGGAGCTTGACGCGCTGCCGGAAGATGCGGAGGACTTGGCCGCCGCGCTGCAAGCGTTGGCGGGCGTGCCCGTCGGGCCGAACGGCGGGCAAATCCTGATTGACGGCTTCCTCAACACGGGCGAGCCGCTACCCCCTCGAAGCTCGATCCGCGAAGTCCGCATCAACCAGAACCCCTTCTCCGCCGAGAACGACCAGATCGGCTTCGGCCAGATACAGATCATCACGCGCCCCGGCACGGACGAGTGGCACGGGCAAGCGTACTTCTTTTTCACAGACGAGAGCTTCAACTCGCGCAACCCTTTCGCCGACCGGCGCGCGCCGTACCAGATGCGTAACTTCGGCGGCACGCTGAGCGGCCCCCTCGTCGCGCGCCGCGCGTCATTCTTCGCCTCGCTCGACCGGCGCGAGACGGACGACAACGCCATCGTCAACGCCTTCGTGCTTGATGACGAACTTAACGTCACGCGCCTTGTCCGCACGGTGCTTGTCCCGCGCCGACCCATAAACGCAAACGTGCGTCTCGACTTCCAACTGAGCAAGAATCACACGCTCACGGCGCGCTACAACTTTTTCCGAAACCGTGTGGAGAACGCCGGCATAGGCGGCACGTTCCTGCCGGAACGCGGCTTCGACTTCACGCTCCCTATTCACACCGTCCAATTGACCCAGACCGCCGTCGTCCGCACGCGCGTCGTCAACGAGCTGCGCCTGCAATACATCGCGGAGGATCAGATTGATGAACCTTTGAGCGAAAGACCGGCCCTCAACGTTTTGGGCGCGTTCGCCGCGGGCGGTTCGAGCGCGGGGCGCGCGCGCAACCCGGAGGGGAGGCTGACCGTGCAGGACTCCGTGCTGTGGACTTCGGGCGCGCAGACTTTGCGTGCGGGCGCGCGACTGCGCCGCACGACGATCACAGACATCTCGCCGGACGATTTCAACGGCACGTTCACGTTCGCGGGCGGACTCGCGCCGCAGCTCGACGCGGCGGGCGACCCTGTGCTAGGCGCGGACGGGCAGATCGTCAACGTCCCCATCACGAGCATCGAGCGATACCGTCGCACTCTGCTGCTACAACGCCGCGGCCTCACGCCCGCGGAGATTCGCGCGCGCGGCGGCGGCGCGACGCAGCTCACAATCGGCGGCGGAAATGCGCGCGCAACAGCCGAACAGGTTGATGTCGGGGCTTACTTTCAGGACGACTGGCGAGCGCGCCCGAATCTCATGCTGAGCTTCGGCCTGCGCTACGAGTTTCAGACGAACATCGGCGTCCGCCCGAACTTCGCGCCGCGCGTCGCCTTCGCGTGGGCGCCCAACTTCAAGGGCGGGGCGACGCCGAGCCAGCCGCGCACGGTCGTCCGCGGCGGCTTCGGCGTCTTCTTCGACCGCTTCAACGAGAACCAAGTTCTCATCGCCAACAAGTACGCCGCCGGCGACTTCTTCCGCTTCATCACAGCCGACACCGCCGCGCTCGATTCGTTCCCCAACGTCCCGCCCGCCGAGACGCTCAGGGCCGCGGGCGCGGCGGAGCAGACAGTCTTTCGTATCGCGGATGATTTGCGCGAGCCTTACATGATGCAGGCGGCGCTCGGCGTCGAGCGGCAGTTGCCTTTCAAGAGCACGCTCGCTGTAACGTACATCGCGGCGCGCACCCTCCACGCGTTGCGCGCGCGCAACATCAACGCGCCCGTCATCACACGCAACTCGTCCGGCGAGATCGTCAGCCGCGTGAGGCCAAACGCCGCGGCGGGCAACGTCATCCAGTACGAGTCGAGCGGGCTGCTCAAACAGCACCAACTGAACCTGACCTTCAACAACCGCCTCAGCCGCCGCGTCTCTTTCTTCGCCAACTACACGCTCAGCAGCGCGCGTGGCAACACCGAAAGCGCGGGGACGCTGCCCGCCGACAGCTACGACCTGCGCGGCGAGTACGGACGCTCGTCAACGGATGCGCGCCACACCTTCTCTGCGGGCGGAACGTTCGACGTGCCGCTCGGACTCCGCCTGAGTCCGCTCGTCTACGCATCATCAGGCCGCCCCTTCAACATCACCACCGGCGAGGACGCGAACGGCGATTCCGTCTTCGCAGACCGCCCCGCGCTCGCAACGGATTTGACGAGGCCGAGCGTCCGCGTGACGCCCTTCGGCGCGTTCGACACAGACCCACTCCCCGGTCAAGCCGTCATCCCGCGCAACTACGGAGAGGGGCCGCGTTACTTCGTCGTCAACATAAACCTCAGCCGCACATTCGTCTTCGGGAAGGCGGCGCAGAAAGCGCAGGGGCAGGGCGCGGGGCAGTCGGGCGCGGGCGGCGATGGGCGTTACAAGCTCACGCTCGGCGCTCGCGTCATAAACCTCTTCAACCGCGTCAACTTCGACCTGCCCGTGGGCAACCTCGGCTCGCCGTTCTTCGGACAGTCGGTCGCCGTGACGGGCGGCTTCGGGGCCGCGCGCCAGGGACACCCTGCGGCGGGCAACCGCCGCGTCGAGACGCAGATCAGATTTGAGTTTTAAGAAGTGAGCGGTGAGCAGTGAGCGGTGAGCAGTAAAAGCAGTACTCGACGCGGGTAGTCGCTCAACAACTACTGCTCACTTGTAGAGAGAGCTGCCCGCCTTCCTCCTCAACCACGACCGTCCCGCCTGACTGTAGTTTGCCGAACAGAATCTCCTCGGCGAGCGGCGCTTTTATCTTCTCCTGAATCAAGCGCGACATGGGTCGCGCGCCCATCTGCTTGTCGTAGCCGTGCTCGGCGAGCCAGCGGCGCGCACGCTCGGTCAGCACAAGCTCCACGCGTTTCTCGACGAGTTGTGCGCGCACTTCGCCCACGAACTTGTCAACGACAAGCTCGATGCTCTCGAACGTGAGCGGCCCGAAAGCTATCCACGCGTCGAGGCGGTTGCGAAACTCCGGGCTGAAGGTGCGCTCTATCGCGCCGCGCCCAAGTCCCTGCGAGAGTCCGCCCTGCCCCTTCCCGAATCCGATCTTCGAGTCCGACATCTCGCGCGCGCCCGCGTTCGTCGTCATTATCAGGATGACGTTGTGGAAGTCGGCGCGCTTGCCGTTGTTGTCCGTGAGCGTGCCGTGATCCATCACCTGAAGCAGTATGTTGAAGAGGTTCGGGTGCGCCTTCTCTATCTCGTCCAAGACGACGACTGCGTAGGGCGTTTTGTTGACGGCGTCGGTCAAGAGGCCGCCCTGATCGAATCCGACGTAACCGGGCGGCGCTCCTATCAGGCGCGAGACCGTGTGCGGCTCTGCATACTCCGACATGTCGAAGCGTATGAACTCGACGCCGAGAGCGTGGGCGAGTTGCTTCGCAAGCTCCGTCTTGCCGACGCCCGTTGGGCCGGAGAAGAGGAACGAGCCGATGGGCTTTTCGGGCTGACCGAGACCGGAGCGCGAGAGCTTGATGGCGCTCACTATCTGCGCGACCGCGTGATCCTGACCGAAGATGACCGCGCGCAGCGCCCTGTCCAGATTTTGCAGGCGGTCTTTCTCCGTGCCCGCGATGGTGCGCGGCGGAATCTTCGCCATGCGCGCGACGACCTGCTCGATTTCGTGAACGCCAATCTCTGAGGGCCGCCCGGCTTCGGGCATCAGCTTGACCATCGCGCCGACTTCGTCAATCACGTCAATCGCCTTGTCGGGCAGAAAGCGGTCGTGTATGTGCTTTGCCGCAAGCTCGACGGCGGCATGCAGCGCGTCGTCCGTGTAACGGACGCCGTGGTGCTGCTCGTAGTAGCTCTTGAGTCCCTGAAGAATCTTTACGGTCTCCTCAAGACTCGGCTCGCCGACTTCGATTTTCTGGAAGCGGCGCGCGAGGGCGCGGTCGCGCTCGAAGGAGGCTTTGTATTCGGGGTAGGTCGTGGAGCCGATGCAACGAATCTCGCCGGAGGCCAACACGGGCTTGATGATGTTCGAGGCGTCCATCGAGCCGCCCGAAACCGCGCCCGCGCCGACGATTGTGTGAATCTCGTCAATGAAGAGGATGACGTTCTCCTTCTTCTTGAGCGCGCCGATGACCGCTTTCAGACGCTGCTCGAACTCGCCCCGGTACTTCGTGCCGGCGAGCAGCGCGCCCATGTCGAGCGAGTAGACCTCCGCGCCCTTCAGCGCGTCGGGCGTCTCGCCCTTTTGAATCTTGAGTGCGAGACCTTCGGCGATTGCGGTCTTGCCGACGCCGGGGTCGCCGACGTAGATGGGATTATTTTTTCGACGACGGCACAAGACCTGAATCGTGCGCGCGACTTCGGCGTCGCGCCCTATGAGCGGGTCAATCTTCCCCTCGGCTGCGCGCTCGACGAGGTTCGTCGTGAAGGCCGCGAGCGGGTCGCGCACAGCCTGCGCGCTCTCTTCCTCAACGTCGCCTTCAGGGACGAAGCCGCCCACGTCGCCGTCCACTTTCGAGATGCCGTGCGCGAGGTAGTTTAGAATGTCGAGGCGCGTGACGTTCTGCCCCTTGAGCAGGTAGACGGCGTGCGAGTTCGGCGACTGGAAGAGCGCGGCGAGGACGTTTCCGCCGTCCACCTCCTTCTGACCAGACCCTTCGGCCTGCAAGAGCGCGTACTCGACGACGCGCTGGAATGCCGCCGTGTACTCCGGCAGAAAATCGCTCGACGCCGGTACGGTCTCCAGCTTCTCGACGAAGAATTTCTCCAACTCCTTGACGAGCGTCTCGACGTTGCCGCCGCACTGCCGGACGACCTTCGACGCCGTGCGGTCGTGCAGCAGCGCGAACAGAAGATGCTCAAGCGTCACGTACTCGTGCCGCCGCTTGATCGCCTCCATCGCGGCGAAGTTCAGGGTCTCTTGTAGTTCTTTTGTAATCATCTTAAAACCGTGACAGGTGACGGGTGACAGGTGACAGGAAAGAACAGGTTTATCCTGTCACCTGTCACCCGTCACCTGTCACTGCTCTTGTGGTTCTTCTTCCAACGTGCAGAGCAGCGGGTACTCCTGCGCGCGGGCCATCTGCGTGACGCGCTCGATCTTCATCTCGGCTATCTCGTATGTATAGACGCCCGCGCAGCCAAGCCCCTGCGTGTGTACAGCCCACATTATCTGAAAGGCGTCGCCGTCGGACTTGCCGAAGACCTTCTTCAAGACCTCTATGACGAACTCCATCGTCGTGAAGTCGTCGTTGTGCAGGAGGACGCGAAAGAGCGGGGGCTTCTTCAACCTCTCCCGCGTCTCTGTCGCGACATCCTCCTCGAACTCGTGCTTGCGCTCCGGCATGGCTCAAGTGTAAGAGGCAATTGCGTGACAGGCAAGATAGCGTCAGTGTATGCCAAGAATGTTTTTGAAACTATGCAGGTGAGTCTTACGGAGAATGCGGTTCACCGCCGCAGGCGCAGAGAACGCGGAGGGGGCGCAGAGATTTCTCTTTCTCTGCGTAAGCTCTGCGCTCTCTGCGCCTGCGGCGGTGAATCGCTGTCTGCGCTAAACTCGACTTCAGGAGATAGCTCACGACCGAAATGGCCTCGATTCATTTTCCAGACCCGCGCGACGCGACGCCCGAAGGCATCGTTGCCGTCGGAGGACGGCCCGACCCTGAGCTTCTCGTCGAGGCATACGCGAACGGCATCTTCCCGTGGCCGGTCGAGGGCTACCCGCTGCTCTGGTTCAGCCCGCCGGAGCGCGGGGTTTTAGAGTTCGACGAATTGCACGTGCCGCGCAGCCTCGTGCGCGAGCAGAGGCGCACGCAGTTTCGTTTCACGATTGACCGCGCGTTCGAGCGCGTCATCGCCGCGTGCGCCGTGGCCTCGCGCTCGGACGGCGAGGGCACTTGGATAACTCACGCGATGCGGCGCGGCTACGTTGAGCTGCACAGGCGCGGGCACGCGCACAGCGTCGAGGCTTGGGAGGGCGCGGAGCTTGTCGGCGGACTCTACGGCGTTGACGCGGGCGGCGCGTTCGCGGGCGAGAGCATGTTCTACCTTCGGCCCAACGCATCGAAGCTCGCGCTGCTGTTTCTCGTCGAGCATCTGAAGTCGCGCGGCCTCGACTGGCTCGACGTACAGGTTCTGACGCCGCACATGCGCGCCCTCGGAGCGCGTCTCGTCAGCCGCGACGAGTTTCTTGAACGCCTCGCGCGCACGCGCCGTCGCGGGCTGCGGCTCTTCCGATAATATCTGGTGGAACGTTCGGAACACTGATCATTTCTATAACCCATGCACGGATGGCAGGAGATAGGCGACGCCGAGCAGAAATCCTCGACTAGATTAAAAAAGTTGCTCCGTCATTGGAAGGGTGTAATATGTGCCCGCTCGACCCGATCTTTTTACCGCGAGGTGCCCTCACGTGCAAGACATTCAACGCGCTCCCAACTCCATCAAGGCGGCCCTCTTCGTAGACTTTGACAACATCTACATTGGGCTTCGGAAAGTACATCCCAAGGCTGCGGAGGAGTTTGCCACGAACCCGGCGGGATGGCTCGCGTGGTTCGAGCAGGGTATGCCGAGCCGCGACCACGACGGCTCGAACGTCTACCGCCACCGCGCCCTTCTTTTGCGACACTGCTATCTCAACCCTAGGCTCTATGGTAATTACCGCGCGGACTTCACGCGCGCCGCGTTCAAGGTCGTGGACTGTCCGTCACTTACCCAGCAGAACAAGAACAGCACGGACATCCACATGGTTATGGATATACTGGACGTGCTGAAACTCGATACCCGCTTCGACGAGTTCATAATCCTATCGGGTGACTCGGACTTCACGCCTGTACTTCTGCGGCTGCGGCTCTTCGACCGTCGCACCGTGATACTCACGCCCGGTCCCGTGTCACAGCCCTATAAGGCCGCGTCCGACCTCGTGATAAATGAGGACGTGTTCATCGAGGACGGCATGAGAATTCTACCCGAGCGCGAGCGAAGGTCATCGGGCGCAGCCCCTATCGTAGTTGGCGCTGGCTTGAGCAACGAACAGTTGCTCGACGCAATGGCTCAGATAGTATACGAAAAAGCCGTCGTTGAGGGAGCGGTGTCCGCAGTCACGCTCCCGTCCATCTATACGCAGTTCCCGCAATTCAAGAGCAGTAATAACTGGCTCGGCTTCTACTCCTTGATAGACCTCACGACTGACCTCACTCGTCGCAGACCGGGGCTTGCTGTCGCCGAGTGTACCGTTGACGGCAGGCTCACTTGGGAGGTAAGACACGGTAGCGTTATAGGCGAGACCCAGGCGTCCGAGAGCGCTACCGCAGTCGTGGGCGCGCCGCCCTCCATCGCGCCATCAACCCCTGATCTTATTCTCAGGGGACGAATCTTCGCCCGCGTGAAGGAACTGGTGGCCGCTTCGCCGTCCGCGGTCAACATGGCTTGGGCGGCAAGCGAGGTGATAAGGAGCCTGGGGTCACAGGTCAGGAGTACGGGGTGGGCGGGGGCCGGGTCTTTCAAAGACCTGTTACTGGCCGAGGGCGCGCGCGGCTTTGAGGTCATGACCTCCCAGTTCGGGCCGGGATACCTCATAGACCCTTCTCGCCACACATCGCCCATCGTTGACGAGTCTGTGGAAGATTGGGAAGGGTATCCGGAAGAGTTAACCGCCTTCGCTCGTCGCATCAACAGGGTGACGGGAGCGCCGCTGCTGAAGCCGGACGAGTACGCGCTCGTTTTCAAGACCCTTGAGGATGAGCTGGAGGAGAACAGTTACTTCCTAACTACCACGTCGCGGGCCGTGCGTGATCGCTGCGCGGAGCTAGGCAAGTCAGTCCCCCGGAAAGAAATCAGCTTCATCCTCAAGGGCATTACCTACTCGGGGCACGAGTTCGAGGACAACCCTATGACCGACAACGCCGAAGTTTTCGCCCTAGTGTTCAAGGACAATGTGCTCAAACTCTGCAAGGGCGCACAACTTGAACTTTCCGAAGATGAGCTTAAGTTCCTCGACCATTGGATTGGGCCGTGACGCTGCAAGCGTAGTTGCGTTTCCCTGTGCTAGCGGGACCCTATCATAAGCGTTCCGGCGACTCAGGGGGCGCCGCCCTCGGCATTCAACTCCTCAAGTAGCGCAGCCGTCGCTTCGGCCCTCTGTCGCCACCACTCCGCGACCGCGCCGAGTGTGTCGCGCCGTCGCGCGTGACGTTCGGCCCACGCGGAAGCCTCTCCGGCGAGCCACGCGAGCGCGCCCTCGGCGTCCTGTCCGAGCAGAGACTTCAGAGCGAACTTGCGCTCGCCCGCGCGCAAGCCCGCGCCGAGCGAGCGTGCGCCGCGCGCGAGGTCTGCGCGCGTCAATATCAAGCCGCTGCGCGCGGGCGCGAGAAGCGATTGCAGGAACTCGTCGGCGGTTGCCGCGCGCGGGTCTACCATCTCAGGGGCTTCGCGCAGGTGAAGCGGCATTGAGGCCGGAGCGCCGACACTTGCGGCCTCTTCGAGCAACGCTTCGAGAAGTAGCTCACCCCAGCGTCCGTAGAACGGCGGCGCGACTTCAGCGAGCTTGTCGAGGTACGCGGGCAGCCAGCTCAAAAGATGCTCCCACAGAAAAGCCTTGCGCGCGCGTCGCCGCCCCTCGACGCTGCGCGCGTCCTCTTCGCCCTCCGTCGCGCCGCAGTCAGGCGCGGCCAACTCCGCGTAAGTCGCGAGCAGTACGACGAGGTGATCCGGCTCCGCGGGCGGCGTCCGACCGAGCGCCGCGAGAAAGCCCGCGACGCGGTCGCGCGCCTCGCCGCCGAGCATGCCCTCCGCGCCGACGTAGACGGAGGCGTATGGCGGAAGCTGAAAGACGAAAGTCTCTGTGTAGTCTCTCAGGGGCGGCGGATCGCCCAAGTCCAAAAGGCGCGCGAGCCGCGCGACTTCAGAGCGGTCGGGCGGCTCCGCGAGAACTGCGAGTGCGCGGAAGAGTTCCATGCGAAAAAAATTAACATGGATGGACAGGATGAAGGAAAGTCAGAAGTCAGAACGCTGAACGATGAACTGAAAGACATCTGCTTTTCAGTTCAGCGTTCAGCGTTCTGACTTCTGCGTTTGCCTTATCCTGCACATCCTGTCCATCCCTGTTAATTCTTCTGCCATCCATAAAAACTATTCTGTCTTAATCGGCTCAGGCTCGGCGGGCAACCGATAAAAATCGCGCGCGGGCTTTAAGGGGCGGAGCAGCCAGTAGGGGCGGCGCGTGCCGTCGGGCGAGTGCGCGTCCGCGGGGCGCGTGAACTGTAGCCAAGTGCGGTAGACGGAGCGCGACTTTTCGAGGTCAACGGAGATGTCGCCGGGGCGGTCGCCCTCCTTCGCCCGTCGGACGCGCACGGCCTGATGCCAGCAGTGCATGCCGGAGATTGGGTCTGGGTGGACGGGGAAGGTCAGGTTCTGATGTACGCCCACGTCGGCCCACCAGATGCGCGCGGTGTCGGGGTCTGAAGAATCGTAAGGCTCTACGCCGCGCTCGCGCTTGAGCGACCAGACGCTCTCGTCGCGCGCGAGCGCGACGGTCGCCATCAACTGGCGCTGCCCTTCGCCGCCTTCCAATTTCCAACGCCCCATGTGGTGGCTGCACGCGACGACGCCGGGGCGTATCCCTTCAGTCACCCACGCGCGCAAGACGAAGTGGCCGGTCTCGGTCTCGACGCGAACGGCGTCGCCGGTCTTAACTTTGATGTCGCGCGCGTGCGAGGGATGAATCCAAAGGGGGTTCGTGTGCGCGATCTCGTCGAGCCACTTCGCGTTCGCGCTCCGCGTGTGAATCTGCACGGGCAGACGGAACGTGGAGATGAGAACGTGCTGGTCGGGGTTGAGGTTGTCGGGATGCACGTGGCTCTTGATGTATGTCGGTATGGCGTACTCGTGCCAGCCCCAGTCGGCGAGCGTCTTCGAGTAGAACTCAAGCCGTCCGCTCGGAGTCGGGAAGCCGCGCACGATTCTTTCTCCGACCTGCACGCCGACGAAGCGTCGGCCTTCCGCATCGGCGTCAATCGTCGGGATGGGGACGATGTTGGGCGAGGCGGGTTTGGGCGTTCGCGTGTAGACGCGACCGAAGCGGTCAACGCGAAAGTCTTCAAGCTCTTCGACGGGCACGTCCTCTTCGTAGAGCGCGCCCGTCTTCGCGCTTATCTCGAACGCGCCGTAGCGTCGCATGAACTGTAAGGGCGTAAGGCCCTCCTCCGCGGCGCGTTCGGGAAGTCCCGGCACGGAGTTCTCGAAGATGAAAGCGTAATACTCGTCAACGCTCAGACGCTCGCCGGGATTTTTTTGCGACTCGGCGAACTTCCTGATGCCCAAGCTTCCGTCGGGGTCAATGCGCCAAGTCAACTCAAGCCAGAACTCGTTCTCCTCCCAGACCTCGCCGGGGTTCACCTCGCGCGTGTCCGTGATTAGCTCGCCGTTGCGCTCGCGCGCGGCGCGAAGCACGGGCTGGCGAAAGCCGAGCCACTGCGAGTCGTGCGTCTCGTAAGAATGTATGTCGTGGCGCTCCGAGCCGTGGCCCATCGGCAGGACGTAGTCCGCGAAGTAAGCGGTCTCGTTCCACGTCGGCGTGAGCGCGACGTAGCAGCCGATTAAATCCTCGTTCTGCAAAGCCTCGATCCAGGAGAAGCCGTCGGGGTTCGTCCACACGGGGTTGTAGACGCGCGTAAAATACGTGTCCACACGCCCCCGCCCGTCTTTCAAAAAGTGCGGCAGCAAAAACGAAAGCTCGTTCATCGCGAGCGGGTACTCACGCGGCCACGTTAGCTCGTTCCAGCGCGGCGGGTGCGGCGGCGTGTAGATGGGCTTGGGGACGAACTTGTTCCAAGCGTTCGGGAAGACGCCGCCCTCCGTGGCGACCGCGCCGAGCAGAGCGTTTACGAGAAAGAGCGTGCGCGCAACCTGCCAGCCGCCGCTGTTGCCCGCCGCAGCCGAGCGCCAGTTGTGGCTTGAGAAACGCGCGCCCGCCGTCGAGACTATCCGCGCGACCTCTTCGATCTGACGCGCGTCAACTCCCGCCTCTTTCGCCGCGTAGCTGAACGTGTATTCCGCGTAGAGTTTTTTTAGCTCCGTCTCAAAGCCCTCGAAGCTCGTCTCAAGCTCCGGGTGCTCGACCGCCATGTACTCTTCCCAGTTCCACCAGCGGCGCACGAACTCGCGGTCGTACAGATCGTTCTGGATAAGATAGTTCGCGACCGCGAGCATGATCGCGGCCTCCGAGCCGGGATGCGGCGAGACCCAAACGTCCGCGTGCGTCGCCGTGTGCGACAGGCGCGTGTCGAAGACAATGAGCTTTGCGCCCTGCGCCTTGGCGTCCATCACGCGCTGCGCGTGCGGGTTGAAGTAGTGGCCGGCTTCGAGGTGCGAGCTGATGAGCAGTATGACGCGCGCGTTCGCATGATCGGGCGAGGGACGGTCTAAGCCCATCCAGAACTGATAGCCCGCGCGCGCCGAAGAGGAGCAGATGTTCGTGTGCGAGTTGTGGCCGTCAACGCCCCACGCGGCGAGTATGCGCTCTGTAAAGCCGTCCTCTCCGGGCCGTCCCACGTGGTACATCACCTCGTTGTGCCGCCCCTCCTGAATCGCCTTGCGTATGCGCGCGGCGATGTCGCCCATCGCCTCGTCCCAACCGACCTGCACCCACTTGCCTTCGCCTCGACGACCTGCGCGCTTGAGTGGGAAGAGTATGCGGTCGGGGTCTGTCACCTGATTCAAGGTCGCAGGCCCCTTCGCGCAGTTGCGCCCGCGCGAGCCGGGGTGTTCGGGATTGCCCTCGAACTTCTGCACGCCCAGAGTCTCTTTGTCCACGTATGCCAGAAGCCCGCACGCCGACTCGCAGTTAAAGCACGTCGTCGGCACGAGCATGTAATGCCGCTCTTTTCTTTCGGGCCACGCGCGCGAGTCAAGCTCGACCCAGTCGTCCCAACGCTCCTTCGGCGGGAACGCCGCCAGATGTATCCGACTCGGCCCCGGATAAAAAGTCTCGCCGCGCGCCTCCGTCTCTTTCCGCGCGGCGCTCACTCGCTGGTTCAGCTCTTCAAGATTCATGTTCACGACTCAACCGGCTTGGCGGTTCTTCCTGCCCATGATGATGACGACGACGCCCGCCGCGGCGATTAGAAATGAGATGATGAGGACGATTGCGCCGGGGATGATTCCGAGCATCGCCTCTTCCCAGCTCGTGCGCCCGTTCGTTAAGGGCGGCAGCAGCAGCGAGACCAAAAGGACAGCGCCGCCGAGCAGGACGCCGAGGACGCCTAAGATCAAAAGTATTTTTCCGATCATCTCTCTCTCCTTCTCATCGAGCGTTGAAACGAATCTCACGGCATGAACGCCTCGCCGTTACATTTTTACGCGGCGAAGTGCGGCGACCGATCATCTTTCGCTTCGAGGATCAGAGTTACTCCGGCTTACCCAGAGAGCCGTAAAAGATATGCGAGTCGCGCGCGCCTTTGACCTGCAATCTCCAGTTCTTGAAATCCTCCGCCTCCGTGCAGGCTCTCCCCCTGCCCTGCAAAATCAGTTCAAATCGCGCCGGGCCGTTGATGCCCTGTTTGAGAATGCCGCTGACCTGCGCTGCACCCTTGAGCCGCAATTCCTTGTAAAGCAAAGGCCCGAGACCGGCGTCCTCGCTCTGTTCCCGTAAATCCACGCCGAAGGCTGTATAGGCCGCGGGAATCGTGAAAGAGAGTATGCCGGTTTTTCCTTTATCGTCTTTGAACCTGAACTCCCAACGCTTTCCTTTGCGCGACTGCGATAGTGAATAGGAGTCCGACAACTCGCTCTCATCGGCAAGTGTTGTGAACCGGGTGGCGTTGGACGAAAATCTCACGCGGTCGAGTTGAACAAGTTGCGCGGCGTCAACTCTATCCGTTCTTTCATACCGCTCACCCTCCTCCGAGCAGCAAGCGCAATAAGGCGGCTCGGCTGATGTCGAGCCGGGATGCGCCTTCGAGGGCGGGGAAGGAATCACAGCCGCGGCAATCAAGAGCGCGCAACAGATTGCTGCGCTCGATAACAACCCTCTGTATGTGAGCACGTCGTCTCTCACTTTCTTTTCGGAGTTCAATCCCGCGCCCTCGCGGGCACGCTCCATCCATAAGCTTGAAAGCCACGACCCGCATGACTTTCGCCGCGAGCGAAGCCGGACGTTTATGCCAACGGCACGGACTGTCCGGCCTGCACGTATGCGTGCTCGTGCAGCAGTAGCCCCAAGAGCGCGAGCGGCGCGGCTGCGACGCCTAAGCCCGGCGCGAGAACGCCGCCGAGCGTCAGAAAGATTCCCGCCCAGAAGAACGCCGCGTAACGCCCGCGCGTCATCTCGCGCACGGCAACGCGCGCGTGCGCCGTCGGGTGCGTCAACGTCACCTCGCCCCAGACCATCAGAAGATGTATGAGACTCGACGCGCCGAGCGTCCACGCGAGCGGCGCGACCGCGTTCGGCTCAAGCCACGCGGCGAAGGGCATCAGCGCAGCCGAGCCTAGCAGGAGCGATTGAACGAACAGATGCGGCGGCAAGAGCGGACTCTGCCAAAGGTCGCGCGCTTTGGCCTGTGCAAAGAGGTAGGCAGTGTAAATGGCGGTCAGGGCGGCGAGAACGACACCGGGCAGAGTCAACCACAACTGCGCCGATGCCATCCCTGCTAGGCTCGCAAGAAAGTGCAGCGCAAGCACAAGCGAATAGCCCGCGATGATGAACGCGCCTTTGACGAGCCAACTGCGCCACTGCGGTCGCGTGAAGATCATGTAGAAGCGTTCGGGATGCTCCAAATCCCAGATGAGCAGCGCGCCGGTGATGGCGAGAAATGCGCCGGACAGGACGGGCGCAACCCAAAGCCACAACGCGCTACGCGTGAAGACGGGATTCGCGCCTTCGCTCACGTTAAAGTCGGAAGAGCCGACGCCAGCCTGCATTATAAGTAGAAGGATCACGGCGACAAGGTATGCGCCCGCGGCGATGCCCTTCGTCCAAGTGTAGAGGCTCACGCGCCAGTCCCAAGGGATCGAGTGCGGCACGTCGTATGCGAGCAGGGCAGCGGCAGAGCTGTTGTTGTAATCGGGGCTGCCGGAGTTGACCACGTCAGCGCCCGTCTTCTGCTCGCTCCACATGAAGAGGTCGCCGTCGGGCCGACGCGCGGCGAGCGGGTCGAGCGTCGCTTGATGCGCGCCCTTGTAGAAGAGTTTGGGGAGCGTCTCCTTTTCGGGGCGACGGACGCCCACAGGCTCGCGGTTAACGATGCGCGCGACCTTCGAGTCGCCGTCGTTCATGTCGCCGACGAGTATGGCCTCGACCGGGCAGACGACGACGCATGCAGGCTCTAATCCCATGTCAATGCGGTGCGCGCAGAAGTTGCACTTCTCCGCGGAGTGGTCTTCGGGGTTGATGAAGATCGCGTCGTAAGGGCACGCGGCCATGCACGCCTTGCAGCCGATGCAGATGCTCTTGTCGAAGTCCACGATGCCGTCCGCGCGCTTGAACATCGCGGTCGTCGGGCACGCGGCGACGCAAGGCGCATGCGCGCACTGGTTGCAGCGCGTCACCTGATGCGCGCGACGCGCCTGCGGCCACACACCTACGTCAACGTGCTTAACATAAGTGCGCGTCACGCCCAGCGGCACGACGTTCTCCGACTTGCACGCGGTCGTGCATGCGTGGCAACCGATGCAGCGCGTCTGGTCTATGACTTTGGCCCACTGCGGCGGCTGCGTTTGCTCGTGCATCAATCCCTCTCCGTTGATAAAGGCGCATCGCATTTCTCGCGCATGCGCGCCCGAATGCGACTCTTGTTTTTATGCTCGGATGAAGTATTCTCTGAACGTCAACGCTTCTACACTTTTACGACACCGCAAGTCAATGCCAATGCCCACGCACGGCGAGGCCGTCGGCTTAGTTCAACAATCAGGATTGAAACGGAGGGAT
>Ga0190275_10001815_pt1 | contig 15645 bp, 13 predicted proteins | sample Popmic550T_FD_133745 | JGI IMG/M metagenome (GOLD analysis project Ga0190275, IMG submission 133745) | Populus adjacent soil microbial communities from riparian zone of Yellowstone River, Montana, USA - 550 T | ecosystem: Environmental > Terrestrial > Soil > Riparian zone > Trees stand | place...
ACGGGCGCGAGCAGGAGCGTCAAGCGGTTGAGCATCGCCGCTGCGAGGAAAAAGAGCGCGGACGAAGCGAGCGTGAACGCGCCGACGAACGAGAGCGAGAGCTGACCCGCGGGTATCGCGCGCGAAGCCGTGCGCGGGTTGGCGGCGTCGAAGCGGCGGTCGGCGATGCGGTTGAAGGCCATCGCGGCGGAGCGCGCGCCGACCATCGCGAGCGTTATCCAGAGCGCCTGACGCACGGTCGGCAGGCCCGTGGGCGTAAACCCGCGCGCCGCCAGAACCGCGCCCAAGAAAGCGAAGGGCAGCGCAAACAGCGTGTGCTCGATCTTTATCATTTCGAGCGTCGTGCGTATGTTGCGCGTCGTGGATATCGTGCTCATGCGAAATCAAACTGGCCCGCCGAACTTGTCTGAAGTCTCCCCACCAAACTTAAAAGCAAGGCCCGCGCCAACCGCCGACACGCGGAAAAGCTTCAGTTCTCGAACAAAAACGCCGTTCTGCGCTTTGCAAAGCGCAATCCCGCGCCCCCGCGCGTGGCACTCTGCGAACGCCTTCTGCGTGTGATGCTCTGCCGAGAAGCAACTCGCCGCGCTCGCTCACATTCGGCGGTGGACGGCGCTCAAGCGTCTTCGTCAAGCTTCTCCATGAAGAACTCTTCGCTCACCGCCTTAAAGCCGAAGCGGCGGTAAAGCTCGTGCGCGTCGCGCGTGGCGAGAATCCAGCGTCGAAGCCCTTGCAGCTCCGGGTGCGCGAGAGCGGTCTCGGCCAACCACACGCCGAGGCCGTGCCCGCGAAACTCGCCCAGCACGTAAACGTCCGCGAGCCAAGCGAACGTCGCGTAGTCCGTCACGGCGCGCGCGAAGCCTATCTGCCGCTCGCCCCTGTAGAGACCGAACGGCAGAGAGTTCTCTATCGCGCGGCGGACGACTTCGATGTGTCGCCCTCGCGCCCAGTAGCTCTGCGTGCAGAGGAATTCGTGTATGGCCGCAACGTCGAGCCGCGCGCGGTCGTCGCTGATCGTGAACTCGCCTTTGTGCCACTCCATAAGCATTAACGTAGAAGTCAGAACGCTGAACGATGAACTGAAAAGCGCTTGCCTTCAGTTCATCGTTCAGCGTTCTGACTTCTGCGTTTCTCCTGTCTCGCCTTTCCAGCGCGTGCCCGTTGGGTGCGGGATGCCGAACTGGTCGAGGATACGGAAGACGAGGTGGTCAACCAACTGCTCGATGGTCTGCGGGCGGTGATAGAAGCCGGGGCTTGCGGGCATTATGCGCGCGCCCGCGTGCGCGAGCCTTAGCATGTTCTCGATGTGGATGGCGTTGTAAGGCGTCTCGCGCGCGACGAGGACGAGCTTGCGTCCCTCCTTCAACGTCACGTCCGCCGCGCGGTGAATCAGGTTTGTCCCCGCGCCGCTCGCAATCGCGCCGAGCGTCCCCATCGAACAGGGCACGACGACCATCCCGACCTGCGGGTGCGACCCCGACGAAGGCTGCGCCGCCATGTTGTCGAGACGATGAAATCGTATCAGCTTCGAGTCTGCCGGAAGTCCCACCCACTCGTTGACCGCGCGCGCGTCGCCCGCTTCGATCTTCGCGCCCATCTCCACGCGCGCGACGACCAAAGCCGACGACGACATGATGAGATTGACGCGCTCGACAACGCCGCTCGCGGCCATGTGCATCAACGTGCGGTGCGCGTAGATCGAGCCGGATGCTCCTGTGATTGCGACTGTAAGTTCCATGCTCTTGACCTTGAATCTTAAGGGCCGCGCGGCGCGCGCGCAAGCGTGCGTGTTTCGGGCGCGTGCGCGGCGGGTGCTAGAATGCCGGCTCGGTCTGTAACCGTTATTACGTCAAACAAGAAGCGATGGACTTGCGAGAAATAGAACGGCTGTTACGCGCCTTTAAATCGGGCGAGCTGGACGAGCCGGAGGCGGCGCGGCGCATCGGCGACCTGCACTTCGAGGACATCGGCCACGCGCGCGTTGACCACGCGCGCGCCGGGCGTCAGGGCTTTCCCGAAGTCGTCTTCGGTGCGGGGAAGACGCGCAGGCAGGTGGTCGAGATCGTCGAAGCGCTCGCGCGACGCGCGCCCAACGTGCTCGTGACGCGCACGGACGAAGCAACGTTCGGCGAAGTCCGCAACGTCTGCACAGAGGCCGAATGGCACGAGTCTGCTCGCATGATACGCGTCCTGCGCGACCGCACGGAGCGCGGCGCGGGGAAGATCATGGTCGTCACCGCGGGCACGAGCGACATTCCCGTTGCCGAAGAGGCCGCGCTCACAGCCGAGGCGATGGGCAACCGCGTCGAGCGAATCTGGGACGCGGGCGTCGCGGGCATTCATCGAATCATGGCCGAGCGCGAGCGTCTGCGCGCGGCGCGCGTCTGCATAGTCGCGGCGGGGATGGAGGGCGCGCTTCCTTCGGTCGTCGGCGGATTAGTCGCCGTCCCCGTCATCGCAGTCCCGACGAGCGTCGGCTACGGCGCGAGCTTCGGCGGCGTCGCAGCGCTCCTCGGCATGCTCAACTCGTGCGCCTCGAACGTCACGGTCGTAAACATAGACAACGGCTTCGGCGCGGGCTTTGTCGCGAGCCTCATCAACAGAAACGCTGAACGCGGAATGATGAATGATGAATAAGAAAAAAGTCTTGCTCATTATATTCATCATTCATCATTCCGCGTTCTGCGTTTTCCTTGCGGGTTGCGGTGCGCGTCGCACGCCGAATCTTGAGCGCATCTTCGCGGGCGCGCGCGAGCGAAAGGGCAAGCGGCCCGTCATCGTCATCCCCGGCATACTCGGCTCGCAGATTGTGAACCGCAGGACGGGTGAGGTTGTGTGGCCGTCCGTCTTTCGCTCGGACGTTGACGGGCTGAGCCTGCCCGCGACGCCCGACCTCGCCTCCAACCGCGACGATCTGGTCGCCACGAAAATCGTCGAGACGGCGAAATTCATAAAACTCGCCCCCGAAATTTACGTCTATCGCGAACTGCTCCGCGCGCTCGAAAATTACGGCGGCTACCGCGAGGGCGACTGGGACAATCCCACCGCGGAAGGCGACCGCGACACCTTCTACGTCTTCCCATACGACTGGCGGCGCGACAACGTCGAGTCGGCGCGTCTGCTCGTCGCGCGCGTCGAGGCTTTGAAGCTCAAGCTCGGTCGGCCCGATTTGCGCTTCAACGTCGTCGCGCATTCGATGGGCGGACTCGTCGCGCGCTACGCCGCGATGTACGGCGACCGAGACCTCCCTGCGGAAGGCTTGGAGCCTCGCCCCGACTGGTCTGGGGCGAGCTTCGTCAGCAAGATTTTCATGTTCGGCACGCCGAACGGCGGCTCCGCGTCGGCGTTCGCTTCGCTCCTTGAAGGCTACTCGGTGACGGAGGGCTTGCGCCGCCGCGTGCGCCTCCTGAACAAGCTCTCGCGCGAAGACCTTCTGACCTCGCCCGCGATATTTCAACTGCTGCCGCACGCATCGCAGGCGCGTTTCCTAGACGAGCGTTTGCAGCCCGTCGCACTCGACCTATACGACCCCGAAACGTGGCGTCGCTACAGTTGGGCCGCCGTCAGCGACCCGGAGTTCCGCGCCGCATACGCGCGCGGCGCACCGGAGGGCCTGGAGTCGCCGACGCACAAGGGCACGCTCTCGGAACTTGACGCATACTTCGCCGCCGCGCTCCGCCGCGCGCAACGCTTTCACGAAGCCCTCGATGCGGCTGGCGACGAGTCGGGCAGCGCGCCCGTCAAGCTCTTCGCCTTCGGCGGCGACTGCGAGGAGACGCTGACCGCGCCCGTCGTCTTTCAAGACGAGAAGACCGGACGCTGGCTGACGCTCGTGCGCCCACGCTCGCTGCCCGGCGCGGACGGTAAAAAGATAGGGCGCGGAGTGGTCGAGCGCGCGATGTACGAGCCGGGCGACGGTCGCGTCACGCGCTCCTCGCTGCTCGGCCTCGGCGCGGGCGGCACACGCGCGAGCGTCTTCTACGAGACCGCGCTCCCCGTCGTCTACGCAGTCTTCGCATGCGACCTGCACAGCGAGCTTCAGAGCAACAAGACGCTGCAAGACAACGCGCTCACGCTGCTCGTCCATGAAATGACGAACTGAGCGCATCGCTCACTAGAGCGGTTTTCCGTTGAGCTAACCAACGACCGTTTAGAGGCGGGCAATGCCCGCCGTCTCAAGCTCCGATGGTTGAGCCGGCGGGCACTGGCCCGCCTCTAAACGATTGGTAAACTGATTTGAAAACCGCTCTAGGGGCTATGCCCGACGTTCGTTAAATGCCAACTCACAGGCCGGACAATGCACGCATCTGAACCTGCGCGACGACTTCATCAATACTGACATCTTCAGACTGCTTCGTTGCCCGGTCGAACAGTTCGACTTTGCCGTCGGCTATCTTCTTGCCGACGGTCACGCGGAAGGGGATGCCTATGAGGTCTGCGTCCTTGAACTTGACGCCGGCGCGCTCGTCGCGGTCGTCGAGTATGACTTCGAGGCCGCCGCGCCTGAGGTCTTCGTAAAGACGCTCGCCCGCGTCGGTCATCTCCTTCTGCTTCATGTTCGTGATGGTTACGACCACGTCGAAGGGCGCGATTGCTTTCGGCCACTTGATGCCGTCCGAGTCGTTGTTCTGCTCGATGGCCGCGGACATTATGCGCTCGACGCCGATGCCGTAGCTGCCCATCACAATCGGGACTTCCTTGCCGTCCTGCGTCAAGACCTTCGCGCCCATCGAGTCGGAATACTTCGTGCCGAGCTTGAAGATGTGGCCTATCTCCATCGCCTTGAACACGTCGAGCGTGCCGGTCTCGCAGCTCGGGCACGCCTCGCCAGCCGTGACGGTACGCAAATCTGCCCACTTGTCGGGGTTGATGTCGCGCCTTACGTCCACGCCGCGTATGTGGAAGTCGTCGCGGTTCGCGCCCGTGGTCATGTTGCGGCGGCCACGCAGGGCTTCGTCGGCGATGATGTGGACGCCCTTCTTCGCATCGCCTGCCTTGTCGCGCGCGCCGACGCCGCCGAGGCTGCCCGCGCTTGCGCCGAGCAGTTCACGAATCTCTTCGGGGTGCGCCGCGCGCACGGCGGACGCGCCGAGCGAGTCGCCGAGCTTCGTCTCGTGTAGCTGGTGGTCGCCGCGCAGGAGCGCTAGAACAGGGAACTGCTCCTGCGTCGCTGCGTCGGTGGCGACGTAAACGAGCGTCTTGATCTGACGCGAGGCCTCCGCGCCGCCCTCGAATTTTGTCAAATCTTCGATGGTTCGCACGCCGGGCGTCGGGAACTCTATGGGCATGTCCGGCCCGACCTCGTCTTCAATCGAGGGCAGGCGCGAAGTGGCCTTCTCAAGATTGCCCGCGTAGCCGCAATTGGCGCAGACGGCGATGAAGTCCTCGCCCGCGTTCGTGCGCGCCATGAACTCGTTCGACGACGAGCCGCCCATCGCGCCCGAAGACGCTTCGACGATGTGATACTCGATGCCGCAGCGGTCGAAGATGCGCTTGTAGGCTTCGCGCTGGTCTTCAAATGATTCATCGAGTCCGGCTTGGTCAACGTCGAACGAGTATGCGTCCTTCATGATGAACTGGCGTAGGCGCATGAGGCCCGACTTCGGGCGCTCCTCGTCGCGGAACTTGGTCTGAATCTGATACCAGACCTGCGGGAGCTGTTTGTAGGAGCGAATCTCGTGGCGCGCAATCGAGGTGAACACTTCCTCGTGCGTCATGCCGAGGCACATGTCCGCGCCCTTCCGGTCTTTGATGCGGAACATCGTCTCGCCCATCACGGCCCAACGCCCCGACTCCTTCCAGACTTCGGAAGGGTGCAGCGCGGGCAGGAAGAACTCCTGACCGCCGATGCGGTTCATCTCCTCGCGTATGATCTTCATCGCGCGCTGCGCGACGCGCTCGGCGAGCGGGAGGAAGGAGTAAATCCCTGAGCCTAGCTGCCTGATGTAGCCCGCGCGCAAGAGAAGGCGGTGCGAGACGACCTCCGCGTCGGCGGGGTCTTCGCGAAGTGTGGGGATGAAATATTTTGACCAGCGCATAGAGTTTTAAACCGAAGTCTCCTTGTCGAAAATCCGCGACACAAAATGAACCGCCATTCTCGCGCAAGCGCGTGTCGCAGCGCAACGTGCCGGGGAGCGGACAGGATTACATTGATTCTTAAATCTTGGGTGACAGGCGATTCACCGCAGAGGCGCAGAGGACGCGGAGGGGGCGCAGAGAAAGCTCCACTCTCTGCGCCCCCTCCGCGTCCTCTGCGCCTCTGCGGTGAGCTGTCCGTTACTTTACACTCAAGAATGAAGAAACTTCAGGCGTAGGACTGTCCACATTAAATTGCAGCACAGCGCGGTGCGCTTAAACGGGCGTCTTCGTTACGGCGTGGCCGAGCATCAGCCATTCGTCCGCGCCGTATTGAAAAATCAGAGGAGCGGGCAGCAGGCTGCTTTCGAGCGTGATCGTTTCGGGGAGCCAGCCGGGGTTGAGGCCCGAACCTTGCGCGGCAATCGTCAGGCTGATGATGCCGCCGATGTCCTCTCCTTCCAGCGTCAGAAAATCCTCGCCGCCTCGCTCAAGCACGCCCCTGAAATCTGCGTCCAGCGTAGACTCCAGAACGCCCGCCGATCCCTGAAGCGTGAACCGCACGGGCACGTCCGTCCCCGCGAAAGACGCGGCGCGCGTTTTGATGTTCAGCAGATAAGTGGGCGGCGGCGACTGCGCGAAGGGGTTGTAGCCGTTTTGCGCCAACTCGTACATGGGTAGGAAATGTTCGTCGCTCAGAATTTTCAAAAGATGCGGCACTACGTCAACGTCAACGATGATGCCGTCAATGTGCAGGTCGAGGAAACTGCGTATCGGCGACTCGCGGGCCAGAACCCACGTGTAGACGAGCTTGAAACCGTCGCCGCCGCTCCGTGCCTGCAAGCGCTTCGCCCGCATGATTGAACTGAACAAGCCGAACTTGATGTCGCTGACGATACTCCCGTTCGCGTATGTGAACCGTCTCTGCCCGCCTGATCTAAAGCCGGCTTCAACGTCGGCGGCGGACTTCTCCTCGTCAACGCCGACGGCGACGTTCTCTTTCGTCTGGTCGAAGGCGTTCAGGAAACCGATGTCGGAAAGGGAACTGACGGTAATCAAAATCGCCACGCCGCTACAGACCGGATGGGCGGAAAAATTATCGAAGACGACGTTGATGAACTCGTTGATGTCGAACTCTGGCGTCTTGATGTCGAAGGCGATCAGGGCGAGGTTGTAACCGTTGCCTGCGTCCGTGAGCATGCGTCTGAGGCCCTGCAAATAAGTGACGAGGCTGTGCTCGCGTGTGAAAGGGTTCGAGCCGAGCGTGCCGTGACTGACGAAGAAACGATCTGGGGTTTCCGCGTCGAAACAGACGTCAGGCTCGAGCGCGTTCGCGCCCGCCTTCAAAAACTCTTCGGCTTCCTCAAGTGTGTTAGGGTTGTGCGCCAGTATGTAGAATTTCTGTTTTTGCATAGCGTTCGAGCGGACGTGAGGCCGACGACAGTCTCTGAAGTCGGCAAGCAGGATGGAAGATCGAGTCGCGGCTCCCCGTGCTGGACGGAGCGCTTTATATGCCCGCGCGTTTTAACTGTCAAGCGATTTGCGAATGACGAGAGTCATCATCGTCGGCGGAGGCATCGGCGGACTGACAACCGCGCTGGCCCTGCGCCGTGAGGGCTTCAAGCCGGAGGTGTTCGAGCAAGCCCCCGCGCTTCTCGAAGTCGGCGCGGCAATCGCCGTGTGGCCGAACGCGATGCGCGTCTTGCGGAGGCTCGGCGTGGGCGAGGCCGTGCGCGCGAGGGGCGGACTGCTCGAAGAGGCGCGCTGGCTCGACCGCGGCGGCGGGCTACTCAAACGGTTCGCGCTTCCCGGCGGAGATGTGACGGGCGTCGCGCTCCACCGCGCAGACTTGCAGGGCGCGTTGCTGCGCGCTCTGCCGCCGGAGTCGGTTCACTTGGGCAAGACGTTCGAGGGGTTCGATCTTGAGAGCGATGCTGTTCGCGTCAGGTTCGCAGGCGGCGAGACAGAGGTGTGCGACGTTCTGGTCTGCGCGGACGGGCTGCACTCGCGCGGGCGCGCGCAGCTTCTCGGCGACGGCGAGCCGGTCTATCGCGGCTACACGGTCTGGCGCGGCATCGCGCGCCTTGAGCATCCTGCGCTCGCGCCGCGCACGGCGTCGGAGATTTACGGGAGGGGGCAGCGTTTCGGAATCGGGCCGGTCGGGATGGGTCGCACGGGTTGGTGGGCTACCGCGAACGAGCCGGAGTCGGCGGCGGAGCTGCCGTCCGAGCATCAGAAGAAACTGCTTCGACTGTTCGGCGCGTGGCGGTCGCCCGTGGCCGAGTTGATAGAAGCGACTACGACAGAGACTATCCTGCGAAACTCAACATACGACCGACCTCCCGCCGCGCGTTGGGGCGTGGGGCGCGCGACGCTCCTCGGCGACGCCGCGCATCCGATGACGCCGAACTTCGGGCAGGGCGGCTGCATGGCGATTGAGGACGCCGCCGTCCTCGCGCGATGCCTTGCGAAATACGCGGACGCGAGTGGCGCGCTTCGCGCTTACGAATCGCACAGGCGCGCACGCGCCTCGCGCGTCGTCGGCTATTCGTTGCGTTACGGCGCAATCGGACAGTGGCAGAGTCCGTCGGCTGTGCGTCTGCGCGGGGCGTTGCTTTCGACCATCCCCGAATCTTTGTTAAGAAAGTTGCTGGGGCTGATTTTCGACTACGATGCTTACGAGGTGGAAGTATGAGTATTGCCCCGGTGCATTGAGAGGAGTAGGATGCGCGTGTGAAAGTAGGCGCGCTGATTCTGGCCCTGATGCTGGTCGCCGTTTCCCACGCGTGTGGCCGCGCGAAGCTAAGCGCCCTCGCCCCGGTGGTGTCCGGCCTAAGCGCGCACAAGCCTGCGACCGAGGCCTCCCCGACGCCGACGCCGGAGAAGATTGACTTCGCCAAGCAGGTTAGACCGATACTTGAGTCGCGCTGCACGCCCTGCCATTTCGCTGGGGGGAAAATGTATCAACACCTACCATTCGACCGCGCGGAGACAATTAAGCTGCTGGGGGAGAAGCTGTTCAGCCGTATCAAGGACGAGAAAGAACAGCATCTGATTCGTGAGTTCCTCTCGCAACAGTCGGAATAAAGCAAAGTCAGAAGTCAGAACGCTGAACGCTGAACTGAAAGACGGTTGTTTTCAGTTCAGCGTTCAGCGTTCTGACTTCTGACTTTGTCTTACTTCTTGCTCTGCTCGCCGACTTCCTTCTGGAGCGTCTCGATGCGACGCTGAAGGTTGCCCTTCATCTGTTCGTCGGTCGTCTTCTCGACGGCTTTCTTGAGGGCCATGATCTGCGCCGTCTGGAGCGCGCGGTCGGCTGGGACTTTCACGTCCGGCTCGACGCCCGTGCCTTCCCAGTTGGTCTTCGTGATGGGGTTGACCGCGCGGCCCGTCGGGATGAACGCGCCGAAATGCTCCGAGAGACGGTTTGAGCCGCCGGGGTTCGCGCCGCCGCCCGTGGTCTCGCCGATGATCGTGGCGCGCTTCAGAGCCTTGAGGTTGTTGGCGAACTCTTCCGCGCCGGAGAAAGTGTAGTTGCTCGTCAGAACGTAAACGTCCTTGTCGCCGTAACGCTTGCCCGCGACATCCTTGAGCGTCCAGAACTCTTGGACGCGCTCGCCCTTGCCTTCACGCCAGTGGAGGTTGTTCAGGTGGACAGGCTCTTTGCCGAAAAGATACGAGCTGATTTGCGCGACCATTTCGGGATCGCCGCCGCCGTTCTTGCGAAGGTCGAAGATGATAGCGTCGGTGTTGGAGAGGAAGTTGAAAACAGAGGCCACGGTGTCTTTGCCAAGCTCAGGCGCGAAGAAGCCTCGGAAGTCCACGTAGCCGATGTTGCCGGGCAGTCGCTCGACTTTCTCGAAGCCGTAGTTGATGCGCGCCATGTACTGGCGGAACTGCTCGCGCTCCTCCGCGCTCGGCTCGCGCTGTTGTTCGGGGCGCGGGGGGATGGGCTGGTACGAGTAGCGCACGCGCAGGTGCTTGTCGCGGCTCACGCCTTGAACGTCTTCGGTCAAAGTCTTCGCGAACTGCTTCGCGCTCGTGATCTGGTCGTAGTCGCCTTTGCTCACGCGCGCGCGCACCGCCTGCTCGATCTTCGCAGCCGTGTCGGGGAAGACGTATGTGTCGTTGAGCCGCTTGAGGAGGTTGTCAATCACCTCTTTGCGCGTGGCGGCGTCAATCGTCGTGTCGGGCTGTTCGGGCGGCCCCTGCTGCGCGGGAACTGTGTTTGGGTCGCCGAGCATGAAGCACGTGAAGAGGGTTAGCGCGAAGAGGGCTTTGAGCTTGTTCATCGTCTTAAATCTCCTTGTCTGAAGTGGGCGGCGTTTGACTCGTGACTGAAATCGGCTTTCAGTCATAGTTTACGACAGAAGGGGTCGAAAGTTCCAGTTTTTGCGGCAAGACGGCGTTGCGAGCGAGTTTGCAGCGCATCGGGAAGAAATTAACAGGGATGGACAGGATGGGCAGGATAAGGGGTTGAAGATTTCAAATCCGTATTACTATTTTTATCCTGTTCATCCTGTCCATCCCTGTTAATAAATTGCGTATCAACCTCGCGGCTTGATTTAGCAGACGATACCCCTCGCTAATACTCACGGTACTCTAATGCGACCGCGTTGCGGGCGCGCGGGGCGTGTTGTAACATCGGGCCACAAAAAATCAAGCAGTTTCCGAAGACAAGCCGCGGGCCGGGAGGATTTTGAGGATGAGCGACCTTTTGAACGCGCCTTTGGCCGAGGTTGACCCGACTATCAGCCGCGCTATTGACGACGAGGCGAGGCGTCAGGCCGAGGGGCTTGAGCTGATAGCCTCGGAGAACTTCGTCAGCGAGGCCGTGCTGGAAGCGATGGGTTCGGTCTTCACGAACAAGTACGCCGAAGGCTACCCGCGCAAGCGTTACTACGGCGGGTGCGAGTTCACGGACGTTGTCGAGCAGACGGCGATTGACCGCGCCAAAGAGTTGTTCGGCGCAGACCACGCGAACGTGCAGCCGCACAGCGGCTCGCAGGCGAACATGACCGTCTACTTAGCCGCGCTCCAGTACGGCGACACGATCCTCGGCATGAACCTCTCGCACGGCGGCCACCTGACGCACGGGCATCCTTTGAACTTCTCAGGCTTCAGTTACAAAGTCGTCGAGTACGGCGTCTCGCGCGAGACGGAGCAGATTGATTACGACGAGCTTGAGCGCATCGCGCAGGAGCATAACCCGAAGCTCATCGTCTGCGGCGCGTCGGCCTACCCGCGCACGATTGACTTCGAGCGCATCGGCGCAATCGCGCAAGGGATAGGCGCGCGCGTGATGGCAGACATCGCGCACATCGCAGGCCCCGTCGCCGCGGGCCTCCACCCTTCGCCCGTCCCGCACGCCGACTACGTGACGACGACGACGCACAAGACGCTGCGCGGCCCTCGCGGCGGACTCATACTCTGCCGCGCCGACCACGCCGCCGAAGTTGACAAGAAACTCTTCCCCGGCATACAGGGCGGCCCGCTCGTGCACATCATCGCCGCAAAAGCCGTCGCCTTCGGCGAAGCGCTGCGCGACGATTTCAGAGACTACCAGCATCGCATACTCGTCAACGCACGCGCGCTCGCAGGCGAGTTGCAGGAGCAGGGCTTCCGGCTCGTCTCCGACGGCACGGACAACCACCTCGTGCTGGTTGACGTGTTCATGGGCGGTAAGGGCGTGACCGGCAAGGTCGCGGAAAAAGCGCTCGAAGCCGCGGGGATAACGGCCAACAAGAACACGATCCCCTTCGACACGAACAAGCCGTTCGTCGCTTCCGGCATCCGTCTGGGCACGCCCGCGCTAACGACGCGCGGCATGGGCGAGGACGAGATGCGGCAGATCGCGCGTCTCATCGCAGCCGTGCTGCACGACCCTGAGTCGGAGGAGGTGAGAAGTCGCATCCATCAGTCCGTGCAGGAACTCGCCGGACGCTTCCCGCTCTACCCGCGCCGCGTGCGCGCGCGCGAGCCGGAGATGGGCGCGATGGGCGCGGACTGAAGCGATGACGCTTAACGATTGACGCTTCCCGTTTACGGGGGCGCGCGCGCCGTCGCAAAAAATTGCCTGCAAGAGTTTTCGTTCTGCTATGATGTCGCGCCTAGCCCGAAAACGCTTCGAGCCATCGCGTCGAGTTTCAAGAGGAACACACGGCGTAACACTTGCCTACGTCATACCGCTTCCGGCATGGCGGAGTTTCACTAAAAGGAGAAGACCTCATGTCCGATCAGAACAACACGACGTCCACGGGAAACGTTGATCCGTCCGAGGAGCCGAGCAGCTCTCAAGCCTCGGTTGACCCGTCCGAGGAGCCTAGCGGCGGCTCTGTAGCCTCGGTTGACCCGTCTGAGGAACCTAGCGGCGGCTCTCAAGCCTTGAAGGGGGACGGCCCCAACGAGCCGCAATAATGGCGGCGACTCCGGCGACGGCGTAATCGTCGCCGGGTAGCAATCGAAGCGACGCCTTGAACGGACACGCCCGCGCGAACGCCGCGAGCAGCGTCAACACGTCGCGAAAACATCCGACCATCAGCCAGTAGTCAAGCAGAGGCTTCGGCCTTTACATTAGGAGCGAAAAACTTCGGCTTTTGAAAGCACGAATGAAAGCGCCGTCCACAGGGGGCGGCGCTTTCTAGCTGCCGTCTTAAGCTCCATTCCCGCACAATTATTGCTTTCACCCTCCTTGTCCTTGTGCTATAGGGTAAGCAATGCACAAGGCATTCAAGTACAAGTTGCACGTCTCGCGGGCGGTGGGAGAAAGATTGGCGGCTACGCTTGACGTGTGCCGTGAGTTGTACAACGCCGCTTTGCAAGAGAGGCGAGACGCCTACCGTCTGGCGGGCGTCTCGCTCAACTACTACAACCAAGCTCAGCAACTGCCGGTCATCAAACAAGAATGCCCTGACGTAGCCGCTGTCCACAGTCAAATCTTACAAGACACTTTGAGGCGCGTGCAGAAGACTTTTGACAGCTTTCTACGGGGGATTAAAGCCGGAGAAAGAGTGGGCTATCCGCGCTTCAGAAGCAAAAACCGATATGATTCGTTCACCTACCCGCAATTGGGGTGGAAGCTTTCCGGCAATAAGCTGACGCTCTCGAAGATTGGCAGTTGCCGCATATATCTCTCACGTCCCGTCGAAGGCGCAATCAAGACTGTAACCGTCAAGCGAGAGGCTGACGGTTGGTATGTATCTTTCAGTGTTGAATGTGATCGGTGCCGCTACATCCCGAAGACGGGCGCGAGCGTCGGCGTAGATGTCGGCATTGAGAATTTCGCCACGCTTTCGACAGGAGAGAATGTTACCAACCCACAACATCTGCGCCAAACAGAGCGGAGATTGAAACGAGCGCAGCGCAACATCAGCCGTAAGAAACGAGGCGGTCAGAGATGGCAGAAGGCAGTGCATTTGCTCAGAAAGCAGCACGCCGAAATCAAACGGCGACGGCTCGACTTCTTTCACAAATTGACTCTGCAACTGATTCGAGAGTTTGACAACATCGCCGTCGAGGACTTGAACATTAAAGGCATGGTGAAGAACCATCACCTTGCCAAAAGCATTGCGGACGCAAGTTGGGGAATTTTCATTTCCATACTCGAATGTAAAGCGGCAGAAGCTGGCAGACGGGTTGTGAGAGTTCCGGCGGTGTATACTTCACAAGATTGCAGCGCGTGTGGCGCGCGAGTCAGAAAAACTCTCGCCACAAGGGAGCATCGGTGTCTTGAATGTGGAATTGTGCTTCACCGTGACCATAACGCTGCTATCAATATCAACGCGAGGGCATTGCGTTTGGGGATGGAGAAGGTTGCTTCTCCGTGTGAACCAAGAACCTACTCTGCTTAGACAGGGAATCCTTGCGCTTTTAATGCGGGGAGGATGTCAAACTGACTGCTGGCTTTTGCTATAGAAGAAGTCTTCGGTCGCAGCAATAAGATGCGCGATATCCGGTTATGGAAAAAGATATTACTTTTCATTACCCGCATGACTTACTAAGCCTCTTAATAGATGCAATACCTGCACTCTGCCGCTCCAAGAAAGACGTAATCCTTTTTTTTAAAGGTGCTGGGATTGCCCCGGGTATCACTAACGACCTTGTCAGAAAGATTAACAATGACAAAGACTCTATAAGAAAGCACGAGATAGTTCGGACTGTGCTTACTCGTCTCAATGAGAAAGGTGAGGCTACGCTCCGAGAGCGAAGAGAGGTTCTCAAGCGAGTTGTCGAGTTTGAAGATTTTTCTGCTTGCTGGCCGTCTGATCAGCTAAAGGCGAAGGGGCTGGTTGCTGAGATTAGACGTGTCATTAACGTCAAAGATGCTTTTACGCGAATGGACTTGGAGAGAGAGGAAGAGCGGAAAAAACGACAAGGAGCGCAAATAGAAAAACGTAAGAAAGATGAACAGCACAGGGAAGACCTTCGCAGAGTGCGAGCCGAGTTACTTTCTCTTTTTAAAGAAACAGACCCTCGTAAGCGTGGAACGTTGCTTGAAGTTGTTCTGAATAAACTTTTTGAGGTTAATGGCTTTCTTGTGCAAGAAGCATTTACCCTAAAAGGTACTGACGGAGAGGGCATAATAGAGCAAATTGATGGAGTAGTTGCACTTGATGGAAGTTTTTATCTTGTAGAAATGAAGTGGTGGGATAAGCCACTGGGTAAAAATGATGTAACGCCACACCTGCTTAATGTGTATCATAGGGGGCAAACGCGCGGGATTTTTATATCAGCTTCTGGCTATACAGAACCTGCCATAACATTGTTCCGGGACGCTCTTCAAAAAAGTATCTTTGTGCTTTGCAAATTGGAAGAAATAGTCTTTCTTCTTGAGAAAGAAGGCGATTTAAAAGAACTGTTCAGAGAGAAAATCAAAGCGGCTGCTATTCACAAAAACCCCCTCTATGAGCCTCTGAGTTTTAATGCGGTTTGAGATCGAACATCTCACCCACCTTAGCGAAGAACACTGTAAAATAGTCTGAGCATTTTCACTTGATCAGTTGTAGCTAACGACAAGCTGTATGGAAGAAATCTTCGGCCCACGCGGCCTCATCGCGAGCGCGCACCCTGAGTACGAGCATCGGCCCGGCCAGATCGAGATGGCCGAGGCCGTTCTGCGCGCGTTCGAGGAGCGTAGGCATCTCATCGTCGAGGCGGGAACGGGGACGGGAAAGACGCTCGCCTATCTCGTCCCTGCGGTCGCAGCCGCGCTCGAACGTGGCGGGCGCATCGTCATCTCGACGGGCACGAAGAACCTGCAAGAGCAGTTGATGGAGAAGGACATCCCATTTCTCCAGAGCGTTCTGCCGCGCAAGTTCACAGCCGCGTACATGAAGGGTCGCTCGAACTACGCGTGCCTACAGAGAGTCAAGCGCGCCGAGACCACTCCGATACTCGACGGACTCGACGACGTTGACCACTTCGACCTTGTGCGGCGTTGGTCGCGCGAGTCCGAGACGGGCGACCGCGCGGAACTGACGGAGCTTCCCGAAAATCTCTCCTTCTGGCGTCACATAGACGCGCGCTCCGAAATCTGTCTGGGGCAAAAATGCCCCGACTACGACGCCTGCT
>Ga0190275_10001816_pt1 | contig 15644 bp, 13 predicted proteins | sample Popmic550T_FD_133745 | JGI IMG/M metagenome (GOLD analysis project Ga0190275, IMG submission 133745) | Populus adjacent soil microbial communities from riparian zone of Yellowstone River, Montana, USA - 550 T | ecosystem: Environmental > Terrestrial > Soil > Riparian zone > Trees stand | place...
AGCTGGCCTACGCCGGCCGCGAGATGATCGACTGGATGATGACGCGCCAGGCCCGCCGCGAGCTGACCTCGGGCGGCAACCCCACCTTCCACGGGGACTGACCCAGATGGCTGGAGGAGCGCACCTCGGCGGGACCGCCAGCTTCGGCGGCTCCCCCCTGCCCACGGTGGCCGGGTTCGAGTCCGACGTGACCGCCGACATCAACGTCACGCCGATGATCGACGTGATGCTGGTGCTGCTGATCATCTTCATGGTGGTCACCCCGGCGCTGGCCGGCTACACCGCGATCCTTCCCAAGGCCAAGACCGCCGCTCCCGAGAAGGAGAAGCGCGTGACCCTGGGCATCGACCGGCAGGGGTTCTACTACATCGAAGGGAAGCAGTCGTTGAAGGTGGCGCCCGCGAACCTCGCGGCCGAGCTGAAGAAGGCTTACATCACGCGCCCCGACGACCACGTCCTGTACCTCAAGGCCGACAACCAGGCCGGGTACGACAAGGTTCTCACCGCCATCGACGCCGCACGGACGGCGGGGGTCCGCCGCATCGGCGCGATCACCGAGCTGCCGGCGGTCAAGGCCAAGGAATAAGGAGGCGTCCCGATGTCGATGGGAGTAGGCGGTAAAAGGGGAGGTCCGACGTCGGACATCAACGTGACGCCGATGATCGACGTGCTGCTGGTGCTGCTGATCATCTTCATGGTGGTGCAGCAGGGCCTCCAGCGCGGCGTGTCGATGCAGGTTCCGCCGCCCAAGGACAAGAACGAGGTGGCGCAGCAGAACAACCCCGAAGACCAGATCGTGCTGGAGGTGACCCCCGGTCCCGCCTACGCGATCAACACCCGCCCGGTGACGAGTGACGCGCTGGAGCAGACGCTGCGCGACATCTACGCGCAGCGGCCGCGCAAGGTGATCTTCGTGAAGGGCGCCGAGAACCTGACCTACGGCGACGTGGTGCACGCGGTGGACGCCAGCCGCGCCGCGGGCGTCGAGGTGGTGGGCCTGGTCCCCCGCCCCGAGGTGGGCCCCGCGGCCCCCGCCGCCGCGCCGGCTCCGTAAGCGGTATCGGCTGCTGCGGTCCCGAGAGGCTGAGTAAGAGAGACCGGCCGTCCTCGTCGAGGGCGGCCGGTCTTTTTGCGCGTCCGATGCGCCGCGGGGGCCCCCTCCCCGCGCCTGAGAGCGCTCGCCCTCCCCCGCTTCGCGGGAGAGGGTGTGGGGTCCGGCGCGGCCTGCGGGGTTCCCGTGCACGCTGAGGCCGTGGCGTGGCCGGGTGCCCGCCTCACGACCTCTCCCCGTTCCGGGGCCCGTTCCGGGAGAGGTGGACGCCCTCGGGCGGCCGGAGAGGGCGCGGCGGGTCGGCCGCGCTGAATCCCGTCCCTGGCTCTATCACCATCTCCCGTAGCGCCTCGACTTTCGCCACCCGCCACGGGCCCCTCCCGCCGTCCGTTTGCCAACTCCAGGTATGCTAAGGATTTAGCGGACAGAAGGCCGGCGCACCGCGCGTTACATCCGCGCCCCATGACCGCATCATCCACCGTGGAACTTGTTGCGGTGGACGGCGGGTATACCGGGGCAACCTACCTCGCGGAGCCTCTCTGCCATGCGCACCTCGACGCTTCTTTCCGCCGCCCTGCTCGTGCTGGCCGCCACCTCGGCCGCCGGGGCGCAGGGGATCGTGATCCCCGACTGCCGCCGCTGCCCGCAACCCTGGGTGCCGCCGCGCACCGGGCTGCCGGTGGAGTCGGTCAACATCGAGACGACCATCGAGGGGCAGGTCGCCACCACGCACGTGACCCAGGTCTTCCGCAACGAGACCGGGGCCACGCTCGAGGGCACCTACCTCTTCCCGATCCCCCGCGGCGCCAGCGTGAGCGAGTTCGCCATCTGGGACGGCGACCGGCGCCTGGCCGGCGAGGTGCGCCCGCGCGACGAGGCGCGCCGCATCTACGACGGGATCGTGCGCCGGCGGCGCGACCCGGGGCTGCTGGAGTACGCGGGCGAGGAGCTGTTCCAGGCCAGCATCTTCCCCATCAACCCCCGCAGCACCAAGAAGCTGGAGCTCACCTACACGCAGGTGCTGCGCGCCGAGGGCGGCACCGTGGGCTACCGCTACCCGCTGGGCGTGGGGCGCAACGCCAGCCCCGTGGAGCGGCTGACCGGCACGGTTGAGATCCGCGGGCGCGAGCCGATGCGCACCGTCTACTCCCCCAGCCACGCGGTGAGCGTGCGCCGCAGCGACGGCGAGCGCCGCGTGCGCGTGAGCTTCGAGAGCGGGCGGGCCAACGAGCGGCGCGACTTCCAGCTCTTCTACGCACCCGACGCGCGCGAGGTGGGTATGTCGCTGTTCACCTACCGCGAGCCCGGGAAGGACGGCTACTACCTGCTGCTGATCTCGCCGCCCACCGAGGCCACCGCGCGCGAGTACGCGGCGAAGGACGTGGTGTTCGTGCTGGACATCTCCGGCTCGATGCAGGACGAGGGGAAGATCGACAAGGCGCGGCGGGCGCTGCAGTACGGGATCCGCGGCCTGGGCGCCGCCGACCGCTTCAACGTGATCGCCTTCTCGGGCGACACGCGGCTGATGGAGAGCGGGCTGGTGCGCGCGGACGAGGCCGGCCGGCGGCGCGGCGCCGAGTGGGTGGGCGCGCTGCGCCCGAGCGGCGGCACCAACATCAACGACGCGCTGGTGGAGGCGATGGCGCAGTTCCCGCGCGAGTCGGCGCGCCCGCGGATGCTGGTGTTCCTCACCGACGGGCTGCCCACGGTGGGCGACACCGCGGTGAGCCGCATCATGGAGAACACGCGCCGCGCCCGGCGCGACGGGGTGCGGCTCTTCACCTTCGGCGTGGGATACGACGTGAACACGCGGCTGCTGGACCGGGTGGCGGCCGAGAACGGCGGCACGGCCGACTACGTGGACCCGCGCGAGGACCTGGAGCAGAAGGTGTCGCTCTTCTTCGACAAGGTGAACCACCCCGTGCTTTCCAACGTGCGGGTGGACCTGGGCGCGGTGCGCACCGACCTGACCTACCCGCGCGCGCTGCCGGACCTGTTCCGCGGCACGCAGCTCGCCGTGGTGGGCCGCTACCGCAACTCGAGCGACCTGCGCAACGTGGCGATCCGGCTGAGCGGCACGGCGTCGCCCGCGCACGTCTACACCTACCCCGGCCAGAGCTTCCCGCTGCGCGCCGAGCAGCACGAGTGGCTGCCGCGGCTGTGGGCCACGCGCAGGGTGGGGTGGCTGATGGAGCAGATCCGCAGCAACGGCGAGCAGAAGGAGCTCACCGACGAGGTGGTGGAGCTGGGCACGCGCTACGGCATCGTCACGCCGTACACCAGCTTCCTGGCGCTGGAGCCGGGGGCGCAGGTGGAGGAAGGGCGGCCGGTGATCCGCGGAGTCCGCGTGCAGCCGGGCCGGGTGCGCGGCAACGCGCCGCCGTCCCCGGCCGACATGTCGGGCGTGGGCGCGGCCTCGGCACCGCCGGCGCCGGTGGTGGTGACGGGGCGCGACGCCGTGGCCCAGAGCCGCAGCAGCCGCGTGATGCAGGACGCGCTCACGCTGGAGGCGACGACGGCCGGCGGTCCCGCGAACGCGCAGCGGGTGGGCGAGAAGACCTTCTACCTCCTCGAAGGCGTGTGGACCGACGCGGAGATCCGCGCCGACGCGCGCCTGCCGGAGACGACGGTGACGTTCGGGAGCGACGAGTACTACGCGCTGCTGGGGCGCGTGCCCGCGCTGGGGCGGTACTTCGCGCTGGGCGAGCGGGTGGCGGTGGTGGTGGACGGACGCGTCTACCGCGTCCGCGCCGCCGGCCCCACGGCCGGGCATTCGCACTGATCTCCAGCCGGTAGGCAGGCGGAGAGGCGGGGACCAGGCCGCTTTTCTGAACACGGAGCAGCGGAAACGGCAACGGAGGGAGCGGAGAACTGCATGGGGTTCTCCGCTCCCTCCGTTTTCTCCGCTGCTCCGTGTTCACCGCCGTTGACGTAGGAGGGGGGCGAGAGGGATTCGTGGCGCTCGGCGGCGCCGCGGGGCCCTCTCCCTGGCGCCTGAGGGCGCCTGTCCCTCTCCCGTCCGGGAGAGGGTGGTGTCCTCGGCATCGTCGCTCCCTGCGGAGCCATGCTCATTCCGGTGTTTGGGCGTGGCCGGGTGCCCGTTCCCACAACCTCTCCCGGAACGGGAGAGGTGGACGGCCTGGGCCGGCCGGAGAGGGCGGGATACATCGGTAAACAACGAAACCGCGGACGAGGCGCCGAGCCTCGTCCGCGGATCTTTTCGTCGACCCTGCGCCGTCGCTGGGCTCAGCGGCGGGCGGGGCGGCGTCCTTCGGCGCGCTGGATGCGGCGCAGGTCGGCCTCGGCGGCGATGTAGCCGAAGGGCGCCCAGTTCTCGCCCTGCGTGATGCGCAGGAAGATCTGCTCCGCCTCGGCCCTGCGGCCGTTGAACAGGTGCCAGTTGCCCACGCCGTACGCCTGCGTCACCGCGTCCACGCCGCTGCGGCCGTTCGCGTCGAGCAGCGAGTCGGGCGGGAGGAGGCCCCTGTACATCAGCAGCCGGCGGTAGTACGACTCGTTCTCGATCAGCCGCATCCCCGGCTGGAACGGCTCGAGCACGGCCTCGGCCTCGGCGGTGCGGCTGGCGCGGCGGAGGGAGGTGTAGAGCCAGTCGGCGGCGGCCACGCGGGCGTCGTCGTTGCGCGCCAGCGACAGCGCGGCGCGGAACGCCGGCGCCGCGCGCAGGAACTCGCCGCGGAGGTAGTACGCCAGCCCGAGGTGATAGTAGATGTTGCCCTGGAGCGTGGTGAGTGGCACGCCGGCGGCGTTGGGCTGCCCGTCGGGCTCCACCTCGTCGGGGCGGCCGCGCACCAGGCGGGCGGCGCGCTCCAGGTCGCGCACCGCGTCGCCGAAGCGGCGCAGCGTGATCAGCCGGTGGCCGCGGTGGCGGTAGAAGCGCGCGTCGCGCGGGTGCTTGCGGATCCCCTCGCCGAAGAGGTCCACCGCCGCGCGGTACTGGCCCAGGTACGCCAGCCGCCGGCCGTACCAGATGATGGCGTCGGCGTTCTCCGGCCGCGCCTCGTAGGCCAGGCGCGCGGTGTCGAGTTGCGCTTCCAGCCGCTGGCGGGTCTCCAGCGGCAGCTCGGGGGCGTACAGCGGCTGCCCCAGCAGCGAGCGCGTCTCGGGCGGCCCCGCCGGCCCCGGGCCCGCGCCCACGCGCGGCACGCACGCCGCCGCAGTCACCAGCACGCAGACGGCGAGCGCGCGGGCGGCGGTTCTCAGCGGCGGGGCGGGGCGGTGGAGCATGCGGACGGCGGATCCTGGGAAGCGGGCGAAACGGCGGTCGTGTCACAGGATACGGAGCGAGCGCTGAAAAGAAAAGAGCCAGCGCCCCCCATCCCCCGTCCCCAGACGCGGTGCGGGACGACGAAGGCGCCGCGGGAGAGGGGTTCCCGCAGCGCCTTTGTCCATCATCCCCTGATCCCCGGAAAGCCGTGCCGGGTCACCGAACCATCGACGGGCGGACGGGGAGGGTGAGCTCGCCGGGCACGGGGTAGCCGTCCTCCGTGGCGGGATGGAAGGCGAGGCTGCGCACGTAGTTCAGCAGCACCTGCTCCGACGCGCGCTGGATGCGGCCGCGCTCCACGCGCGCCTCGGTGACGGTGCCGCGCTCGTCCAGCCGCACGTGCACCCACACCACGTTCGGATCGGTGAGCAGCGGCGTGGCCGCCTCCGCCGCGCTGTTGTCGCGGATGTCGAAGCGGTTGTCGGCGGTGCGGTACTCCCGGTCGCGCGGGCGGGGGACGCACACCTCGCGACGGCTCACGCTCAGCGCCGGCGGCTCGGCGAGCGCCACGCGCAGGCGCACGCCCCACTCCCGCTCCGCGGCGGGCGCCTGGCGGCGGTGGGCGAACATGAGCTGCTGCAGCGTGTCCGCCAGCGCCTGGGGGACGCTGCTCTCGATCACCGCGCGGCGCACCTGCGTGCCGTCGGGCGAGTGGCGGATGGAGAAGAGGACGTGCCCCTGCGGCCGCCCCGCATCCGCCCACAGCCGCGTGGCGGCCGCCCCGAACGCCCCCATGTCGACGAGTTCGCCGGCGGCGGGGAGCTGCGCCGGGTTCGCGGCCGGCCGGCAGCTTCCGCGCGGCGGGGCATCGCCGGAGGACGAGCGCTGGCCGGGCGTGACGCCGGACGATGCGCATCCCTGCGCGGCCAGCAGTACCCAGGCGAAGAGCGGAAGCCAGCGCGTGCGGTTCATCGACCCGGGTTCGGAACTGGGGAGACGTGTCGCATGAGGTGCGATGGAGAATCGGCTGATGACACCCGGCTTCCGCAGATGCGGGTGCATTGAGGTTAGCACCGGACCGCGGCGTTCGGCTACTCGTCAACGTCGAATCGACGCGTTCGTATCGTATCGAAATCGTCGCGGGAACCGGTGATTCGACGGTGGATGACGGCACGAGCGCGGCGGTGGCAACATCGACCCGCAAGCCCTAGCTTGCGGCGCCACCGGTCGAGACTCCCGCACCCACGCTTTCCGATGTCCGGACTCCGCACCCTTGCCGCGCTGGCCCTGCTGGCGCTTCCCGCGGCGGCCCGCGCGCAGGCGGCCGCGCCGCCGCAGCGCTGGCTGCTGCGCCCCGCGCGCGTGTTCGACGCCGTGACCGCCCAGCCGCACGAGGGGTGGGCGGTGCTGGTGGTGGGCGACCGCATCGCCGCCGCGGGGCCGGCGGGTTCGCTGCAGGCCGCCGGGGCGCGGGTGGTGGAGCTGCCGGGGATGACGCTGCTGCCGGGGCTGATCGAGGGCCACGGCCACCTCCTGCTGCATCCCTACAACGAGACCTCGTGGGACGAGCAGGTGCTGAACGAGGCGCTGGCGCTGCGGGTGGCCCGCGCCACCGCCGCCGCGCGCGCCACGCTGCTCGCCGGCTTCACCACCACGCGCGACCTGGGGACGGAGGGCGCCGGCTACGCGGACGTGGGGCTGAAGCAGGCGATCGAGCAGGGGATCATCCCCGGTCCGCGTATGCTGGTCACCACCAAGGCGATCGTGGCGACGGGGGCGTACGGCCCGCGAGGCGCGCCCGAGTGGCGCCTGCCGCTGGGCGCCGAGGAGGCGAGCGGCGCCGCCGAGGCGGTGCGCGTCACGCGCGACCAGATCGGCCACGGGGCCGACTGGGTGAAGATCTACGCCGACTACCGCTGGGCCGCCGGCGAGCCGTCGCGCCCCACGTTCACCGAGGCCGAGCTGCGCGCGATGGTGGAGGCCGCGACGGACGCCGGCCGGCCGGTGGTGGCGCACGCCAGCACGCCGGAGGGGATGCGCCGCGCCACGCTGGCCGGCGTGGCCACCATCGAGCACGGCGACGAGGGCACGCCCGAGGTATTCCGGCTGATGCGGCAGCGCAACGTGGCGTTCTGCCCCACGCTGGCGGCCACCGAGTCGGTCCGGCAGTACCGCGGCTGGCGGAAGGGGCAGGAGGCCGACCCGCCGCAGGTGGTGCAGCACAGGCGCAGCTTCCGCGCGGCGCTCGACGCGGGCGTCACCATCTGCATGGGCGGCGACGTGGGCGTGTTCACGCACGGCGACAACGTGCGCGAGATGGAGCTGATGGTGGAGTACGGGATGTCGCCGCTGCAGGCGCTGATGTCGGCCACGTCGGTGAACGCGCGCGCCTTCCGCATGGACGACCGCATCGGCAGCGTGCGCCCCAACCTGCTCGCCGACCTGATCGCGGTGGAGGGAGATCCCACGCGCGACCTGTCCGCGCTGCGCCGCGTGCGCTTCGTGATGAAGGGCGGGACGGTTTATCTCGGGCCGGGGATGTAGGGACGGGGGAGTGCTCGACCCAGGGATCTACGCGACGGCGGCTGAAGCCGCAGCTAGAACAATGGGAAGCCTCGCAAACAGCGCGAGGCTGCGGGGGCGGGATCGGGGTGGCGAACGAGCGCAGGTGGCCGCCGCGAGTCAGTCCGATAGCGAAAGATCCCGGCGGGCTCCGATGAGCTCGCCGGGATCTTCGTTTGATCGGAACGCCGCGGTCGATCAGCGGATCGCGCGTTCGGCCTCGGCTTTCATGGCGGGGAGGCCCTGGGCGTGCTCCTGGTATTCGGGGAGCTGGCGGGCGATCTCGGGCGCGTACGATTGCACGAAGCGCTGGTAGAGCTGCTTGGCGGCGGCCTGGTTGCCGCGGCCCAGCTCGGCCTGCGCGGCGGTGAACAGGCCGAACAGGTGCGCGGGGTTGCCGGCCAGCAGCGTGTCGGCCTGGGCGCGGGCGGCGGGGTAGTCGCTGGCCACGAGCTGCAGCGCGGCGAGGTGGTAGCGCCCGTCCGCGTCCAGCGTGTCCACGCGCTGGTAGGCCATCACCGCCATCGGCACGAACTGCCGCGCCTGCGCGGTGTCGCCGGTCGACACGGCCGTCATCACGCGGTTGAAGAGCCGGTCGGCCGCCTCGCGCGGCGACATGCTGGAGAGGTCCACCGCGCCGGGGTTGCCGGCGGGAGCGCCCGCGCCGGCGCCGCCCGGCGCCGCGGGTCCGCCCGCCTGCGCGAACGGCGGCTGCACCACGGCAGCCTGTTCACCGCGCCCGCCCAGGCGCGGGACGAGGACGACGGCGATCAGCGCCAGCAGCGCCAGCGCGGCCACCGCCCACGGCAGCACCGAAGGGCGCGCGGCGGCCGGTGCGGCGGACGGGGTCGCCGCGGCGCCGCACATGTTGCAGAACTTGGCCCCGCGCGGAAGCGGGTTGCCGCACTCGCGGCAGGCGGCGCTCAGCGCGACGCCGCAATGATCACAAAAGCGTCCGGACGCCGCGGCGCCGCACGCGGGACAGGTCTCGCTCGGGGTTTCGATATCGGCCATCAGGTTCCAATCAGTGTCGGGAGCTTGCCGGAAGCGCGCAAACCTACGCGCCGGAAGCATTTCACTCAAGTGCGGGGGATGATCACGGCAGGTGCGTGAATGAAGATGTGATGATTTCCCCGCGCCGCCGACAGATCCTCGGTCGAAGTCCGCGAAGGCGGACTGTGTGCCGTTGTAGCGGCGAGTTCACTCGCATATTCCTCGGTAGAGTTCGCCGGAGCGCGCCTACGATGTCTGCGAGATACGTTGCGAGGCCGGAACTCGCGAGATTCTCCAAATCCAATCCACCTCGCCCCCTGCCAACCACCGTAACTCGTTGCAGCAGGCATGTATATTGTTCTACCTCTGTTCGAACGGGGGCACGCGAAATGCACGTTCCTGGCGCCTCGCTAAAGCCGGACACCGTCGCATGAAACCGAGCGTAAGCCATGCAATCCGCAGCCGAAGCCGTCGTTCGCGACCTGCCCGCCCCCGCGCCCGCCGCGCGGCCGATCCGCGCGCTTCCGGCGGGCGAGATCGCGCCGGACCCGACCGAGCAGATCATCCGCAGGCTGGCCGCCGATCGCCTCCGCGAGCTCGCGGATGACGGGGTGACGCTCGCCTACGTGGCGCGGATGTACGACGTCCCCGCCGACCAGCTCGAGTGGCTGCGGGACGAGCTGCTTCCCTCGCCCCGCTGAGCCGGCGATCGGTGGGGCGGTGAGGCTGAGACGCAGCGAAGGCCCGGCGGGAGCAATCCCCGCCGGGCCTTCGTCCGTCATCCATCGGGCCACCCGCTGTGCGGGATCGGAATCTTATACGGATCCTCCGAACTCCGTTCCACGAGCGGATTGCGTGAGGGATTCGCGCCCGGAGGGCCGAGACGCCGGCGCGCCCGCAGCGGCGTCTCGGGAAGGAGAAAGGCCATGGCGCGCCGGCGGCTCGGCGCCGTTGGCAACGGCGGTATCGTTGCCTACGGCGCGCGAAGCCCGGCCCGGAGCGCAGCGGAGGGACACGCCCGCACCCCGCTCTTCCGTCTCGCCCCCCCCCGGCACCAACTTTTCCGCACTCCGTATCATCCGCCGGCGGCCGTCGTCTCCATCGTCCTAATCAGCCCGCCGACACCCTCACGCGCGGGGCCTCGACCTCGGGCTCGGGGGTGAAATCCTCGCCGGGGTTGATGAAGCGGTCGGTCTCCAGCGCGTACTGGCGGTCGTGCAGCTCGCGGTAGCGGCCGCCCAGCGCCATCAGCTCGCGGTGCGTGCCGCGCTCCACCACCTCGCCGCGCTCCAGCACCAGGATCTGGTTCGCGCTGCGGATGGTGGACAGGCGGTGCGCGATCACGAACGAGGTGCGCCCCTGCCGCAGCCGGCGCAGCCCCTCCTGGATCATCGCCTCGCTCTCGCTGTCCAGGCTCGAGGTGGCCTCGTCCAGGATCAGGATGCGCGGGTCGGCCAGCACGGCGCGGGCGATGGCGATGCGCTGCCGCTGCCCGCCCGAGAGCTTGATCCCCCGCTCGCCCACGATGGTGTCGTAGCCCTGCGGGAAGCCGCGGATGAAGTCGTCGGCGTTGGCGATGCGCGCCACCTCCTCGATCTCGCCGCGCGTGGCGTCGGGCCGGGCGAAGCGGATGTTGTCGGCCACGGTGCCGTCGAAGAGGAAGTTCTCCTGCAGCACCACGCCGAGCTGCGCGCGGTAGTCGGCCAGCTTCAGGTCGTTCAGGTCCTTCCCGTCCACCAGCACCCGGCCCGAGGTGGGGCGGTTGAACGCCATCACCAGGCTCACCAGCGTGCTCTTCCCCGAGCCGCTGCTCCCCACCAGCGCCGTGGTGGTGCCGGCGGGAACGTGCACGTCCAGCCCCTTCAGCACCGGCTGGCCCGGCTCGTACTCGAACCAGACGTTGTCCAGCCGCACGTCGCCCTCGATGCGCGCCACCGGCTGCCGCGAGGCGTCCTCCTGGTCCTCGGTGGCGGTGCGCATGATCTCGCGGATGCGGTCGAGCCCGGCGAACGCCTCGCTCACCTGGGTGCTGATGCTGGCGATCTGCAGCACCGGCGCGGCGAGCAGGGCGGTGAAGGCCAGGTACGCCAGCAGGTCGCCCTGCGTCATCGACCCGTCGATGATGGCGCGGCCGCCCACCAGGATCATCACCATCGCCACGATCCCCGTGACCGCGGTGGCGATGGAGGTGACCATCGAGACGCCGGTGATGGTCTGCGCGACGTTGCGGAAGAGGCGGTTGGCGCCCTTGGTGAAGACGCGCTGCTCGCGCTTCTCGGTGCCGTAGGCCTTCACCACGCGGATGCCGCCCAGCGTCTCGTTCAGCCGCCCCGTCACCTCGGCGGTGATCGCGCCGCGCTCGCGGAACACGGGGCGCAGCCGGTTGAAGGTCATCGCCATCACCGCGCCGAACGCCGCCAGGATCAGCAGGATCCAGAGCGTGAGCTGCCAGTTGAGGTAGAGCAGCGCGGCCACCGCGAACACCGCCGTGATGGCGCCGCCCACGAGCTGCACCAGCCCGGTGCCCACCAGGTTGCGGATCCCCTCGGCGTCGGTCATGATGCGCGAGATGAGCACGCCGGTCTGCGTCCCGTCGTAGAAGCGCACCGGGAGCCGGGTGACGTGCCGCATCACGTTGCGGCGCATGTCGGTGATCGCCCGCTGCGCCGTGATGCTGATCACCTGCGAGAGCGCGAACGAGCCCAGCGCCTGGATCAGCGTGGCCACCGCCACCGCGCCGGCCAGCGGGAGCAGCAGGTCGCTGCGCCCGTCGCCGATCACGTTGTCGAGGAGGTACTTGGAGCTGGCGGGAAGCACCAGCCCGGCCAGGCGGCTCACCAGCGTGAGCGCCAGGCCGACGGCCAGGTACTTCCGGTGCTTCCAGATCAGCGCGCGGGCCTCGCGCCACGCCTCGGGGCTGCGCAGCGCCTTGGGCTTGGGCGGCTTCGCGTCGGTCTTTTCGGGTATGGCCAAGGATCGGTTCCTGGGTGTGGATCGGGATGCGGGCGCGTTGCGGCCGAAGGCGGCCGCGCGGCTGAGCCACCGCCGCCGGATCGATGAATCTAGCGCCGGCGGCGCGGTGGCGCTCGGCCCGGGCGCGTGGGCGGCGCTCATCCGCGCGCGGCGGCCAGCGCCGCGCGAAGGGTGAGCCGCGGCCGCGCCGGCGGCGGGCCGTGGCGGATGATGATCCCCACCGGCTCGTCGTGCGGCACCAGCCTGGGCGGCGGGGCCGCCTCGGGGTCCACCGGTACACCGCGCGGAAGCGTCAGCAGCGCGAACATCGTCATCCCCTCCTCACACCTGGTTTCGCATGGATCGGTGCCGCGGCGGAACCCGTCCGCCGCGGCCGTTCGCGTCAGCCCGCCGTCACTTCGCCCAGCGCGGGGTAGTCCACGTAGCCGTGCGCGTCGCCGCCGTAGAAGGTGGCGCGGTCGGGGGCGTTGAGCGGCGCGCCCTCGCGGTAGCGGCGCACCAGGTCGGGGTTGGCCAGGAACGGCACCCCAAAGCTCACCAGGTCGGCCTGCCCGCTCGCCACGGCCTCGTTCCCCGTGTCCGCTTCGAACCCGCCGTTCACGATCAGCGGCCCGCGGAAGATCGCCCGCAGCACGGCGGAGATCCGCGCCCCCGGCCGCGCCATCGGCCCGGCGACGGGGTCCACCAGGTGCAGGTACGCCAGCCCGAACGGGTTCAGCGCGTACGCCGCGTAGCTGAAGGTGGCTTCCGGGTCCGAGTCGCTCATCCCGTTGACCGCCACCCGCGGCGACAGGCGCACGCCCACGCGGTCGCCGCCCCACACGCCGGCCACCGCGCGGGTGACCTCGACCAGGAAGCGCACGCGGTTCTGGATGCTCCCGCCGTACGGGTCGGTGCGCGCGTTGCTGCCGTCGCGCAGGAACTGGTCGATCAGGTAGCCGTTGGCGCCGTGAAGCTCCACGCCGTCGAAGCCGGCCTCGTACGCCCGCTCTGCGCCCGCGGCGAACTGCGCGACCACGCCGGCGATCTCCTCCGTCTCCAGCGCGCGCGGGGCCACGTACGGCCGCATCCCCTCGTAGGTCAGCACCTGCCCCTCGAAGCCGATGGCGGAGGGCGCCACCGGCAGCTCGCCGCCGTGGAACGACGGGTGCGAGACCCGCCCCGTGTGCCAGAGCTGCGCGAAGATGCGCCCGCCCTCCTCGTGCACCGCGTCGGTCACCTTGCGCCACGCCGCGACCTGCGCGGCGCCGTGGATGCCGGGGGTGTGGGTGTAGCCCACCCCCTGCGGCGACACCTGCGTGCCCTCGCTCACGATCAGCCCGGCCGTGGCGCGCTGGCGGTAGTACTCCACCGCCAGGTCGCTCACGGCATTCCCTTCCACGGCGCGGCTGCGCGTCATGGGCGCCATCACCAAGCGGTTGCGCAGCTCGTACGGGCCGAGCTGGAAGGGCGTGAACAGGTTCCGCTCGCGGTTCGTGTTGCTCATCATCTGCCGGGTCCTCTCTCCCGTCGACCGTCGTTGCAATCGAAACCGTATTCGTTACAGTTACGGATACGGACATACCCATCCCCGGCCCGCTTACGCGAGCAAGGCCATCTCTTCAGCCGCGTCCGGTCACCGCGGCCGCGGCGCGTCGGTCCGTTCGCGCGGCGTGCGCTCGCGCCGGGGCGGCTGCCCCAGCCGCGCGATCACCGTCTCGCGCCCGCCCGGCCGCAGGTCGAGCTTGAGCTCGTGCCCGCGGAACCCCGCACGCTCCACCCGCACCGTGTAGCTCCCCGGCGCCACCCCGGCGAACTCGAAGCCGCCGGTCTCGCCCGAGGTCGTCTCGCTGCGCACCCGCGCCGGGGCCGAGCTGTCGTGCGCGACCAGCGCGACCCTGGCCTGCGGCACCGCGTTCCCCACCCCGTCGGTCACCCCCCCCATCACCCCCCCCGCCTGTTCCTCCCCCGTCCCCCGGAGCGCCGCCCCCAGCGCGAGCGCCACCGCCGATCCCACACGTAACACGCGCATCTCACCCTCCTTCGTCACCCCGTTCCCCCACCCGCTCTCGACACGCCGTCTCCGACTCCGCACTCCCCGTCCGATGCACTGCAACTGCTTGTGTTACAGATAGATGGAGAAAAAGCCGTCCGCCGCTGTCCCGTTCTACGCTCGCATGCGCTGGCCGACCAGCTCGGCCGCGACCGCGGGGGCGTCGCCGCAGCAGCCGTTCAGGTTGCCGCGCGCCATCACCTGCTGCCCCACCTGGGCGATGGTCACCTCGCCCAGCACGCTCTCCATCGCCCGGTGCGCCTGGCAGAAGATGGGGCGCAGCACGTCGCGGATGTGGCCGCCCACGTTGCAGCTCCGCGACGGCTCGGACGGGTGCAGCGAGAAGAGCTCGTCGCCGTCCTCCACCGCGCGGTACACGTCCAGCAGGGTGATGTCGCCCGGCTCGCGGGCGAGCGTGGCGCCGCCGCCCACGCCGGCCTGCACGCTCACCATCCCCGCGTTGCGCAGCGCGCCCACGATGCGCCGCACCACCACGGGATTGGTGTTCACGCTCGACGCGATGCGCTCGGAGGTCTGCGCCTCGGAACGCTTCCACGCCATGTACGCGAGCACGTGCACCGCGACGGCCACCCTGCTGCTGATCATCTCTTCTCGTTCGGCTGCTTCGGGTAAATCAACTGTAACTAGATTAGTTGCGGATAGGGTGGAAGTCAAGGGGAAGGGGGTTGGGGTCGGCGCGGAGGCGGGCGCCGCGGGCCCCCTCCCTGGCTCGTTCCTCGCCTGTCCCTCCCCCGTAACTGCACGGGGGAGGGACAACTGCTTCGTGTGCCCAGCGGTCGACGGCGCTGTCCGCGATTTCAGCGTGGCAGGGTGCTGGCTGTTCCCTGTCCCCTGTCCTCTCCGTTCCTCAGCGGCGCGGGGCGAGGCGCCAGAGCTCGCCGTTTTCCTCGTCGGTGACGAGGTAGAGCGCGCCGTCGGGGCCCTGGCGGACGTCGCGGATGCGCTTGCCGCGGTCGGCGAGGAGGTGCTCCTCGCCCGTGACGCGGCCGTTGCCAATCACCAGCCGCACCAGGCGCGTGCTGGCCAGCCCGCCGACGAACAGGCTGCCGCGCCACGCCGGGAACAGGTTGCCCGTGTAGAACTGCGCGCCCGACGGGGCGATCACCGGGTCCCAGAAGTAGACGGGCTGCTCCATCCCCGCGCGCTGCGTCTGCGCCTGGCCGAGCGCCGAGGTGATGGCGCCGCCGCGGTACTCGATGCCGTACGCCTGCACGGGCCAGCCGTAGTTGCGCCCCTTCTGCACCCGGTTCAGCTCGTCGCCGCCGCGCGTGCCGTGCTCGATCACCCAGAAGTTGCCCTGCGGGTCGAACGCGGCCGCCTGGATGTTGCGGTGGCCCAGCGACCAGATCTCCGGCAGCGCGCCAGCCTGCCCCGCCAGCGGGTTGTCGCGCGGCACCGTGCCGTCCGGCGCGATGCGCAGCGTCTTGCCCAGGTGGCTGCCCCGCTCCTGCGCCTGCGGGCGCGTCTCGGTGGCCGAGCGCTCGCCCATCGTCACGTACAGCATCCCGTCGGGCCCGAACGCCAGCCGCGAGCCGAAGTGCATGTTGTTGTTGTACGTGGGCCGCGTGCGCAGGATCACCCGCACCTGCTCCAGCCGCGCGCCGTCCGCCGAGAGCGCGCCGCGGGCCACGCTGGTGCCGTTGCCGCCTTCGCGCGGCTCGCTGTAGCTCCAGAACACCGTGCGGTCGGTGGCGAAGCGCGGGCTGAGCGCCACGTCGAGGAGGCCGCCCTGCCCGCGCGCGTCCACCTGCGGCACCCCGGCGATCGGCGCGCCGACCTGCCCGGTG
>Ga0190275_10001817_pt1 | contig 15642 bp, 13 predicted proteins | sample Popmic550T_FD_133745 | JGI IMG/M metagenome (GOLD analysis project Ga0190275, IMG submission 133745) | Populus adjacent soil microbial communities from riparian zone of Yellowstone River, Montana, USA - 550 T | ecosystem: Environmental > Terrestrial > Soil > Riparian zone > Trees stand | place...
AGCAGGAAGTCGGCATGGCCGCGCCACGTTCCGTCGAAGAAGGTGGCCTGGTAGATGACATCGGGGCCCTCGGCGATGGCGTCGCGCGTGGCCGCGGCCGCCGCGCGCAACTGGTCGCCGCGATCCTCGATCGAGCCGTCCAGCTCGATGTAAGCCACGGTCTTTCCTTCGGCGCGCAGCTCGTCGAGGAAGCGCTGCTCGTGCTGGAACCCGCGCTTGCGGATTATGTCCAGCTCCGGGTCGTCGCGTTCCGGGCGCACGGTCATGCCCGCCATCGCGGCGCGCTCGAGCTGCGTCAGATGCTCGCAGGCCAGATAGCCGACCAGGTCCGTGGCGGCGTAGACCGGCCGGCCGTCGATCAGTTGCACGTCGCACCAACGATACCGGGCTGCCGTGTCAGCTCGCCTGTCACGGGGCCGCTACGATTCGCGCGTGGTGGCGAAGCGACGCGATGGCGAGGGCAGGATCTCGGTCGGCCCGACGTGGGAAAGCATCGTCGAGCGGCAGATCCGCGAGGCGATGGAGGACGGCGCGTTCGACGAGCTGCCCTATCAGGGGGTGCCGATCCCGCTCGACGACGACTCGGCGGCCGGGGAGCGTGCGCTCGGGTTCCGGGTGCTGCGCAATGCCGGCGTCGCGCCGCCGTGGATCGAGGCGGACAAGCAGATCCGCGAGCTGCTGGAGCGGCGGGACGTGCTGCTGGCACGGGCGGCGGCCGCGGGTGCGTCGCCCCTGGCCCGCGCCCGGTTGCGCCGTGCGTTCGAACGCGTCGTCGCGGAGGCGAACCGCGCGATCGAGCGGCTCAACGCAGAGGCGCCGACGGATCGCCAGCACCGGCGGCCGCTGAATCCCGACGCGGAACTGGCGCGGCTGGAGGCGGCATTCGGCTAACCGGTCCGTCCGGCCGACGGGTCCGCCGCCGGCGGAATGTGCGCCCCAATGCGCACATGTTGCGATCGGGCTGGCGGCCGGCGGTCAGCCTTGCATCCCGTGCACACGTCGGCCGAGAAGCCGCGGCGGCATGCCCCGATCGTGTCTGTCACGCACGAATTCGGTCGCCATGGACACGTCGAGCCTGTTTCTTGTCGCGCGATGTACAAATCCGACAAGCGGGAGGGTCAACGACCTCGTCGTGTGCATCCGGCGCAAACAGCCACGGCGGAGAGCCGTCGCCGCTCACAGGATGATCTCGCCAGCGGACGTCGACAGGACCACCGCGGCGACCTCGGCCGGACCGCTGAGCACGCGAATCGGCAGCGAGTGATCGCCGAGCCATGCGGCCAGACGATCGGGACTCCCCTCGAGCACGAGCCTGGAGATCGACGCCGGCCGAGGGTTCTCCTTGCTGTGCAGCCGCACCCCTTCCCCCCATTCGATGAAGAACGGGAGGCACGGTTCGGCGATGGCCTCGTCGACACCGGCGCTTCGCCAACGCAATTCCTCGCCGGATGGCGTTACCCGCGATCCGCTGCGAACCGTGAGGCCGAGCCGCCCGGCAAGCTCGTCGAGTCCGGAGGTCCGCACCGCCCAGCCGATCAGCCGTCCGGCGTCCGTTGCACCGTCGCCGACCCACCGACCGAACGCACTCCCAGCTGCCACGCCCGGGTCCACGACCGCGACCAGCTCCAGATAGCTCGATCCGAGCGGCACGATCCGGTTGGCTGTGCCCCAGTCGCGATGCCGGCCGCCCTCGACCGACGACAGCCCGTGGTGCGTGTCGAATTCGCGAGCGGCCGCCGCGAGATCGCTGACCGCGATCAGGACATGGTCGAGCTCCATCCGGGCGCCTCCTACGGGAACAGCGCGTCGACCGCCTCGGCGAACACCTCGGTGTGGCGATCGACGTCCGCCTCGGTGGTCGATGGCGACATCAGGGCCATGTTGTGGAACGGCGTCATCAGGATCCGGCGGTTCATGGCCCACAGGTGGAGGAACGCTTCGAGCTCGGGGTCGCTGTGGTCCCACTGCTCGCGGCCGTTGCGCGGCGGCTCGGGCGTGAAGTGGTACTCCGCGCGGGCGCCGAGCCGCGTGACGTGCCACGGAACGTCGCGTCCGCGAATGACCGATTGCACGCCGTCGGACCAGCGTTCGCCCAGCGGCAGCATGCGATCGAAGGCATCGTCCGTCAGGACCTCGCCGAGCGTCGCGCGCGCAGCCGCCAGCGACAGGGCGTAGCCGGCGAGCGTCCCGCCGATCCCGCCGACGTCCGCGTCCTCGTAGCTGGTCGAGGCTCGGATCCGGTCGGCCACCTCAGCCGTGAACCCGTACGTCGCGATCGGAATCCCGCCACCGATCGTCTTGCCGATCACGAGCAGGTCGGGTTCGAGGTCCCAGGCCTTCGTCGCCCCGCCGGGTCCGGCGCAGATCGTGTGGGTCTCGTCGATCAGCAGGAGCGTGCCGGTCCGCCGGGTCAGCTCGCGGACGGCGTCGAGGTACCCCTCGTCCGGCAGGACGATCCCGATGTTGGTAAGTGCCGGTTCGAACAGCACGACCGCGACATCGCGATCGGCGAGTGCGCGTTCGAGGCTGTCGATGTCGTTGAACTCGACGACCCGCGTCGTCGCGGCGACGTCGACCTGTGGCCCGATCGACCCCTGGCGCGCCACGGTCCGGCCGCCGTCGTCGAGCACCGCGAACGTTTCGTCGACGGTGCCGTGGTAGCAGTAGTCATGGACCACGACCTTCGAGCGCCCCGTGATCTGGCGGCCGAGGCGCAAGGCAAAGCGGTTCGCGTCCGTGGCCGAAAGCGTGAACTGCCAGTACGGCAGGCCGAAGCGACGCTGGAGCTCCTCGCCGACCCAGATCGCGTCCTCGGTCGGGAGCATGTGGGTGATGCCGCGTCGGAGTTGCCGCTCGACCGCCTCGATCGTGGCCGCGGCGCCGTGCCCGGCCATCGCGCCGGTGTCGCCGAGGCAGAAGTCGATGTAGTCGTGGCCGTCGACGCAGTGGAACGACGCGCCCTCGGCGGTCTCGACGAACGGCGGGAACGGGCTCGCCCAGCGAACCATCCAGTTCATCGGGACGCCGTCGTGGAGCGAAGCCTTCGCCCGCTCGAACAGCTTCTTCGAGCGCGGGTGCTCGGCAACGAAGCGCTGACGCTCAAATTCGTGGAGCGATTCGAGCCGTCCGCGGTCGACGGTCTGCATGCAGGGAGCATGCGTCGATGTGTGGTGGCTCGTTCGGGGCATCTCGCGCGGTGCGACGATCGTGCATGATGGCCGGGATGACCGCGCGCCCCTCGTTCCTGGCGGTGGTGCTCCTTGCCGTGACGCTCACCGCCTGCGGAGGCGCGGCGCCTTCGCCCGTCACGAGCGAAGCGCCCGGGCCCTCGACGGTCGTCACGCCCGCGCCGGCCAGCGAGGCGCCGCCCATTGAGGCGCCCCCGACCGAGGAGCCGCCGCCGGCCGATGCGGGGGGTCCCTACGCCGAGGCCCTCGTTGCGGCCCTGGCGGCCGATCCGCTGGTCATGCACCTCGAGCAGGTCGCGACCGCCACGACCACGCTCGGCGACGTCGAGGCAATGCTGTCGGGCGACTTCTCCGGCAACGATCTCGACATCACCATGCACATCGCCGCCGGCGCGAACGAGGTTGCCATGAAGATGATCGTCCTCGGCGAGACGGCGTACGTGCAGCAGGGGGATGCGGACTGGGTGTCGGTACCGAAGGATGCGGCCGAGGCGGAACTGGCCGGCCTGGTGCAGAACATGCGGCTCGTCACCGACCCGCTCGACCTTCTCTACGTCGGGGTCGAAGCGATCGATGGCCGCGACCTGCACCATCTGACGGCCAGCCGGACGATCCCGTACGCTCCTGCCGCGGGCGGTACGGGTCAGTACGACGTTTTCGACATCTGGGTCGAGGAGGACGGCACTCCGGTACTGGCGAAGACGGCGTTCTCGGCGACGGACCCGAATGGCGTCGCCGTCAGCGGCACCACGAACTTCGAATTCTCGAACGTCGGCGGGCCGATCGAGATCGTCGCGCCCGAGTAGGCGTCGCCGCTCGGGTCAGTGGGGCCGGAGCACGTACCCGCAGATCGGGCAGCTGGCCGATCCGTTGATCGGGTCAACGTCGAGGAAGCTGGCGCAGCCGTTCGTCCGGCAATAGGGCCGGTTCATATTCATGACGCGCCGCCGCTGGCGACGCATGGAACTGGCGCGTCCGGCAAGGGACGCAGTGGTTGTACGTGAAAGCACGGTGGTTGTTCGATTTCCCTTCTCTCGCACACGGTCGCGTGTTGGGCGGCCTGCGCGGCACTTTGTTTTTGCGCTCGTTCACGGCCGGTGTTTTGGGCCGGAGCGGCGCGGATCCGAAGCTGGCGACGGGAGCGGTCTTTCGGGTCGCTCGACCGTAGGCCCTCGCTGCGGACTGACAACACGAATCCTGAGGCCGAACAGGCGTTCTGTCAAATGGCCCCTGTGCCGTCGTTGCCTCGTTGAGTGAACCAACGGGCGAACGACCCCGGGCTTGACCGCCGATTGGCTCGCCATGCGAACCAAGAGCGAACGAAGCCGGTCCCAACCGACCGGCGGCTCGTAGGACGAACCATTCAGCGGACGACGCCCGTCCCGATCGCCGGTTGGTTCGTTGAGCGAGCCAGGCGCCAGGGGTCCGTGCGGCGAACCTTGCGCCGACGGGACTCGCTGCGCGCGTGAGGGCCCGTTGTGCGAGCGGCTGCTCGCGAGGCGAGCACTGCGAAGGACGCGTCGTCAAGCGGGCCGAGCAACCTGGCGAATGGCGGGCCTGCCGGCCGTCGTACTGCTCGCTCGACGAGTACGCGGTGCCGCAGCACTTGATGCGCACGAAAGGCTGCCCAGCCAACGATGCCCACATGTCTGAGCGATCCCAGCCGACGATCGTTGCCGTCGTCAACGACGAGCCGGTCGCCGACCCGGTGGTCCAACGCGCCACCGAACTCGGCTTCGAGCGCGGCGCGAGGGTCGTGCTGTACGACGTCGGCGCAAGGGCTTCGCCGCTCGAATCGCCGCTGCCCACGGAGTTCGCCAGCGACGGCCCGGACCGCGGCGCCCCGCCGCTGCTCACCGCGGACGACCTGGAGGCCGCCGGCCAAGCACCGCTCGCCCGACGCGTCCGCGCCCTCTCCGAGGCGGGCATCGATGCCTACGGCTGGCTGCCCGACACCGACAAGCCGGACAGCCTCATCGAATACGCGCGGAGCATCGGGGCATCGGACGTCGTCACCAGCCCGGAGCTCGACCCGGCTCCCGACGCGCTGTCGAAGGCCGGCCTCGCAGTGGTGTCCGTCGAGCGTCGTTGACGGTTTCGCCTAGGCTGGCAGCGTGGGCGAGCAACACGAACCCGAAGCAGGAGACCCGAAGGCGGCGCCCGCTCAGGCCCCGAAACGCTGGATCCCCGGTCCCGCCCGCCGGGCGGTCGGAGCCATCGTGGACGGCGCCGAAGCTGCCGCGGAGCCGATCGTCGACCGCGTCAGCAGCGCCCTCGATTCGGCCGAACGGACCTGGCAGGAACGGCCCGGCGCCCGTGTGCGCCGGGTTCGACGCATGGGGGCCCAGCCACTCCCGTACCTGATGGACGTCCATCCCGAGGCGCGTGCGGCACGCCCGGTGCAGGTCGGCCTTCGATCGATCGACGTCGCGGACATCGCGGGGACGGCCGTCGGCGGGGGAGCGCAGCGGGGAGGCGACTTCCTCCCGCTCAAGCAGTTCCGTGGCAAGAACTGGGCCGGCCGCTGGCAGCGCCTGCGGCGAGCCCATGACCGCTTGGAGACCCTGCCTCCCATCGACGTGCTCAAGTACGGCGGCAGGTACTGGGTGGTCGACGGGCACAACCGCGTCGGCCTCGCGAATTACACGGGCCAGGTTGGCATCGACGCGAATATCACCGAGCTGGTGCCGCCTGGCGCCCGGCGCACGGAACCGATCGTCTCCCTGGCGCCGATGGCCGCCGAATCCCGGTCGCTCCGGACAGCCGCAACGGGCAACCGCCCGAGCACGGAGCTGGCCCGCGAGGAGCCGCTCGATCCGACAGGCCCGGAGGGCACCGAATGACCCGCCGGCTCACGGTCGCGTGGCCCGATCCGCGCGCCTTCGAGGGGCGCAACGGGGCGCCGATCCGCCTCCTGGCCGTGTCCGATGCGCCAGATCCTGCGCTCGATCACGCGGTAAACCGGGCAGCAATCGGCCACATCGACGCCATCGTCGGGTGCGGCGATCTCGAGCCCGCGTACCTCGGGTTCCTCGCCGATGCGTTCCACGTCCCGGTGGCCTTCGTTCGCGGCAATCACGACCGCGGCGGCCAGTGGCGCGAAGCCGACCCCGACGTGCCGACCCCGCTCCAGAGCGGCCGTCTCGCCCGGGTCGGCGGCGTGACCGTCGCGCCGTTCTCGTGGCCCGGCCTCGCGTCGGACAGGGCGGCATTGCGCAACGAGCGCGGGGCGTGGTGGGACGTATTCCGCGCCGCCCGCCAGCTCTTCGTGCGGCGGCTCCGACACGACGATGCGCCGGTCCTCGTGCTGAGTCATGCACCGCCCCGGGGCGTCGGCGATACCGCCACGGACCCGTACCACCTCGGATACGCGGCCTACCGCTGGCTGCTCGACCGGTTCCGTCCGCCACTGTGGCTGCACGGGCACACGACGCCGGCGAGCGTCAAGGACTGGCGCGACACGAGCGGTTCGAGCACGGTCGCGAACGTCACCGGTTCGGTCGTCGTCGAGCTGGTGCCGCCCTCCTAGAACGGCGGCCAGGGCACTGCCGGCCAATGCGGCGACGGCATCGGCCAGCGGCGCGCCGCGAGCAGGCCCTCGACGCGCCGCCGGGTCGCCTCGACCTCGGTCGACGTCAGCAGGCCGCGCAGGGTGACTCCCAGCTCCCCGGCGAGTGCGCCACATAGCCGGTCGAACCCGGCCAGCTCCTCGTCGTCGAACGGGTCGCCACGCCAGCCCCAGAGCACCGTCCGCAGCTTCGGCACCGGGGAGAAGCACACGCCGTGGTCGACACCGAACACGTGCACCCCGCCACCAACGGGCAGCAGGTGACCGCCCTTGCGGTCGGTGTTGTTGACGGCCGCGTCGAACGCCGCGATCCGCCGCAGGCGGGGATCGTCCGACACGATCATCTCGACCACGTCGACGGTCAGGTCGAGCTCGACGTACTGCTGGACCATGCCCTCGCCGAACGGTCCGTCGCGCAGGACGGTCGGTGGGACGATGCCCCAGCCGAGCGCCTCGGATACGTGCCATGCGGCCACCTCGCGACGGGACAGCGTCCCGTCGGGGAAGTCGTCGAGCGGCCGCTCGCCGGCGGTCGGCTTGTAGACGGCGTGGATCGATTCGGGCGGCTCGGGATCAGGGCAGGGGACGCTGACCGTGGCCAGCATCGCGTTGTTCGACGAGCCGACGATGCGACCGACGATCTCGATCTCGCCCTCGCGCAGGATGCGCAGGGCGGTCACCGGGTCCGGGATCCGCGGGCTGGTCAGTTGACGTAGTGGCCGTTGCGACGCGGGCAGAGATGGCCCGTCGGATCGAGCGGCTGGCCGCACAGCGGGCACGGCGGACGGCCCGACGCCACGACGCGGACCGCGCGCTCGACGAAGCTCCGGGCCACGTCCGCGGTCATCCGCACGCGCAGCAGATCGGGGCCGTCCTCGGCCTCGTCGTCGTCCTCGTCCGGGTCGATCGGCTCGCCATCCTCCGACTCGGCGCGCGCCTCGACCAGGATCAGCTCCGCGTCGCCGTCCCAGCCGAGCGTCAGCGCTCCGGCACGGAACGCCTCGTTGAGCGGCTCGTCGAGCGGGCTGGTGTCCTCGACGCCCGGATCGACCGGATCCTCGGGCGCGATCCCGCGCTTGTCGAGCTCGACGAGCAGCTGGCCGAGTCGGTCGGCGAGGACCGCCACCTGGACCTTTTCGAGCGCAACGCTGACCACGCGACCGCCGTCGCGGGCCTGCAGGAAGAACGTGCGCTGGCCGGGTTCCCCGACTGTCCCGGTCACGAAGCGCTCCGGTGGATCGAAGATGAAGCGACGTCGCGGCATGGTTCGACTCTATACCGATTCGGGCGGCGGGCTAACCGACGGTGACGTCCACCGAGTGCCAGCCACGCGCGCCGTCTGGCGCAGGTGGTGTGCGCTGATCGGTCTGGACCTCGCCGGCCCCGTCGGTGGCGCGCACTTCGATGTGATGGCGGCCCGGTGGGCTGTTCCAGTCGTAGACCCATTGGACCCAGGTCGCGTCCGAGATCGGTGACGAGAGGCGGGCCTCCTGCCACTGCCCGTCGATCCCGACCTCGACCTTCGAGACGCCGCGGTCGGGGGCCCAGGCAACGCCCGCGATCGGGACACGGCCGGTGGCGACCGAACCGGGACGCGGCGTGTCGATCCGCGACTGCGTAAGGATGGGCGCTTCCTTGGCCCAGCCGAGCGGCACCCAGTAGGCATGGAATGCCTCGAGCGTCGTGAGCTCCAGCTCGGCCAGCCACTTGGTCGCCGACACGTAGCCGTAGAGGCCGGGAACGATCAGCCGGGCCGGGAACCCGTGACGCGGTGGCAGCGGGTCGTCGTTCATGCGCACCGCGATCATCGGCTCGCGGGTAGGGTCCATGACCCAGGACGTCGGCATGCCTGCGGTCCAGCCGTCGACCGACCGGCCGACGAGCTGGGTCGCGCCAGCCTGCACACCGGCCAGATCGAGGACGTCGCGCAACCGAACCCCCGTCCACTTCGCGTTGCCCACGAGGTTGCCGCCGATCTCGTTGCTAACGCAGGCGATCGTCACGTACTGCTCGAACAGCGGCATCCCCACCAGCTCGTCCCACGTCAGCGTCGTCTCGCGGTCGACCATGCCGTGGATCCGGAGCTGCCACGTGGCGCTGTCGACGATCGGCGTGAGAAGCGCGGTATCGATCTGGTAGAAGCGGTCGTTCGGCACGACGAGGGGCGTGAGGCCGTCGACCTCCGCGGAGAGGTCCGCGCCGGCCGGCAGGGCGGCGGCGACCTCGGACGCGGGCGGGATCTGGTCATTGGCCTCCAGCGGCGCGACGCTCGAGCGAGCCCCGAACGCGCGGCCCACGGCCCCACCGGCAAGCGCGGCGACTCCGATCGCCGATCCCGTGAGGAGCAGGTTCCGACGGCTCCAGTCGGGCATGCCGGCGCGCGGATCCGCGGTCTTCGTTCGGCGTGTGGTCTGCATCAGCCAGTTCATGACCTGGATCCCGGCGATGACCCCGATCCCGGCACTCAGCGCCCCGATTGCGGGCGATGCGAGGGGCAACCGCAGGACCGCGAGGAAGCCGACGATCCCGAAGGCGACGAACCCGCTGGACGCGATCACGAACCGGTCCCGGCCGAGGTAGCCGAGCAGTGCCCCGATCGCCAGTGCGGTGCCGGTGACGAGGATCTCGAGTGCGAGCTTGTCGTTGGTGCCGAACAGGGCGACCACGAAGTCTTTCGCCCCGGGCGGCTGGAGGTCGATGATCGTCTGCCCGACGGCGGCGATCAGCGACGACCCGGGCGACAGCACCCCGGCGATCAGCTCGCTCACCCCGAGCGCGACCGCCGCGCCGATGAACCCGGCGAATGCGCCCGCCCAGCCCGGCGTCCGGGTGGTAGCGGGTGCCTCGATGGTCGCCGTGGTCGTGGTCATGCGCCTATCCTGCCGCTTCTCGATGACGGTCGCGTGTCAGGGGCAAGCAGGCCGGCCGCGAAAGCCACCTGTGCGCTGACCTGTGCTCACCCGACGAGCGATTAACAGATTTCGCCCGTCCACAGCAGGCGGACCTCCTCAGTCTGCTCGACGTGCCCAGAACCGGTCGTCGCGCCGCTCGACCGCGATCGGCATCCCGTAGGCCCGTTCGAGGACCCCCGCGCTGACGACCTTCTCGATCGGTCCCGCCGCCACGCCCCGGCCGCCGGCAAGGACCAGCGCGTGCCCGAAGCCCGGCGGGATCTCCTCGACGTGGTGCGACACCAGCACGATTGACTCGGGCCGTGCCTCGCGCGCGAGCGCCGTGAGATCGCGGATCAGCGTTTCGCGTGCCCCGAGATCCAGCCCTGCGCCAGGTTCGTCGAGCAGCAGCAGATCGGGGTCGGGCATGAGCGCCCGAGCGATCGACACCCGCCGCCGCTCCCCGCTGGACAGGGTCCCGAACGGATGGTCGGCCACGTGCGCGATCCCGAAGCGCTCGATCAGCGCCGCGGCACGGATTCGGTCCGCATCGTCGTACACGTGCCACCATGGAGCGAGTGCCGCGTGGCGCGCGCTGAGCACGAGCTGCGACGCGCTGAGCGCCTCGTCCATCTCGGCTTCGAGGGCGCTTCCCGCGTAGCCGATCCGGCGACGCTGTTCGCGGGCGTCCATTCGGCCGAACCGTCCGTCGAGCACGTCCACCGTCCCCGTGGTGGGCCACAGGTACAGGCTGACCACCTGGAGGAGGGTCGTCTTGCCGGAACCGTTCGGGCCGAGCACGGCCCAGCGCTCACCCGGACGGACCGTCCAGTCGAGCGGTCCGAGGATCGTCCGCCCGCCGCGGCGGACTGTCACCCCGGCGAGCTGGATCGTCACCCCTCCCGGCCTCGATCAAGGCGGCGGTGGAGCGGGGCTCCCTTGCCCCGGGTTATCGGTGGGTGTCGGCTCTGGCGTCGGCGTCGGCGTCGGGTCGGGTTCCGGCGTCGGCGTCGGATCGGGTTCGGGCGTGGGTTCCGGAGGTGGCGACGGCGCCTCGCTGGGCGGCGCACTCGGCTCCGGTGTGGCCGATTCGGGCGGGCAGGCGACGAGCGCCGGCGCATCACCCGACGGTTCCGGCAGCTCGAACGACGGGATCACGCCGCTGGCATCCGGCGTCGGCAGCGGAACGCACGACGGGGCCGGTGTGGGTTCGGCACAGTTCTGGCCCATGACCGGGCCCCACCTGCGCCCGAAGGGGTTGAAGCCGTTGTTGTAGAAGTAGGTGACGCGCGTGCGGTCGGGACCGCCCACCGCGCCGGGGCCACGACGCGCACGGCGCAGCCAGTCACGGTCCCACTCCAGCCAGTTGTCGAACTTCGACTCGTAGGCCAGGAGCTCGAGGACCTCGCGTCCGCACGCTTCGCTTGGAAGCCGGTTCCTGGGCTCGGTGCCCACGATGAACCATTCCTCGACGCCTTCGTCGCCGCGCTGCGGCAGGTAGCCGGTGAACGGGTCGATCGTGACTTCCACCAGGCCCTCCTCGGGCCGCCGGAAGTTGCGGATCGGCCACTCCTCGGTGGTCTCCTGGAGGAATCCCTGCCAGACATAGGTCGCGACGTCGACGGAGAACAGCGGGTTGTTGGGGGTGCTGACCTCGCTGTTGTCGCTGTTGCCGTTCCACGCCCCGACCGCCAGCGCGTACTGCCCGTCCTCGCGCTGTTCGCGCGTGGGAGGCGCGATGAAGCCGTACGCGTTGAGGTCCTTTGCGTCGTTGTTCGTGCCGGTCTTGAGCGTGGCTGGCCGGCGATCACCGTCGGGGCCCCGCAGCGCGAATTGGCCCCAGAACGGGTTGATGTTCCGGTTCGTGTTGCCGGCCAGGATGTTCGTGGTGATGTAGGCGGCCTGCGGGCTGATGACCTGTTCCGGCTCGGGCGGCTCGTACGGCTCCACGACGTCCTCGCCGCGGCGGTCCTGGACCGTGAGGATCGTGGTGTTCCCGATGTAGCGACCGCCGTTGGCGATCGTTCCGTAGCCCGTGACGAGATCAACCGGCGGCGTCTCCTGGGTGCCGAGGGCAAGCGACAGGCCGGCCTGGCTCGAATCGCCCCGGAAGCGGAGCCCGAACTCCTGGGCGCGCTGGAAGACCGTCGCAGGGTCGTTGACCTGCAGGGCCTTGACCGACGGGATGTTGAGCGAGAACTGGAGCGCTCCACGGACGGTGACCGGACCGCGCTCGAGGCGGTCGGCGTCGTTGGGCGTGTAGTCGTTGCCGAAGTCGGTCCCGACGTCCATCAGCACGGTGCCGGCCGTCAGCTTGCCGGAGTCGATCCCGATCGCGTAGTTGAACGGCTTGAACGCCGAACCCGGCTGGCGGTAGCCCTGGCCGACGACGTCGTACTTGGGTTGGAAGCGCTTGTTGCTCCTGGTCGCGTAGTAGTCGGCGCTGCCGACGTACGCGATCAGCTCGCCGGTCTGGTAATCCATCGCGACGAGGGCGCCGTTGCGCAGCCGCTTGTCGGACAGGTTGCCCATCCAGCTCTCGTACTCGAGGCCCAGGCGCTCCGCGGCCCGGCGCGGGTTGTTCTGGAAGGGGACGACGGCAGCGGCCTTGACCCACTTCTCGGCGGTCTTCTGGATGTCGAGGTCGAGCGTGGTCGTGATGCGCAGGCCGCCGCGGTCGAGCTGGGGACACGTGGCGTCCTCGCCACACAGCTTCGTGAACAGCTCATCGCGCACACGCCACACGAAGTGCGGCGCCTGCCAGCGCTCGGTGGTCTGGGGAACCAGGACAACCGGCTCGTCGCGGGCGGCGAGCAGCTCCGCGCTGCTGTACTGGCCGTCGGACATCGGGGTCCGGTCGTCCTCGGCCATGAGCGTGAGGATCTGGTTCCGGCGCTCCACGATCGTCGTATCCGGTGGCACCACGAGCTGGCTCTTCGCGCACTCGCCCTCGTTCTCGCCGGGCTCGATGCACTCCTCGACGGCATTGCGCACGAGGTCGTAGTTCGAGGGCGACTTCGGCAGCGCGGCCAGGATCGCGGCCTGGGCTGGCGTGAGCTCGCTGAGATCGTTGACGCCGAAGTACGAGCGGGCTGCGGCCTTCACGCCGTAGCTCTGGTTGCCGTAGTAGATCTGGTTCAGGTAGGCGGTGATGATGTCCTGCTTGCCCTGCTCCCCCGGATAGTGCTGGGTGAGCCGGATCGACTGGATGATCTCCTTGAGCTTGCGCTCAGCGAGGCGGCCGGGGTCCTGGAGCAGGTCGTCCTCGAGGAGGCGCATCCGCGTGAGCTGCTGGGTGACGGTCGAGGCACCACGGCCCCGGCCGCGTAGCGAGTCGAGGCCGGCCGAGAAGATGGCGACGGGATCGAAGCCGGCATTCTCCCAGAATGTCTTGTCCTCGATGGCCGTCGTCGCGTCGAGCAGGATCGGCGGGATCTCGTCGAACTCGACAACCTCCCGCTTGTACTCACCGAAGCGAGCGAGCTCGGTCCCGTTGCGATCGAAGACGATCGATTCCTCGGGAAGCTCGTAGTCCTCCATGTCCGTCACCGGATTGAGACCGGTGGCCAGCGCGGTATAGAGGCTGATCGTCGCGAGTGCGCCGATCGCGCCAATGCCGGCGAGGAAGAAGAAGAAGATGAGTCCGAACCAGCCGGCCGTCGTAGGCCGCGCGGGGGCGTTGCGCGGGCGTCCCTGGCGGGTCACGCGCTGCGGAGGCGTCTGCACCGGCTAAGGATGCCCGAAAAGCCGCCCGCCCCGGTGCGAATCATGGTTCGGACTTTGCGAAGTTTCGCAAATATCGCGTTACGAATCGCCCGTTCGCGGCCCCGCCCCGGGCCGCCTGCTATCGATGCACGAGGCGAATGCAACATACGCCGGGCGCCCTGCCAGCCCCGCGTCCGCTGCTTCAGAAGCTCCGGCGCGCGCCTCCAAGCTGCGTATGAGTCAACTCGTGAATACGCGACAAGTGAGTGGCCCCCGAGCGCTTGTTTGCACTCGCGTGGCGAATAGGCACGAAGCGTGGGGCGCCGGGCCTACGGCCGCTACGCGAGGTATCGTCATCGCGGTCGTGGTGGAGTAGGGGCAGATGATCGTTCGCGTCGCATTGACGTTCGACGCGGAGCACGCCGACCGCGGGAATGCGCAAGGGACGGAACGGCTCCTCGAGGTGCTGGCTGCGTCAGCGGTCCGGGCGACGTTCTTCCTGCAGGGCCGTTGGGTCGAAACGCGGCACGAAGGCCGGAAACGAGGGCGTCGTGCAGCTGCTGAGCCCGCGACGTTGGGCTTCCCGAACCTCGCCCCGCACCGTGCATCACGACGATGCCCATCGTGCGCCCCTTCCCGAGGACGCGCCCTCGTACGGCTTGGTAGATCGCGCGCAGTCGGCACGATCGCTGGCCGAGGCTAGTCTCGGCCGCTCGACCGCGTCAAGACGGAGGACGCCCCGGTTCAGGAAAAGGCGCCCTCTGAAATCGGCTTTGTCAGCACTCTTGACAAAGCGGTGGAGAGACGTATTCTGCGTTTTTCCAGCCACCTGACGAAGCGGCGAAGGGCCGCGGAGGAGACGCGAGGGCCACGGAACTCGAGGATGCGTTGAACGTTCCGGCCAAGGCGACCCATCACCAGACGTGCCAGTAAACTGGCGGCTCGTGGTCAGGACGCTGTATGACTACGGCCCGGTCAGCCGCGCAGAAGTCGCCCGGCGCTCGCTGACGGTCGTGCGGGCCGAGTCGCGCGGACTGCCCATCCGTCTCGGGCCCGAAGAGCGCATCCTTGCGGTAATGCCACGACCCGTGCATTTCACCTCGGCCGACACCTCCTCCACGGTTCCGCCCGGCCACACCGTCGCGCTGCGCACCGCCCTGATCGGGCGCCTCGAGCCATCCGGAAAGCTGCCCGTCCCGCTCGGCGACTTGTATCCGATTGGTCACGGGCCGTGACCGAGGCCGTCGTCCTGCGCGGGGTACGGGTGATCGAACCCGGCGTCCGCGTCGGTCCCCCAACCAGCGTGTGCCTCACGGGGGGACAGGTTGTCTCCGTGGGCGACGACGCCGCCGAGTGTCCGGCACAGGCCGTCGAGCTCGACGGACTGTGGCTGGCCCCGGGCCTGATCGACCTCCAGGTCAACGGAGCAGCCGGACACGACACGACCGAGGACCCGGGTTCGATCTGGGCTGTCGGCGAGGCCATCGCCGCGACCGGCGTGACGGCCTTTCTGCCGACGGTCATCACCGCGCCTGCCGGACGCATCGAGGAGGCGCTGACCGTCCTCGAGGAGGGGCCACCGGCCGGCTACCGCGGGGCGACACCCCTGGGACTGCATCTCGAAGGGCCGTTTCTGAGTCCCGACCGGTACGGCGCGCATGACCCGGCGTTCCTTCGGTGGCCGGACCCGGCGCTTGCAGCCGGCTGGAGCCGCGCGGCCGGCGTCGCGATCGTCACGCTCGCGCCCGACCTGCCGGGCTCGCTCGAGCTCATCCGGATGCTGACGAAAAAGGGCGTCGTCGTTTCGCTCGGGCACTCGAGCGCGACCCTCGAGGAGGCTCAGGCCGGGATCGATGCCGGCGCCCGCTACGCGACGCACCTGTTCAACGCGATGCCGCCAATGGTCCACCGCGATCCGGGGATCGCCGTGGCGGTTCTCGCCGACGAGCGGGTCACGGTCGGGGTGATCCCGGACACGATCCACGTCCACCCGGCGATGCTCGACATTGCCTGGCGGATTGCCGGGCCGGACCGGTTCTCGATCGTGACTGACGCGATGGCCGCCCTGGGCATGCCGCACGGATCGTTCCGGCTGGCCGACCGCGAGGTCATCGTCGACGACACCGGCCCGCGGCTGCCCGACGGACTGCTCGCGGGAAGCATCCTCCGGCTCGATGCCGGGGTGCGGAACCTGGCCGCGGCCACGGGACGTGGCGTCGAGACGGCCCTCGCCGCGGCGACGACCGTGCCCGCCCGCCTGCTCGGCCTGTCCGACCGCGGCCGCATCGCG
>Ga0190275_10001818_pt1 | contig 15634 bp, 11 predicted proteins | sample Popmic550T_FD_133745 | JGI IMG/M metagenome (GOLD analysis project Ga0190275, IMG submission 133745) | Populus adjacent soil microbial communities from riparian zone of Yellowstone River, Montana, USA - 550 T | ecosystem: Environmental > Terrestrial > Soil > Riparian zone > Trees stand | place...
TGAAAGAAATGGGCGCGAACAAGATCGGCGTGATCAAGGAAGTGCGCAGCGCGGTGCCCGGACTCGGTTTGGCCGAAGCCAAGGCGCTCGTCGAAGGCGCTCCCAAGACGATCAAGGAAGGCGTGACCAAGGCGGAAGCCGAAGAGATCAAGAAAAAGATCGAAGCGGCCGGCGCCAAAGTCGAAATCAAGTAATTGTGGTGCAACCAGCGGAGTAAAACTCCGCTGGGCGCACAGACTGGAAGTCCATGTTCCGGCGCGGGCGCGCGAATTTTCTTGCGCGCCGGGTGTCGGTGTGGCAGAAATATTTTTGTTAGAGCAGTAGAATTATTTTCAAAACCGGACTCGACGGACAAAATTTAACCAGGCAACAAAACGGTGGCACGGAATTTGACGGCTGCTGTTTTGCTGCTATTTTTGCGCTCCTTGCTCGCGGGTAAACCGTGAGCTTTTCATTCGCCATCCCGTAAGCGGCCGGGGTGTCGTCAACAATCTCGGATATTGGCCTAGTAATTATGTCGGAACGTATCTACTTCGGAACCATCAAGGAGGGCATCGAGCCCCCTAACCTCATCGAGGTCCAACTCAACTCCTACGTCGATTTCCTCCAGAAGGATGTGCCGTTCTCAAAGCGGAAGAATTCGGGCCTGCAAGCCGTGTTCAAAGAGGTGTTTCCGATCGAAAGCTACGATGAAAAGGCGACGCTCGATTTCAGCCATTACGAGATCGGCGAACCGAAGCTGACGGCGCTCGAGGCCCAGCGGGAAAGCCAGACTTACAGCGCGCCGCTCCACGTGACGTTCCAGCTCCGCGAGGAGAAGGGGACGAAGGAGGAGAAAGTTTACATGGGCGAAATCCCGCTCATGACTCCGCAGGGGACGTTTGTGATCAACGGCGCTGAGCGCGTGGTCGTCAGCCAGTTGCATCGCTCGCCCGGTATCGCGTTCGAATCGAGCATCCATCTCAACGGCAAGGTGCTCTACAGTTTCCGGATCATTCCGGACCGCGGCTCGTGGATCGAAGTGCAATTCGACACCAGCGATCTGCTCTACATTTATCTCGATCGCCGGAAGCGCCGGCGGAAATTCCTCGCTACCACTTTTCTCCGGGCGCTCGGCTACGGCTCGGATGAAGAAGTGATCAAACTTTTTTACCACATCGACACGCTCAAGCTGAGCGAAAAACTCGGTGAAGAAGAGCTCGCGACGAAGGTCCTGATCGCAGACGTGCTCGACGGCGAAGCGACCGTGGCCCGTGCTTTTGAGCCGCTCACAGCCGCGACCGTGCGCCAGATCATGGCGCTCGGGCACAAGGAAGTGAAAGTGATCGATATCACCAACGACGACACCGTCGTGAAGGCGCTGAAGAAAGATCCGGCGCACGACCAGGAAGAGGCGTTGAAGGACATTTATCGCAAGCTGCGTCCTGGCGACCCGCCGACGGTGGCGAACGCGAAGGCGCTTCTGAAGCGGCTCTTTTTCGATCCGAAGAAATATGACCTCGGGCGCGTGGGCCGCTACAAGATCAACCAAAAGCTCAGCATCGACGTCGATCTCGGCGAGCGCATCGTCACCGACAAGGATTTCATCGGCGCAATCAAATATCTGATCAGCCTGCGCCGGGGGGAAGGCACGCTCGATGATATCGATCATCTCGGCAGCCGCCGCGTGCGGACGGTGGGAGAATTGCTCGCCAACCAGTGCCGCGTCGGACTCGCCCGCACGGAGCGTCTCGTGAAAGAGCGCATGACGTTGTTCGACATCAACATCGACGGCATGACGCCGCAGAAGCTGATCAACCCGAAAGCGCTGAGCGCGGTGATCCGCGATTTCTTCGGCCGTTCGCAGCTTTCGCAGTTCATGGATCAAACGAATCCGCTCGCGGAGTTGACGCACAAGCGCCGCCTCTCCGCCCTCGGGCCAGGCGGGTTGAGCCGCGACCGCGCGGGTTTCGAAGTGCGTGACGTTCATCCGTCGCACTACGGCCGCATTTGTCCGATCGAAACGCCGGAAGGCCCGAACATCGGTCTCATCAGCTCGATGAGCACGTTCGCGCGGATCAATGAATTCGGTTTCATCGAAACGCCTTACCGCAAAGTCGAGAAGGGGCGTGTGACGGACCAGGTCGATTATCTGACCGGCGATCGCGAAGAGAATTTCCTCGTGGCGCAGGCGAACGCGACCATGGACGGGAAGGGACATCTCACTCAGGAGAAGGTTTCCGTCCGCTATCGCGGCGATTTCCTGGAAGTGGAACCGTCAAAGGTCCATTACATGGATGTCTCGCCGAAGCAGCTCGTTTCGGTCGCGGCTGGTCTGATTCCGTTCCTGGAACATGACGACGCGAACCGCGCGCTCATGGGCTCGAACATGCAACGCCAGGGCGTGCCGCTGATCGTTTCGGAATCGCCGCTGGTGGGGACTGGGTTGGAAGGCAAGGTCGCGCGCGATTCGCACGCGGTTCTGATCTCAACCGAAAGCGGCAAGGTCGCTTCGGTCACTGCCGATCAAATTGTCGTCACGAAAGACGGCCACATGCCGGAGGGTAAACGGAAGCTCAAGACCGATCTCGAAGCCGGCATCCACGTTTACGAGCTGCGGAAGTTCATGCGCTCGAACGCGGGCACCTGCGTGAACCAGAAGCCGATCGTGAAGAAAGGCCAGCACGTGAAGCGCGGCCAGGTGATCGCCGACGGACCGAACACGGACCAGGGCGAATTGGCGCTGGGACGCAACGTCCTCGTCGCGTTCATGCCGTGGAACGGATACAACTTCGAAGACGCCATCATGATCTCGGAGAAGGTCGTGAAGGAAGACATCTACACCTCGATTCACATCGACGAATTCGAGATTGGGGCGCGCGATACGAAGCTCGGTCCTGAAGAAATCACGCGGGACATTCCTAACGTCAGCGAAGAAGCATTGCGCAATCTCGGACCCGACGGCGTGGTCCGCGTCGGCGCCGAAGTGAAGCCGGGCGACATCCTCGTCGGCAAGATCACGCCGAAGAGCGAAACGGAACTGGCGCCGGAAGAGCGCCTCCTTCGCGCCATCTTCGGTGAGAAAGCCGCGGACGTGAAAGACACGTCGCTGACCGTTCCGTCGGGCACCTATGGCATTGTCATGGACGTGAAGGTTTCGTCGCGGCACGAAGTTTCCCGCGAGAAATTGACCCCGTCGGAAACGAAGCGCCAGCTCAAGACGATCACGGAAGACAATCGCAAGAAGAAGGAAGAGCTGACTGAACAACTGACGGATTCGCTCTCGAATATCCTGCTCGGCGAAAAGATCCCCCTCGACGTGGTGAACGCCGAGACCGGCGAAATCATCATTCCGGCGAATCGCAAGATCACGAAGACGCTGCTGCGCAAGCTCGCGACGGTGTACGATCACATCGAGATCGATCCGAGCCCGATCCGGAACAAGATCCGGGAGATCATTGCTTCCTACGAACACAAGTTCGCGGAGCTCGAGCTCGAGCGGGAACGTTCGATGGATCGCGTCGAAAGCGGCGACGACATCGACCCGGGCATCATCAAGCAGGTCAAAGTTTTCATCGCCAGCAAACGCAAGCTCAGCGTCGGCGACAAGATGGCGGGACGCCACGGCAACAAGGGTGTAGTCGCGCGGATCGTGCCGGAAGAAGATATGCCGTTCCTCGCGGACGGGACTCCGGTTGAAATCGTGCTCAATCCGCTCGGCGTGCCGAGCCGTATGAACGTGGGCCAGGTTCTCGAAACTCACCTCGGTGTCGCGGCGAAAGCGCTCGGCTTCAAGGTGGCGACGCCGGTGTTCGACGGAATTTCGGAAGTCAAAATCCGCGAGTATCTGAACGACGCGAAGAAGAAAGAGGGCTTCACCTGGGTGCAGGAAACCGGCAAGGCGCGTCTCTATGACGGCCGCACCGGCGACACCTTCGATCAGGAAGTCGTGGTCGGTTACATCTATATGATGAAGCTGGGCCACCTCGTGGCGGATAAGATTCACGCGCGCGCGGTCGGACCCTACTCGCTCGTCACGCAGCAGCCGCTCGGCGGCAAGGCGCAATACGGCGGCCAGCGTTTCGGCGAGATGGAAGTCTGGGCGCTGGAAGCTTATGGCGCGGCTTACACTCTGCAGGAATTGCTCACCGTGAAGTCGGACGACGTCCAGGGACGCACCCGCATCTACGAGTCGATCGTCAAAGGCGACAACTCGCTCGAGGCCGGCACACCGGAATCTTTCAACGTGTTAATCAAGGAAATGCAGTCGTTAGGCCTCGACGTCAAAGTCGGCGGCCAGGCCCCGGCAGCTTTCCTGGAAAACGTGGCTTAATTTTTCAAACAAAAGATCTCTTACAAAAATAAATGAACGAACATTCCTGGCGGGAACTAGTCGGTGAAGAACGCACCGTAGGCTTCGATCAAGTAGCGATTGGCGTCGCGTCCTCGGACACGATGCGGTCGTGGAGCAAGGGCGAAGTCAAGAATCCGGAAACGATCAATTACCGGACTTTCAAACCGGAAAAGGGCGGCTTGTTTTGCGAGCGCATTTTCGGGCCGACGCGCGACTGGGAATGCTCGTGCGGAAAGTACAAGCGGATCAAGCACAAGGGCGTCATTTGCGATCGTTGCGGCGTCGAAGTGACGCTGGCGCGGGTGCGTCGCGAGCGGATGGGCCACATTGAGCTGGCCGTGCCGGTGTCGCACATCTGGTTCTACAAGTGCATGCCGTCGCGCCTCGGGCTGATGCTCGACATGAGCGCGCGGCAGCTCGAGCGCGTGATCTATTACGAGGACTACATCGTCATCGATCCGGGCAAGACGCCGCTGACGAAGACGCAGCTCTTGAACGAAGTCGAGTATCGCGAAGCGCAGGAACAGTACGGCGAGGAATTTGTCGCCGGGATGGGCGCGGAAGCGGTAAAGAAACTTCTCTCCGAGATCAACCTCAACAAGCTCAACAAGGAGCTGGAAGAGGCGATGGGGAACACGAAGAGCAAACAGATTCGCAAGAAGCTCGCGAAGCGTTTGAAGCTCGTGCAAGGCTTTGCCTCCTCGCACGCGCGGCCTGACTGGATGGTGCTCGATGTTCTGCCGGTGATCCCGCCGGATCTGCGTCCGCTCGTTCCGCTGGAAGGCGGACGGTTCGCGACCTCCGATCTGAACGACCTTTATCGCCGCGTCATCAACCGGAACAACCGGTTGAAAAATCTGCTCCAGCTCAAGACGCCAGACGTCATTATCCGCAACGAGAAGCGCATGCTTCAGGAAGCGGTCGATGCGTTGTTCGACAACGGCCGCCACGGCCGCGCCGTGACGGGCGCCGGCAATCGCCCGCTGAAATCGCTCAGCGATATGCTCAAGGGCAAGGGTGGACGGTTCCGCCAGAACCTGCTCGGCAAGCGCGTCGATTATTCGGGACGCTCCGTGATCGTCATCGGACCGGAGCTGAAACTGAATCAGTGCGGTCTGCCCAAAAAGATGGCGCTCGTTTTGTTCGAGCCGTTCATCATCCGGCGGCTCAAGGATCTTGGCTACGTCCACACCGTGCGCAGCGCGAAGAAGATGATCGAGCGCCAGACGCCGGAGGTCTGGGATATTCTCGAAGAAGTCACGAAAGGCCACCCGGTGCTGCTGAACCGCGCGCCGACTTTGCATCGTCTTTCCATCCAGGCTTTCGAACCGCTCCTCATCGAGGGCGAAGCGATCCGGATCCACCCACTCGTTTGTACCGCCTACAACGCGGACTTTGACGGTGACCAGATGGCGGTGCATGTGCCGCTCTCGGTGGAGGCGCAAATGGAAGCGCGCATGCTGATGCTCGCGCCGAACAACATTTTCTCGCCCTCGAGCGGGAAGCCGATCACGACGCCGTCGCAGGACATCACGCTTGGCTGTTATTATCTCACTCAGAATCCGCGGCGCGCCACGGGCACCGCGGCGGAAACGCGCCTGCCTCTTTTCGCGAACGCGACGGAAGTCGAATTCGCGATGGCCGACGGCAAGGTGCGGACGCACGACCGGATTCGCTTCCAGAATCCGGACGTGGGCCAGGAAACCATTTACGGCACTTCGACCGAGCGCGTTATCGAAACGACGGCGGGCCGCGTGATCTTCAACGCGATCTGGCCGAAAAAGCTCGGATTCTTCAACAAGGCTGCCGGTAAGAAACAACTCAGCGACATCATCTGGCGCTGCTACCAAGTCGCAGGACAACAGGGAACGGTCGAAACGCTCGACAGCCTGAAAGAACTCGGGTTCGCGGAAGCGACCAAGGCCGGAATTTCCATCGGAATCAACGACATGATTATTCCGAAGGAAAAAGAGACCGAGCTGCAAAACGCTTACAAATCGATCAAGACGGTCGAGCAGCAGTATCGCAAGGGCATCATCACGGATGGCGAGCGCTACAACAAGATCATCGACATCTGGACGCACGCGGGCGACGAGATCTCGAACGTCATGTTCCGCACCCTCGAGCATAACGAGGGTCGCAAGGAATTGAACCCGGTCTTCCTAATGGTGGACTCCGGCGCGCGAGGCAATCGTCAGCAGGTGAAACAGCTCGCCGGCATGCGCGGATTGATGGCGAAGCCGTCGGGCGAAATCATCGAACGGCCGATTACTTCCAACTTCCGTGAAGGCTTGAGCGTGCTCGAGTATTTCATCTCGACGCACGGCGCCCGCAAGGGTCTCGCCGATACCGCGCTCAAGACGGCGGATTCCGGTTATCTCACCCGCAAGCTCGTGGACGCGTCGCAGGACGTGATCATCAACGAGATGGATTGCGGCACCGTCAACGGCATCACGGTGAAGTCGATTTACGAAGGTGACGAAGAGGTGGTCGATCTTTCGACTCGAATCGTTGGCCGCGTGAGCTGCGAAACGATCGCGGATCCGGTGACGAAGAAGAAGATTATCAAGGCGAACGGACTGATCGATGAGCCGACGGCGGCAGCGATCGAGAAAATCGGCGTTGAGAGCTTGAAGATTCGTTCGGTTCTGACCTGCGAAACGGGACGCGGAGTTTGCGCGCAATGTTACGGACGCAATCTGGCGACCGGGCAATTTGTGAAGCTGGGCGAAGCGGTCGGCATCATCGCCGCCCAATCAATCGGCGAACCGGGCACGCAGTTGACGATGCGGACGTTCCACATCGGCGGCACGGCCAGCCAGACGTTCAAGCAACCAATCATCAAGGCGAAGAACGACGGCGCCTTGCAGTTCAACGAGCTCCGCACGGTGCAGGCGCTCGACGGCAGCTGGATCGTGCTGAACAAGAACGGCTCGATCAGCGTGCACAATGCCGAGGGACGCGAGCTGGATCGCTACAATGTTGTGATCGGATCGGTCATCTCGAAGCCGGATGGCGCCCAGGTGAAGAAGGGCGAGACATTCGTGCAATGGGATCCGTACAACGTGCCGATTCTGACGGACAAGCCCGGCAAGATCGAATTCCGCGACATGATCGCGGGCGTCACGATCAAACGTGACGTGGACGAAGCGACTGGCCTGATGGGCACGGTCATCATCGAGCACAAAGAGGATCTGCATCCGCAGATCGTTGTCGTAGGCGACAAAAAGGAAGTGCTGGCGAGCTATTCGATTCCAGCAGGGGCGCACGTGGTCGTCGAGGAGGGTCATAAGATCCGCGCCGGCGCGTTGCTGGCCAAGACGCCGCGAAAAATCGCGAAGACAAAGGACATCACGGGTGGTCTACCTCGCGTAGCGGAACTGTTCGAAGCCCGGCGTCCAAAAGATGCGGCGGAGATCGCAAAGATCGACGGCACGGTCGAGATGGGAGGAACGGTTCGCGGAAAACGGAAACTGATTTTGAAGGATCCGGAGACCGGCACCGAAGAAGAACATCTGATTTCGCTGACCAAACATATCATCGTCTTCAAGGGCGACTTCGTGAAGAAGGGCCAGCAGCTTACCGAAGGTCCGGTGGTGCCGCACGAGATTCTCGAAGTCTGCGGACCGCAGGATTTACAGGAGCATTTGGTGAACGAGGTGCAGGAAGTTTACCGCCTCCAAGGCGTGGAGATTAACGACAAGCACATCGAGATCATCGTGCGCCAGATGTTGCGCAAGGTGAAGATCACCGATCCGGGCGACACGTCGCTGCTCTGGGGCGACCAGGTGGACCGGCTCGATTTCGAAGCGGAAAACACCAAAGTCGTGGAGCAGGGCGGCAAGCCCGCGGAAGCGACCCCGGTTCTGCTCGGCATCACCAAGGCTTCGCTCGAAACCGACAGCTTCATCTCGGCGGCCTCATTCCAGGACACGACGCGAGTGCTCACCGAAGCGGCAACGCTCGGCAAGGTCGATCGTCTTCGCGGCTTCAAGGAGAACGTCATCATGGGCCACCTCATTCCGGCGGGGACAGGCTTCCCGGCGGTGCGCGAGATCAAGCTCGTGGAGAAGGGTGAACCGATGGGCGAATCGCTCGTGGACGAACCACAAGTGCAGCCCGCGCTGGGGTAGACAAATTCAAAGTGAATGTCGAACGACGAATTGGCGCGAGCTGATTCGTCGTTCGCTTTTTAGGGAAGATCCAAATGTCGATTGCGACCAAGACAGGCGACGCGGGCGAGACATCGTTGATGTACGGGCGGCGCGTGCCGAAGACGGATGCGCGCGTGGATGCTTATGGTTGCGTCGACGAACTCAATGCGGCGCTTGGTCTGGCGCGCGCGACGGCTTCAGACCCTTTCCTGAGCGAGCAGATTACCGCGGTACAAAAGGAATTGGTGACGGTGATGGGCGAGCTTGCGACCGGCGCGGAAGATCTGGAGCGCTATCTGAAGGATGGATTTCAGCAGACCTCCGCGGCGATGACAGGTCGGCTCACCAGCGTTGTGGATGAATTGGAAGCCAAGATGGGGAAGTTCAAGCACTGGTCTGTTCCGGGCGACACAATGGCTTCGGCCACGCTCGATCTGGCCCGGACGGTTTGCCGCCGCGCCGAACGCCGGGTGGCGGTGTTAATGGCGGCCGACGCCACGTTCAACGCCGAGATTCTCCGCTACCTGAACCGGCTGTCAGACCTTTGCTGGCTCCTGGCTCGCTATGCCGAGCACGCGAAAGAGAGAGTGTAGCGACGACGCGGCGTCGTCGTGTCCGGAGCGGGACGCCTTGAGTGAGCCGAATCACTCGCGATTCTTGTCGTGCAACGGTCGTGATATATAGCAGGCTCGGCTCGTAGCGGACTTTGCACGGCCTCGGCACTCGACACCGGACAGCGGGTTGGCAGGTCGTATTTCGCCCCCAAAGAGCGTTTGTTTGAACCGATGCGACCCTGGGTGTGACCTTAGGGTTGAAGACTGATGAAAAGAGACTCCCGCCAAGTCTTGACCGAATGTCTGGTGCTTGCCGCCCAGGGTGGCAGCGAGGCCGCTTTCACGGATTTGTATGGTTTGTGGCGGGGGGACCTGCGCCGGCTGGCCTTGGTGCGGTTGGAACGGCAGGAGGCGGCCGACGATGTGTTGACGGAGGTATGGCTGGCCATCGCGCGCGGGCTGCACCGATTGGATGATCCGGCTTGTTTTCCCCGCTGGGCGTTTCGCATCGTGGACCGGCGCAGCGCCGACTGGATCAGGCAGCGCAGCCTCGCGCGCCGACGCGAAACAGCGACCGTCAACGCGGCGGATGAGCTTGCGCCCGCCCCTGCGATAGCCGTTGAACCTCCCGACCAGATCATCAGGCTGCGCTTGGCAATTTCCCGACTGACTCGGGATCAGCGCGAACTGCTCCACCTGTATTACGACCTTGAGCGCAGTGTCGGCGAAATCGCAGAAGTGCTCGCGATCCCGACCGGGACCGTGAAGTCCCGCCTTTTTTCCGTCCGTGAAAACCTAAAACAACAACTCGAAAGGGCACCAGCATGAATGACATCGACCAAAAAATCCAAAGCGCGCTCCGGCGCACCTCAGCCCCTGACGGTCTGACCGACGAACCCAACCTCGCCGAGGAAGCGCTGATTGCATTCCGTGGAAGGCATCAATGGCTGTCGATGATGGCGCTGATCGTCAGCTTTGCCCTCTTTGGCGTCGCGGTCTGGGCCGGCTGGCGTTTCTACGGAGCCGAGACCGTGCGCGCGCAGTTGTTGTGGGGCGCGCTGGCCATGTGGGCCATGCTCTCCATCGGCTTCCTGAAGATCTGGTTTTGGGTTGAGATGCAAACGAACCGCGTGCTCCGGGAAATAAAACGTGTGGAGCTGCTGCTGGTGATCCGTCCCCCCACAACCTGATTGCGGCCAGGACGACCGGCGTTCCAGGTTGGCGAGGCGCGAACGGGTGAGCACTGCCGCTCTGGTGGGCGCGAGGACAATCCCGAGGAAACCGGGCCCCGTTAGGCCTGCACTCAGGGCCAATATTCCGTTTGCCTTTGACTACCCTCTAGAGCATCTTCCCCGTCCGCTGCGGCCCTCCCAAAGCGAGTATTTTACCTATGGCGACACCGACAGAATTAATTCCAGAGCTGCTCGAAGCAGGGGTCCACTTTGGCCATCAAACCAAGCGTTGGAACCCGAAGATGAAGCCGTTCATTTTCGAGAAGCGAAACCAGATTTACATCATCAATCTCGATGAGACCGCGCGGCAGCTCCATCGCGCCACGGAGTTTCTCCAGGAAGTGACCCGGCGCGGCGGCAAGATTTTGTTCGTCGGCTGCAAGAAGCAGGCGCAGGAAGCGGTCAAGGAAGCGGCCACGGCTTGCGGGCAATTTTACGTCAACCAGCGCTGGCTGGGCGGCACGCTGACGAACCTCGCCACCATCCGAAAGAGCATTGGCCGGTTGAAATACATCGAGCAGATCGAGGAGTCGCCTGATTTCAAAAAGATGGGCAAGCAGGAACTCGCGGCGCTCAATCGTGAGGCGGCGAAGCTGCGGCGCAATCTCGATGGAATTTTGGAAATGTCGGCCTTGCCGGACGCGATGGTTGTCATCGACACGACGCGCGAAGCGAACGCCGTGCTGGAAGCGCGGCGTCTCGGGATTCCGACCGTGGCCATTGTCGACACGAACGCGGACCCGGAAATCATCGACTATCCGATCGCGGGCAATGATGACGCCATCCGCGCGATCCGGGTGATGTTGCAGAAGCTTGTCGACGCCATCGTCTCAGCCACCGGAGAAGCCCGTGTGCGCGAGCAGGTGGAGATGGCGGGCGTTTCCGCCTAGGACGCGCCTTCGGGCGCGAAACGTCCAACGTCCAACGCTCAACATTCAACGTTCAATTTTGGTCATGGCAGAAATCGATCCTCAACTCGTCAAGCAACTGCGGGAGAAAACCAACGCCGGCATCATGGATTGCAAGCGCGCGCTGGCGGAGGCCGGCGGCGATCTGGAGAAGGCCGAGGCGGCGTTGCGGACCAAAGGCATCGCCAGCGCCGGCAAGAAGGCGTCTCGCGCGACGAAAGAAGGCATCGTCGCGTCCTACATTCACTTGCAGGGCAAAGTCGGGGTTCTCGTCGAGGTAAATTGTGAAACCGATTTCGTGGCGAAGAATGAAAATTTCCGCGAGTTCGTGAAGGACATCACCCTGCACATTGCGGCGGCCCATCCGCTTTACGTCAGTCGCGAGGAAGTGCCGGCGAAGCTGGTGGAATCTGAGCGCGCGATTTATGAAGCGCAGGTGAAAGGGAAGCCGGAAAACGTCATTTCCAAGATCGTCGAGGGGAAGCTGGACAAATTTTACAGCACCGTTTGCCTCGTGGAGCAGGGCTTCATCAAGAACCCAGATCAAACCGTGAAGGAACTGGTCGCGGCGAAAATTGCCGAGCTGGGGGAGAACATCGTGATCCGGCGTTTCACGCGGTATCTGGTGGGTGAGCCGCTCAGCGCGGAGGTAGCGCCGCCTGTGCAGGAAGAAGAGCAAGCGGCGTAGACGTTCGGAGGGACGTGCTTCTGCACGTCCCATTTTTTCCATCCGGGCCCAAGTGGACGTGCGGAAGCACGTCCCTCCGAAACAAAAATACGCGCAGGAGCACGTGCGTCTGCGTTTCATCTTTGTGCGCGTTTTCAGTCGAAAGTGCGCGGGGTGCTGAGGATTTTTCCCGGCCCTTCAAACATCAAACGAAGGAGTAATTATTTATGAGCATGGATTCACTGAAGGATTTGTATATCGACGAGCTGAAGGACCTTTATAACGCCGAGAACCAACTGCTGAAGGCGCTGCCGAAAATGGCGAGAAAGGCGTCGGCGCCGGAATTGAAGCGCGCGTTCCAGGACCACCTGGTGCAGACGGAGGGGCACGTAAATCGTCTCGAGAAAATTTTCAAAGGACTGGGCGAAAAGCCGACCGGCAAGACGTGCAAGGCCATGAAGGGGCTCGTCGAAGAAGGCAAGGAGATTATCGAAGAAGATGGGGACGATTCCGTCCTCGATGCCGCGCTGATCGGTGCCGCGCAGCGCGTCGAGCATTATGAAATCGCCGGGTACGGAGTGGTCCGCACTTTTGCGTCGTTGCTGGGCGAAAACAGCGCGGTCGATCTTCTCCAGCGAACATTGAATGAAGAGGGCGAAACCGACAAGAAGCTGACCGCGCTGGCGGAAACGATCATCAATGTTGAGGCGAGCGAAGCCGAAGAGGACGAAAAGCCGAAGAGCAAGGCGAAGAAGAAGTCTCGCAACGGCCGTTAACCGGCACCCACGTTAAATGTTGATCGCCACCACAGTCCGCGTGACTGCGGTGGCGATTTCGTTTCCAGGTGGATCGGGCGCTCCGTCGCGCGATGTTTAGAGTCGCGACTTCGTAACCATTTTGTTCATCGCGCGCGGAGCGTACGATCCACCTCGCGAAATCGCGGTGAGCCGATAGATTAAATAGAGCGCGATGGGATTAGCCGAATACAAGAAGAAGCGGAATTTCGGGGTGACGGCGGAGCCGGCGGGCAAGCCGTTGCCGAAACTGGTGAAAGGCGCCTGCCGGTTCGTTATTCAAAAACATGATGCGAGCCGATTGCATTACGATTTTCGACTCGAGATGGATGGGGTGCTCAAATCCTGGGCGGTGCCGAAAGGATTGCCGTGGGAGAAAGGCGAGAAGCACCTGGCGGTGGAGGTGGAGGATCATCCGGTCGAATACGCCGATTTTGAGGGGATCATTCCGCAGGGGCAGTACGGCGGCGGGACCGTGATGGTGTGGGACCGCGGCAATTACCATGTGTATGGCGAGGAGCCGTTGAAAGCGCTGCGGGCCGGCCGGCTGCATTTGGTCATGGATGGCGAGAAGGCCAAAGGCGAATGGTCGTTGATCCGGACGCGGATGGACGGGAACAAGTCGCAGTGGCTGTTGCTGAAGAGTGGAACGAGCACACGCCCGATTTCAAAGAAACGGGACGATCAATCGGTCAAGACCGAGCGAACGATGGCGCAGATCGCCGCGCAGAAAGACGCGGAGTGGCAATCGAATCGTGAGGAGAAAGAGCCTGGTTTGAAATCGCGGGTAAAGGCGGCACTTAAAAAAAAAGACGATCAAGCGGGAAAAAGTAAGCCGAAGAAAAGCGGACGGCGCAGCGCGCCGTCCCTACCAGAAAAAGAGCTAGCCAAGCTGCCGGCGGGCAAGGCGCGCTTCATCGATCCGATGAAACCAAGGTTGCTCGAGAAGCCGCCGACAGCGGGGGATTGGATGTACGAGCTGAAGTTCGATGGGATTCGGCTCATCGCGGTGAAGAACGGCGACAAGGTCAATTTGATCTCGCGAAATAAGAACGAGCTTGCGGGCAGATTTGCCGACGCCGCCGCTGATGTGGCGACGCTGCCGGTCGATGATTGTGTGATCGACGGTGAAGTGGTGGCGTTGGACGAAAAGGGCGGTTCGTCGTTTCAGCTTTTGCAGGCGCACGAAATGGAAGGCCGCCGGGCGCCGATCTACTACTACGTGTTCGATCTGCTCCAGGCGGCGGGGAAGAGTCTGATCGGCCTGCCGGTGGAGCGCCGGAAGGAGCTGCTCGCCTTGCTTTGCCAGGATGCGGGCGGCTCGATCCGATTCTCGGGCGAAATTGGGGGCGATCCGGAAGCGCTGCTGCGAGAAGTAAAGCGGCTTGGGTTGGAGGGCGTGATCGGCAAACAACGCGGTTCGGTTTACGAGCCCGGCCGGCGCAGCGGCGCGTGGATCAAACTCAAATGCGTGAACGAGCAGGAGTTTGTCATCGGCGGCTTCACGCCGCCGCAGGGGGCGCGAAAACATTTCGGGGCGTTGCTGGTCGGCTATTACGAAAAGAACCGGCTGCTCTTCACGGGCAAGGTGGGGACGGGGTTCAACACGAAGCTGCTGGCGTCGCTCCACAAGAAATTGAAAGCGGATAAGCGGGACGATTGCCCGTTCGCGGATTTGCCGTCCAAACAGGGCGGGCAATGGGTGCAGGGGATCACGCCCGGGATGATGCGGCAAATCGAATGGGTGAATCCCGTTTTCGTTTGCCAGGTGAAGTTCGCCGAATGGACGCGGGAGGGGAAGCTGCGACAGCCGGTGTTCGTGGGGTTGAGGGAGGATAAGAAGCCCAGGGAGGTGGTCCGCGAAGCGCCTCCGGCCTGAGGGCAGGCCGGCTCCAAGGCAGGTGCGCGAAGCAGGGTGATGATTGCACTTGTCCAGTGCTGCCCGACTCCTGATATTCCGGCATGAAGGTTAACGTCGTTGTGACTCCGAAGGCCGCGGTGCTCGATCCTCAAGGCGCCGCCGTGCGCGATGCGATGCAGCATCTCGGAATGCCCGAAGTGCGGGCGGTGCGGATCGGGAAATTTCTCGAGATCGAGATCGACGATAAAGCGGAAAACCTCGATGCGCGGCTTCATGATCTTTGTCGCGATCTGCTTTCGAATCCGGTGATTGAAGATTACGAGATGCGGAAAAGTTGAGAGTTGAGGAGTTGAGAGGTTGAGAGGAAAAGAACGCCGCCAATGAAATTTGCTGTTATTCAATTTCCAGGATCGAATTGTGATCAGGATTGCCTCGCGTCGCTAAATGGCATTTCGGGGATGAGCGCGGAGTATGTTTGGCACAAAGAGACATCCCTCGACGGCTTTGATGCGATCGTCTTGCCGGGCGGCTTTTCTTATGGCGATTACTTGCGTTGCGGAGCGATCGCGCGGTTTTCGCCGATTATGCCGAGCGTGGTGAAAGAGGCGCGGAACGGGAAACTGGTCATTGGCACCTGTAATGGTTTTCAGGTTCTCTGCGAGATCGGGCTGCTGCCGGGCGCGCTGGTGCGGAACCGGTCGCTGCACTTCGTTTGCGAGTTGGTCACGACGCGCGTCGAGGTGGCGGATTCAGCCTTCACGCATGGATGTCCGCAAGGATCGCTTTTGCGTTTACCGATCGCGCACGGCGAAGGGTGTTATTTCGCGGATGAAGCGACTCTGCGAGCGTTGAATGAGCGCCGGCAGGTGGTTCTGCGCTACGCGACCCCTGATGGGCATGTGGACGCTTCGGCCAATCCAAATGGGTCGCTGGAGAACATCGCGGGCATCTGCAACCGGGAAGGCAACGTCTTCGGACTGATGCCGCACCCGGACCGCGCCTGCGAGCCGCGCCTCGGCAGCGCGGATGGCCTCAAGATTTTTCAATCGATGATGCAAACGATTGAGGCGCGGCGGGAGCGGGCGGCGTAACGAAAGTCGCTCAGCGTCGAATGAAGAAACAAGGAGCAAA
>Ga0190275_10001819_pt1 | contig 15632 bp, 12 predicted proteins | sample Popmic550T_FD_133745 | JGI IMG/M metagenome (GOLD analysis project Ga0190275, IMG submission 133745) | Populus adjacent soil microbial communities from riparian zone of Yellowstone River, Montana, USA - 550 T | ecosystem: Environmental > Terrestrial > Soil > Riparian zone > Trees stand | place...
CGCTGGGAGCGGCGCCTCGCCGCAGCGCTCCGAGGCTCGGATGCAGCGTTCGCCCCCGAGGGCTTCCAGGAGAGAACCCTGCTGGAGGAGTTCGACACCTGGATCCAGCCCGTCCTCGGCGCCGAGCCGAACCTGCCGCGCGCCTGCTTTCGGCTGGAGCTGCCAGAGGAAGAGCCGACGCCCGAGGCTCCCAGCTCGGAGGCCCACTTCTCGCTCCGCTTCTTCCTTCAGGCCGCCGACGATCCCAGCCTCCTCGTCCCCGCCAACGAGGTGTTCCGTGGGCGTGGCAGAGGCCTCCGGCGGCTGGGGTGCACTCCCGCCCGCGCCGAGGAGCAGCTCCTGCGCGCGCTCGCCACGAGCGCCCGGCTCTTCCCTCCCATCGAGCGCGGCTTGCGCGAGGCACGGCCAGAGGCCGTCCTGCTCACCGCCAGCGAGGCGGGTGCCTTCCTCGAAGAGGCCGCTCCCACCCTGGCGGAGGCCGGCATGGGGATCCTCCTGCCCGCCGAGCTGACGCGCTCTGGCCAGCGCCGCCTCCGGCTCCGCATGCGCATGGGCGGAGGCCAGCATGCGGCGGGCACCGTGAGCGGCTCTGAAGGCTTCTCCCTCGAGGCGCTCGTCTCCTTTCGCTGGGAGGCGGCGCTCGCGGGGGAGCCTCTCTCCGAGAGCGAGCTGGAGGAGCTCGCCCGCCTCAAGGCCCCGCTCGTGCGCTTCCGGGGAAAGTGGGTGGCCGTCCCCCCCGCTGAGCTCGAGGAGGCCCGGCGCATGCTCAAGACCGGCGGGGGCACCCTGGCCGCGCATGAGGCCATGGCCGCCGTGCTCGGTGGGCCAGCGCGGCAGGAAGGAGCCCGGCTCCACCGCGAAGTGGTAGCCGAGGGGCCACTCGCGGAGCTCGTGACTCGGCTTCGCGAAGGTCACTCCCAGGCCAACGTGCCTCCTCCAGGGAGCTTCACCGGCACGTTGCGCCCCTACCAGGAGCGCGGCCTCGGCTGGCTGGCCCAGATGGCCCAGCTGCACCTGGGGGCGTGCCTGGCGGATGACATGGGGCTCGGCAAGACGATCCAGCTGCTGGCCTTCCTCCTGCACCGGCGCGAGACGAAGCCAGAGGATCGCCGGCCCACCCTGCTCGTCTGCCCCACCTCGGTGGTGGGCAACTGGGAGCGGGAGCTGGCACGCTTCGCGCCCTCGCTCCCGGTCGTGCGCCACCATGGCCCGGAGCGGGCGCGCAAGGAGGCCGAGCTGAAGGCGGTGCCTCCCCAGGCCGTGGTCCTCACCACCTATGCGCTGATGCGCAGGGACGCGAACCTCCTCGGCTCGGTGCACTGGTCCTCCGTGGTGCTCGACGAGGCGCAGAACATCAAGAACGCCGTCTCTCGAACCGCTCGGACTGCTCGCGCGCTCAAGGCTGGGTTCCGCGCGGCCCTCACCGGCACGCCCGTGGAGAACCGGCTCGCCGAGCTCTGGTCCATCTTCGAGTTCCTGAACCCGCGCCTGCTGGGCCCTCTGGAGACGTTCCGGCGGGAGGTGGCCGTCCCCATCGAGCGCTACGGGAATGACGAGGTGGCCGAACGCCTCAGGCGCATCGTCCAGCCCTTCATCCTCCGCCGCCTCAAGAGCGATCCGGCCATCATCCAGGATCTGCCGCCCAAGCAGGAGATGACCGTCTTCTGCACGCTCACGCGCGAGCAGGCCTCGCTCTACCGGGCGGCGGTGGACGAGACGATGCGGAAGATCGAGTCCTCCGAGGGCATCCAGCGCCGCGGGCTCGTGCTCTCCCTCATTACCGCGCTCAAGCAGATCTGCAACCACCCGGCTCAGTACCTGCGCGAGGAGGGGCCGCTCGCCGGACGCTCGGGCAAGCTCCAGCGGCTGCAGGAGATGCTCGAGGAGGTCCTCGCCTCGGGCGAGCGCACGCTGATCTTCACCCAGTACCGGGAGATGGGAAACCGGCTCGTCACGGAGCTCTCCAGGACGCTCGGCACCGAGGTGCTGTTCCTCCACGGCGGTGTCTCCCGGGCCGCCCGCGACGCCATGGTGCAAAGGTTCCAGGAGGAGTCGGGGGGACCGCGGATCTTTGTCCTCTCGGTCAAGGCCGGTGGCACTGGGCTCAACCTCACGGCCGCTAGCCACGTCTTCCACTTTGATCGCTGGTGGAACCCCGCCGTGGAGGATCAGGCCACGGATCGCGCCTACCGCATTGGCCAACAGCGGCGAGTCCAGGTGCACAAGCTGCTGTGCGCGGGCACTGTTGAAGAGAAGGTGGACCAGATGCTGGAGAAGAAGAGGGATCTCGCCTCGCGCATCGTCGGCAAGGGCGAGCACTGGATCACCGAGCTGGGAGACACTGCCCTCCGGGAGCTGTTCTCGCTCTCACCCGACGCCGTTGTCTCCACCGAGGAGCCAGACGCGGACGAGCTGGCCGGGAGGCGCTCATGAGCGACTGGGACGAGCGCCCCTGGTACTTCAAGAAGGCGCCCAAGCGTCCTCCGCCCAAGCGCGGCATCAAGGTCAAGCAGCTCGGCGCCACCTGGTGGGGCGAGCGGTGGATCGAAGCCCTGGAGAAGTTCTCGGGGGATTACTCGAACCGCCTGTCCCGGGGACGCACCTATGCCCGCGCTGGCCGCGTCAGCGATCTCAAGATCGCTCTTGGCCAGGTGACGGCGCACGTCACCGGCTCGCGCCCCAAGCCGTACAAGGTCACCCTCCGCCTCTCCGTCCTCCCAGAGAAGGCGTGGGAGAAGGCCATCCAGGAGATGGCGCGTCAGGCCGTCTTCGCCGCGGAGCTCCTGATGGGCCAGATGCCGCGGGACATCGACAAGGCCTTCCAGGCCGCGGGCCAGAGCCTGTTCCCGGTGAGGGCGAAGGACTTGGAGACGGACTGCACGTGCCCGGACTGGGCCAACCCGTGCAAGCACATCGCGGCCACGCACTACGTGCTGGGCGAGGCCTTCGACAAGGATCCCTTCCTGCTCTTCGAGCTTCGAGGGTGGAACAAGGCGGCGATGCTCGAGCGCCTGCGACGGCTTCGCGAGGGCAAGCCCGCCCGTCGAGCAGGCTCCTCGAGCAAGGTTCGCGCGGAGCCGCACACCGTCCCTCTCACGAAAGTGGCTCCTGGTACCTACGAGCGCATGGCGAGACCGCTCAGCCACTTGCGCTTCCAGATCGAGCCGCCCGCGGCGCCCGTCGCGCTCCTCCGGCAGCTGGGCGTGCCGTCTTCCTGGACGCTCCAGGAGACTCCAGCGGAGGTGCTTGCGCCGCTGTACACCACGGCCGGTGCCTTCGCTCGAGACCTGGCCCTGAAGCCGCTCGAGGAGCCAGCTCGCCCACCCTCGAGAGCTCCTCCTGGCGCCCGGCGGCGCCGTCCTCCCCCCTGACTTCGCGCATGCTAGGCTGAGCGGGTGTTGCTCCTCGTCCTCTACGTGGGGCTGGTCTACGCGGCCGCGCTGATCGCCGCGCTGCTGGCGGACGGCCCGGTGTGGCGGCGGACCGCGGCGGTGCTCGTGGTGGGCTCAGCGCTCCCGGTGCCCTTCCTGGCCCCCGCGGACTTCCCAGCCTTCCGCGCCTTCGTGGCGCTGGGCAGCCTGTGGTTCCTGGCCCGCATCGTGGAGCTCCTCCGTCAGCCCAGGCACCTGCCCGCAGCGCGCCGTGCGTGGCACGTGGTGGGCCTGGTGGACACCCGCTTCGTGCGGCACATGGCTCCCGGGTTGGATCGGCCGGCGCTGATCCGCCTGCTCCTGTGCGCGCCGCTCGTGGTCGCCGGTGGGGCCGGGGTGTACTTCAGCCAGCTGCTCTCGGGCGCTCCCCGGCTCGCGGTCCGCTGGAGCGCGGGCGCCCTCTTCACCTACACGGCCGTCGAGGTGGTCGTCTCCGCGGTGATCGTCCTCTATGGCCTGCTGGGCGTCGACCCACGCCCGCTCCACGACGATCCGATCCGCTCGAAGACGATCATGGAGTTCTGGAGCCGCCGGTGGAACCGGGCAGTCCACCGCTTCCTGAAGCAGAACATCTTCGCCCCGGTGGCCCGCCGCGGCTACACGGAGCTGGGAATGGCGCTGACCTTCGTCGTCAGCGGCTTCATCCACTTCGCCTTCATGCTGCCGGCGGTGGGGCCTGGCTGGGCCACGATGATGGGAGCCTTCTTCCTGCTCCAGCTCCCCTTCCTCTGGGCGGAACGAGCCCTGGGGGTTGCCCGCTGGCGAGCCCCGCTGGCCCGAGCGTGGACGCTCACCTTGCTCTTCGTGAGCTCCCCTCTCTTCGTCGAGCCGGTGCTCCAGATCGTCGACACCTGGAGCGCAGCTCTGGGGTAGCCCGGCGGCGCGTCCTGGCCGAACCTGTCTACTTGTCTGACAGGTTTGCCGGAACCGCGCCGGAACCGCCCCCACCCGGACTACGGACGGCCGCCGTCCGAGAGGGTGCCGGCAGCCAAGTCTCGCCGCTCCAGTTCTGCAGGGCGCGGGAGCCCAGGCTTGCCCCACTCCGAGGGATTGGGTGGAGCGGTCCCCTTCGGCGGTGCGCGCTCGGGAACAGGCGCGCTGTCCCCCACCCCGGTTGCGCCGTGGGGACGCTTCACCTCAGAAGGAGGGGGACTCTCCGCGGCCGACGGTGTGGGAGGGCTCTCCGCGGCTGATGGTGCGGGAGGGTTCTCCACGGCCGGTGCGGAGGTAACAGGCTTGCCGTCCTCGCATCCCCCCAGGAGGAGACCGGCGAGCAGGATTGGGCCAAGAGCGCTGCGCATGGGAGTGTTCTCCTGAGGGGGCCTAGGGCCTGGCCGGTGCAGGCCAGAAGTTGGGAGCGCTGGCGTCCTCGGCGGACAAGATGCGCTCCTTCGTCCGGGTGTCCCAGATCTGCGCGGACCGGGGGGTGCCGTAGTTGGCGATGAGCAGCAACCCGTCCTGGAGCTGGAGGCCGAGGAAGTCATCCGGCTTTGCCGACAGCCCCTCCAGCGCTACCGGCTTCCCCTGCTGCTCCCAGGCCACCGGAGCGGAGGGGTAGAGATACTCGCCGCCCTGCGCGCCCCAGAAGTAGACCGGGCCTCCCGGCGTGGTGAGCTCCATCCACTGCCCCGACTCATCGTCATGCCCGGGGAAGGCGGCAACCAGTTTCTTCGCGGCGGCCTCCGGGGCGTCCTTGCCCGGCATCCGATCAGAAGAGGTGGACGCCTTCGCGATGGGCAGCAGCGTCTTCACCGTGCCGAGCTCGCTGGTACCCGGCGCCATGTCCGACTCGAAACCACTGGCCTTCGTCTCCAGGTGCTTCCACCCGCTCTCCTCGAGCCGGTAGGCATGGGCCAACCCCGGGCTGCCTTCCACTCCCTCGCGGAGCGGGTAGCGCTTGCCCTCGAACGTGATGACCTGCTGGCCGTCCGTGCCCTTCTGCGTCTCCCGGTTGACGAATACGTCGGCGACGATCGCCACCGGGTGGCCCTGCTTGTCGAAGCCAATCTGCTCGATGTACGGCTTGTCCTGGTCCCCCGCCCCGGTTCCCCCGGGCAGCGACTTCAGCTCCAGCGACTTGCCCGTCCGCGCGGTAAGATCCACCCGCCAGGCCTTCGGCACCTCCCCCTGCCCGGAGGGCCAGGTGAACACGAGCCCCTCCTTGCCATCCGGGCTCCAGGAGACCATGGACCGGTCGCACGCCGCGTTGAAGGAGAAGACCGGAGTGGGCTCCCCCGAGGGGAGCGGGTGCCGCAACCACTCACAGCGCTCGGGATCCGAGGGCTGCAGGTAGGACAGCACGGGCCCGGAGGCGGGCGCAGGCGTGGGCGCGGGCGCGGCCCCAGGTGTAGGAGCGGGTGCTGGGGCCTTGGCCGGAGCAGCCGCGGCGGCGGGGGTGCTCGGCTCCTGGGCCGGGGTGGCGGGGGCCTTCTCTGACTTGCAGCCCGCCAGAAGGAGGGCGGCCAGCAGCGCGCGGCTCCAGCGACGCAGAGACATGGGGTTCCTCGAAAGTCCAGAGTGAGACAAGGCGGGCAGACTATCCCCGCTCCGGCGCAGGGAGTCACTCCCCGTGAGGCTCCAGAGCGTTCCCGAGGGGACGCCCGCGTGTGCTAAAGGGCCCCCCATGCCCAAGATTCGCAAGATCCTCATCGCCAACCGCGGGGAGATCGCCATCCGGGTGATGCGCACCTGCAAGGAGCTCGGCATCGCCACGGTGGCCGTCTACTCCGAGGCGGATCGCTCCGCGCTGCACGTGCGCATGGCCGATCAGGCCTACCTGGTGGGCCCACCGCCCTCGCGTGAGAGCTACCTGGTGCAGGAGCGCATCATCGAGGCAGCGAAGAAGTCCGGAGCGGACGCCATCCACCCGGGCTACGGCTTCCTGTCGGAGAACGCCTCGTTCGTGCGCGCGTGCGAGAAGGCGGGGATCATCTTCATCGGTCCGCCGGCCTCGGCCATGGACGCCATGGGCGAGAAGACGCGGGCGCGCCAGAACATGATCAAGGTGGGGGTGCCGGTGGTGCCCGGCACGGCCGAGCCCATCGCCACGGAGGAAGAGGCGCGGGCATACGCGGAGAAGATCGGCTTCCCCATCATGCTCAAGGCGGCGGGGGGCGGCGGCGGCAAGGGCATGCGCCGGGTGGAGGGCCTGAAGGACTTCGAGTCCGCGTGGCGTGGGGCCAAGAGCGAGGCGCTCAACGCGTTCGGCAACGACGCGGTCTACATCGAGAAGTACCTGGAGAAGCCCCACCACGTGGAGATCCAGGTGTTCGCGGACCAGCACGGCACGGTGGTGCACCTGAACGAGCGCGAGTGCTCGGCGCAGCGGCGGCATCAGAAAGTCGTCGAGGAGACGCCCAGCCCCATCCTCACGGCGGAGATGCGGGCGAAGATGGGGGCGGTAGCAGTCCAGGCGGCGCGGGCGGTGAACTACGTGGGCGCGGGGACGGTGGAGTTCCTGGTGGATGTGCACCGCAACTTCTACTTCCTGGAGATGAACACGCGCTTGCAGGTGGAGCACCCGGTGACGGAGTGGGTGACGGGGCTGGATCTGGTGGCGCTGCAAATTAAAGTCGCCGAGGGCGAGAAGCTGCCCTTCACGGACACGGTGCCGCCGCGGGGCCACTCCATCGAGGTGCGCATCTACGCGGAGGATCCGGCGCGCAACTTCATGCCGAGCCCGGGGAAGATCCAGTACCTGCGGGTGCCGGGCGGGCCCAATGTCCGGGACGACTCGGGCGTGTTCGCGGGCTACACGGTGCCCAACTTCTATGACCCGATGATCTCCAAGCTGTCGGTGTGGGCGCCGACGCGGGCGGAGGCCATCGCCCGGGCGCGGCGGGCGCTGAACGAGTACGTGGTGAAGGGCATCACCACGAACACGCGGTACCTGCAGGCCATCCTGGCGCACCCGGAGTTCGCGGGCGGAGACTACGACACGAGCTTCCTGACGCGCGAGCACACCACGCTGCTGGGCCAGGACGATCCGAAGCTGCAAGAGGTGGCGCTGCTGGCGAGCACGGTGTTCGCGCACCAGCGGGACCAGAAGCGGGCGAAGACCCTGCCCCAGAATGCGGGCGCGGCGGCGGGCGCGGGCGGCAGGTCCGCGTGGCGCCAGGGCCTGCGCACCGGGCGGCGTTAGCACTCCCCCTCTCCCTCGAGACACTCCATGCGTTACTTCGCGAAGCTGCAGGGCCAGAAGGAAGCGGTGCCGGTGGACATCGAGCACCTGGGAGGCACCCAGTACCGGCTGACGCTCTATGACCGGACGTACACGGTGGACGCGCTCACGCTGGACCACGGGGCGGTGTCCCTGCTGGTGGACGGGACTTCTTACCCCGTCGAGTTCGAGGAGAACGGGGACGAGGTGGGGGTGCTGGTGCGGGGCCAGGTGAGCCGGGTGGACGTGGCGGACGAGCGGCGGCTCCGGCTGCGCGCGGCCTCGGTGGGCTTCACCGCGGAGGGCAAGCAGGTCATCAGCGCGCCCATGCCGGGCAAGGTGGTGAAGGTGCTGGTGAAGCTGGGCGACGAGGTGAAGGAGGGCCAGGGGCTGGTGGTGGTGGAGGCGATGAAGATGGAGAACGAGCTGAAGAGCCCCAAGGCCGGCAAGGTGGTGGAGCTGCTGGCCAAGGAGGGGGCTACGGTGGAGAACAACGCGAAGCTCGCGGTGGTGGAGTGATGGCGGACATCAAGGACGCGAAGGCCCGTTGGCAGAAGTCTGTCTACGAGAAGGCCAAGGCGAAGGGCGGCGAGCGCCACCCCTCATTTGTCACCTCCAGCGGCACCGAGGTGAAGCCCGTCTACACGCCGGACGACGTCCGGGGCGAGTACACCGAGCAGCTCGGCTTCCCGGGTGAGTACCCCTTCACGCGCGGCGTGCAGCCCACCATGTACCGGGGGCGCTTCTGGACGATGCGCCAGTACGCGGGCTTCGGCACGGCGGAGGACGCCAACCAGCGCTACCACTACCTCCTGCAGTCGGGGCAGACGGGCCTGTCCGTGGCGTTCGATCTGCCCACGCAGATGGGGCGGGACGGGGACCACCCGCGCGCCCGCGGCGAGGTGGGCAAGGTGGGCGTGTCCATCTCCTCGCTGAAGGACATGGAGGTGCTGCTCCAGGGGCTGCCGCTGGCGGACGTGTCCACGTCCATGACAATCAACGCCACGGCGCCCATTCTGCTGTGCCTCTACGCGGCGGTGGGTGAGCAGAACGGCGTGCCGCTGGAGCAGCTCTCGGGGACGGTGCAGAACGACATCCTCAAGGAGTACATGGCGCGCGGGACGTACATCTACCCGCCTGAGCCCTCGCTGCGGCTCATCACCAACCTGTTCGCATTCACCGCGAAGCGCATTCCCAAGTGGAACCCGATCTCGATCAGCGGCTACCACATCCGCGAGGCGGGCTCGACGGCGGCCCAGGAGATCGGCTTCACGCTGGCGGACGGCATCGCCTACGTGGAGGCCGCGCTGAAGGCGGGCCTGCAGGTGGACGAGTTCGCGGGCCGGCTGTCGTTCTTCTTCAACGTCCACAACAACTTCCTGGAGGAAGTCGCGAAGTTCCGGGCGGCGCGGCGGCTGTGGGCGCGCATCATGAAGGAGCGCTTCAAGGCGAAGGATCCGCGCTCGATGATGCTGCGGTTCCACGCGCAGACGGCGGGCAGCACGCTGACGGCGCAGCAGGTGGACACCAACGTGGTGCGCGTGTCGCTGCAGGCGCTGGCGGCGGTGATGGGCGGGGCGCAGTCTCTGCACACCAACAGCCGGGACGAGGCGCTGGCGCTGCCCTCGGAAGAGGCCGCGCGGCTGGCGCTGCGGACGCAGCAGGTGATCGCCTACGAGTCGGGCGTGGCGGATGTGATCGACCCCATGGGCGGCTCGTACGCGGTGGAGGCGCTGACGGACGAGCTGGAGGCGAAGGCTCAGGACTACCTGCGGCGCATCGACGACATGGGCGGGATGGTGCAGGCGATCGCCAAGGGGTACCCGCAGAGCGAGATCCAGGAGGCCGCGTACCAGGCGCAGCGGGACATGGAGGAGAAGCGCTCGGTGGTGGTGGGCGTGAACCAGTTCCAGGTGAAGGAGCCGCCGCCGCAGGGGCTGCTGCGTGTGGACGAGAAGGTGGAGCGGGTGCAGGCCGAGCGGCTGAAGAAGCTGCGGGCCGAGCGGGACAACGCGGCGGCGGCTCGGACGGTGGACGTGCTGCGCAAGGCGGCGCAGAGGCCGGACGAGAACCTCATCCCGCTCATCCTCGACGCGGTGAAGGCGTACGCGACGCTGGGAGAGATCTCGGACGCGATGCGGGACGTCTTCGGCGAGCACAAGGAGCACGTGGTGCTGTAGGTCCCCTCTGTTGAGCACAAACCCTGTCGGATAGGCGACACGGGGCGCGTGACGAGTGGCCGGCTGACGCGGAGGGAGGTCTCTTCTATGACCTCTCTTGGATGAAGCCTGCTCCGCTCCCGGTCCCTCTCATGCCTCACTCTTCCCATCGAGTCGCGGGCTCTTATCGGGTCAACTTCTCGCCAGATGCGTGGAAGTTGATCGGCCTCATGCCCTCCGCCATCTTCCAGAGCCTCCAGAAGGCGCTGGAGCAGATCGCTGCAAGCCCACGCTGGCCCGCCTCCGCGACCGACGCCCCGCTGCAGGCCACCCTGGATGACCTGACAGTCGTCTATGAGCTGGACCGCACGGAGCGGTGCCTCACCGTGCTGGACATCCTCCGGAAGGATTCGGCCTAGACTCGCGAAAGGCTGATAACTTCATGGACGGGCTCGCCTCGAGCCGAGCCGAGGTCAACGCGATGGAGATGCTCTGCACCCTGCGCAGCGCGACGGAGGCCCAGCACCAGGCGCTGCTGAAGGCCCCGGAGCGGCTGCAGGACTTCCTGGACGACGAGGAGGACTTCGGGGACGCGGAGGGAGTGAAGTTCCTGGAGCTCGACATCGGGGAGTCCTGGCACGGCCTGCAATACTTGATGACGGGGAAGGCGTGGGAAGGCACCGCGCCGCTGGACTTCCTGGTGCGCGGCGGAGAGGACGTGGGCGACATTCCCTCGGATGAAGGGACCGCGCGCGTCTTCCAGCCCGCGGAGGTGAAGAAGCTCTCCGAGTCGCTGCACGCCCTCCCCCTGGACACGCTGAGGGGCCGCTTCGACGCCGGGAAGATGCAGCAGCTCGACATCTACCCGGTCCTCTGGGACGAGCCCGCGGATGATGCGGATCCGCTGGCCGAGCTGGTCAGCTACTTCGCGGAGCTGCGCAAGTTCGTGAGCCAGGTGGCCCAGCGCGGCCATGCCCTGTTGGTGCATATTGGCTGACAGCCTGGGCTGACAGCCCGGCGTGATACGCCAGGGGCCATGCGACTCCTCCTCCTCGCCTCCCTCCTCGCTTCTTGCATCTCCGGCTGTGCCACCACCGGCCAGGCCGCTCAGGCCCCCGCCTCGGAGCCTCCGCGCAAGGAGTTCACGATGCGCACCTACTACATGGCATTCCTGCGGCGGGGCCCGGCCTGGAGCGCGGAGAAGACGCCCGAGGCGGAGGCGGCGGGCAAGGGGCACATGGCCAACATCGAGCGGCTCGCCGCGTGCGGAAAGCTGCTCATCGCAGGCCCGTTCAACGTCGGACCGAACCCTCCGGCCGATGCGCTCGCCGGCATCTTCATCTTCGATGTGCCCACGCTCGAGGAGGCTGTCGCGCTCACGCAGACGGACCCCGCCGTCAAGGTGGGCCGCTTCACCATGGACGTGATGCCCTGGTACGGCCCGGCGGGGCTGACCTACGACGGGCACCAGCCGCCCAAGCCCGATGCGAAGTGCGAGCCCTCCCTCAGCCCATGAGCAGATCTCTCCCGAGCTTCACCACGAGCGCCGCCACCACCGCGAGCACCACCTTGCGCACCAGCTTGTCGCCACCCTTCACCGTGAGGTGAGCGCCGATCCACGCGCCGGTGAACTGGGCCACGGCCATGGGCAGGGCCACGTGCCACAGCAGCATGTCCTTCCACGCAAAGAGCAGCACGGCGGCGATGTTGGAGGCGAAGTTGACCACCTTGGCGTCCGCGGACGCCCGCATCAGCCCGTGGCCCAGCAGCGTGGAGAAGCCCACGATGAGGAAGGTGCCGGTGCCTGGGCCGAAGAAGCCGTCGTAGGCCCCGATGGCGAAGGCCACCAGCCCCCCGAGCAGGCGCAATCTCGGCAGGGGTGGCTCGGGCCTGTCTCCCGGCGGCGGCCCCTTGCGGAAGGCGAGGAAGGCGGCCACCGCGACGAGCAGCACGAGCACCAGGGGCTTGAGCACCTCGGGCTTCACCCACAGCACCAGCCGCGTCCCCGCGAACGCGCCGAGCAGCCCGAACGGAAAGCTCACCCACGCCAGCTTCCCGCTCACCAGCCCCGCGCGCGTGAAGCGCACCAGCGCCGAGCAGGACCCGAAGACGGACTGGCCCTTGTTGGTGCCCAGCGCGACGTGCGCCGGCATCCCCGTGGCCAGGAGCATGGGCAGGGTGATGAGCCCTCCTCCCCCGGCGATGGCGTCCACTCCGCCAGCGACCAGGGCCGCGAGGCACAGCAAGGCGAGTTCGAGGCCGGTCACTTCCAAGGTCGGGCCTACCTCCAAGCCCCGAGCGGGCGGCGCCCCCCGTACCACGCCTGCCGTCCCTTCGTCTTGCCTGCACCCATGAGGTAACCTGAGCGTCCGTCCCCACCTGCCGCTGTCGCTCCCTAGAGGCCCTTCGTGTCCGCTCCGCTCATCCCGCTCTTGCTCGTGCTGCTCGCGCAGCCGCAGTCCTCGGATCCCTCCGGGCCCAACTGCCGCTCCATCGACGGGCAGATCGCCTGTGGCTACGCGTGCAAGTCGGATGGACTCCGGGTGGCCTGTGCCCAGACGCCCCAGGGACGCTGTCAGGTGATGGATGGGAAGGTGGTGTGCTTCGACCCGCCCGCCTATGTCGTCCGTGCCTATGGCAGCGCGCTGCCGGAGGCTGAGTGCAAGGCCGCCGAGGGCCAGGTCGCGTGTGGCTACTCCTGCACCACGTACTTCGGGAAGATGAAGTGCGCACGCACCCCCGCGGGCGTCTGCCGAGGCCGTGGGGACTCGGTGGAGTGCTTCGATCCGCCCGCCTCGGTGTTCGCCATCTACGGCAAGGAGACGCCCAAGCTCGAGTGCCGCACCCAGGGCATGGACTTCGCCTGCGGCTACCGCTGCACCACGGGCGCCGAGGGGGTGAAGTGTGCCGCCACGCCTTTCGGGGTGTGCAAGACCGAGGGCGGCCGTGTCACCTGCTTCGACCCGGCCCCCGAGGCCATCTGCGCCTTCGGGCGCTCACTGCCGCCCCCTACGTGCAAGAGCAGCGAGGGAAATGCCGTCTGTGGCTACGGGTGCGCCTCTTCCTACGGGCGGGTAGCCTGCGCCTCGACGCCCAAGGGGATCTGCAAGGTCTTCAACAGTGAGGTGCGCTGCTTCGACCCACCGAGTACGCTCCAGGCGGACGCCTCGTGCCTGGCGCTGCTGGGGCTGGCCGCGCTGGAGGGTGCCAAGCCCTGAGCTGCGCGCGTCCGCTCGCTTGGTTCGGCGGGGCGGTGGCGCTAGGGTGCACTCTCCAAGGAGCGAGACCGCGCATGGCGGAGGGAGATGTCCGGCAGTACTTCATCCGCAACGACAAGGGCACCCTGTGGGGACCGCTGGCCCTGCCGACCATCGAGCTGCTGCTCGATAACGGCATCATCCAGGGCCGGATCCAGGTGTCCGAGGACGGCATCAACTTCGCCTACCCCGGCCGCTTCCCTCACCTCCGAGATGCCTTCCCCCGCGAGCTCTGGGGAGACGTGATCGCCCCAGGCGCGACCGTCCAGGTGGCCAAGGCGGAGCTGCCTCCCGAGATGTTGGGGCAGAGCGCTCCGGCGCCTGTCCTCCCCGGCGCTGCCCCCATGGCGGGCCCTGGCGCTGTGTCTCAGGCAGCCGCGCCGCGAGCCGGTCCGGGGGCCATCGCCCAGCCAGCCGTGCCCCGGCCGGGTCCGGGTGCTGCTCCCCAGGCCGGCGCGCCCCGGCCGGTCCCTGGAGCCGTGCCCCAAGCCGGTGTGCCCATGGCGAACCCAGGCGCTCGCGCTGCCCCGGTCCCACCGGGTGCCGTGCCTGGAAGCCCCTCCGGGAGCTTCCGCCCTGTCGCTCCACCGCCGGGTGCCATGCCGCCTGGAAGCCCTTCCGGGAGCTTCCGCCCTGTCGCGCCTCCCGGCGCCGGACCTCGTCCCCCACCCGCGACGCCTCAGGCTGGGGGGGCTCCGGCCATGCCCTCGGCTCCGGGAGCCTCGCCGGCGAGTGCCGCGCCGCGGCCTCCGCCCGTCATGGCGCCCTCGGGTACCCATGGCTCGGTGGCGCCTGCTCCAGCGGGGCCTCCTGGCGCAACGGCTGCTCCGGGAGCCTCGGCCTCGGCACGCCCCGCTGCGAGCCAGGCTCCCGCGAGCCCGGCCTCCGTCTCCACACCGACCGTGGGCGCGTCTCCGGGAGTCTCGGAGCCGGCCCTCCCAGCGCCCCCGGCTCAGGGCTCGCTCGATCAGCTCTCCCCTATCGCCTTGTACGGCCGCATCTCCGCGGGTGGCCTCACGGGGCTGCTGTCCCTCACGCTCCCGGATCGCTCCGTCCAGATCCACTTCCGCAAGGGCAGCCCCGAGTTCGTCGACTCGACCCACCCTGAGGATGCCCTCGGTACAATGCTCCTCCAGGCGAAGCTGCTCTCCGCCGAGCAGCTCCAGCAAGCCGAGGGGGCTCGCCCGCGCTTCGGCGGGGACCTGCTCACCTCGCTGTTCGGGCTCGGGCTGCTACAGCCTGCGAACACCTTCAACCATCTCTCCCAGCGCGCGCTCTCCATCCTCCACAAGGGCCTGCGCGCGGAGTCCGGTACCTTCGCCTACGAGCCCAAGGATCTCCCGGCGGCGAAGGCCATGCCGCTCGGCAACCGCTGGGCCGTGCTGAGCGAGCAGGTCCGACGGCTCCCCTCCGTGGATCTCAAGCGGCGCCTGCAGCCGGTGCTGAACCTCCCCATCATGAAGGCCGCGGGCGTCGCGGCCCCGAGCGACCTGCGCCTCACGCCTCACGAGGTGCGCGTGCTCACCGTCATCGACGGCGTGCGCTCCCTGGCGCAGCTCCTCGCGGACTTCCCCCAGGACACCGAGCACATCCTGCGGCTCGCGTTCCTCCTGAAGGAGCTCGACGCCGCCTCCTTCGCGGCCGTCCCTCAGCGCGCCCCCGAGCCGAAGGCCGCTGCGCCGAATCCGCCTCCCGCCACCGCGCCCAAGCCCGCAGCTCCCCATCCTCCTCCAGCCGCCACCGCGCCCAAGCCCGCAGCCCCCCATCCTCCCCCGGCGGCAGCAGCTCCAGCTCCGGGCGCGCCCGTGCTCAAGCCCTCGGCGCCAGCGCCCGCCTCGGGTGCGCCTGTGCTCAAGCCCTCGGCGCCAGGTGCAGCGCCCGCATCGAGTGCGCCTGTGCTCAAGCCCTCGGCACCTCCCTCCAGTGCTCCTACCGCAGCGGCGACTCCCGCAAAGGGTCCGGGGGTGGAGGAGCTCACCGCGCTCCGGCAGACTGCCACGGTCATGAAGGGGCAGAACCTGTTCGAGCGGCTCGGCCTTGCGCAGCAGGCGGACGCTGGCGCGGTGAAGATCGCCTACTTCAAGCTGGCCAGGCTGTACCACCCGGACACGCTGCCACCCGGGGCGCCACCCGAGCTGGAGAAGCTCAAGGCCGAGATCTTCGGCTACATCGGCGACGCCTACCGGACGCTCACGGATGACAAGAGCCGCAATGAGTACCTCGAGCAGCTCAAGTCGGGCGACACGGGCAAGGAGGAGGTGGACGTGGTGGCCATCCTCCAGGCCGAGGAGCGCTTCAAGCGCGGTACCGTCTACGTGAAGTCGCGCAAGTACGCCGAGGCGGTGAAGATCTTCGACGAGGCCATCCAGCTCAACGCGGAGGAGGCAGAGTTCCACGCCTGGCGCGCCTACGCGCGCTTCTGTGCCGCGCCGGACAAGAAGGCCATCCAGCCCGAGTCGTTCAAGGATCTCCAGGCCGCCATCAAGAAGAACGAGCGCTGCGTCGCCGCTTACTACTTCCTGGGTGTCATCGCCAAGACGCTGGGAGACGCCACGGGTGCCCTCAAGCACTTCCGGAAGACCGTGGAGCTTCAGCCAGATCACATCGATGCGCAGCGGGAGCTCCG
>Ga0190275_10001820_pt1 | contig 15632 bp, 22 predicted proteins | sample Popmic550T_FD_133745 | JGI IMG/M metagenome (GOLD analysis project Ga0190275, IMG submission 133745) | Populus adjacent soil microbial communities from riparian zone of Yellowstone River, Montana, USA - 550 T | ecosystem: Environmental > Terrestrial > Soil > Riparian zone > Trees stand | place...
GCAAATTCCAAAGTGACTGAGATCCTGGGAGTTGCACCTGATCTGCAAACTGGTTGGTTGGATGTCCGGGTGGGGGATGATCCTGCCGGCGGGAGCCTCATGTGCCGTGAAAACGCGCGCCGCTCTGCAGCTGGAGAACGTGGCGCTCCGGCATCAGATCGGCGTCCTTCAACGGTCTGCGAAGAAGCGCCCGCAGTTGCACACACCTGACCGACTCCTGTGGGTTTGGCTGTCGCGCGTGTGGGCAGATTGGCGCTCGGCGCTCGTTATCGTGAAGCCGGAAACCGTAATCGCCTGGCACCGCAAGGCATTTCGCCGTTTCTGGACGTGGAAGATCCGGAGAGGCAAACCCGGGCGGCCGCCGGTCCCACGCGAAGTCCGCGATCTCATCCGCCGCATGAGCAGAGAAAATCCGGGTTGGGGAGCACCGCGCATTCACGGCGAGCTTCTGAAGCTCGGCATCAACGTCGGGGAGACGAGCGTGAGCAAATCTCGTGCGTAATCGGAAACCGACGTCTCAAACTTGGCGGACCTTCCTCGAGAACCATATCAAGTCCCTTGTGTCCGTAGACTTCTTCACCGTCCCGACAAGCCGGTCTCAGGTCCTTTACGTCTTCTGGTGATGGCACACGAGCGTCGCCGCATCATCCACTTCGCGGTGACTGCACATCCCACTGCCGAGTGGGCTGCGCAGCAGCTCCGGGAAGCTTTTCCGTGGGACCGCGAGCCGCGCTTCCTGCTGCGCGATCGTGGCCGCATCTTCGGCCGTGATTTCGTCGAGCAGGTGAAGGCGATGGGTATCAAACAGGTACTGTCGGCCCCACGCTCGCCGTAGCAACGCGCCTATGTCGAACGAATGATTGGCACCATCCGTCGCGAATGCCTTGATCACCTTATTGTGTTCAACGAGGCCAGCCTGTGCCGGCATCTTCAGGCGTTCATCGGCTACTATCACCGCACTCGCACGCATCTCGCACTGGACAAGGATGCGCCGGATCCACGCAGTGTACAGCTCCCCGACGCTGGCCGCATCATCTCCATCCCCGAAGTGGGCGGGCTGCATCACAGGTACGAACGCCGAGCGGCCTGACAAGGATCCTCGACGCGGCAACGAACAGATACCGGCTGCCCGCCGGTGTGCAATTTAACAACAGGGCGCTGTCCGATTCATTTACCGCCACAAGCGATCGCGTGCGCGACCTTCTCTGGCCATAGCTTCCCGGTGCAAACTGCAGCTGCAGCTTATCTACCACTGTAAAGCCGGGCTGTCGCGCCGCAGTGACCTGATCGTGGCTTTCCGCGTCATCACCCCTCAAAACGCCGCCGAGGGAATTTCCGAGAGGCACAATCTCCGCTACAGCCTCTCGTACCGCGAAGTTCAGGAACTCCTCGCCGAGCGCGGCATCAACGTCGACCACTCCACGATCTGGCGATGGTGCAGCGCTACGCACCCGAGCTGGCGCTGCGCCAGCAAGCTCACCTGAAGCCGACAAACAAGAGCTGGCGCGTGGACGAACGTACGTAAGGGTGAAAGGCGAATAGTGCTACCTGTACCGCGCCGTACACTCTGAAGGTGCGACGGTCGAGTTCTTCTTATCAGCGTTCCGCGACAAAGAATCTGCCCAGAGCCTTTTCCGACGTGCAATCCGCCACGCGCTCCTCCACCACGCGTCATCAACACTGATCTCGCTCCCACCTACCCCACAGCCATAGCCGGGCTGCAGCGCTCCGTCGATCTGCCACGCCGCTGTCGGCACCGGCCCGTGCAGTACCTCAATAACATCATGGAGCAAGATCACCGCTTTGTGAAGAAGCGGATTGTGGCGAAGCAGGGCTTCCGAGCGTTCGGATCTGCGCGGCGCACGGTCGACGGTTGTGAAGCGATCCATCGAATGAGGAAAGGGCAAGTGCGGTGGTTACCAGCGCGTGACATCGTGCGGAACAACCTCTACATCGACCGGCTCTTCGGCCTGGTCCGCTGACACCTTTGAACTGCCCCGGGAACCGCCCACCCTCTCGCGGACGTTCAGGGAATCCTTGCAACACAGCCCGCGGGCGAGCGGTATGTTGGACTGGTTCGCAAGCTGAAGCTCGACCCATAGACAACGATGTAGATCGATCAATTGCCGATCGTGCCAGTAGCTGATCTTTTCAAGCCGGCCCTGACGTAGCACTGAAATGGTCCCCAATAATAGGGCTTCGAGTAGCGAGTTGTTCGCATGTTCAGCTTCGCTTGCCTTAGGGCGGCGACGGGGCTCGCGCCTTGCTTCAGGCCGGCGTACATTCCGTCCATGATCTCCGCTGTTGACTCGTCGGCGACGTCCCATAAGCCTGCAACAACGGAGTGCGCTCCTGCTCTTAGAAAGGCCCATGCGAAGCCGACGAAACCCTCGCCGGAGTAGGCGCGAGCGCCGGACGTCCGGCACGCGGAGAGTGTCACGAGGCCTGCTTTCAACGGCACATCCATGACATCCCGGGCGTAGAGTTTGTAGCCATCGGTCGAAGGCGACAGGATGATCGCGGAGTCAAGAGGGCTATCGCGCTTCACTTCCGCGTGGGCGGAGATATGGATCATGTTGTACAGACTCGGATTCGCGTGCTTGTAGGCTTGCGGGTGCGCAGCCTCGCGTACCATCACGCGGCTGTCGGCTGGAACGAAGTTGCGGATACGCGATATCTCAACTCCCGCGTAGGGAAGGCGCGGGTACTCAGTGGAGACCAAGACGGGGTCGCCGATCAGCAGCGCGTTGTGTCGAGAAGTATCGCGTGTTCCGTCCTGAGCTTCCTGATAGATGCCGAGGGAGGGAGCAACGGCAACGGTCACGTCGTCAATCCAGTAGTGGGGACGTTCCGTGTAGACCGGCAGGGTTTCGAAATTTAGGCGGTGTAGCGCGCCATCGGGAACGATCACGACTCGGGCTCCGGAGGGGATCAAGGAAGCAGCCGGCGCGACGAGGCTCTCGTATAGCTTCCGTCCCGCGTCGGATTCGCTCGCCATCGGATCGCGCATCGATCCTTCGATAAAACCCTGGTAAGCCTCAACAAGTTTTGTGATCTCGGCGGCGGGCGGCAAAACGAACGAACGGATCCCTGATCCGGTGACGACCCAAAGAAAAGATCGCTGCGGGCCAAGCCAGTAAGAAAGCCAGATACTTCCGGAGTCTCTTGCCGTTCGTTGGAAGGCGCCGGGGGAGCTGGAATTCCTTGGCGAGGACGGAAGGGAGAAGCGCGCCGCCATGATGCGGGCTCGGCTTGAATCGGCAACGCTCAGGGCTGCGACGGGATCGCCACGAACCATCAACGTGTTCACGTACGCCTGATAGAACGAGATCAATCGGCCGAGGAAGGTGATCTTATGCTCGCTCCGGCTTAACGACGATTGATTTTCTTCGATCAACCGCAGGGCTGCTTCGAAGTGTTGATCCGCTTTGCGCGTTTGTTTCAACTCTTTCCAAACCAATGCCACGCCAAAATGAGCCTGCCAAGCTACCACCGGCATCGCGGCGGAGGCGATCAACGTCGACTCGTAGATGGATCGCGCCTGGTCAAGCCTTCCCCTGCCCCGCGCAACCGCCGCAGCGTTGAGGTTGAGAAAGGCCCGTGAGCGCGGCTCGGGCTTCAATGCGAGCGCTTGCTCTAATGCCGCCTCCGCGCCGTCCCAATCCCGTGTTTCGACCAACGCTGCTGTGAGGTTACCGGCCCACCTGGCTGCTTCCGGCAGGACACCAAACTGCTGCGCGGTTGCGAGCGCTCGGCGGTAATAGCGAATGGCTTCCTGTTGATTGCCTTGCGCGAGATAGGAAGTTCCGGTTTCGCCCAGAACCTCGGCCAGGCGCGCACTCGGCCGGGCAAGTTTCATCGCCTGCTCACGATACGAGATCGCCCGCTCGAAATCTCCGAGCTGGGAGTAGCACATGCCCAAGTTGTTCGCGGCTCCCGCGGTACGAAGATCGGCGCCGATGCGTTCGGTGAATGTCCGCGACTGCTCAAAAAGCGGGATCGCCTCATCGCACCGTGAGCGCATCATCAGCAGCAATCCGAGACCAGTAAGCGCCTGAGCTTCGCGATAGGAATCCTTCCGGTCCGCGGCTTGCTGCCTTGCCCGGCGGAATGTTTCCGATGCCTGATCCAACCTTCCCTGCCGCGCGAGGACCTGTCCGATGAGCAGATCCGCTTCCGTGCGCAGTTCGCCCAAATTGCGCCGGTTCGCAAGATCGACAGCCGCCTGCAAGTTAGCGAACGCGTCACCGAACCGCGATTGCCGCATTTCGTACTTCGCCTGCAGGATGCGGCGCGTGATCGCGAACTCGGGATTGTCCTCCTCTAACGGCGCGTTGGTATTCAGTAGAGCGAGCGCTTCATTGCTGCGATTCTGCTCCATGAACACTTCGGCGCGCAAAGCACGGAAACGCCAGAACCAGTCGGAATATTCGCGGCCGACCGTTGGGGCGCCTGGCCGGTCCAGAAGCCTTGTGCTGTTTTCGAAGTCGCCATCGCGAAGGTGTTCAACTGCTTTGTTGTAGATCTCCTGGGGTGACATCTCCGGCGTTGTGCGGAACGCGAGCGCACAGGCAAGCAAAAGATACGATGCCGGGTTCCAGCGTAACATCATCACTATTTCCGGAGAAGGAGGTTTAATCCCAACTGCCGTTCGGATCTGCCTCGGCGCATGCGGACTCTGCGTTGATGTGCGAGCCCATGGCCAGGCGGATTATGGTGAGCCGGCGGTTGTACTCATTCATCAGCAACTCACCGAAGTAGATCTTTCCGAAACCTGTTAAGGGCAGCACATGCCCGTTAATCTTTTTTCCGTTCCACTGGATGCTCCGAACGATGGAGGTGGACACGTATCCACCGACTCGCGGCAGGCGCTCGCCGAGAAGAGGCGCCTTTGTCGAAGATCTTCGAAAGCGTCCGTTGTATCTCGTGTAGAAGGCGTTGTTGGTCCTGTACTCGGACTCGAAAAGCGCAAGCGTCCCAAATTTGGGAGTGAAGTCATCGAGTTCAACGACGATGCGTTTCCCGTTCAAGAACATCCCCACAGATCCGCCGAAAACCGCTTCGGTAATCTTTATGGATGGCTGCCCGCGCGTGGGATGGTCAGAAACGATGACAGCCTTGAGGACGTCCGCCTCGAAAGTAATGGGAGCGTTGGTTGCGGCAAAGGACTTGACCATCGATGTCACGGTGGTCACCGCATGATTATCCGCGGGCCGAATGAGCCCAACACTCTCGGCTACGGTATCTCCCCATTTGAATATGTTGTTGAACGAAGAAGGTTTGCCGGTGGCGTAACTACGGCCGCCTGCTACGGTAAGCGCGCTGGAAGGAGGGCCCTCGATCGGCTTTGATACGGGCGTTCCTCCGATGTTAACAACCCGGCCGCCGAACGGCATCGCGTTTCCCCGGAAAACAAATCGAGATTGATCTGTAGTGATCGCCATCCGTTGCTCCTTGTGGTTTTAGTTGATTTTCAATCTATACACCGAGCTCCGCTTGCTGGCGCTGGATTCGCCACCGATTGATTCTATACGTAGGATGTACTCAGTCGACGCCAGTACAGATGAGGGTATCAACAATTTCAAAGTAGCTCCGGGCTCGGGAGCTTTCGCTACGCCGTGCCGCAGAATCTCATCGGAGCCAGCGCGACGAAGTTTCCACGAGATATTCCGCGCCTCCAACGGAACGTCACATTCGAGCAGCACGAAGGGGCCTGACTGGCCGGGAGTAAGAGTGGTCACCTCACCACGGCTTTCGGGACGAAGCATCACCGCTGCGATCACCTGTGGTTCGATCGTCTCTCTTTTCTGCGTCGCTTGCCAGATAGCGCCGAGGACGGCGGCCACAAGCGCGCAGGGAACGAGCAAAGCGAATTGGGGACGCAGCCACCATGACCAGGAAAAGACCCCTTGTTTCCGGTCGGCCGACTCACCGACGTTTCGCTCCTGCGCGAGCCGTTGCTGCGGAGAGGCGTCCTTCCATACGATTTTTAAGACCGACAGGTCTTTCACTTCCTGTGCGCAGATCGCACACGTAAAGTAATGCTCTTCGAAGGCATCACGCTCGGCCACCGTCAACTCGTCAAGAACATAGCGCTCGGAGGCAAGAATTGCCGCTGCTTGATGGTGCTCCACTAGACCTTCCTCCGATCCTCATTCTCTCCTGGCTTTCGATGTTGCTGCAGGGCGACTGGTCCGTGCCCGGAATCGGTGAGCAACTGGCGCAGCCGATTTCGAGCGCGGTGAAGAAGGACGCGAAGATAATCCCGATTCACTCCGCACATCCGGCAAATTTGATTCTTATCTCCCTCTTCGATCAGAACCGCTTGAAGGATCGTTCTGTCCTTTGCCGGCAGCTCATTCATCAGAGCGCGCACGGCCTGGCGCGATTCCTCCATTAGAAGTTCCGTTTCGCCATCGCAAGATCCGTCAGCCGGCTCCGGAGTGTTCTCGCCAAACTGTGCGGTTTTTCCGGCACGCCGGCCGTGCTCGAGCAGAACATTGTTGCAGACAGAGTTTACGAAAGCTCCGAGACGGGAGGGGTCGTGCAAACCGGAACCTGCGCGCAAGGATCGGATCACTCGCAGAAATACTTCCTGGCGGATATCCATCACATCCTGACACGATCGCAAACGGTACCGGATCTTGATGAGCAGGAGAGGTTCAAAGTAGCCGACAAAGTGACGTTCGATCGCGGCATCGCCCTCGGTTAGAAGGCGGACATATTCGCTGTCGAACGAAAACAGTTCCGGCCGGCGCTCGCTGCGGTCTGATACCCATCCTTGCGGAACGACAGCGTGCGGTTCGCTCATCCGACCGGCTGTGACGTTGTCCCGATGAAGGTCCCGATGAAGCATCATGACCGGGGTCCCCTCAGTTGCACGTGGCCCGCCGGGCCGACACACCATTCGACAAAGGCAACAGATCCCATTTGAGGCGCTGTTCCCGGGGCTCCTCGCGGATGAGGACGCGGTTTGCGCATCCTGCCTCGTTGAAAGTCTCGGGCAGAGGACGGTATTTGAGGATCGTGGTCAACCTGGCGCCGCCAATACGCTCCTCAGGGTAAAGCAGCCAAGTTGAGCGAATGCCCAGTTTGTTTACGAACAAACGCTGCGTCTGGAAGATGAGACGCACGGGAATCCCCCAGCCCCGGTACTCGGGCAGGACCATCATCCCCCCGTAAAACGCCGTGGAGCCATAGATCGGCGGGATTCCGTAGATCAGCCGAGATAAGGCGTCTTTCGTCGTGTCCACTACCGTCACCGCTCCGACCGGCCTCTTACGACCTTCCAGATAGGCGAGGATCGACATTGACGTTGTCCGCAAACCTTGGAGCGGTAGCGCCGGCGGCGCCGGATTCTTACCGAGAACAGGCCCTTGCAATTCTTCAAGATGCGAGCGTTCGCCGGTTGAAGTTACGGGACGGAAATCGAATCGCAGTTGCATGCCTTTCGCTTGCTCCTTCTTTTGTCGGATGGGATCTGCTTTTGATGGATGGGATCTACCCACCTATTCTTTACTGCGCGAAAAGTAGCCGTATTCCATCGCTTTATCACAGAGAAGAACAAAAGGGCGAACGCCACTGCAAATGTGAACACAGGTTCAGGCACAGATTGGTCACTCTGGAGGTTCAGGGTGTAACCGTAGGCGTCCGCGAGTAATGCCAGGTCGAGGTCTGATGGCAGCATTCGCTCGCCGCGGCCTTGAAAGGCAGTCAGCAAGTCGTATGCATGAAATGCGTCTGACAAATGTGTACCTTCGTAATCCGGGGCCAGGGTCGCTGTGACGCTGTCCCCGATATAGTTGCGAAGAAAACCGTCGTCCGCCAGTTCTACTCGTGAACCGAACCGACTGTACGCTATGGTGAAGCCGAAGACGTGCGCCAACTCGTGATGTAGAACCGTCAACAGGTCGTACTGTTGGGCGGCGGCGTTCGACCGCTTGCCCCGATAGTGCCAAGGAGCGGAACCCGCGACGAACTCCTCGGCACTTTCGGGAGTGGGATCGACGAACCATCCGAAGACGGCGCCCTCTCGTGAATCGATCTCCACTGTAGCCTCCTTTGGTAATCCGCGGGCATTCTGCACGAAGCCAAACGAACTACCGAGGAGATCGCCCGCCAGATTGCGCATGGCGAACGACACTTTGACCGTAATCGGATCTGCTATCGTGTCTTCCCAAAATTGGGTTACATGCGAGAGGACGCTCAGTTCCGCGTCATCGAATCCGGAGACGCGCGCGTCAATGATCGCGGCATTTATCCATGAGCTGAAGCAGAGTCCGACGATCGACAGCAGTAACGGTCTTCGCATACACTTTTCTCCAAAACAGTTCTGTGTCTTGTTGTTTTATTCGCGCGCGCCGGCGCGTTGCAGGATCTCGGCGATCTTCGACTGGCCGGCGGCTGTCGCCACTGATAATGCAGTCTTGCCATCGTCGTCGATTGCCCTAAAGTCAGCTCCCCTTCTGGTGAGCAGTTCGACCAATTCGGCTTCGCCACGCGACACGGCGTCAATTAAAAGAGGAGCGCCGGTGTCGGTCTTCGTGTTCGGATCCGCTCCGTTCGTGAGGAGCAAATCCACCATTGCGATATTTCGCGCCTGAGCTGCCACGAGCAGCGGTAGTTTCTCGTCGTGCGACTTCGATTCCGGCCGCGCGCCTTTGGCCAGAAGAACGCTTGCTGTTCCCACCTGACCGGCTTCGACTGCGAGGAAAAGCGGCGTTCGTCCCTGTTCATCGGTGGAATCCAGTCGCGCTTTGCGAGCGATGAGCAACTCGACCAGGGGGACCGACCCACGCTCGGCCGCGGAATGAAGCGCGGTGCCGGATCCGCCATTCAAATTCGGATCCGCTCCGTTTTGCATCAGAGCCTCGACGATCAGCGTGGAATCGTCGAGGACGGCTTGCATGAGAGGGGTTGTTCCCGACTTGTTGGCCGCGTTGACTTGCGCTTTGTGACGGATCAGTGTGGTTGCAGCCTTCAACTGACCTGCTTCCACGGCGCAGAAGAGGGCGGTGCGTCCCTCCTCATCGATTGCGTTGACTTCGGCGCCCGATCGAATCTCCGCTTCGATGGCTTCGATGTCGCCGGCAGTGGCGCTGGCGAACAAACCGGCGGATTGCTCGGGTAAACCATATTGCGCGGTGAAGAGGGCTAATGCAATGACAATAGAAGTTCGGGACATACGAGAGTTCTCCAATCCAAGGACCGCCTGCTCGCTGCAGGCGGTCCGCGCTTTGATAGGGTTTTGACCTACGATCCAGGGGGTTATAGCTTGTCGTATTGCACTCGGACACTCCGAACCGCATTCGCCACAAGATTGCCGAAGCGATAGGAGAGACGCCCAACGAAATCACCGTTGGCAGTAGGCGTCGCTACCGAAGTCTGACCGCACGATGCGGCGACAAAACCACCGAATGTATGAACGGCAGTGCTATGCGCGGGCGCGGCTACTCCGTTGATGTCACGGAGCACGAGGGCGTGCTGTCCGTCCTCACCCCACACTGCATCGGCGGAACGGGTGTAACGATCGTCCCCAGCATCACCAGCGATGTCGCCGTCAAAATAGCGATCCATCATGACGTTGAATCGCGTGAGGCCGCTCACGTTGCGCACGGTCATGGTAACGACCACTTCCTTTTCGTTTGCGTTGTGAGAGAAGCACTGCTGAAGTTCGATGTTGCTGGTCGTTCTACGGGTTATGCAGAGGGGTAGCGCATTTGGTACCGGCTGCGTGATGGTGACGGCCGCCAGCCAGCCGGCCTCGACATTTCCTGAGTCATACGAAACCTGTTGGGCTCCCCCCGCTACAGCGGAGGAACATACCGCGTATCCTTCACGAATTACGCCGATGCGAATGTGTTCCGGGGCTGCTGCCGGCGACGTAAACCTTACGATATTGCCGTGTTCGGAGACACAATACGTAATTGTGCCGATGGCGAATGTAGAGAAGCAGTTGGTGGACGCCTCGACAACGGGCGTAGCCGGCTGCTCGGCTTCCTGGGCAAACATGGTTCCGACGCTGGACAACACGACGAGACCGGCTAGACGCACGAAGTGCTTGGAACTGAAATGCATGGTGAACCTCCTTGGGATTCAGATCCGACTTTTTCGTGCTCTTGGGTCGAAACGTCGGTCTGTATGCCGGATAGTGAAGGCAGGATCTATAGCGTTTCAGGACGCGCGAGAATTTCGCAGTTTTCACGGTGTTAGTGGTGCGGCTTGGGACTTGAAACTCATGGGGCACACAGGCGACAAGCCTGCGGCTGGAGGAATGAGTTCGGCCGGTCTCTCGGGTTATATCACTTCGCGTTGCGTGTGCAAGAGAACTGGTCCTCTAATGTGGGGTTGGGTTGCCATGTATCACCGCGTTGACAGCCAATCGCGTTCTTGTGCATAGACACAGAGGCGCACGCGCTGTGGTGCCGGAGGATACCATTCCAGCCTTTGAGCACGTTACTGCGGCGGGGTCGGATACTGAACAGGACTTGAGCGTGACAAAGAAAAAGTTCTCGTGTTTACTGATGAATAGAGCAAGCGTACGAACTCATTAGGACTACCAGGTGTGTACTAGTCACGACTTAATCTGACATTCCCTGATAAACTGCGCAGAACGCGCAAGGTGAATGATCGATGAACAGGGATCAGAAAGTAATCAAGAACAAGGTCGGGCTGTTGAAGCTGAGCGAGACGTTAGGTAGCGTCTCGAAAGCGCGCAAGATCATGGGGTACTCGCGCGACAGCTTCTACCGGTTCAAGGAACTCTACGACAAAGGCGGCGAACTGGCCATGAAGGAGATCAGCCGTAAGAAGCCGATCGTGAAGAACCGCGTGGAGGATCACATTGAGCAAGCCATGGTGGAGCTGGCGATTGAGAAGCCGGCTTACGGCCAGGTCCGAGTGGCGAATGAACTCACGCAACGTGGACAGTTCGTTTCCCAACCGGTGTGCGCAGCGTGTGGCTTCGTCACGATCTGGAGACCTTTCGCAAGCGACTGAAAGCGCTCGAAGCCAAGGTGGCACAAGAGCACATGATTCTTACCGAGGACCAAGTACGCGCGTTGGAGAAAGCCAAAGAAGAGAAACAAGCGCATGGAGAGATCTAAACTGCGCATCCCGGCTATTTAGGAGCACAAGACACGTATTACGTGGGCACGATCAGGGCGTCGGCCGGATTTTTCAGCAGACGTTCATCGATACATACAGCAAAGTTGCGCAGGCCAAGCTGTACGACCGGAAGGATGCGCTTGTGGCGGCCGATATGCTGAATGATCGAGTGATTCCATTCTTTGATGAGTCAAACGTTCGTTTGCTCCGGGTTCTTACCGATCGGGGAACTGAATACTGCGGTAATCGCGAGCATCACGAATACCAGTTGTATTTGGCGGTCGAAGACATTGACCATTCACGGACGAAGGCGCAACACCCGCAAACCAACGGCATCTGTGAGCGGTTCCACCGGACAATGCAGGATGAGTTCTACAGCGTGGCTTTTCGAAAGAAACTCTACCGTAGCCTGGATGAGTTGCAAACCGATCTGGACAAGTGGATCGCCGAATACAATGAGAGCCGTCCGCACTCGGGCAAGTACTGCTTTGGCAAGACGCCGATGCAGACATTCCGGGATTCCAAGCACTTGGCAGATGAGAAGAATTGCTCGACACGGTTTCTCTTTCAAAGGAAGGTTTTTCCGAAACATCCGACATACTAAGACAGCCGCAACGAAGCCAAGATTTGGGCGGGCAATCTAACGCCGCCTGACAACCCGAATGTCAGATCAAGTCTGAGCGAGAACAGCTAATGCCGCCCTTTGCAATAAGCCTCGCCAGTTTCGTATGACTCGTATTGCCGTTATCCTCCCAGGTAACGAAATCCGGAGCTAATCGCCCGTTGACGTGCGCGTTGACTAAAATCCTGCCCCTCGCCAGATACGCGTCAATCCGCGTGTCTCTTGCTTGCCGTGCTGCCACGCGTGCAGCTTGTAGAGCTTTGATGGAACCCGTCTCAGGCGTTTGCGCATTCCTGTGATTCCAGTTGTACGTTGACGATTCGAGCACTCCGCGCTCGAGATACTTCAAAGTCAACTGGGTCGGATGCAGGATGATTTCAGGATCCACGGGAATTTGCCCGTCCAATGCGCGGAACCAAACGATTCCTATCAGAGGTGTTCCTGCGGGAGCTTCCCTCATCAACGTCTGGCTTTCCTTTGACACCCTGATCATACTCGGGGACACAGGCCAGTGCGGTTTTTGTAGTTCTCTCATTCCTTTCCCGGGCTCGGGTGCCCAGATGTCTGACAAAAGGACCTTCGCGACCTCCGCGTATTGCGTAAACTGTGGGATGCTCAGAAGCGCCTTGCCAGCCCGTTCATCGTTGACACGGGCAGCCTTCTCGATCGTTTGTTTCGCAACTATTGGCGACTCCGGAATTGAACAGATATCATTCCACCTCCCGGGTCAGTTCACTATACGGGCAAGCGCCGAGCCTTCGATCCCCAAGAGTTATCGTGATCCAAGCTCGACATGTAGCATTCGATGTACCGCGTGGCGGGCTTACAGCGCCTTTTGAGGGCTCGCGAAAGTGTGACACCACAGAAATGATCGGCAACGACACGTCAAAACTAGAGGCTGAGGCCGGAAGAAAATACGGATTCAGCCACTACTCGCAGCTATGAACCTAATCAATGACCGCCCGACGGCGGAACTGTGGATTCGGAGGGATCACCAGATCTCGCTGGATAAATAATCAGAGCATGCCAGCTTTTGCGGAAGTTGAACATCGTTTGAATTCGTGAGTATGTCGCCGCTCTTCAGTGCGGCGACGCCGGTGATGCGCTGCGCCGGTTTTCAGCGAGGATGCGCTGCAAATCGAGCTTCCGAACATGTCGAACCGAAATGGTCAGCAGGGCAATGTGGACGAGCTCGTGCAACGCAGCTTGCTGGGGCAGAAGTTGCTGAGTGCACAACGATACGAAACCCCTGTCGGTAGTTGCTGAGGGCGACAACGTCGCGGTAGAGGCACTTTGGATCGGCCGTCTCGCGGCTCCACTGGGAACGCTCGCGGCTGGAGCTGAAATGAAAGCGACGATCGCGATATTCTTCCGACTTCGCAACGGTCGCATCGTAAGCCAGAGGGAATTACGATTGCTTCTATCCTGGCAGGTGTGAGGGGACGACGCACCGCGGGGCGAGTCTGGACGAACGCGATTGAGTAATGGCGATGTTCCTGCAAGCGGATGTTGATCTTCGAAGCAGGTTCGCTGGAAGAGCTCATCTGCCGCGGACCATCTTCCACTGAGCGCAGAAATATCGCCAGAATCGATTGACGAGTGAAACGTTCTGCCGTTGAGTTTCACCACTTCCAGAGAACTCTTCAGCATGGCGAACGCTAGGTATGTCACGATTTCTTCTGATGCTCTTCCGTCATCCGTAGAGCTGAATGAAGACCGTGAGCAGTCCTTTGATGCCGTCTACGAACACCACGCATCAGATGTGCTGCGCTATGCCATCCGATGCACGGGCCGTCGCGAAATCGCCGAGGAAATCGCAAGCGAAGCCTTCCTGCGGCTACACCGCGAGTGGGACCGGATCGACGGGGTGACAAGGGTGGCATGGCTCATGAGCGTCGTAAAACACCTCGGCACGGACTACTGGCGACACTTGCGCGTCGAACGGCAGCATGGCGAACGATGCGCGGCGGCGACGAAGGATTTATCAAGCTGCCCGGATGCAGAGAGCTTCCTGCTCGACCATGAATCGCTGAAGCACGAGCATCGGGTGTGCCTGGAATTGCGATACCGGCGCGGAATGAGTCGCGGCGAGATCGCTGCACACACAGGGCTAACGGATAACCAGGTAAAAAGCTGCCTTCAATATGGTCTGCGGCTGCTGCGGGCGCTCGAAGGCTGGCGGAGGGACGCATGAGGCCTCAAATGAGTGGCCGTTCACCCCGGTTGCCCCGCCCGGACATGCTGATCGCGGCCGGAGGAATTGTGTTGCCCGAGAACCTTGAGCGCATCGATCAGCTTCATATTGAAGAGTGCGAAAGGTGTGCGAGATAGCACTGTAGATCGTACTATCACCGTCGGCGAGATTTGAGCAACGTGCACAAGAACGGACCTGGTGTGGTTGAGCGCAGGCGTTGCGGGATCGAAAAAGATATCTGCGTATGGGCTACTTTGATTCACGAGCCTTTGCGGGCCGTCCGGGTTGTTGTGAACACGCCGGCAGGCCCGATCATTATTCTGGAATACTCGTGCCTATGGCCGGGCTTCGTCGTGCAAGGGGCCGGCGGACCTATTTCGACTTCCATTCAACGATGCCACCACTAGCCTGCTGGATAAAACCGCCGAGCAACCAAGTTCTGGCAGCTATGCTGCCTCGCACGTTCGCATCGAGAAAGGCCAGAGCAGAGGATCCGAGCCACTTGCTAAATGCGCTGCACTTGCCGGGGGCGACACCCCTCGAGATGCACTCGGCAATGTTGAAGCCGAAGAGCCCGTGAAACGTATCTGTGTCATGGATGTGCATCAGGTATTTGTTGCCGGCAGGCATCAGGTCATAAGGGATCCGCCGGACGCTCGGTGATGTGCCAACACATTCGCCGGCCGAACTGCCGCACGTATTATCGCCGTCGCCCGTTGCGACGAGCACGGGGCGCGAGATGTCATCCCATGACGTGTTCGGAAACCGAAAGTCAGTCTCGAAGAAGCCGTCCGAGACCGGACCTTGCGGTGAGAACGCCAGGAATGCGATAGGACGTGGGTCCGCCAAGTTCCTTGGGGTATTTGTGAAAACGCGGAGCGCTCCAGCTACACTGAGCGTTCCTCCGCTGCCGGCCGAATGGCCACCGACGGCGATTCTACTGATGTTGATGCGACCCTGAAGCGGTCCGACCGCGGCGTTGATGGCGGTTAGACGATCAATAACTTTAGAGATGTCGTGCGGACGATCCCGGTTGAGATAGTTGAACGTGGCGCAGTCAGATACTCCGAGCGCGGAGCAAAGCAACTGCCGCGAAAAGTTTGAGCGCGGCGCATGGGCGATACCGACGGAAATGTATCCGGCGCGAGCCGTCAGTTCGCCCTATTCGCTCAACGCAGTCAGTGGATTGAGATGACCCTGGCTTCCACCATGGGACCAGACGATGACGGGCAGGGCTCCAGCGAGTCCGATCGGCATCCGGATGGAGAACGAAATCGTACGCGGTGAGGACGACGTGTCCTGGTAAGTCACCGAGGAAGTGGAGACCGCAAAGTTCACGTTAACGGGCGCGACGTAAAGACAGTTTGGATACGGCGCACATGACGGCGCCGCTGGTACAAGCTCGGCTGAAGCGGCCAGCAGGGACAGAGCAAAATAGAGCTGTTTCATGGTGTTCTTTCCTTTCGAAGACCATCGGTTCCTCGTTGTATCTACGAGTCAGCGGGGTGAAGCGGAAGAAAAGGTAATTTGGGGTTTAAGAGTGTCAGGATTGAGGTCTCGGAAACCTGCGGGAACGGAGGGCCGAAAAACGGTTTTATTGCGAACTTGCAGTAAGGCAGCGCTATGGCCGTGCAGATCGATCAGAGGGAAAACTGGGGTTTACGCAGCGATACCGAACAGTTTAGTAATGAAGCGCGCTTGCCCAACGGA
>Ga0190275_10001821_pt1 | contig 15628 bp, 15 predicted proteins | sample Popmic550T_FD_133745 | JGI IMG/M metagenome (GOLD analysis project Ga0190275, IMG submission 133745) | Populus adjacent soil microbial communities from riparian zone of Yellowstone River, Montana, USA - 550 T | ecosystem: Environmental > Terrestrial > Soil > Riparian zone > Trees stand | place...
GCGCCACGGACTGGCGTCGCACCCGACCACGGACACGTCCGCGGTGCCGGTCGACGTCGACCGCTGAGCACCCGGGCTCGAGCCCCCGCTAGAACTACAACCTTGTAGTTCGCAAGTCGACACGCCGGTGACCTCGGTGTTTTTTGAGGTTTCTGTGGCTTTTGTGACGAATGAGCATTAGCGTGCCGCGAGTGCCCGTTGTGGCACGTCCACGCTCACCTGAGCGGGACCGAGATGACAGAACGCAGGAGGAATCGCAACGTGCCTCGCGCAGTTGGTGTCGCAGTGGCCCTCGGCCTGGCCGTGAGCCTGTCCATCCCCCCGGTGACAGGGCTCGCTGGCCTCGAGGCAGCGCTGGCGGACGAGGCCGACACCCCCTCCCGGCAGGACGTGCGCGATGCGCGCTCCGCTGCCCGGGACAAGGCACGTGACGTGGACGCCGTCCAGGCCGACCTGGCCGCGGCGAACCAGCGACTCCAGCAGTCCGCCATCGCGGCCGCCCAGGCGACCGAGGCGTGGAACGGGGCGCGGTACCGGCTCGACCAGGCGCGGCAGGCGGCCTCCGCCGCGGATGAGCGAGCCGGTATCGCGCGCACCGACGTCGATCGCCAGCAGGACGCGTACGCCTCCGCGCTGGTGAGCTCCTACGAGATGTCCCCGACCCTGACGGCCGTGGCGTCGATGGTCCAGGCCGACGGGATCGGAACCGTGCTCGAGCAGAGCACCACGATGCGGGCGGCGGAGTCGGCGCTCGACAGCAGGTACGACGGCTTCGTCGCGGCCTCCACGCTGGCCCATGTCGCGGTCGACCAGGCCGAGGCCGCCCGAGCCGAGGCGGCCGCGCTGCAGACCGAGGCTCGTGAGGCGCGCGATCAGGCCCGCGCCGCTGCGGACGCCGCGGCGGCCGAGGCGTCGGCCATCGCCGCCAGCAAGGGCGAGCTGATCCAGGAGCTAGCCGAGCTGCAGGACATCAGCGTCGCCCTCGCCGAGCAGCGGCAGGCGGCGCTCGACGAGCAGGCGGCGCAGGCCGCAGCGGCCGCCGCCGCGGAGGAGGCGGCCCAGCAGGCCGCGTCCGAGGAGGCCGCCCAGCAGGCCGATGCGCAGGCCGATGAGCAGGACCAGCAGTCCGAGGAGCCCGCACAGCAGCCCGAGGAGCCCGCCCAGGACCCCGTGCCGCCCGCTCCGCAGCCCGACCCGCCGGCGCCAGGCGGCGGGGCCAGCGCGGCGGTCGCGTTCGCCCGCGCCCAGCTCGGCGAGCCCTACGTCTGGGGTGCCGCCGGACCGAGCTCGTGGGACTGCTCCGGCCTGACCATGGGCGCCTGGGGCGCAGGCGGGAAGTACCTGCCCCACTACTCGGTCGCCCAGTACGAGCAGTCGACGCCGATCTCGCCCAGCAGCCTTCGCGCCGGGGACCTGGTGTTCTGGGGCTCCTCGAGCAGCCCGTCCTCGATCTACCACGTGGCGCTCTACATCGGGAACGGCCAGATCATCCACGCCCCGCGCACCGGTCGGCCGGTGAGCCAGGAGTCGATGTACTACTGGACCACGCCCAACTTCTACGCGCGGGTCTGACTGGGGGTCTGACGGGGGCCCGACCGGTGCCTGACCGGGTGGCCTGACGGATCAGTAGCGTCGGGGCATGGCTCCCGAGTCCAGCACCGACACCAGTCCCGCCACCGGCACCGAGCCGCGCCCAGCGGGCTACCGGCAACCCGAGGTCGACGTCCCGGCGCTCACCCGGCTGCTCGACGGCCGGTACGGCGAGGTCCGCGACCTCGTGCGCACCAACCTGGCGGCGTACGCCTCCGTGCTGGAGGAGGCCGAGCAGCTCGACCGCGATGCCTTCCGAGACCGGGTGCGCGACCTCCTGGTCGAGATGGCCGGCACCGGGCAGACCGGCATGGGGTTCCCGACCGAGTACGGCGGAGGTGGTGACCTCGGCGCTTCGATCGCGGCGTTCGAGACGCTGGCGTTCGGCGACCTGTCGGTGCTGGTGAAGGTCGGGGTGCAGTTCGGGCTGTTCGGCGGGGCGATCCTCCAGCTCGGGACGAAGCCCCACCACGACGCCCACCTGCGCGACCTGATCACCGGTCGCACCATGGGCTGCTTCGCGATGACCGAGGTCGGGCACGGTTCGAACGTGCAGGCGCTGGGCACCACGGCGACGTACGACCCTGACTCACAGGAGTTCGTCGTCACGACCCCCGACCCCTCGTCCCGCAAGGACTGGATCGGCAACGCGGCGCGGCACGCGGAGCTCGCCGTGGTGTTCGCGCAGCTCGACGTCGGCGGCACCGGGCACGGCGTGCACGCGCTGCTGGTGCCGCTACGGCGCGATGGCGAGGTGCTGCCCGGGATCACGATCGAGGACGACGGCCTGAAGATGGGGCTGAACGGAGTCGACAACGGCCGGATCTCGTTCGACGGCGTCCGCGTGCCTCGGGAGAACCTGCTCAACCAGTTCGCGGACGTGACGCCCGACGGACGCTACGAGAGCCCGATCGACAACCCCGACAAGCGGTTCTTCACGATGCTGGGCACGCTGGTCCAGGGGCGGGTGTGCGTCGGCGGCGCTGGCATCAACGCCGCCAAGGTCGCGCTCGCGATCGCGGTCCGGTACGGCGACCGTCGGCGTCAGTTCAACGCCATCTCCGACGAGCAGGAGCAGCTGCTCCTCGACTACGGCATGCACCAGCGCCGGCTGCTGCCGCTGGTGGCCCGGACCTACGCGCTGCACGTCGCCCAGGAGGCGGTCGCCCTTGAGCTGCACGAGATCTTCACGGAGACCGAGGCGCCGGAGGAGGGCGAGAACGACCACCGCCGCCGCGAGCTGGAGTCGCAGGCGGCCGGGCTCAAGGCACTGGGCACCTGGCACGCCACCCGCACCGTCCAGGAGTGTCGTGAGGCCTGCGGCGGTCAGGGGTACCGCGCTCTCAACCGGTTCGCGGCCCTCAAGGCCGACACCGACGTCTTCACGACGTTCGAGGGCGACAACCACGTGCTGCTGCAGCTGGTCGCCAAGGGCCTGCTCACCGACTACGCCAGCGAGTTCGAGGACCTGGACCAGTTCGGGATGGTCCGGTTCGTGGCCGGGCTGGCCGTGGAGACCGTGATCGAGCGGACCGCCGTGCACACGCTGATCGAGCGGGTCCGCGACGTACTCCCCGGAGGGGACGAGTGGGACCAGGAGGCCGGGCTGCTCGACACCGACTACCACCGGATGATGCTGCGGTTCCGGGAGGAGCACATGCTCTCCGGCGTAGCGCGGCGGCTGAAACGGGGCATCGATGACGGCATGAACCCCGGCGAGATCTTCTCCCGCGTGCAGGACCACGTGATCGCCGCGGCCCGGGCCCACGTCGAGCGCTGGGTGCTCGACGCGTTCGTCGACAAGCTCGCCGGGCTCGACGACGGCGACCAGCTGGTCGCCCTCAACCTGCTGTGCGACCTGTTCGCACTGACGACGATCGAGGCCGACCGCGGCTGGTTCATGGAGCACGGCCGGCTCTCGTCGCAGCGGTCGAAGGCGATCAGCCGCGAGATCAACGACCTGTGCCGCAAGATCCGCCCGCTCGCCGTCGACCTGGTCGACGCCTTCGGCGTACCGCCCGAGATGCTGCGGTCTCCGGAGCTGGTCGGCTGAGCTTGCGGGTCGAGTCGTGCCTGAATCGGGTCGAGTCGTGCCTCGTGAGTGAACAAGCCCCGACTCGATCCGAACGGGACACGAATCGACGCGAACGGGACACGAATCGATCCGCGGTCAGTGCCCGCCGTTCTCCTTGAAGCGCTTGAACGACGCCTCGACCTCGGCCTCGGCCTCGGTCCGGCCGACCCAGTCGGCGCCTTCGACGGACTTGCCAGGCTCGAGGTCCTTGTAGACCTCGAAGAAGTGCTGGATCTCCAGCCGGTCGAACTTCGAGACGTGGTTGATGTCGCGGAGGTGCTCGAGCCGGGGGTCGTGGGTAGGCACGCACAGCACCTTGTCGTCCCCGCCGGCCTCGTCGGTCATCCGGAACATGCCGATCGCGCGGCAGGCGATCAGGCAGCCGGGGAAGGTGGGGGTCTGGAGGATGACCATCGCGTCGAGCGGGTCGCCGTCCTGGCCGAGGGTGTTCTCGATGAAGCCGTAGTCGGCCGGGTAGGCCGTGGAGGTGAAGAGCATCCGGTCCAGACGGATCCGTCCGGTCTTGTGGTCGACCTCGTACTTGTTGCGCTCCCCCTTGGGGATCTCCACCAGCACGTCGAACTCGAGCACGACCGTCCTCCCAACTGCGACACCGGCCTGTCCGGGCCGGGACCAGTGTCGCGCACAATGGCCCCGAACACGCAGCCGAGGAGGGTCCAGCAGTGGGAAAGCGTGACCGAAGCCACGCGCCGAGAAAGGCGTTCTGGCTGCCGGTGCTGCTCGTGCTGCTCCTGCTCGGCGGAGCCGCGGCCGCCTACTTCACCGGCGCCACGGATCGCTGGTCGGCCGAGGAGCCGCCCGACCCGGTCACCGAGCCGGCCGCGGTCCCGCCACCCGAGGGCATGGACATCGCCGCGGTGCCCGACCCGGAGCCGGTCGCGGAGGCAGCGGGCGTCGGAGGCCTCAGCACCTCCGCCGTACGCCGGACGCTGGCCGCCGGCCTCGCCGATCGTGACCTCGGTCGGTCGGTGCACGCGGCGGTCGGCGGGCTGGGCGAGGCCGGTGCGACGTACGCCACCGGCGCCGGCGGGTTCATCCCCGCCTCCACGATGAAGCTGGCCACCGCCGTCGCCGCGCTGTCGGCGCTCGGCCCCGATCACCGGTTCGACACCACCGTGGTCGCGCAGGGTCGCCGGCTCACGCTTGTGGGCGGCGGCGACCCGTTCCTCGCGCGCACCCCCAGCGCCGAGTGGCCAGACGCCGCCGACGTCCAGACGCTGGCGGCCCGCACCGTGGCGGAGGTGGGGCGCCGGAAGCCGGTGCGGCTCTCCTACGACGCGTCGCTGTTCAGCGGCCCTGCGGAGAACCCGTTCTGGCGCGCCGACTACATCCCCGACGGCATCGTGTCGCCGATCGCCGCGCTGTGGGTCGACGAGGGCATCGCGGCCGACCGGTCCGAACGCGTCGCCGACCCAGCGGCCGACGCGGCCGCCGCCTTCGCCGCCGCCCTGGCCCAGCGGGGGGTGCGGGTGCAGGGTGCCCCGATCCCCGCAGCCGCGCCCGAGGCCGCCCGGACCATCGCCACCGTCAGCAGCCCCCCGCTCTCCCAGATCGCCGAGCAGGTGATCTTGATCAGCGACAACGAGGGTGCCGAGGTGCTGGCCCACCACGTGGGGCTCGCGGTGCTCGACGACGGCTCGTTCGCCGGCGGCGCCGCCGGGGTGCGGCAGACGTTGGCCGGGCTCGGCGTACCCCTCCGCGGCGCGGTGATCCGTGACGGCAGCGGCCTCTCCCGGCAGAACCGGATCCGCGCCGACACGCTGCTCGAGGTGCTCCGGGTCGCTGCCGAGCAGCCCGACCTGCGTCCCGTGCTGACCGGCCTGCCGGTGGGCGGGTTCACGGGGTCGCTGACGTTCCGGTTCGACCAGGCGCCCCGGGCCGGCGTCGGCCGGGTCCGGGCCAAGACCGGCAGCCTCGGCGGGGTGCGCAGCCTGGCCGGGATCGCCACCGACCAGGCGGGTACGCCGATGGTGTTCGTCCTGGCCGCCGACCGGATCCGCGAGCGCAACACCGTCGACGCCGAGCAGGACCTCGACAACCTCGCGGGTGCCCTCGGGGCCTGCCGATGCTCGCGCGGAGCGCCCCGGTAGCGGTTGCGGACGACGCGTAGGGTCCCCGTATGAGCATGGTCGACTGGGAGCTCGCGGTCTCCCTCGGTGGCCGGGTCGCCGGCATCGGTCCGGAGGTCACCGCGGACGAGGCCCAGACGGCCGTCACGGAGCTGCGGGCCGCCGCTGACCGGTCGACCGGGCTGGTCCGCGAGTTCACCGGGCTGGCGGCGGCCGAGCGCACCGCGCCGGTCCTCGTCGTCGACCGGCAGGGCTGGGTGCGCGCCAACACCGAGGCGTTCGCCGTGATGCTCGGGCCGGTCATCGAGCGGCTCGAGGAGAAGAAGGGTGCGCCGAGCGGTCTCACCCGCGCGGTCGGCGCCCGGGTGACCGGCGGCGAGGTCGGGCTGCTGCTCGGCTTCCTCGCGTCGAAGGTGCTCGGTCAGTTCGACCCGTTCCACGAGCCGGCCGGCCGGCTGCTGCTCGTGGCGCCCAACATCGTCCACGTGGAGCGCGAGCTCCACGCCGACCCGTCCGACTTCCGGCTCTGGGTGGCGCTGCACGAGGAGACCCACCGCGTGCAGTTCACCGCCGTTCCCTGGATGCGCGAACACCTCTTCAGCGAGATCCGCGCGCTGGCCGACACCATGGACCCCGGCGGCCTGCTCGAGGACGGCCTGCACCGGATCACCGAGGCGGTCCGGGGCGGTGGCGGCAGCGTGCTCGACGTCCTGAGCAGCCCAGAGCAGAAGGCGATCCTCGACCGGGTCACCGGGGTGATGTCGCTGCTCGAGGGTCACGCCGACGTCGTCATGGACGGCGTCGGGCCGCAGGTGATCCCCTCGGTCAGCAGCATCCGCGCCGGCTTCGACCGCCGCCGCAAGGGCGTCGGTGTCCTCGACCGGGTGCTCCGCAAGGCGCTCGGCCTCGACGTGAAGATGGCGCAGTACCGCGACGGCGCGAAGTTCGTCCGCGCCGTCGTCGATCGCGCCGGCATGGCGGACTTCAACGCGGTCTGGGAGCGACCCGAGAACCTCCCCAGCAAGTCCGAGATCGCCGATCCCGACGCCTGGGTCGCCCGCGTGTTATGACCACCCCACGAAATCGCACCCTCCGCTCGCTGCGCTCGCTCCACGCACGATTCCGCGGGGACCCCGATCCCGCGGAACGATGAATCTTCCAAGCGAACTGGCCGCGGTCCGGGGCGCCGTACGCCGGTCGCTGTCCGACGTCGGCGACCAACCGGTCCTCGTCGCCTGCAGCGGGGGTGCCGACTCCCTCGCACTGCTCGCCGCGACCGTCTTCGAGGCCCGCGACCTGCCCTGCCGGGTCGTGGGGGTCACCGTCGACCACGGTCTCCAGCCCGGCTCGGCCGAGCGGGCCGACGCGCTCGTCGCCCGGATGGTGAGGCTCGGCGTGGACGAGACGGTGGCCGTCCGGGTCACCGTCGAGGCGTCGGGCCAGGGCCCCGAGGCGGCCGCCCGCGAGGCGCGGTACGCCGTGCTGGAGGAGGTGGCCGAACGCTTTGACTCCTCCGCGGTGCTGCTCGGCCACACCCTCGACGACCAGGCCGAGACGGTGCTGCTGGGCCTCACCCGCGGCAGCGGGAGCCGGTCGCTGGCCGGGATGCGGCCGGCGTTCGACCGGTTCCTGCGGCCGCTGCTCGGCGTCACGCGTGCCCAGACCGAGTCCGCCTGCCGCGCCGAGGGGCTGGAGTGGTGGACCGACCCCCACAACAGCGACCCCGCCTACACGCGCGTCCGGGTCCGCACCGTCGTGATGCCGGTGCTCGAGCGCGAGCTGGGCCCCGGCGTCGCCGAGACGCTGGCCCGCACCGCACCGCAGCTGCGTGCGGACGTCGAGCTGCTCGACGCACAGGCGGCGGCGGCGTACGACGAGCTGGTGGTCGACGGCGAGCTGCCGGCCGACCGGTTGGCGACCCTGCCCGACGCGTTGCGGCTGCGCGTGCTCCGGCTGGGCGCGCTGCGCGCGGGTGCGATCCCGAGCGACCTGGCGCACGGCCACATGCTCGCCGTGGACGACCTGGTACACCGGTGGCGCGGCCAGGTCGGCGTGGATCTGCCCGGTCGACTGCGCGCTGTTCGCCGCGAGGGGAGGCTGGCGTTCGTCACGTCGGACAGACCTGCATGACCCGTTCGGGTCATTTCGGCCGAAATGCCTTCCCACTGCCGAATCCGAGGCCCCAGGATGGCGATGCGGCCCTCCCACCCCCCCGGTGAGGGCCGCACCCCTGTCCGGACCGACCCAGACCCGGCCGAGACGCGGGCGTCCGGTGCGGCCTAGGCTGCCGCCATGGACGCGTCCCAGGTGGAGAACGACCTCGTCAACGTCCTCTACACGGAGGCGCAGATCCAGGAGCGGCTGGCCGAGCTGGCCCGCGAGATCGAGTCCGACTACGAGAACCATGACCTGCTGATCGTCGGCATCCTGCGTGGCGCGGTGATGGTGATGGCCGATCTGGCCCGCAGCTTCGGACGGCACATCGAGATGGACTGGATGGCGGTGTCGTCGTACGGCTCGGGCACCAAGTCCAGTGGCGTGGTCCGGATCCTCAAGGACCTCGACACCGACATATCCGGCCGGCACGTGGTGATCGTGGACGAGATCATCGACACCGGTCTCACGCTCTCCTGGCTCACCTCGAACCTCGAGTCGCGGGCGCCGGCCAGCGTCGAGATCTGCACCCTGCTCCGCAAGCCCGAGGCGCTGCAGATGCCCGTGGACGTGAAGTACGTCGGCTGGGACATCCCGAACGAGTTCGTCGTCGGCTACGGCCTCGACTACCGCGAGAAGTACCGCAACCTGCGCGACATCGGCACCCTGGCGCCTCACGTCTACGGCGGCTGAGGGGCGACGTAGGCGCGCCCGGCCGCTCCTCTCGCCGCCGATGCAGGTTGACGGTTCGCCCGCGTTGGCCCCGCCTGCGAGAATGGGGGCATCCGGCGCCGGGTAGCGTCGTCGGACAGTTGCACCCGTCATCACTCCAGTCGAGAGAAATACGTGAAGCGGATCCTCCTCAATCGTTGGGTCATCGGCATCTTGGCCGTGACCGGCGTCCTGCTCGCCCTCCAGTACCTCGTCCCGACCGGCGAGCACGACGAGATCAGCACCTCGCGCATGATCGGGTTCATCGAGGCGGGCGAGGTCAAGGACATCAAGTTCATCGACGGTGACCAGGTCATGGAGGCCACCCTCGACAACGACGTCCAGCGCGAGGGCGGCAACGCCGTGATGGCCTACTGGCTGAGCGACACCCAGGCCGAGATCGAGGCCGAGGTCCGGCGCCAGGTCGACGCGGGTGAGATCGACGAGTACACCACCGAGATCGCCAAGCCGTCCGTGCTCGGCTCGATCCTCGCCGGGTTCCTCCCGATCATCTTGATCCTGGTCGTCTTCTTCTGGCTGATGAACAGCATGCAGGGTGGCGGCGGCCGCGGTGTCATGCAGTTCGCGAAGTCCAAGGCGAAGCTGATCACCAAGGACATGCCGAAGACGACCTTCTCCGACGTGGCGGGCTGCAACGAGGCGATCGAGGAGCTCGGCGAGATCAAGGAGTTCCTCCAGGAGCCCGCGAAGTTCCAGGCCGTCGGCGCCAAGATCCCCAAGGGCGTGCTGCTCTACGGGCCGCCGGGCACCGGCAAGACCCTGCTCGCCCGCGCGGTCGCCGGTGAGGCCGGCGTGCCGTTCTACTCCATCTCCGGCTCCGACTTCGTCGAGATGTTCGTCGGCGTCGGTGCCTCGCGGGTCCGCGACCTGTTCGAGCAGGCCAAGGAGAACGCCCCCGCGATCGTCTTCATCGACGAGATCGACGCCGTCGGCCGCCACCGCGGCGCCGGCATGGGGGGCGGCCACGACGAGCGCGAGCAGACCCTCAACCAGCTGCTCGTCGAGATGGACGGCTTCGACGTCCGTGGTGGCGTCATCTTGATCGCGGCCACCAACCGGCCCGACGTGCTCGACCCGGCGCTGCTGCGTCCCGGCCGTTTCGACCGCCAGATCGGCGTCGACGCCCCCGACCTCGACGGGCGCCACAAGATCCTCCAGGTCCACTCGCGTGGCAAGCCGATGGCGCAGGACATCGACCTGCTGTCGTACGCCCGCCGTACGCCGGGCTTCACCGGAGCCGACCTGGCCAACGTGCTCAACGAGGCGGCGCTGCTCACGGCCCGCAACAACCAGAAGCTGATCAGCAACCACAGCCTCGACGAGGCCATCGACCGCGTCATCGCCGGACCGCAGCGCAGCTCGCGGCTGATGAGCGAGAAGGACAAGCTGGTCACCGCCTACCACGAGGGCGGCCACGCCCTGGTCGCGGCGGCGCTTCCCGGCAGCGACCCGGTGCACAAGGTGACGATCCTCCCGCGTGGCCGCGCGTTGGGCTACACCATGGTGCTGCCCGACGAGGACAAGTACTCCCAGACCCGCAGCGAGCTGTTGAACAAGCTCGCCTACATGATGGGCGGCCGGGCCGCCGAGGAGATGGTCTTCCACGACCCGACGACCGGTGCTGGCGACGACATCGACAAGGCCACCAACCTGGCGCGAGCGATGGTCACCCAGTACGGCATGACCGAGGTGCTGGGCGCGGTCAAGCTCGGCGACTCCAACGCCGAGCCGTTCCTCGGCCGCGACATCGGCCACCAGCGCAACTACTCGGAGGACGTCGCCGCGAAGGTGGACGAGGAGGTCAAGCAGCTCGTGGCCACCGCCCACCAGGAGGCGTTCGACATCCTCGAGGAGAACCGCGACGTGCTCGACTCGCTGGTGCTGGCGCTGCTCGACAGGGAGACCCTCGACAAGCAGGAGGTCGCCGAGGTGTTCGCGGCGCTGCGCCACCGCCCCGAGCGACCCGCCTGGACCGGCTCGCCGGACCGCTCCCCGTCGACGATCCCGCCGATCGAGATGCCGCAGGAGATCCGCGACCGCGCCTCGGCCAACGGCCGGCCGGCGGAGGAGAACTCCGAGGCGGGGGTCGTGATCACCCCGCCGGGCAGCGGCGGAGACATCCACGGCGGCAGCGTGGTCGGACCGGCGGGTGATCCGCCCGAGCCGCCGACGACGGCATGATCGACCCGGTCGCCTGTCCGGACCGTCGGCCCGACGAGGTCCCGGCGTTCGACTATGCGCGTGCGGAGGCCGCCGTACGCGAGCTGCTGATCGCGATCGGCGAGGACCCCGAGCGGGAGGGGCTGCACGACACCCCCGCCCGCGTCGCCCGCGCGTACGCCGAGCTGACCGACGGCCTCCGGCAGACCGCCGAGGACGTGCTGACCACGACGTTCGACCTGGGGCACGACGAGATGGTGATGGTCCGCGACATCGAGCTGTGGTCGATGTGCGAGCACCACCTGGTCCCGTTCACGGGGGTCGCCCACGTCGGCTACATCCCGGCGGAGTCCGGCAAGATCACCGGCCTCTCCAAGCTCGCCCGGCTGGTCGACGTCTACGCCAAGCGGCCGCAGGTGCAGGAGCGGCTCACCACGCAGGTCGCCGACTCGCTGATGGAGATCCTCGACGCCCGCGGCGTGATCGTCGTGATCGAGGCCGAGCACCTGTGCATGACGATGCGGGGCGTCCGCAAGGCCGGTGCCCGGACCATCACCTCCGCCGTCCGCGGCCAGATGCACAACGCCGCGACCCGGTCCGAGGCGATGGCGCTCATCCACCGCAGGCCCTGAGCCCGATGCCGCCGCCACCCCCCGTGAGACCGGCGACGCCGCTGCTCATGGGCGTCGTGAACGTCACCCCCGACTCCTTCTCCGACGGCGGACGGTACTTCGACCCGCAGGCGGCAGTGGCCCACGGCCGGCAGCTGCTGGCCGACGGCGCCGACCTGCTGGACATCGGCGGCGAGTCGACCAGGCCCGGGGCGGTCCGGCCGAGCGTCGACGAGGAGCTCTCGCGCGTGCTCCCGGTCGTCGAGGAGCTGGCCGGCGAGACGACGGTCTCGGTCGACACGATGCGCTCGGAGGTAGCCCGCGAGGCGCTGCGGGCCGGTGCCACGGTCGTCAACGACGTGTCCGGAGGACTGGCCGACCCCGCGATCCTCGACCTGGTCGCCGGGTCGGGGGCGACCTACGTCGCCATGCACTGGCGCGGCCACGCCGACCGGATGCAGACGTTGGCGTCGTACGACGAGGGGGCGGTCGTGGCCGTGCGCCGCGAGCTCGCCGAGCGGGTGGCCGCGGCACGGGACGCCGGCATCCCCGACGAGCGGCTGGTGCTCGACCCGGGTCTCGGGTTCGCCAAGACCGCCGAGCACAACTGGGCGCTGCTGGCCGGCCTCGGAGAGATCGCCAGGCTCGGCCTGCCGCTGCTGGTCGGCGCCAGCCGCAAGTCGTTCCTCGGAGCGCTGCTGCGCGACGCCGAGGGCACCCCGCGCCCGGTCGACGACCGCGAGGCAGCGGGCGCAGCGATCACCGTGCTCCTCGCTCAGCAGGGCGTCTGGGGCATCCGCGTGCACGACGTCCGGGCCAGCCGCGACGCGCTGAAGGTCTGGTCGCGCATGGAGGAGGAGCGATGGACGAGCTGACCGTCACCGGGATCGAGTGCCGCGGCCACCACGGGGTCTTCGAGCACGAGCGCCGCGAGGGGCAGCGGTTCGTGATCGACCTCACGCTGGGCCTCGACACCCGCGCTGCGGCCACCTCGGACGACTTGCAGGAGACCGTCGACTACGGAAGCCTCGTGGGCCAGGTGAAAGCTGCCGTGGAGTCCGACCCGGTCGACCTGATCGAGACGCTGGCGGCACGGGTGGCCGAGGTGTGCCTCAATGACCGTCGTGTTGAATGGGCTCGCGTGACCGTGCACAAGCCCGAGGCGCCCATTGCGACGGCTTTCGCCGACGTGGCATTGACGATCCGGAGAGACGCGAGGGACCCCCAGTGACCGAGACGCCCAACCCGCACATCATCGATGCCGACACCCTGACCGGAGAGATGCGGCCGATCCGCCGCGCCGTCCTCGCTCTGGGCTCGAACCTCGGAGAACGGTTCACTGCTCTCCAGGGAGCCCTCGACGCGCTGGCGGACACCCCCGACGTGTGGGTGACCGCCGTGTCACCGGTCTACGAGACCGAGCCGGTCGACGCGCCCGCGGGTTCCGAGACGTTCCTCAACGCCGTGGTGCTGCTCGACACGACGCTGGCCGCACACCGGCTGCTCGACCGGGCGCTGGCCGTCGAGGACGCCTTCGACCGCGAGCGGTCCGAGATCCGCAACGCGCCGCGCACCCTCGACATCGACCTGATCGTCGTCGGCGACCGCCGCAGCGACGATGAGCTGAAGCTGCCGCACCCGCGCGCCAAGGAGCGGGCGTTCGTGCTCCGTCCGTGGCACGACCTCGAGCCGGAGGCAGAGCTCCCCGAGGCGGGGCCGATCGCCGACCTGCTGGCCGGTCTCGACAGCGCAGGTGTGCAGCGGCGCGACGACCTCACCCTCGAGGTGCAATGACCGAACCGTCCGGTCAGGAGCCGCCGGACGGGCACCTGCGCCCCACTGGACCGGCCGCCGTGGGCCTGTCGGTGATGGTCGGCCTGGTCGCAGGCTGGCTGCTCCATCCGGTGTCTGACCGGTTCGGCAACCCACCGGTCGTCAGCTGGCTGCAGCCGGTGGCGCTCTTCGTCGTCGCGGCCGTGCTGTTCGCCACGGCGTACGTCACGCACCGGACGGTGCACGTGCACCGTCGCTGGCTCGAGCCGCACCACGCCGTCAACCGGCTGGTGCTGGCGCGCGCCTCGGTGGTGGTCGGCGGGTTCGTGGCCGGCGGTTACGCGGGATACGCCGTGAGCTGGCTCGGCGTCTCAGCCGAGCTCGGGAGCGAACGGATGGTCCGATCGCTCCTCGCGGCGCTCGCCGGTGCCCTGATCGTCGTCGGAGCGCTGCTCCTCGAACGCGCGTGTCGCATCCGTTCCGACGACCAGGAGACATAACCTCAGGGTTATGTCTTCCCCGACTGCTCGCCGGCGACAGCGCAGCACCAGGCTGTCCGTTGCCGTTGCCCTGCTCATGGGCGCCGCGATCCTCGTGACCGTTGCGTTCCTCGGTAGCTCCGCCTGGTTCCAGGCGCTCGCTGCCATCTCCTCGGTGGTGCTCGGCGTTGCCGCCACCCGGATCACCCACACCGAGCTGCTCCAGACCCGGCGCGCCGCGGCGCGCGACCGGGCCGCCCAGGCTGCGGCGTACCGCGACCTCACTGACCAGCGCACCGCCGAGCACACCGTGTTCGCGATCGCGATGCGCGCCCGTGTCGACCAGCAGGAGCACGCTCTGACCGAGCTGGAGGGCGCGCTGTCGGCCGCCCAGAAGCGGGCCGCCGAGGCGACGTTGAAGTTCAATGCCGAAGCCCGCCGGGCGGAGGCCGCCGAGCAGGAGGGTCGGGCCACATCGGCGCGGCTCGACGAGGCCGAGGAGCGCGCGGCCGAGGCCGTGCTGCGGGTTGCCGAGCTCGAGCAGGAGCTCGACGTGGCTCGTGCCGAGCTGCACGCCTGGCAGGCCGAGCCGCACCGACTCCGCGCCTGACCGAATCCCGCCTGATGTGCCTGAGAGTAGGCCCCGGCCCGCTCTCAGGCACACGCGCGGCGCGGGACTGGCACAATCGCCCCTCGTGATCCCCGAGGACAACCGGTTCCACAGCGACCCTGACGGGCTCCTCGCGGACTCCGAGCACTGGATCGACGGTTGGCGCGCCGAGCAGCCCGACCCGGCCGACCGCTTCGTGGTGGCCCGCCTGACGCAGCTGCTGCGCGCCCACGAGCGGGCCGGGCGCGGCTGGGCCGGCGCCTCGGTCGACGACGTCCTCGTCGAGGTCTCCGAGCGCGGCCTGCGGATGCGCGAGAACGTCGTGCTGCGCGACCCCGACGGTGAGATCCGGGCCTGGGGAGGCGTGCACGACCGCGCGGAGGGCCGGATGCTGTTCGTCCACGTGGTCGACCGCGACCTGTCCGAGGGGGTGGCCGAGGGGTGCTCCTCGATGCTGTTCTCCTGGGCCGATGAGCAGGCGCGGGCCGTGGGCACCGCCCGCGAGCTCGACGTGCAGCAGATCGACACCGGCGCCTTCGCCGACGACGACCGTCAGCACGCCTGGCTGGAGGCGGCCGGATTCCGGCGGGTGCGCCGCTGGCTGCAGATGAGCCGGCCGGTGGCCCCGGAGGAGGCCGAGCTGGTGCCCGACCCGGCCGGGTGGGGGCAAGACCGGGTCACGATCCGGCTTGTCCGCCGTACGCCGGAGGGGCTGCCCGACGCGGTCGACGTGCAGGCGGTGCACCTGGTGCTGGAGGAGGCGTTCCGCGACCACTTCAACTCGTGGGAGGAGACCTTCTCCGAGTTCGTCTACCGGCTGCGGCAGGACCCCGGCCATCGCTGGGACCACTGGTGGCTGGCCGAGCTCGACGGCTCGTTGGCCGAGGGGCTCGGTCCGGCGCCGGTGGGTGCCCTGGTCGGCACCCAGGTCGACACCGCCGGCGGCCCGGACGGGTCCTACGTCTCCTACATCGGTGTCGTCGACGCCGCCCGCGGCCAGGGTGTGGCGAAGGCGCTCCTCCGCACGATCGTCGCCGACGCCGCCGCGCGCGGCCGCGACCGCGTCGGCCTCGAGGTGGACGACGACTCACCGACCGGCGCCGAGGGGCTCTACACCTCGCTGGGCTGGGAGACGAGGTACGTCACCGAGTCCTGGCACCGGGATGTGACGGTGAGCTGAGTTCGGGCTGGTTGCCGTTTGGACGCAAACGGCGACGACACACCGGGCGACGGTGTCGTTCCTGCCCAATCCATTGCCCAGATCCGGGGCGAACGCCGTTTGGACGCAAACGGCAGGGCGGCAACCTCCCAGCGTCATTCAGCCAAGGACGCACGCAGCGCGCGATGCACCCCGA
>Ga0190275_10001822_pt1 | contig 15611 bp, 11 predicted proteins | sample Popmic550T_FD_133745 | JGI IMG/M metagenome (GOLD analysis project Ga0190275, IMG submission 133745) | Populus adjacent soil microbial communities from riparian zone of Yellowstone River, Montana, USA - 550 T | ecosystem: Environmental > Terrestrial > Soil > Riparian zone > Trees stand | place...
ACGCTCAAGGCGTGGGCGCCGTGTCTTCTTGCAGCGCCGCCTCGGGCAGTAAGGTCAAGATCGGACGTGCGTCGGACAGCGCCGGAGCAAACAGCGAGAGCTGCGTCGGGTCGGCGAACACCGCGACGAAGTCGTCGGGCGTGAGCGCGCGCGCGAGCCGTGCGCCAAACGTCTCGCGCAAGAGCTTCACATAGTAGTCGATGTCGTAGTCGCGCGGGTCGGCGACGGAGCTGCCGTCGGAGTCGCCGACCGTCTCGGTGCCGCTCGATGTCGGTACGTCCTCTACCGGCGTTCGATAAAGCGCCGCGCGCTTGCCAGTGGCGCGATACACGTACACGCGCTCGCCCGCCGGCCAATCGATGCGCCCGCTGGCCAGCATGGCTTCGTACGGCAGCTCGCGCCGCTGCTCTCGTGAGTCGAGATACTCGGCGTGCGACTTGGTGAGACGCACCCATGACGTCACCTGAAACGTCGGCATACGGCGCTTGCGCAGCGCATCGACCGAGGCGAGGTACGCGTCGCGTACGCCGGCCACGTCACCTGCGAGGAGACATCGCAGCGCGCGTCGCAAGAAAGCTTCCCCGAAAGGTTCAGCGCGTCGGGAGCGAAACGCCACCCCGCGCAGGGTAAGTGTTCCGTCGTACGAGAGCAGCGCGTAATTCTTGGGCTCGTGCGACAGCATGGCGAGAGAGCGCCCCTCGAATTCGAGGTGGACGAGCGCGGGTAACAAGGCATCGACCTCGGCCACCACGCGCCGCTCGCGGTCCTCGTCGAAGTGCTCGGGCACCGCGAAGTACACGCCGTCAGTATCGGCCTCGAGCAACGTGACCCCTCGCCGTGCGAGCTCGCGACAGAGAAAGGCGAGCAGCGCGCGCCCGCGACGTGTGACCTCGTTGGCGGCGTGCACGTCCGAGAAGCGCGTCAGACCGGCAGCGCCCAGATAACCGTACGCTGAGTTGACCACCAGCTTCATGGCCGCCGACAGCGCCTCGTGTGTGTGGCGCTCGCGACTCCCGGGTGCCGCGGCACGCGCTGCTGCTTTGGCATCGAGCCGCTGCTGCACGAGCCGATCGACGATGCCGAGCAGGACACCGAGCCGATCGCGCGAGGGACCGATGCCGTACTCGCGCATCAGTGACGGGTACAGGCTTGCGACGTCGGCCTTGACGACGCGTGCCGCGACGCCGGTGGCGAACAGATAGAGCGCGGCGCCACTGTGTGCGGTGCCGTCGCCCGCGCTGTGCGTCGGGAGTGCAGCGCCCGAGCGCAAGTATGCGCGCACCAGAAGCGGGTCGATGACACCGGTGGCAGCACCTGCGTCGGCGAGCCGCTCGTAGCGGCGGGGCACCATGCGCGCCAGCGCGAACGCAGCGCCGCCGAGCAGGCGCGCCAGGTCGCCTGCTTCTTGCACGTCTTGCTCGGCATAGCGGCGCACGCGGGCGGGGTCGCGAAGAAACGTGGCGTACACCTCGGCGCCCGGAACCGCCACACGCTTGGGACTGGCCAGACCGAAATGTCGCGCGACCGCCTTGAGTCCGTGTCCCGGCAAGTCGCGGGCCGCGAAGTCGTACCGTCGCACGGCGTCCATGGTGTCGATGAGCTCGCGGCCTACCACCGTGTAGCGACTTCGCCGCGCGAAGTCCGAACGCGCACTCACGCGGGAGCCGAGCGATGCGCCACGCGCGGCTGGACGACGCGACAAGCTCGCCTCGGCGTTCCGGCCGAGCTTGAGCGGAATGCGCAGCCGCTCGGCCCGACGCGCGAGAAAAGGCAGATCGAAGCCGTGCAGGTTGTGGTTCTCGATGACGTCCGGATCGAGCTCGCGAATCCTTTCGCTGAGCCTTCGAATTAGAGCTGCCTCCGCGTGGTCGTCGTCGCCGCTCGTTTCCCATGTTTCGGGGCCGCTGCGCGTGCTGCTGAGTGCGACGAGGAAGATCCGGTCGCGTTCCGGATCGAGTCCGGTGGTCTCGAGGTCGAATTGCAGGCGCACCAGATCGTCGAATGCCAGCTGGTGAAAGTAAGATCGCCCCGTCGCCACCAGGTACTGCTCTTCGGGCGGCAACGACAGCACCGCTTCTACGCCGAGCTCACGAACGTGTGCGACAGGACGACCCAGGCGTCGGCCAGCTCCGTGGAGCAGCGCGGCGTGCAGCGCCAGACCGTCGTCGGCGCGCACCAGGTATCGCAGGCGACCCGGTCCTTCGAGTTCATGAAATGTCGTGCAATCGGGAGCAAAAGGCAGACTCTCGTCGCGCAATCGCTCTCCTAAATGCGCGAGATCGGTGAGCGAAGCGAGCAACAGCCAAGGTCGAAAGCGCTCGTGTTCATGCACCGGACGGTCCCTACCGGGGATACGTCGCCAAACTTGCGCGTGTCCTTTCGCATCGGCCCACACCGAGACGATGCCGGGAGTTTGATCCCAACCCCACAGCCACTCGTCGCGCTCACCAGTTCCCACCGCGGGAGGCGATACCATTGAGGGAGCCATCGCGCAGCTCGCACGGCAACACTCAGGTTGGATCAGACCAGGTAAGACTACACCTGACAGACGGGTTCATCCGTCTCGCAGAGTTGTCACACTCAGAGGTTTGCGGTACGAGACCAGACGCATGCTCATCGTCTCGTCTGAGTCACCCTATGTGCTGCCTGAGCGTCGTTCTCACGCAGATCGGGTGGCTGACGTGTTGGACCGGGAGGCTGAAGACCCGCTCAACGAGCGCATCATCGAGTCGTGGCGACGCAGCGCAAGTGAGCACGGTCTCGATCCCACAGTGGACACTCCGCCCGACTGCATCACCGATCGAGAGCTGCGCGAGGCGCGCGAACCCCTCGGCGCATTACTCGCCATTGCAGAAGGCGAGCTCGGCAAGCTCAACTCCATCGTGCGGCAGGTCGGATATGCCCTGGTGGTAAGCAACGCGGACAGCATCGAGCTCGAGATTCGCGGAAACGACGCGGACCTCCAGATGTGGCGGGGTGTGGGGGGGCGGCCCGGTGCCGATTGGTCCGAGCGCAGAGTCGGCACCAACGGCATTGGCACGTGCGTGGCCGAGCGACGTTCGTTGGTAGTGCATCGCAACCAGCACTTCTCCGCGCGTTACATGGGAGCGAGCTGCACGGCTGCGCCTCTGTTCGATCCGGACGGCGCGCTGTTGGGTGTGCTCGATATCTCTTCCATCGATCCCAGGCTGTCGGAGCGCTCGCACGCCCTGACGCTGCCGATTCTCGAGTCCACCGTAAACGCCCTCGAAGAGCGGCTATTTCGCGAGCGTTTCAGCCAGGCCTGGGTGTTGGCGGTGATGGCCTCGCCCGACGCGCCACTGCTCTCGCTGCTCGCGGTCGATCACGAACAACGCGTGATTGGCGCCGATCGCCACATGCGCGCGACGCTCGGTCTCTCGGCCGACGTGATTCGCGACGGGCTCGCGTTGCGCGATCTTTTCGCGCACGAGCGAGCGGCGTTTCGACAACAGGACGGTGCGGACTCGCTGATTCAGCTCGAGCACGTCCAAGATGGTTCGACACTGGCAGCGATGGTGTCTGCCCCGAGCGGGCGCTCCACGTTTTCTCTCACTGCGTTGCAGGCAGTCCAGCGCACGCGCTCAAGGCGCGGTCTCATGGCCGACGCGCAGCATGGCGTCGGCCAACGCGCAGCTGCGCCCACGCGCGGTGGGCTGTCGGCAGGTGTGCTGCACCGCGTGCACAGACATGTGGAGCAACACCTTCACGAATCCATCAGCCTCGACGCGCTTGCACGCGAAGCGAACCTTTCCGTCCATCATTTCGCGCGCGCCTTCAAGCAAGCGGTTGGACTTCCTCCGCATCGATACCTGCTCGCGCGTCGCGTCGAGCGCGCCAAGGGGCACCTGCTCGAAAGCGACCGCACGGTGGCGGAGATCGCCCTGTTGGTCGGCTTCTCCGATCAGAGCCACTTCGCGCGGCATTTTGGACGAAGCGTCGGCTGCACGCCGGGCGCGTTTCGGCGTGCGAGACGATGAGGCTCTTGGCGTACGAACGCAGCAAGAGCCTCCTCTTCGCAACAAGGGTGTCCATGATTGGACGCCGCGCCCGTGACAAAAAGGAGCATGGACGAGTCTGAATGAGCGTGGGAACGGCGTCACCACTGGTCAGCATGGCACCGTCCCCAAGTAAGCTGCTGTCGCTCATCATCGAACTTGCATCCGAGCTGGCACGTATCGACGCGGTGGCGCTCGAGAGCCGAATGGAACAGTCGCTGTCCCTGATCGGCGATTACACCGGGGCCGACGCTGTATGCTTGCTGCGTTTCGTGGAGCCCCGGTCCGATGGGGCAGTCGCTCGCATTGGCCATGCCTGGGGTAGGCAGGCGAGTCGCACGGTTCCGAATGCATCGGCGCTGCCGCTGCTTACGGCCTCGCTCACCAAGCTGCAGGGCGGCGAAGCCATCCAGTTCGCGGGTCTCGCTGCCATTCCACACGACCTGCTCGAAGAGCGCGGTGTGTATGAGGGGCTCGGCGTCGAGTCGCTCTGTGCAGAGCCGCTGCGCTGGGGCGGCGACAGACTCGGCGCGCTGGTGCTGGCTTCGTTCTCGGGGCGTGACGACTTCAGCACGCGACACACCCGCGAAGTGCGCGCATTGGCCGGATTGTTCGCCGGGGCGTTGCAGCGCGTGCCCGAGCCGCGGGGTCTACGCACGCGCACGGAGACCGAGCCCGAGACCAGGACGTCGGACGACGTGGCGATTGGGGCCGGGACGCTGGCCGAGGTCGATCGTGCGCACATCTTGTCGGTGCTGCGTGCGTGTCACTGGGTCGTTGCAGGTCCGCATGGCGCCGCGGCCCGCCTGGGCATGAAACGCTCGACGCTCAACTTCCGCATGTCGAAGCTCGGTATCGTGCGCGAGCGCGCCTGAGCTTCGCGTGAGCCACGTCGGCGACCGCTGGCGTGCCCTGTTCGATGTGCGCGTCCCGCCGCTCGGAAGCGCAGGCTGGCCGCTCGGACGGTGTCACTCGCTCGCGCGCAGCCACACCTTTTCGATCGAGTGATCGTCGCGCTTGTGCACCACCAGGTCCGCCGTGCGTCGGCCTGGGCGGATGTGCTCGACAAGATTGGGTAAGTTGGTGCGCTGCCAGACCGCGCGGGCTGCCGCATCGAGGGAGGTGCCCTCGAGTACCGTCTCCTCGCGGTGGTTCTCCTGTGCGCGCAGGCGGCGCACGCGGCGATAGCGCTCGAGGTACCAGCTCTCGATGGATGCCAACGATGCCTGCAGATAGATGCCGCAGCGCAGCTCGACGTTGGACCGGGCGAGTGCACGTAGCGCGATGACACCTTCGACGATGAGCAAGTCTGGTCGCTGCACGGTCTCGTGATGGGTGACGGAGCGACTGCGATGACAGTAGTGCGGAACACACAAAGTCTCGGCGCCGGAGCGGACTGCGTCGACGAATGCGCCCAGCCGCGTGTCGTCGTAAGTGGCTGGGAAGCCCTTGATGTCCAGCATGCCGCGCCGCTTGAGCTCGCTGTCCGGCAGCAGAAAGCCGTCGGTGCCGACGACCGCCACACGCTTCCCGGTGTCGCGTGCGAGCGCCTCGCAGAGTGCGTGCGCAAGCGTGGTCTTGCCCGCCGCGACGCTACCGCTGAGTCCGATCAGCCCGAGCGAGCCCTCGGCGCTCGGCAGGCGCGCAGCGAGCCCATTCAGGTGCCAGCGCACCAGGCCCGAGACTTGCTCGAGGCCCGACGCGAGATCGGAACCGCACGCCACTGCAACACGCCGCGCGAGCGAGCCACGAGTCTTCATGAAGTGGAACCTGGGATACGACGTTGCCGCACCTGATCGGACCTCCGGGGGAGCGAAGTACAGTCTGGAGGAGAGCCAAAGTCAATCAGGGGCGAGCGCGAGAGGCACAGCTGCGACGCGAACCTGACTGTCTGCAGACGCCCTCCCAGCCGGCGCGGACTCAGCCGCGCGGTTCGCCCTCGAATACGTCCCGGATCGATGGGTCTTTGGCGAACTGCGCGAGCGCGTATGGGCAGGTGGCCAGCACGCGTGTCTTGGTCTCGCGTGCCCATGCCACCAAGCTATCGAGTAGGCGGCGCGCGACGCCGAGGCCACGCAGACCGTCGTCGACCAGCGTGTGGTCGATGATGATGCGGCGCTCGCCCACGCGTGAGTACGTCATCTCGGCGAGCTGAATGCCCTCGCGCTCGACGAAGAAGGCCCCGCGCCCGTCGTCTTCGGCGTGCTCGATGCGAATCGTTTGCTTCTCTGTGGACATCTGCAGAAGGGAGCAGCTCCGGTCCGCGTGGGCAAGCAGAGCCGCCAACTTTTGGGCGAAGCGGCGGTCTGCGCAGGCCAGCGACGCAGCCATCCCACCGAGCCCATGCGGGCGCTCCGAGCTGATGTGGGTCAGCCGTGCGTCTTTGCGCCGCTGCCGGGACGAAGGCGCTGAAACGCCGTGACCAGGGCCACCGCGAGCGCGCCCGCGACGATGCCGGTGAGTCCGTCGAGCAACGTGGACGTCAGCGGCGCCAGCAGCGGCCCGACCTGGGGCAGCTCGTGCACCCAGTGCTCGATGGCTTCGATGAGCCCGTGCGCCCCCGGGATGCCGTGGGTGAGGATGCCGCCGCCGACCAGAAACATGGCGATGGTGCCGGCGATGGACAGCGTCTTCATCAAGTAAGGTGCGGAGACCAGGATGGCGTTGCCCACGCTGCGCAGCGCCGGTTTTTTGCGCGCCTCGCCGCGCGCCGCGAGCAAGCGCCCGAGGTCGTCGAGCTTGACGATGCCGGCGACCAGCCCGTACACGCCGACCGTCATCATGACGCTGAGGCCCACCAGGACGCTGAGCTGGGTGACGAACGGCGACTCGGCCACGATCCCGAGGGCAATCGCGACGATCTCGGCCGACAGCACGAAGTCGGTGCGAATCGCGCCGCTGACTTTGTCTTTCTCGAGCTGCACCAGATCGATGGCCGGGTTCTGCACCGCGGCCAGGAGCTCTTTGCGGTGCGCCTCTTCGTCGTGCGGGTGCAGGAACTTGTGCGCGATCTTCTCGAAGCCCTCGAAGCACAGAAACGCGCCGCCGAACATGAGCAGCGGCGTGACGGCCCAGGGCGCCAGTGCGTTGAGCGCGAGTGCCACCGGCACCAAGATCGCCTTGTTGCGCGCCGAGCCCTTGGCCACGGCCCACACCACCGGCAACTCGCGGTTGGCATCGACGCCGGTGACTTGTTGTGCGTTGAGCGCGAGGTCGTCACCCAACACACCGGCCGTCTTTTTGGTGGCGACCTTGGTGAGAGCGGCGACGTCGTCGAGAATGGTCGAGATGTCGTCGAGCAGCGCGATCAGACTCGTCAGTGCCATCGAAGTTCCTTGAGGGGCGGCGTCAATCGGAGCGAAAGCCGATCCGCGCGTGACTGTTGTCGCAGAAGGGCTTCGTACCGCTTGCTCCGCAGCGACACAACCGCGCCGACGTCACGCGTGCGACGACCCGTCCCGTCCCGCTCGTGATCTCGAGGTTGCCCCGGACCTGTAGCGGACCGTCCTGGACTGGATCGATCGCCAGAAGACCGTCGCGTACCGGCAACATGTCTGCCGCGCCTGTCGGTGGCTCGCCACTGGCCGCGAAGTTCACTTCGTGGTGTGAGCCGTCGCAGTAGGGCTTGTTCTTGGACGCGCCGCAGCGACACAAAGTGGCCCGTGTGGGAACCGGCTGGCCATCGAGCTCGAGCTGGCCCCTGACCGCGTAGGGACCGCCTTCGCGGATGGCGATCAGGTTCACGGGTGGCGGCAGCTCGTCGGCCTTGCCGTCTTTTCGTCGGTAACGAATGGCACCCGAGGGGCAGGCGTGTGCGATCTCGACCAGGCTGTCGACCGGCATGGCGTCCGGGTGGATCCAGGGGCCGACCACGTTGGCCAAGAACACCTTGGGCGCACCGGTGACGCAGAAGCGCGCGTGAATGCACCTCTTGCCTTCGTACAGCAGCGTCATGTCTTTGCCCTCGATGGCATCGACACCGTGATCACTCACAGGCACCGGCGCGACAGCTTGCGGAAGACTCTGCTTCGGCTTTGCGACGCTCGCGGACGGCAGCGCCGCGGACTGCGCGGCAACGGAGGTGGTTGCCGCGGCCCCATCCTTCGATCGCAGCGAGGCATCCGCGAGACCCTGTCGCGCGCGCTTGGTCAAGGCCTCGAGCTGACGCGAAGCCGCAAGCACGCGCGGGTCGTCAGCGTGAGGGAGCGCCTTCGTGGCTGCGGCCAGCTCCGCGAGTCGCTCGGAAAAAAACTGCCACGCGGTGCCGACGGACAGAGCGCCCGCATCGCGCAGTGCCGTGAACGACATGCCGGCCTGACAGTCCGGATAAGACGGCCCGGCGGGCAGGCGCACCGCGCGCTCGCCGAGGTGGGTGACTGCACGCATCACGCCGAGTGCAAGATCGACAGCGAGTGACTTCTCGCGCGACGGACCCGGCGTGGCGTACGAGTGGGCCAACAAGCGCAGCATGACGGCGTACCCGACGTTGGCGAGGTCGACCGTGGCAGCGGCCGCCTCGTCCTCGATCCACACGCGCCCCTCGCGCCGTAGCGGGCGACGCAACACCGGGTTGGTGGCCGCTGCGAACGCGGGCTCGAAGTTGGGGTTTTCGTCCTGGAGCGCGCGCAGCTCGCGGCGGATGCCGACGAACTTTTGGTAGTGCGAGTCGGGCTCGTCTTCGGATGCGCCCTCGCCCTGCTTGACGATGGAGTCGAACGCCGCGAGTGCGGTCTTGAGGCAGAGCACGGGCTTGGCACCGGTCAGCTGCAGCTCGACGGGGGAGAGCTGCAGGCCGGGGTCGCCGCAGAAGGCATCGTGCTCGCCCACCAGCCCGACGAAGTCGCGCAGCAGCTGCCCGAGGCAGTGATAGAAGATGCCAACGGTGTCGTAGTCCATGGCCATCGGCGTCAGGCGCGCGCGTGAGTCGCCACGTGTGTACGCGTACGAAGCCTCGAAGCCTTTTCCTTCGGGCTCGTTCGAGCCGGCCGGACGCTCGAGGTGGATGAAGTGCTGCAGCACTTCTGCGCCGAACGGAGCGAGCTTGACCTGCACGCCCGCTGGCAACATGCCCGGGTCGAGTGGGAAGTTGCCGCGCCCGAAGCGCGGCGCGCCTCCGAGTGCGGAGGTAATGTTCCACACGGCAGTCAGATGGCCCATCTCGTCGATGGCCACACTCATGATGACGCGGCGCCAGCGCGCGACGGCCTCGGCTTCGGCCGGCGACAAGCCAGGTTCACCGCTGCGCAGGCTGAATGCCGCGTACAGGTACGTGCACATGAGGTTGTGCTCGAGCTCGGCTGCTTCATACAGGGCGTGCAGGAGTCGTTCACGGCTAGGCTTGGAGTCTTGAGCAGTGTTCATACGAGTCCTTGCGCTCTGCACGTTCCGTACAAAATCAAAGTCGGTATAGCGAGCCCCACCGAACACATCAAACGTCGGTCGCGCGCTGTAGCGCACGAAACCGCGCGGCAATCGACTGCGGTGCGTGTCGTGCCGTGACTCCGCGCGTGTGCACAGCTGGCGAGAGCGTCGGGGAAGGGGCTATCATCGCAGCGCAGCGCGGCCGCACAGCTCGGCCGCGCAGCTCGGCCGCGCAGCTCGGCCGCGCCGGGACGAACGAAGGGTGTCGACGCGTTGGAAACCACGGAACAGTCTGAAGACGAGCAGGGCGACGACAGCCCGCGCATCAGCCGCCTCAGCAGCTTTTTCCCGGTCGCCGAAGCTCTGCTCGCGGCGGCGCACTCCGATAAGCCGCCGTCTCATGCCGAGTACGAGACCATCCAGCGTCTCTTGTGCGAGCTGCTTGGCGTGCAGAAGCTGCCCGCGCGACTGCAGCAGCGCATCGACGCGTTCGACCCCAGCTTGCTCGACCTCAAGGTGCTGGCCGAAGAGCTGGCGCGTCGACCCGTGGTCGGCCGCAAGAGCCTGATCGAGCTAACGCGTCAGGTCTGCGATGCAGACGACGACCTCGACCTCAACGAAGACCGCTTCATGCTGGCGCTGTCACTGGCGCTCAGCCTCGAGCCCGAAGAGGTGGGTCACCTGGTGTACTCGACGCCGTTTCACGGCATCAAGCGCACCATCAAGCGGGCCGAAGACCTGGTGCTGGGGACATTCTTCTTGGCCATCTGCGCACTGCCCATGCTGTTGATCGCACTGGCCATCAAGCTGACCTCCAAGGGCCCGGTCTTCTTTCGCCAGCTGCGCCACGGCGAGAACGGCGTCGAGTTTCACGTGCTCAAGTTCCGTAGCATGACCACCATGGACAACGGCGCAGAGGTGCAGCAGGCCCAGCGCTTCGATCCTCGTGTCACACGGGTGGGCGCGTTCTTGCGGCGCAGCTCACTCGATGAGCTGCCGCAGTTCTTGAACGTGATCACGGGCGAGATGTCCATCGTGGGGCCGCGGCCTCACGCGCTTGCGCACAACTTGCTCTACCGCGCCAAGATCCGCGAGTACATGCGGCGCCACAAGGTCAAACCCGGCATCACGGGCTGGGCGCAGGTCAACGGACTGCGCGGCGAGACCGACACGCTCGAAAAGATGGTGGCGCGTGTCGAGCATGACCTGGCCTACATTCGCCAGTGGTCCTTGTGGCTCGACATCAAGATCATCTTCCTCACCGTGTTCGGCCGTAAGGTCCGCCAGAACGCGTACTGACGTCACGCCTCGGCTACAGGCTCGGCCTGCGCCTCGACTACAGGCTCGGCCTGCGCCTCGGCTACAGGCTCGGCCTGCGCCTCGGCTCCAGGCTCGGCCTGCGCCTCGGCTACAGGCTCGGCCTGCGCCTCGGCTACAGGCTCGGCCTGCGCCTCGACTCCATGCTCGGCCTGCGCCTCGACTACATGCTCGGCCTTAAGCCTCGACCCCGTGGGCCTTGAGGGCGAGCTCGAGCTTGTGACGGGCGCGGTGCAGCAGGACGCGCAGGTGTCCGCGGGTCACGCCCATCGCCTCGCTGGCCTCATCGCGATCCTCGTCCTGAATGTCGCAGCGGGTGATCGCCTCGCGCTCCAGACCGGTCAGGTCGGAGAAGGCGCGAGTCGCGATGCTCGCCGCGATGTGAGCGTCGAGCTGCTCGGCCGACGAGGCGGCCTCGTAGGCGTAGTCGTCCTCTTCGAAGAGCTCGGCGCGGTGCGCGCGACGATAGCGATCGGCGATGCGCCGCCGCAGGATGCTGACCAGCCAGGTGCGCAGGCTGGAGCGCCCCTCGAAGCTCGGCGCCGAGCGCAGGGCGCTTGACCAGGTGTCCTGCACCAGGTCTTCAGCCTCTTCGCGCTGGCGGGTAATGCGGTAGGCGAAGGCGAACAGGCCGGGCGACAGCTCGCGGATCGCGTTGGGCGTGATTAGCACTGCCGACATCGTGGTCATGATTTGCTCCTTCATGATCGGGACGCCTGCGAGCGCCGGCGGCTCCCTGGGGGCCGCGCCGTCCGTGACCGTCTCCGTGGCGTTGGGCTCGCGACGGCCATGACGACCGTGACGAGTGTTACCGCCTCCTAGAGCACCTCTCGTGCCAGCTTAGTTTCCGCGAAATTGGTCAGCTTTAAGGCGCCGTGGGCTGGGCACACGCGTCCGCGGACAGGTGTCCGGTGTCCGCGGACACCTTGCGGTCTGGGCAAGGTACTGAACCAAAGACGGGGATTGCGGCTGCCCGCGAGGTTATGCTGTCCGGCAACGATGCGAACTCCTGACAGCCTGAACGCCCTGGTCGACCATGGGATCATCGACGAAGTCGTACGCCCCCTGATGAGCGGCAAAGAAGCGCAGGTCTTCCTGGTGCTGGCCGCGGGCGAGCAACGCGTAGCCAAGATCTACAAAGAAGCGCAAAACCGGACCTTTCAGAACCGCGCCGACTACGTCGAGGGGCGCAAGGTGCGCAACAGCCGCGACCAGCGGGCGATGGGCCGGGGGTCGCGCCACGGCAAGGCGCAAAACGAGGCTGCCTGGCGCTCGGCCGAGGTCGACATGATCTACCGGCTGCGCGACGCCGGGGTCCGGGTGCCTGCGCCCTACCACTTCATCGACGGCGTGCTGATCATGGAGCTGGTCACCGATGCCGACGGTTTCCCGGCGCCGCGTCTGGGCGACCTGGTGTGGGAGCCCGAAGACGCAACGCAGTTGTTCCAGCAACTGTTGGGCGAAGTGGTGCGCATGCTGAGCATCGGCGTGGTGCACGGCGACTTGTCCGACTTCAACGTCCTGATGAGCGCCACCGGCCCCGTCGTGATCGACTTTCCCCAGTCGGTCGACGCGTCCACCAACGCCAACGCGCGCAAGCTGCTGCTGCGCGACGTCGAGAACCTCAACCGCTTCGCAGCGAAGTTCGCCCCCGGCCACGCGGTGCTGCCCTACGCCGAAGAGATGTGGGAGCTGTACAAGCGCAATGCCCTCACGCCGGACACGCGGCTCACGGGTCGGTTCCGAGGTGCGCAGAAAGTCACCAACACCAGCGCCGTGCTCGACCTGATCGCCGACGCCAACAAGGACGAGCGTCGTCGCCGCGAGAACCTCGGCATGACCATGCGCGGCGTCGACCGAGAGGCAGACGCGGGCGGTACGGCCGAGGTGATCGAGCCCCGAGGTCGCGACGCAGGTCGACGCGACACGGGTCGCCGCGACGAGGCGCCACGCGCGGCGGTACGAGCTCCTCGTGACGGGGCGCAAGCTCCGCGAGCCCCAGGCCAGACTCCACGCGACTTCGATGCACGGCCACCACGCGGCGCAGCGCAGGCTCCGCGTGACTTCGATGCACGGCCACCACGCGCTGCGGTCCAGGCCCCACGCGACTTCGATGCGCCGTCACCGCGCGATCGGGGTCCGGCACCGCGCGACCGTGCGCCGGCACCGCGCGACCGTGCGCCGGCACCGCGCGAGCTGGGGCAGGCAGCGCGCGACGCCGAGGCACGTACAGAGCGTACGGAACGCACGGAACGCACGGAACGCACGCGCGCACCGCGCGACTTCGATGCCGAGGTCCCGCGCGCCCGCGAGCCTGCGCAGCGCGAGCCTGCGCAGCGCGAGCCTGCGCAGCGCGAGCCTGCGCAGCGCAGTCTGGATGCGCGTGCAGAACGCACGGAGCGTACGGAACGCACACGCGCACCCCGCAACTTCGACGCCGAGCGCGACCGCGCACCCGCACCGCGCGAGCTCGATGCAATTCCCGCACGCTTCGATCGCGGTGGCGAACGGGGTGGCGACCGTGTGGCAGCGCGTGATGCCGAGGCGCGTCCTGTGCGAGGCGAGCGTCGAGATGCGCCACGTGACTTCGATGCACGGCCTCCTCGCGGCGCGAACGCATCACGTCATGACGCTGCGCGTCCCGCCGCGCGAGACCACGCGGCGACGGATCGTCAGGCGGCGCGAGACCCGCGGGCAACAGCCGGTGGCGAGCGGCGTCCTTCGTCCTTTGGTCAGCGTGTGGCGCACCGCATCGACGCCGAACCTCAGCGCGGCAACGCAGCGACCGACCGCCCGGGCCAACACGAGCGTACCGGACCGAGCGACCGCAACGTTCGCGGCGGCTCCTTCAGCGGGCAGCAGAGCGCACGCGACGGGTCCGTCGATCGCAACCGTCCCTCGGCCGAGCGAGGCTTCCGCGACGCGTCGGCCGATCGTGCGCGCTCGACCCGAGGCGAGCGTGACGCGCCCAATGCCTTCGCCGATCCGGGGCCGGCCCCGCGCAGCGAGCGCCCCGGCCACTCGGACACGCGTCCCGACTACAAGCGTCGCGGCTGAGCGGGCGTGCGCTGGCTGCGAAACCCTGCTCTCCACCCACTCCCCGCGTTGCTGCTTTTGCTCTTCGCGCTCTTTCTGCGCTGGCTGTGGGGTGACGGGCCGGACACGCCGGGTGTGCAGCGCGAGGGGCTCAAGCCGCTCGCGTGCTGGATCACGCTGTTAGGCGTCGCGTCGTACTGGATCACACTCGCGCTGGCGCGCGCGGGGATGCTGCACTTTGGCGGCGATTTCGCGATGCGCAGACCGACGGCCGGGGACCTGGAAGTCGCCGAGTTGTTGCTCCGCGCGGTCTCTTTGTTGCTCGCCTACGGAGCACCGCTGCTGTTGTGGTGGGCGTGACGCGCGCGCCGTGGCACTACGCGAGCACGCGCAAGATCTCTTCGCCGTAGGCTTCGAGCTTCTTCACGCCGACGCCGTTGATGAGACCGAGAGCGGACAGCGTGGTCGGCCGGGTGCGCGCCATCTCGGTCAGCGCCGCGTCGTGAAACACCACGAATGCCGGCAAATTGTGCTCTTTGGCGACGCCCGCGCGCCAGACGCGCAGCGCCTCGAAGCGCTCGGCGCCGTCGCGATCCAGTTCTTCGGGCACTGCGCGACTCTTGCGTGTGCCGTCCCGTGAACGGCTGCTCTTGCTGCGGCGCGTGCGCTCGGTGAGCCTTTTGAGCACGATGGGCACCTCGCCTCGCAGGACGGCGCGCGAGGTCGCGGTGAACTCGAGCGTGTGAAAGTCACCCTCGGCGTGCAGGTGCCCCAGGGCCAGCAGCTGGCGCACCACCGAGCGCCACTGGCCTTCGCTCAGGTCGGCGCCTATGCCCCACGTACTCAGGTTGCGATGGTTGTACTGCTCGACTTTCTCGGTCTCTTTGCCGCGCAGCACGTCGATGAGGTGCCCCACGCCAAAGCGCTGGTTGTTGAGCTGGCCGAATCGATAGATGCAGCTGAGCACCTTGCGCGCAGCCTCCGTGGCATCCCAGGTGACGGGCGACGCGATGCAGTTGTCGCAGTTGCCGCACGGCAGGCTGCTCTCCCCGAAGTAAGCCAACAGGCGCACGCGTCGACAGTCGTAAGCTTCGGCCAGGCTGAGCAGCGCATCGAGCTTTTTGCGCTGGCCGCGCTTGAAGTCTTCGCCCGCGGGGCTCTCGTCGATCATGCGGCGCTGGTTGACGACGTCGGCCAGGCCGTACGCCATCCAGGCGTCTGCGGGCCGGCCATCGCGACCCGCACGGCCGGTCTCCTGGTAATAACTCTCGATGGTCTTGGGCAGGTCGAGGTGCGCCACGAAACGCACGTCGGGCTTGTCGATGCCCATGCCGAACGCAATGGTTGCGACCATCACCAGGCTGTCTTCGCGGATGAAGCGGTCTTGATGGGTGCGCCGCAGCTTGGGGTCGAGCCCGGCGTGATAGGGCAGCGCGTCGATGCCCTTTTGCGAAAGCCAGCTGGCGATCTCTTCGACCTTTCTGCGCGACTGGCAGTACACCACGCCCGCGTCGCCCTCGTGATCGTCCTGGATGAAGCGCAGCAGCTGCTCGCGCGCTTTGTCTTTCTCGACGATGCTGTAGCGAATGTTGGGGCGGTCGAAGCTGCTGATGAACACCCGCGCGCTGCCGAGCGAGAGCCGCGCGATGATGTCGGCGCGGGTGAGCTCGTCGGCGGTGGCGGTGAGTGCGATACGCGGCACACCCGGGAAGCGCTGGTGCAAGACGTTGAGGTTGAGGTAGTCCGAGCGAAAGTCGTGACCCCACTGGCTGACGCAGTGCGCTTCGTCGATGGCAAACATGCTGAGCAAGCCGCGCTCGTGCAGCGAGTCGAGCTGCTGAAGAAAGCGTCCCAGCGTCACACGCTCTGGCGCGGCGTAGA
>Ga0190275_10001823_pt1 | contig 15608 bp, 14 predicted proteins | sample Popmic550T_FD_133745 | JGI IMG/M metagenome (GOLD analysis project Ga0190275, IMG submission 133745) | Populus adjacent soil microbial communities from riparian zone of Yellowstone River, Montana, USA - 550 T | ecosystem: Environmental > Terrestrial > Soil > Riparian zone > Trees stand | place...
CCCGACTTATACGCCACCTCAAAAAAAAGTAAATGCATCAGAATTAACAGATCGGGCAGCGTTCGAAATCGCCTTCCCCTTACCATTCACCCCTTACGAAACTTCCGAAAGGAATTGTCATGGCAAAGAAAAAGATACTCATCGTCGACGACACCGAATTTAACCGCGACTTGGTCATTCAGCTACTCGAAGACGACTATGACACGGTGATCGCGGAGAACGGCGCAGAAGCGTTGACCATGACTGAGAGCGAGCGGCCGGATCTAATTTTGATGGATCTTGGCATGCCGATCATGGACGGATGGGAAGCGACGCGAAAGTTGAAAGCAAATGACGCGCTGAAGCATATCCCCGTCATCGCCGTCACCTCCCACGCCATGGTTGGCGACGAGATCGACGCGCGTAAAGCCGGCTGCGACGATTATCTGCCCAAGCCGATTGACGACGAACTGCTGATACAGAAAATTAAGAAATTCATCGGCTGATGCCATTTTGGATTTTCGATGTTGGATTGGGATACCGAAACATGGTGAGGCCGCCTCGACAAGCGATGCTGCCGCGTGATGCAGACAATCCAAAAGGTGTCAATTTGAAAAACGCTGGGTATGCCCGGTGCTTCGTACCGTCCGACAACCCACACTCCCAGAACGGCCGCGCGGAGCAAAATCTAAGATGGAAAACCTTACTCGCCGTCGTTCTCACCCTTCTACTATGCGGCGCCCGCGTGCACGCGCAATCGAAGCTCCCGACGATCGGTTGGCTCTCCGCGGTGTCCGGTCCTCCGCGCGGTCGCGAGGAAGTTATTCGGCGGCTGCGTGAGCTCGGCCATGTCGACGGCAAGACCGTCGCTTACGAGTTTCGCTATGCTGATAACAAGTTTGAGCGACTGCCGGCACTGGCCGATGAGCTGGTTCGTCTCAAGGTCGATTTACTGATCGCGCCGGGCACTGCCGGCGCCCTCGCCTTGAAGCAAGCGACCAAGCTAATCCCCATAGTTTTCTTAGACGTAACCGATCCGGTCGCCGCCGGCCTCGTTGGCAGCCTGGCTCATCCCGGCGGCAATGTCACGGGCTTCAGCAGCGTAGAGTCGCTGTTAGCCGGCAAACGGCTGGAGATCCTAAAAGAGACTGTCACTAAACTTTCTTACGCAGGCGCGCTGTGGGATCCGCGCAATCCAGGCTCGAAATTGGAATGGCAAGACAGCCAAGCGGCGGCGCGCGATCTTGGCTTAAAACTTCGTTCCCTGGAAGTCAGCGATGCGGATAAATACGAGAGCACCTGGCGCGACGCCAACCAAGCTGGCATCGGCGCGGTCACCGTGTTGTCGGCACCGCTAGCCGCTGCCCATCAAGAAAAGATCACGCGATTAGCCGCGAAATACCGCCTGCCGGCGATCTATGTTCAAGAAAATTTTGTTACAGGCGGCGGGTTGATGTCCTACGGTCCCAATCAAAACGAACGTTACAAGCGCATCGCCGTTTTTATCGATAAGATTCTAAAAGGCGCCAAAGCCGCCGACCTCCCCGTCGAGCAACCGACCAAATTTGAATTCATCGTCAATCTGAAGGCAGCGAAGCAGATCGGCGTGATGATCCCGCCCAATGTACTAGTAAGAGCGGACCGGGTCATCCGTTAACAGTCGCCTGTTATCAACGAAACCGTCGGTGACAAATTCATGAGGAAAGCGATCTTATGTTTGCTAATGACGAGATCCTTCTCGCTATCGCCCATCCTAGGCACGCCAACCGGCGAAAACGATTCCCCACGTCGCTATCCTATCACTGACTCCCCACGCGGGCGCAGAAGGATCGTATCGAGGACCTTGAGCGAGTCGCTCCGAATTTGGCTAGCTCGCAAAACAATATACAACGCAGAATACCGCCGCGGTGACAACAAATCCGAACTTATGGCCGGGCTCGCCACAGAATTTTGCGACTGTAGAATCAAAACAGCCCAGAGAATGCTTAAGCTAACGAGTAACGAGGCGGTATTGCGAAATATTCGTGATCAGCTGAATAAACATCAGCCCAACAACGCTCGGCGAGTTTGTCGGACAATCCAAAAGCAGCCGCGCAGGCTAAAGTGGTAATGGGTGACCTATGCCAAACAAAATCTTAATCGTCGATGACGAACCCTTTAATCTCGATCTCCTCGAACAGGAGCTGATGGACTACGACTACGTGCTCGAGCGCGCCACCGACGGGGTTGACGCACTCGCCAAGGCTGACAGTTTCAGTCCGGATATCATCCTGCTCGACTATATGATGCCGAAGATGAATGGGCTCGAAGTCGTCAGGGCGTTACGCCAGAGTGAGCGCCACAAGAGCGTGCCGGTGATTCTCCTCACGGCCAAGGCGACCCAGGAAGACAAGGTCGCCGGGCTCGACGCCGGCGCGGACGATTATGTCACCAAGCCGTTCGATTCCTTTGAGTTACTGGCGCGGGTGCGCGCCATGCTGCGCATCAAAGAGCTGCACGATCAGCTCGGCGAGTGGAACCGCACTCTGACTGAGAAGGTTCAGCAACAGGTCGGGGAGCTGAAGCGCATGGAGCGTTTGAAGCGCTATCTCTCGCCGCAGGTCGCCGAGACCATCCTGGCAAGGGAAGAAGACCTGTTCAAAACCCATCGCCGCGAAATCACCGTCGTGTTCCTCGACTTGCGCGGCTTCACGGCGTTCTCCGATAATGCGGAGCCCGAGGAAGTCATGGACCTCCTCCGCGATTATCACGCAGAGATGGGCAAGTTGATTTTCAAATTCGAAGGCACACTGGAACGCTTCGTCGGTGACGGCATCGTGGTGATCTTCAATGATCCGCTGCCGTGCGAGGACCATGGCAGCAAAGCCGTCAACATGGCGGTCGAGATGCGCGACCGGGTCAAGAAGCTGCGTGTCGCGTGGACGAAGAAGGGCTACGATCTCGACCTCGGCGTCGGCTTAGCCACCGGCTACGCGACCCTGGGCACCATCGGTTTCGAAGGACGCATGGACTATAGTTCCGTCGGTAATCTACCCAATCTCGCGGCGCGCATGTGCGCCGAGGCCAAGGGCGGGCAGATCCTGACCGATCAAAAAACCATGAGCCGGTTGGAAGAGTTCTTCGATAGTGAGGCCTTCGAGGAGTTCCAATTGAAAGGCCTAAGCCGTCCTGTACGAGTATTTAATATCGTCGCAGCGAAGGCGTACCGGCAATCCTAGCGGTTATTTCCTCCTGCGTCGTGTTTTCTACCGGTGCGGAAACATACTCGCGCGCGCGAACTGGTCGTCCATCTTGCTCGCGCCAGCCATCTCGTTTCTCATCTGTGTTCGCTGTATCCACGCAGTGAGCCGACGCGCCGTGGGCAATCCCTCTTTTCAACTTTACCCCGCTACAATAGGGATGAACATTTGAAATAAAACACCGCACTGTTTGTTGATAAAGCATGGTTGCGCGCAAACTTCATCACGCCATCATGATTTCGACCGCTGCCAAAATAAAAAAATTGAAAAAAAATTGTAGAATAGTATTTTTTTCTTGACATACCATTAATTGTGTCACTATACTCGGCGCAGATACAAAATATGGGAGGGTTGCTGATAGTAAACTGTCTTCGCCTGAGTCAAGCTGTTCTTCCTATCAAGAGAATACCCGCCCGTTTAATCTTACAAGGAGGTGCTTATGGCAGCTAAGAAAAAGGCCAAAAAGAAAGCCAAAAAGAAAAAGTAGCTAATTGAGTTGTGGGGTTGTGGTGGTGATTTTATAAACCCTCCTTACTCTCAGGCGACCAGATAACCGTTCTGGTTATCTATCACAGAAGCCCTCCGGAAACATTCGGGGGGCTTTCTGCTTTTAGAAACTCCGTTTCTTAAGTGCTTGACCGTCTCAGAACGCCATATCGCCAGTATAGAGACGAGTCTTACCCCGGATTAAATCTACAAGCCAATTTACCGCGACGCGGGTCCGATTAGCATGTATTGCGCCGCTTTAAACAGTTGGCTAGAGTAAGATGACAATGAAGATGCATCTCTTCTTTGCGCTTTGTCTGGTGCAGCTGATTTTTTTCGATTGGCTACCATGCGCCGCCGACGGCGCCGACTCCTCAACCAAAGTCGACTATAAAGTGGTGCCGATTCTGCAGCCGATGAAAGAGGTCGCGCCGACACCGGAAATCAATCTCACTACCCCCGACGGTAAAAAAATCTCCTTGCGCGACTTTCGCGGCAAGATCGTTATGTTGAACTTTTGGGCCAGCTGGTGCGTCCCCTGCCGCGAAGAGATGCCGGCAATGGAAAAGCTCTATCAGGAATTCAAAGACAAGAACTTTGTGATTCTTGCCGTGGCCGTGAAAGATCGCAAACAAGACGCGATCGATTTCGTCAAGGAACTCAAGCTGACCTATCCGATCGCTCTAGATCCCGACGCTAAAGTGGGTCAGGAATACGGCGCCTGGGGATTGCCAGCGACCTATATTATAGGTCCCAAGGGCGAAGGTTTGGCGCGGGGCTGGGGACCGGCGGACTGGCATAGCGCGGGCGCGCGTAAACTGATCAAAGACTTGACCGACGGCAAACGATGACCGACGTCAACGTCTTTGTCGCTTTCGCTGCCGGGATTTTTTCTTTTCTCTCTCCCTGCGTATTGCCGCTGATTCCATCGTATCTTTCGTTTGTTTCGGGAGTTTCCCTCGACGAAATGCGCGGTGAGCAGGCGCGCGCGCAGCTACACTGGCGCGTCGTGCTCAACTCGCTGGCGTTTATCTTCGGCTTCTCCTTGGTCTTCGTTTCCCTCGGCGCCTCTGCAAGTTTTCTCGGCAGCCTTTTCATGGGCTATCGCAATGAGATTCGCATCGCTGGCGGCGTATTTATCCTGATCGTCGGACTCTATCTCGTCGGCGCCTTCAAAATCGCCGCCCTCGACCAATACTTGCAGTTCAACCTGAAAGATAAGCCGGCTGGTTATTTAGGTTCGGTCCTCGTCGGTATCACCTTCGCCGTCGCCTGGACTCCTTGCGTCGGTCCCATCCTGGGTGCGACGCTGGCATTGGCCAGCACTTCCGGCGAAATCGGCCGCGGCACCTACTTGCTCATGAGTTACGCCGCGGGTCTGGGGCTGCCATTTCTTTTGAGCGCGTTGGCGATCAACTCATTTTTCCAGTTCTCGCAGAAATTGCGGCGCTACATTCAAGCGATCCATGTGGGCGGCGGCATTCTCTTGATCGTCGTCGGCATCCTGCTGATCACCGATTACATGACCTATCTGAACGCCTACGCGCTCCGTTTCACGCCCACTTGGCTGCTGCAACGGCTCTAGCAGCTAGTTTGTTTGACCCGTCACCGGCTAAATGTTAGCTTTTTGAGACTTTACTCTAGCTCAATGAGTCCCGCCTATCGCGGAGCAATCATGGAAGAATACATTCGGCAAATTCTCAAAGCCATCGGCGAAGATCCCGAGCGTGAAGGACTGATTAAAACGCCGCAGCGCGTCGCCGAGGCGCTGACTTTTTTGACCCGCGGTTATGACATGGACCCCGAGAAGGTGATCAACGATGCTTTGTTTACCGAAGACTACTCTGAAATGATCGTCCAGCGCGACATCGATTTTTACTCGTTGTGCGAACACCACATGTTGCCGTTCATCGGCAAAGCTCATGTCGCCTACATTCCCCATCATAAAATTGTCGGTATTTCCAAACTTGCCCGGCTGGTCGACATTTACGCGGCTCGTTTGCAGGTCCAGGAGCGCATGACCAACCAGATCGCCACGACGATCATGGAAAAACTCGACGCACTAGGCGTCGCCGTCGTGCTCGAAGCCGAACATCTGTGCATGCGCATGCGCGGCGTCGAGAAGCAGAACTCCTATGTTATCACCAGCAGCTTGCTCGGGGCCTTTCGTACCCGCCAGGAAACCCGCGCTGAGTTCATGAATCTGATCCGGCGCAAGGATTGAGCGAGGGCGCCATCATGGAGATCCGCTTTCGCGATAGTACAGCCGACCGCATAAAGTCCGACCTGGTCGTTATCCCCGTGCGCGACAAGCAGCTCGACGACCCGGCGCTGCGCGCCCTCGACCGCCATCTCAAAGGTCAACTGCGCGCGCGCATGAGCAAAGGTGATTTTGCCGGCGCCGAAGGCAGTGTTTTGCTGTATCCGACCGCCGGCATGCTTCCGGCACCCTATCTTCTGCTAATCGGTATTGGCGCTGGTGAAACCACTAGCGATGACACATGGCGCAATGCCGGCGCCAGAGCACGCAAAGAAGCCTGTTCCATCGGTGCTGGCGAATTCGCCGTGTTCTTGGCCGCGGAAAAAAATTTCGACAGCGCCGTCGGCGCCATCGTCGAGGGTGCCGCACTGGCCGGTTATCAGTTCAACAAATACCGCTCGAATGGCAAGTCCGTCGCGGCATTGAAGTCTCTGACATTTTTCCGCTCCGGTCTCAAAAAAACCAGCGCGTTGCAAACATCGGTAGATATCGCGCTCACCACGGCCCCCGGAGTCTTCCTAGCGCGGGATCTGGTGAACGAGCCGCCGTCTGTGGCGACGGCCAGGTTCCTCGGCGCGCAAGCCCAGCGCGTCTGCCAAGGCCGTGGCCTAACGGTCGAAGTTTGGAACAAGAAAAAGATCGAAGCGATGAAGTTGGCCGGCCTGCTGGCGGTTAATCGCGGCAGCGTGGAAGAGCCGCGCTTCATTCGTATCCGCTACCGGCCCGCGGGCAAAGCCCGCAAGCGCGTCGCCCTGATCGGCAAAGGCATAACTTTCGATTCCGGCGGTCTATCACTCAAACCGTCAAAATCGATGGAGACCATGAAGCTCGACATGGCCGGCGGCGCCGCGGTGATCGCCACCATGAGTTGCCTGCCCCAGTTGGGCGTTGATATCGAGGTCACGGGCTATGTGCCGACCACCGATAATCTGCCGGGCCAGAATGCACAGAAACCCGGCGATGTGATTCGTTATATGAACGGTAAGACCATCGAAGTGCTAAACACCGACGCCGAGGGCCGCTTGATTCTCGCCGACGCGCTTGCCCTGGCGGCGCAGCAAAAGCCCGACTACATGATAAATCTGGCCACGCTCACCGGCGCCTGCATGACCGCTCTCGGCACCCAAGTTGGCGGCCTCTTCAGCAACCACCAGCCGTTGGCGGATAGTCTGCTGCGGAGCGGCCGGGAAGCTGGTGAAAAACTGTGGCAACTACCGCTGGTGAAGGAATATAAAGAGCTGATCAAGAGCAGTGTCGCCGACATGAAAAACATCGGCGGCGCCCATGGCGGCGCCATCACCGCGGCGCTGATCCTGCAAGAGTTCGTCGGCGACACCCCATGGGCCCATCTCGACATCGCCGGCCCGGCCTTTGCCGAAAGCGACAATCTCCTTGGTCCCAAAGGCGGCACCGGCTTCGGCGTGCGAACATTAATAAAATTTTTGCTGAGTCTTTAAGGAGGCAATCGTGGGTAAAATTACCGAAGTGGGCGATAACAATTTCGAAACTGAAGTGCTCAAATCCACCGTACCGGTGCTGGTCGACTTCTGGGCGCCTTGGTGCGGTCCGTGCAAAGCGATCGCGCCGATGGTCGAAGAAATCGCCGGAGAATATGACGGCAAGTTGAAAGTCGCCAAACTCAACGTCGACGACCACCCCGCCACCGCCGCGAAATATGGCATTCGCGGCATTCCGAATTTGATTATCTTAAAAGCCGGCGCGGTCAAGGAACAGATCGTCGGTGCGGTGCCGAAGGCAAAACTGGTCGCCGCCATCGATAAAGCGTTACTCTAGCGCCTCAGCTGAACTCCAAACGGCTGGAGCGGTGCGCGGATCCGACCACCGCTCCAGCACTCTGTCACTCCACCCGCCCATTCTTTCAGAACACGTAGCGGCGCATGCTGACGTTGATGATCACGCCAATGGCGAACATCATCGACGCTAAAGCAGAGCCGCCGTAGCTCACCATTGGCAGCGGCACGCCCACCACCGGCATGAGCCCGGTGACCATCGAAATGTTGATTGCCACATGCCAGAAAATGATTGACAGCATGCCGAACACCAACAGCGCGCCGAATCGGTCCTTGGCCCGCTGCACAACGCGAAGACAGTAAGCCACCATGATAACGAACAACAGCAAAAGCACGGCGCAACCGACGAAGCCCCACTCTTCGGAAAACACTGCGAAGATAAAATCGGTGTGCTGCTCCGGTAAGAAGTTCAACCGGTTCTGCGTTCCATGAAGCCAACCCTTGCCAAACAATCTGCCCGAGCCGACTGCGATCTGCGACTGAATGACATGATAACCGGCGCCGAGGGGATCGCGGTCGGGATCGAGAAAGGTGAGAATGCGGTTGCGCTGATATAGCTTCAAAAACTGCCAAGCGACGGGCAGCAAAGCAAGACCGGCGGCGACCAGGTATGAAAACGACCGCAGCCGCAAACCGCCCATCAACACCATACTCATGAATACGATGCCGAGAATGATCGCCGTGCCTAGGTCAGGTTGGATCAAGGTCAAAAATATCAATGGCGCCACCATGGCAAAGGGCATCAAGAGATTGCGCAGATAATAACCATTGGCCGGCTCGTCGGCCTGAAAATATTTCGCCATGATCAGCACGATGGCGAGCTTGGCAGGTTCCGACGGTTGCAAGCGAAAAAAACCGAGATTGATCCAGCGCTGCGAACCGCCGCCGGAATGGCCGACAATGACGACGAGAATCAGCAGCAGCAGCATCAAGCCGTAGAACGGATAGGCCAGCCGATCGATATAGTGATAGTCAAAACTGATCGCCACGAACATGGCCACCAAGCCGAGACCGAGCCAAGTCAATTGGCGCATCGGCAGAGCGCCGGCGTGGCCGGTGGCGAGATTGTAGTTGGCACTGTAGATGGTCGTGATGCCAATGCCGACCATGATCAACACCAAGAAAAAAAGCGTCCAATCGAAGTGCGAGATCAAGCGCCGGTCAATCTGCACGGTTTGCCCCCTCGGTCTGCACATGTTGGTTGTCCGCCGCCTGTTTTTGCAGTTCGATGAACTTCTCGTAGACCTTCTTGGCCATCGGCGCCGCCGCCTCGCCGCCGTGACCGCCATGCTCGACCAGCACCGCGATGGCGACTTGGGGCGACTGCACGGGCGCATAGGAAACAAACCAGGCATGGTCCCGCGTGAAGCGGCTCAACTGTTCGCTCTTAACATAGCCCCCTTTCATTTCGACCACCTGGGCGGTACCGGTCTTGCCGGCTACTTCGATCAGCGGCGAACGCGCCATGCCGCCAGTGCCGCCTTTAACGACATCGGCGAGCGCGTTGTGCACACGGGCCAGCGTATCCGGTTTCATTTCGATAGTGCGAATCAGCTCCGGGGCGAATTCCCGCACATTAGAGCCATCGAGAGATTCGACCTTGCTGACCAAGCGCGGCCGATAGAGCTTGCCGCCGTTGGCTACTGCGGCCATCATGTTGGCCATTTGCAAGGGCGTCACCGTCACATAACCTTGGCCGATGGCGACCGATAGGGTTTCGCCGGGATACCAAGGCTGCCGGTAGCGTTTCAGTTTCCAGGCGGAGTCGGGAATCATGCCGCCCCGTTCATCGTCCAACGCGATGCCGGTTTTTTCACCGAGACCGAAGGCGCGCGCCCATTTGGCGATCTTGTCGACGCCCAGCTTATTGCCCAACTGGTAATAGTAAGTGTCGCATGAGATCACCAAGGAATAATGCAAATTTACCGCGCCATGGCCGCCCTGTTTCCAGTCACGAAAATTGCGATTACCGAAATGAAAGAAACCAGGATCGGAAATCTGCGCGTTGGGATCGACGGCGCCCTCTTCGAGGCCGGCAATGAACATAACGATTTTGAACGTCGATCCTGGCGGAAACTGCCCCTGGGTGGCCCGATTACTTAACGGCCGCAACCGGTCGGTAATCAGAGCATTCCATTCGTTGCCTTTGATGCCGCGGGCGAAAACGTTGGGATCGAAAGCCGGCGTGCTGGCGAGGGCCAAGATCGCTCCCGAGTTGACATCGATGGCGACGATGGTGCCCTCCTTTCCCTTGAGCGCTTCAAAGGCGGTCTGTTGCATCTGCCGGTCCAAAGTCAAATGCACGGTGTAGCCGGGTACGTCGCTCACTTGGTGCAGCACGCGCACCCGCCGGCCGAGCGCGTCGACTTCCACTTGCTGACCGCCATGCTGCCCGCGCAATACTTCTTCCCAGCGCCGCTCGACCCCGGACTGGCCGATTTCGTCGCCGAGAAGATATCCCTGCTCTTTGTAATTCTTTAATTGACGGTCGTTGATCTCGCCCATGTAACCCAGGATATGCGCCGTGGTCTGGCCATCGACGTAGTTGCGGCGCGGACGAATACGCAAACTTACGCCGGGCAAATCGAGCTGGTGGGTCTCCACGGCTACCACGGCGGCCCATTCGATATCCCGGCCCAAGACAATCTCATCGAAGGCAGAGCGGCTCTTGCTGTCTGCGTAGGTCTGCAATAGTTCGTCGGCGTCCCGCCCGAGACGGCTGGCCAGCACACGCAATGTCTGCTCGGGCTCCTTGGAGTCCTCGGGAACGAAAATCAGATCAAAGGACGGCCGGCTATCGACTAACAGCTCACCGTGGCGATCGTAAATCATACCGCGAGTGCCGGCAACGCGCTTGAGCCGGACGCGGTTATTTTCGGACAGAAACGTGTAGCGTTCCCCTTGGACCAATTGCAAGTGGACCAGGCGGGCGACCAAGCCGATGAAGACGATGGCGAGCAGTCCATAAAGAAAGTTCGCCCGCCGGCGGATCTCCGGCGCGCCGTCTTGTTTATTGATTTGCAGTACTGTCATTTTTTGATCAAGCGGTAGGATTGAATCGCTCGACGAAAATTTGGCCACGCCGCAATAGGGCAAACACCAATGGCGCGAGGAGCGCTGCCAGCAAAGCCTCCCACAGCACGTAACGAGCCGCGCCCGCCCAGAAGCCATCGACGCTGAGAAAGATCGCCCAGATCACCACCATCGCCGCGCCTTTGACCAGAGCGGCAAGCAAAACCACCACTGAACTGACGATCGGATGGTGCAACCAGATCGATCGCGCGGATAGATAGACAGCCAAATAGACCAATGACATGGCAAAGGCATTAAACCCCAATATCGGGCTTGACACGGTATCGATCGAATAACCCAATAGAAACGATCCGAGTGCCGCCCCAACCGACGGATGATAGAGCCCTAAGTAAACGCATAGGACGAGAATTAAGTCAGGCACCACCGGACCGATCGGCAACAGGTGAAAAAATGTCGTCTGTAATACCACCAGAAAAATCCCGACAAGTAAAAACAACAAGAACAGTTTCATGGGCACATAGGTCAGAGCAATAATCGGCTACTTTTTCGCCGCTTCGTTTTCGCCACTTACAATCAGGACTTCTTCGACAAGCGAAGCCTGGATAGCAGGCAAAACCTCGACGATTTGAAACAGCCCCCGGCTCTGTTTGCGCACTTTGATCACGGTACCGACCAGCATGCCTTTCGGGAAAATATTATCCAAACCTGAGGTTACCAAGCGGTCGCCTTCGCGCACGTCTTCGCTGCGTTTGATATATTTTAGCACGGTACCGCTCTCGAGCGAACCAGAAACAATCCCACGACTGCGCGTGCGCTGAACCATTACATCAATACCGCTGTTCGGGTCCGTGACCAGGAGCACTTTTGCCGTCCGTCCCGTGACGCTAACAACCTTGCCAATCACACCCAAAGGCGTTACCACCGCCATATCTTTACGCACTCCATCGGCGCTACCTTTGTTTAGAACGCAGCTTTGAAACCAACTAGTGGCGCTTGCGGCGATAATCGATGCGGTAATCGCACCGGTCGGTAACTCACCGCGAAAATCGAGGAGTTGCTGCAAGCGTTGGTTGGTCGCTTCGGCTTCTAACAGCCGTTGCCTTTCGATTTCTAGGGTTTGGAGCCGGTTTCTCAGCCGCTCGTTTTCGCTGCGAAATCCGGCGAGGGTATCGTAGTTATCGCGAAATCCCTTGATCCAATTGGCGGTGCCTTGACCGACGATCTGCAACGGCCGGAGAATCCACATCAATAGGGCGCCAACCGGTTCGTTTTTGATCTGGCCCCGGGCCGTAGCGGTTAAGATGTACAGCGAAAGCAGTAAACAGAAACAGGAACAGAAGAATATTTGGTTCCTGCGTAGGAAAGCAAGCATGGCAGGCTCGATCGTACCTGAAACACGGAATCCATCCAAACCCGGTCTAGTGGACCGCAACCTCCCGCAATAGGGTGATCTCATCCAGGGCCTTACCGGCGCCCATCACCACCGCCGTAAGCGGATCGTCGGCCATCATCACCGGCAGGCCGGTTTCTTCGCGAAGAAGAATATCCAAATTGCGCAGCAACGACCCGCCGCCGGCGAGCACAATGCCGCGGTCGACAATGTCGGAGGCAAGTTCTGGCGGCGTCCGCTCAAGGGACAAACGCACCGCTTCGACGATTTGGTTGATCGGTTCGAGCAGCGAATCACGGATCTCTTCGTCGGTAATAACCACGGTTTTGGGCACACCCGCGACCAAATCGCGGCCTTTGATTTCCATAGTCTGCACTTCATCGCCGGGATAAGCCGAACCGATGGTGATTTTAATCAGTTCTGCCGTGCGTTCGCCAACCAGCAAATTGTATTTGCGTTTGATGAACTGGGCGATCGCTTCATCCATCTTATCACCGCCAACACGAACCGAGCGGGAAAACACGATACCGGAAAGCGAGATCACCGCAACCTCGGTAGTACCGCCGCCGATGTCGACAATCATGTTACCGGTGGGCTCGGTGATCGGCAACCCAGCGCCGATCGCCGCCGCCATCGGTTCTTCGATCAAGTAGACTTCCCGCGCGCCGGCGGACTCTGCGGATTCGCGCACCGCGCGTTTCTCGACTTCGGTAATGCCAAAGGGCACACCGACGATGATGCGCGGCCGCACCAAGGTGCGGCGATTGTGAACTTTGTGGATGAAGTAACGCAGCATCGCCTCGGTGATTTCGAAGTCGGCGATGACGCCATCCTTAAGTGGCCGAATGGCGACAATACTACCCGGAGTACGTCCCAACATGCGCTTGGCTTCCGCGCCCACGGCAAGAACTTTCTTGCCGCCGCGTTCATTGCGTTGTTGGACCGCGACCACGGAAGGTTCGTTACAGACAATGCCTTGGTTCTTTACATAAATTAAAGTATTGGCTGTCCCAAGATCGATGGCAAGATCATTAGAGAAGACCCCAAAAAGGGCATCAAACATCAGCAACTCCTTCTTGTGAGCGCGCAACCGACTAAAGCTATGAGAAAATATCAGATTTTGCGAAAGCTGGCAAGGTAATGATAAATCTCTGGAAAAATCGTTTTAATCGAACGTTTGTAAGTTGCATATGCGTAGACCATTTTTTATCATGCTTACACTAATTTCAGGGGTTTTTATGAAAGGATCGACCACCGATGCTTGATTTTCTCCGTAAAAAAAAACGAAACTGGGCGATCCTTTTCCTGCTCGGCCTCATAATCATTGTTTTCGTGGCGTTTTATGGCGGCAACAAGATGGGCGACCGCCCCACCTCGGAAGTGGCAATGATCAACGGCGAACCGATCAGCCAGCGGGAGTTTGCCGCCGAATATCAGCGCACGATCGAGCGTTATCGCGAGATGCTCAAAGGCCAGCTCACCGAAGAAATGATCAAAGGACTCAATCTCAAAGGCAACATCGTCGAAAACTTGGTGCAAAAAAAGCTCGTCCTGCAGGAAGCGCGAAGCCTTGGCTTGGTGGCGACAGACGATGACGTCGTCCATCAGCTGGCCAAGGTGCCGGAGTTCCAGGTCGCCGGCCGCTTCAACAAAGAACGCTATTTGCAGCTATTGCAAGCCAATCGTCTGCAACCAGCACAGTTCGAAGAGGACCAGCGCGATCAGATCACACTGCAGCGGCTCTACAACATTATTATTGACTCGGTTCACGTCAGCGATGCCGAGGTGCATGAGCGCTATCGCCTCGACCAAGAGAAAATCAACCTGGGATTCATTAAATTATCGGTCAACGATTTCGCCTCTCAGGTCAAACTCACCGAGGACGACATCAAGAAATTCTACGAACGCAACAAAGAATCTTTGAAAGAACCGCTCAAGATCCAAGTCGAATATCTAACCTACCCTTTCGAGCAATTCTCCGCCGACACGCAAGTTAGCGCCAAAGAGATCGAAGAATATTATCAGAACAATCAAAAAACCAAATTTCACCGGCCCCGGGAGGCCAAGGTTCGCTATATATCTCTCGCCCTCGCGCCTACCGCCAGCCCAGAAGAAAAGAAAGTGGTATTAGCGAAAGCCGAGGCTATCGTCAAAGAAGCACGCCGCGGCAAAGATTTCGCCCAGTTGGCAAAAAAGGAGTCTGCCGATGCCACCGCGGCCAAAGGTGGAGACGTCGGCTGGGTCGTCCAAGGTCAGATGCCCCCGGAGGTGGATAAATTAATTTTTGGTACCGGTAAGGGCGATGTTAGCGATCCGGTGGAAAGCCCCGGCGGCGTGCAGATATTTAAGATCGACGACACGCGTGAGGAAAAAAATCTTACATTGGAGGAAGCCACCGCGGAGATCACGCAGATCCTGAAGACCGATCAGGCCAAGAAAGCAGCCGGCAAGGTAGCCGATAACGACCGCGTCAAAGCCCAGGCCGGCACGGAATTTATCAAACTGGCGCAAGCGAGCGGCGTCATGGCCAAAGAGACCAAATTATTCGCCGCCGGCGAAATCCTCCCCGAGTTCGGCCAAAACCAGGAGATCTATAAAATCGCTTTCGGCCTTGGACAACAGGACGTGAGCCAGATCGTCGAAGCCAATAACGGCTATATTTTTCTCCGGCTCAAACAACGCAAGGAATCAACCGTACCGCCGCTGGAGAGTATAAAAGAACAAGTCGAAAAAGGCGCCAAGGAAGCCAAGGCCTATGAGCTGACGTTGCAAAAGGGCAATAGCCTGCTCGACCAGCTGAAGAAGGAAAAAGATCTCGCCAAGCTCGCCGGCGCCAACGATTTGAAAGTTGACGAGACCGGCTGGTTTCAGCGCAACGCGCCGCAGCTGCCAAAAATCGGCGATCTCCCCGAGCTGCGCGGCAGCGGGCTGCCGGTATCGGCGCAACAGCCGGTAGCCGATAGACTTTACACGCAAAAAGATGCCGCCTACATCTTAGCCTTCAAAGAAAGCCGGCCCGCCGACATGGAACAATTCGAAAAGGAGAAAGTGCTGCTGAAGAAACAAGCCCTGGTGGAAACCCGCCAACGGGCTTTGGCCAAGTACCTCGAAAGTCTCAAGGCCAAGGCGAAGATCCAATTCAACAACGATTTCTTGGAAGCGAGCTGAGCGTCGCGGTACCCAACGTGCAAATCGTCCTCGTGCGCCACGGCGCTACCGATTGGAATCTGCAACACCGCTGCCAAGGTTCGAGCGATCGCGACCTGAGCGAGGTTGGCCTGCGCCAAGCCGAGGAGATCGCCGCGCTACTGCGCCCGGAAACCCTTCACGGTATCTATTCCAGCGATCTGAAACGGGCGCGACGCACTGCTGAAGTCATCAACGCGCATCACAACCTCCCGGTTATAATC
>Ga0190275_10001824_pt1 | contig 15602 bp, 14 predicted proteins | sample Popmic550T_FD_133745 | JGI IMG/M metagenome (GOLD analysis project Ga0190275, IMG submission 133745) | Populus adjacent soil microbial communities from riparian zone of Yellowstone River, Montana, USA - 550 T | ecosystem: Environmental > Terrestrial > Soil > Riparian zone > Trees stand | place...
CGGTCGCACCGAAAATGGCGACAACAGGCGCGCCCACGGCGCCGGCCAGATGCATCGCCCCCGAGTCGTTCGACACCACCGCAGCAGCGCCCGCGAGCACCGCGGTCAGTTCCGCAAGGGTTGTGCGCCCGCTCAAATCGACAATTCCCGGCCGGCTCGCCGCCTCGGTCGCGCCCACGATGGCTGCACACGTGTCCGCATCGGCACGGCTGCCCACGAGGACGACCGGCTGACCGGCGCGGCAGAGGAGCGTCGCCAGTTCGGCGAATCGCTCGGGCGGCCACTGCTTCGCTGCGCCGTACGCGGCGCCTGGGGCCAACACGATGTAAGGACGCGCGGCGACGGGGTTCACGGCGCCAGCGGGCACCTCGACGCGCGCGTAGGCTGGGCCATTCTCGATGCCCAGGGCCGCGACCAGCGCCTGGTAGTAGCCCGCTTGATGCGAAACGTTACGCGGCTTGGCGGCCGAGCGGGTGAGCAACCGCGCGCGGAGGTCCGTGGCGAGGCCCCATCGCTCACGGATGCCTGCCTGTCGCGCCACGAAGGCCGACGCCCAAGAGTTGGGAAACAGCAGCGCGACATCGAAGCCGCCACTCGCCAGCGCGGCAACGTCCTGCCGCCAGCTGCGAAGTCCGTCGAGCCCCCCTCGGCCGGGCAGGGGGAGCACGGCGTCCACACCGGGCACCATCGTATACAGCGTCGCCACCGAGCTCCGCGCCGCCACGGTGATCTGCGCGGAACCGAACTGACGCCGCACGTCCGCCAGGGCCGGAAGCGCCATCACCGCGTCGCCCAGCCAGTTGGGCGAGAGCACGACCAGCTTCATGGCTGCGCCGCCGGGAACATGCCCTTGGCCTCCGGGGTTGGAGCGTCGCGCCAACGCCGATGCATCCAGAGCCAGAGGTCTGGATGGCGGCGCACGTACATCTCGAGCACGTCAGTACAGCGCTGCGTGAATGCGGCCACCGCTTCGGGACCGTCGCCGCCGGGCGGTTCGACCGGTGATTCGTAGACGAACTTGAAGCGCCCACCCGGAAGCGGCAGCGCGAAGACCGGGACCACAGGGGCGCCGGTTCGAAGAGCGAGTGCGGCAAGCGTGGACGTGGTCGCCGCCGGCCGCTCGAAGAAATTCACCCAGATCGCGTCAGGGCTGTGCATGTGCTGATCGATCAGCATCGCCACGCCGTGCCCGCCGGCCAGCGCCTTCAGGACCCGGCGCACGGCGCCCTGCCGGTAGATGCAGTGATTGCCGGTCACGCCGCGCATGTCTTCGAGCAACGTGTTCAGGCGGGGATTGTCCAAGGCTCGCGCCAACACCCCGATGGGCTCGAACGCTTGGCCATGGTGAATGGCGTGCAGTTCCCAGAAACCGAAGTGCCCCGTGAAGAACAGCACACCCTTCCCTTGTGCGTACGCGTGCCTGACGCGTTCGGCGCCCTCGAGCTCGACCAGGGCCTCTCTCTGGTGGCTCGTACGTGCGCTGAATCGCAGGAGCTCCAGCAGCAGCTGGCCGAAGTGTTTGAAGGTGCGCCGAGCGATCGCTCGCCGCTCGGCGTCGGTGCGCGTTGGAAAGCACTCCTTCAGATTCCCGAGCGCCACGCGGCGGTGCGGCCCATCAAGGACGTAGAAGGTCATGCCCAGCACCGCACCCCAGGCTCGCACCAGCGCGCCCGGCAGCACTGATGCCAGGCCGCGGGTCGCGGTGACCAGACCATACTCAATCGCGTACCTCACGTGGGTGAACCCTCGTCGTAGCGATCTCCGCTGATCGACCCGGTGTTCAACCCTCCGCCGACCGACGATGAACGGCTCGCGTGCGCCTCGAGCGCGGCGCCCACACTGTCGAACAGCACCTCGGGCGGCGTGAAGCGCAGCCGCAAGGGCACGCTGTACAGCACGAACGGCCGCGGCCCGGCGACCTCGAAGCGGACCGCATCCTTGTCGGTCGTCAGCACCGCAACGGCGCTCGACTCGGCGGCCACGCCGGCGAGGTGGGCGATGTCGCGCCTCGAAAACGCGTGGTGATCCGGGAACACGACCTCCTTCACGACGCTGTAGCCCGCATCGCGCACGTCACCGGTGAAGCGCTCGGGGTTGGCGATGCCGCAGGCCACCACGACTCGCGATCCGCATTCGAGCGTGGCCCCGTCGTGAAGCAGGTCAGTCGGCGACGTCTCCGGCAGCCACTGCACAGCACGGGGCGGGCCCAGCGTCCTCTCGGCGCCACAGCCGAACGGCACGCCCAGCGTCCAGCTTTCGGTCGCGGCAGCGCCGGCGGTGGCGCCCATGACGACGAGCACGTGGGCACGCGCGGCTGCATCCATTGGCTCACGCAACCGGCCGCGTGGCAGGACCCGCCCACCGGGAATCTCGCCCATCGTCGTGACCAGTACGTCCAGGTCGCGAGCGAGCCCCAAGTGCTGAAACCCGTCGTCCAGCAGGTGCACGGTGGCGCCGAGCGATCGTTCGGCGAGGATGCCGGCAAGAAACCGGTCGGGGCAGACGCAGACAATCGCCCCAGGCACCGCGCGCGCGAGCATGAGTGGTTCGTCCCCGGACCGATCGAGCCCGGAACAAATGGTCCGCCCGTCAGACACCACCACCACACCGGGCACGTCGTCGCGGCGGCGATAGCCACGGCTGAGGATCGCGGGACGTTCGCCACGCTCGAGCAGCCACGCGGCAAGTTCGGCGACCACGGGCGTCTTGCCAGTGCCGCCGACCGACAGGTTCCCCACGCTGATGACCGGCCGCGACAGCCGCCGCCGGCGTCCGGGGTGGCGCTCGAACGACCGCCGCCGCCAGCGCGCGACTTCGCCGTACAGCAGATCAAGCAATGGGTCTGAACGGGACGACATTGGAGGGCGAGGCCGGCTGCACCAGCGCCTCGATGACGACCATGGTCTTGTCCTTCGCTCCTCGATTGGCTTCGACGAGTGCGCGGGCCGCTGCGCCCAGACGCGCGCGGCGCACGGAATCGCCGAGCAGGTCGATCAGCACGGTCTCCAGCTGGCCCTCGTGGCCCAGCTGCACCGCCGCACCTGCCGCGGTGAACGCCTTGGCAATTTCGCGGAAGTTCTCCATGTGGGGACCGAACACGATCGGCCGGCCGAACACCGCCGGCTCGAGCACGTTGTGTCCCCCGGTGGGAACCAGGCTGCCGCCGACGAACACCACGGTGCCTATCTGGTACAGGGTGGCGAGCTCGCCAATCGTGTCCACGACGATGATGTCGGCGCGAGGCTCGGCGTCGATGGCCAGTTCCGTGCGGCGCGCGGTCTTCCAGCCTTCGTGACGGCACATCTGCTCCACCTCGCCAAACCGCTCGGGGTGCCGCGGCGCGAGCACCAGCAAGGCGGTCGGAGAGCCGGCGCGGATACGGCGGAACGCGTTCAGAACGTAGGGTTCCTCGCCTTTCATCGTGCTGCCAGCCACGACCACCGGTCGCGATGCCGAAAGGCGGAAGTAGCGCAGCACGCGGTCGCGGGCACGCGCCTGCCCGGCGTGCTCGAGCGAGTCGAACTTGAGCGACCCGGTCACGACCACGTGCGCGGGGTCGGCGCCCAATTCGACGAAACGGCGCGCCGATTCGTCACTTTGCACGCAAAACCGGTCCACGTCCTGCAGGACGCGGCGCATGAACGGACGGATCAGCCGGTATCGAGGGAATGAACGCGACGAGAGCCTGCCGTTCACGACAACGGTTCTGATAGCCCGTGCCCGGCACTCGCGCAGCAGGACCGGCCAAATCTCCGTCTCCATCATGACGAACAGGCGGGGCTTCACCAGGTCGAGCGTTCGGCGCACGAACAAGCCGAGGTCAAAAGGAAAGTAGAACACGGCGTCCACTTGAGGCATGCTCCGCCGTGCGAGCTGCTGGCCGGCCAAGGTGGTGGTCGACAGGAAAATGCGGAGACCGGGGTAGCGCTGCCGAAGGGAGGCGATCAGCGGGCGGGCGGTCAACACTTCGCCAACCGACACGGCGTGGACCCAGACGGAATCGTCGCCATCCACGTTGAACGAGACAGGCAAGTAGCCCATTCGTTGCCCGAGGCTGCCGACGTATTTGCGATATCGAAGGGCCTGGTACGCGAACCACGGCGAGGCGATCACGAAGACCACCAGCACGAGGACGCTGTAAAAGATATACATTAAAGGACTTACGCGTCGTCGAGTATATCGCGCCAAACGCTCCGCCCGCAAGGCGGCAAGCTGTGTAAAATGAGCCGTTTATGCGGAGGACTCATATATGTCACTGAAGGTCGGCATCAACGGATTCGGGCGTATCGGACGCAACATCATGCGCGCCGCGCTCGGACGGGCGGACATCGACTTCGTCGCGGTGAACGACATCACCGATGCGAAGACGCTGGCGCATCTGCTCAAGTACGACTCGGTGCTCGGGAATCTGTCGGCCACCATCGAACCGCGTGAGAGCGCGATTGCGGTCAACGGTGACGAGTTCAAGGTCCTCTCGGTCAAGGATCCCGGGGCGCTCCCCTGGAAAGACCTCGGGGTGGATGTGGTGTTCGAGTGCACCGGCAAGTTCACCAAGCGGGACGATGCGGCCAAGCACCTGGCGGCCGGGGCGAAGAAGGTCATCGTCACCGCGCCGGCTACGGATCCGGACGTGACCATCGTCCTCGGCGTCAACGACGGCGCGTACGATAAAGCCAGGCACCACATCGTTTCCAACGCGTCCTGCACGACCAATTGCCTGGCGCCGATTGCCAAGGTCATCCACGAGACGTTCGGCATCCGCAAGGGCTGGATGACCACCGTCCACGCCTACACCAACGATCAGAACCTGCTCGACCTGCCGCACAAGGACCTCCGCCGGGCGCGGGCGGCGGCGATGTCGATTATTCCTACGACCACGGGCGCAGCCAAGGCGGTCGCCGAAGTCCTGCCGGAACTGAAGGGGCGGCTGGACGGGATTGCGATGCGCGTCCCCACGCCAAACGTCTCGGTCGTGGATCTCGTCTGCATCACCGAGAAGAGCGCTACGCCCGATCAGGTGAACGCGGCCCTGAAGTCCGCGGCCGAGGGTGCCCTGAAGGGCATCATCCAGTATTCCACCGAGCCGCTGGTGTCCATCGACTTCCGAGGCAACCCGCACTCCTCCATCGTCGACGCCGCCTACACCAAGGTGCTGGACAACGATTTCCTGAAGGTCCTGGCCTGGTACGACAACGAGTGGGGCTACTCGAACCGCTGCGTCGATCTGCTCACCAAGCTGTAGTTCCGCAGGACATGGCCAAGCATTCGATCCGTGACCTGGACCTGAAGGGCCGGCGACTGTTCCTTCGGGTGGACTTCAACGTCCCCTTGAAGGGCGGGCGTATTACCGACGACACCCGAATCACGTCGGCGCTGCCGACGATCCGGTTCGCGCTCGATGCGGGCGCCACCGTGATTCTGGCCTCTCATCTCGGCCGTCCCAAGGGCAAACCGGCGCCGGAGTTCAGCTTGAAGCCGGTGGCCGACCACCTGGCCACGCTCATGGGACGTGCGGTGACTTTTGCCAGTGACTGCATCGGCGCGCCGGCTGAGGACGCGGTGAAGGCGGCGCATGCGCCGGGCGGTTCGAAGCTGGTGCTCCTTGAGAATCTTCGCTACCACCCAGAGGAAGAGAAGAACGATCCCGCCTTTGCCGCTGCCCTTGCGGCCCTCGCCGACGTCTACGTGGACGATGCGTTCGGGGCGGCGCATCGCGCGCATGCATCGGTGGCGGGCATCGTCGGGCTGATGCCGGCGGCCGGGGCCGGCCTGCTGATGGAGAAGGAGCTCACCTATCTCGGGATGGCGCTCGGCCAGCCGGAACGGCCGTTCGTCGCGGTGATCGGCGGCGCCAAGGTTTCCGACAAGATCGACGTGATCGAGAGCATGCTGGCCCGGGTCGACCGCCTGATCATCGGTGGCGCCATGGCCTACACGTTCTTCAAGGCCCTGGGCATGCCCGTCGGTCGGTCGCTGGTCGAGGACGAGAAGCTGGACGCGGCGCGGGACGTCATGTCGCAGGCGCAGGCGCGCGGCGTGCAGCTGCAACTGCCGGTCGATCATGTGGTGGCCGACGCGATCGATGCGAATGCCGCCACGGCGGTGCTGACGGTGAACGACGCCGCCATCGCGAATCGGATGGGGCTGGACATCGGCCCAGCCAGCGCGCATGTCTTCGCGGACCTGCTGAAGGACGCCAGGACCGTGGTCTGGAATGGGCCCATGGGCGTATTCGAGGTGGCGCCCTTCGCGGCCGGCACCATGGCCGTGGCCCACGCCTGCGCAAACGTGAACGGCACGACCATCATCGGCGGCGGCGACTCGGTGGCGGCGGTGAATGCCGCCGGTGTTGCCGACAAGATGACCCACATCTCAACGGGCGGCGGCGCCTCGCTCGAGTTCCTGGGCGGCCAGTCGCTGCCGGGTGTCGAGGCGCTGCCGGAGAAGTCCGAGCCCGCAAAGTAGATCGAGAGTCCAGCCGCATGCGCCGACCGCTCATCGCCGGTAACTGGAAGATGTTCAAGACTGTCCGCGAATCGGTGTCGTTCGTCACCGATCTGCGTGGACGGCTCCGCGACGTGCCCGACGTCGACGTAGTGGTGGCGCCGACGGCACTGGCCCTTCACGCAGTGGCCACCGCCCTTCAGGGCGACGCGATAGGCGTGGCTGCGCAGAACGTGCACTGGGAACGAGAGGGCGCGTTCACCGGCGAGATGAGCGCGCCGATGGCGCGCGAGGCCGGTGCGCAGTGGGTGATCATCGGTCATTCGGAGCGGCGGACGCTGTTTGGCGAAACGGACGACACGGTCAACCGGAAGGTACGGGCGGCGCTGGTGGCGACGCTGATACCAATTGTCTGTGTGGGGGAGACGCTGCCCGAGCGCGAGTCGGGCCAGACGCTTCAGGTGCTCGACCGCCAGATTCAGGCGGGGCTCGACGGGGTCACCGGTGCCGAGCTCGGAACGGCCGTCGTCGCCTACGAACCGGTGTGGGCGATCGGCACGGGCGTGACGGCGACCCCGGCACAGGCGCAAGACGCGCACGCCCACATCCGCTTGCGGCTGACGCAGTGGTTCGGGGTGGAGGCGGCGTCCCGCTGCCGCGTGCTGTACGGCGGCAGCGTGAAGCCGGAGAACGCTGCGGCGCTGATGGCGCTACCGGACGTCGACGGAGCGCTCGTCGGCGGCGCCAGTCTTGAGACCGCGGCGTTTAAGAAGATCGTGGAGAGTGCTCGCCGATGACCCGCCGGTCCATTGAGCGGTTGGTGATTGGTGATTGCGCGACTGAATTGGCGATCGTCGATCGGCGACTGACGCGTGATCGGGTGATCCGGCGATCGGGTGATTCGGAGAGCGATGGCGACCGGGCGATTGGGAGAACGTTGGCGATTGGTGATCCCAAGCCGATGGTGAATCGGTGACTGCGCCGCAGACGGTGGCGGATTGTCGTGGAAGCGCCACCCGGACCACCCGTTCCACACACAATCACCAATCCTCAATCGCCAATCACGCCGAATCACCCAATCACCCAATCACCCAATCCAATTCCCAAATCTCCCTAATCACCAATCACTCACTTACTCGCCCAATCCTCAATCGCCGTTCGCCCGATGGAGCGCGAGCCGTCCCCTACCGACGGGCCCTGAACGTATTGCTGTAGACGTCATCGGCGACCTTCCTCCCTTGGTCGATGCCGGCGGTCTTGTCGAAGGCCCAGTGAATGCCGAGGTAGATCCGGCTCTGCCCATTCTCCTCTTCCGCCTCGGACAACGAGCGGAACGAGCGCGGAATCAGCGGGCGGACGATGCCGTCGTTGCCGCGGGTGAGGCCGTTCAGTTCGTCGGAGACAATCGTGAACGGGATACTGTCGGTGCGATAGATGTTGCGCAGCATCTGGAACAGTGCGCCGCCGAACGTCGCGTGACCCGAGGGATACGCCGGGAATGGCGGCGTGAAGTTGGGCCCCATCAGGTTGCTGGCGGGGGCGCCGGCCGGCATGAAGGACGGATCACCCAGGGTGTGGACGTTGCCATCGCCCTTGCCAGATGGCCCGGTGCCAGCATCAGCCTCGCGAATGCCGGTGATCGGGCGCCAGACCTGCCAGTGGAACTTGGACTCCCACGCCGCGATGCCAGCATCGGACATGGCAATGTTGACGAGCGCCAATAGTTTCGCCATTTCAACGACATCGGCGCCCCGCTGATCGGCGATCGCGACGGCGATCTGGTTGAAGAACCTGACCGGGGTGCCGATGGTCGGCACGCCGTCGTAGGCCCAGAACAGGCCCACCATCGTCTGCTCCGCGGTACGCTCCGTGGGCGTGGTAATGCCGTCGCCGCCCAGACGCTTCACCTCGTTGAACGCCTGCGTGTACTCGTTGCTGTGCAGGTTCGGCGGAGCAGGAACGCGGTAGGCCGCGGCAGAGCGGATGACCAGCGGCTTCACCTTGCCCCAATGCGCACCGAGCGCCACCGGTATCTGGCTGATCGGATCCTGACGCCAGTGGCCAGGTTCATTCGAGGGCGTGAAGCCGGCGCCGAGCTGAGGCTCCGCGTGAACCGAGCCGTCGTTGGTGGATCGCTGCAGAATGGCTGCCGCCGCCATGCGCCCTGCGGTCTGCCCCATTTCCTTCGCCTTGCCGTCGGCAATGCCGGCCAGGTCGGTGGCGAGCACCGCGTCGCAGTGCGCGCGCTGTGACGGGTAGAGCGCCACCATCGTGTCGTGCGCGGCCTGTGCAATGGCCGCGTCGATCGAGCTGTCGGCGGGCACGTCGGGGATGCCGCTGAAACTGACGTCGCGATGCGTAATTGCGTTGATGGCGTCGTAGATGGCGGTATGAATGATGGCTGCGGCCCTGGCCGAGCGACCGGGACCAAGCTGTTCGCCGAAGACGCGCGACTCACCTCTGGCAATAGGCGTGTGGTCCAGCCCATTTGCCTTCATGGCTTCATCGTTCCAGTGGTGCATCATGTCGGCGGCTCGCGCGGAGTCGCCGGCAACGCCAAACGTCGTGGCAGTTGGAGGTGCAGGGGGACGAGAATCAGGAACGATGTGCGGGCCCCAGAACTGGCTGAAGCGGTCGTTCAGGCTCTGGGCATTGGTGATGGCGGCCAGGCAGCCGCAGAATACGAGCGCGGAAAGCGGACGTACGTAACAAAGCATGCTAGAGCTCTCCTCGGGTCTGATCCGGAGATGTAATGTTGTTCGAACGGCCGGGGGACCCAAGGCGTCCTGCACAATCCACGCCAATCAGTTCGTAACCCCGCTACGGAGGGAAGCTCTTCGTTGGCGACGTCGAGCGTGGGTGGCAAAAATACCGACTGGCGTGCACAGTTGTCGTACGCTGCGTTATGCAGATCGGCATGATTGGGCTGGGCCGCATGGGCGGGAACATGGTGCGTCGGCTCATGGGTGGAGGCCACGAGGTGGTCGTGCACGACCACAGCACCGATGCGGTCTCGGCTCTAGAGGCGGAAGGGGCCAAGGGCGCGCACTCCCTCGAGTCGTTCGTCCAGGCGCTGCAGCCACCGCGATTGGTCTGGGTGATGATTCCAGCGGGTCCACCGACGGAAGCGGTGATCGACGGCCTCTCGTCATTGCTCGCGCCGGGGGACGTGGTCATCGACGGCGGCAACTCCCACTACAAGGATGACGTGCGGCGGTCGGTGAGGCTGGCCAAGACAGGCGTCGACTACGTCGATGTGGGGACGAGTGGCGGGCTGTGGGGGCTCGAGCGCGGCTATTGCCTGATGATCGGCGGCAGGGCCAGCGTCGTTCAGCGCCTCGAGCCCATTCTTCGCACCCTGGCGCCGGGTGCAAACGCACCCGATAGCGGAACGCCAGCCGAGGCAACCACGGCCAGAGAGCACCATGGCTCCTCGGCGCCTCACGGATACCTGCACTGCGGACCTGCAGGGGCAGGCCACTTCGTCAAGATGGTCCACAACGGCATCGAATACGGCATGATGCAGTCGTACGCGGAAGGGCTGAACGTGTTGCAGAAGGCGGACGCACTCGCGCAGCCACCAGGCTTCGAGTACGACTTCGACCTTGCCGGGATTACTGAAGTGTGGCGGCACGGGAGCGTGATTGAATCGTGGCTCCTCGACCTGACGGCTTCTGCCCTGCGCGAACAACCGGATCTCGCCACCTATTCCGGCGTGGTGCAGGATTCGGGCGAAGGCCGATGGACGATCGAAACGGCGATCGAAGAAGCCGTGCCGGTGCCGGTGCTGGCGGCGTCCCTGTTCGCGCGGTTCCGCTCCCGCCAGACCCCGTCCTTTGCCGACAAGGTGCTCTCGGCCATGCGCTTCAAGTTCGGCGGCCATGTCGAGCCGCGCGCGGAGCCCAAGGCGTGATCGCGCCTGCCACCACCATCGTCATCTTCGGCGCCACCGGCGACCTCGCCGCGCGGAAGCTGTTGCCGGCCTTATACAACCTCGCCGCCCGGCAAGCGCTGCCGGACGACGTGCGCATCGTCGGCGTCGGGCGGACACCGATGACCGACGAGGCGTACCGCGACAAGGTGCGCGCGGACATCGAGAAGTTCGGCACCGGCGCGTCGGAACAGACCCAGTGGCAGTGGTTCGCGCCACGTGTGTTCTATGCCTTCGAGCCCCTCGACAGTCCTGCGAGCTACCAGTCCCTCGGCGCGCGGCTGAAGGCCGTGGAAGAAGGCACCCGCGCTCCCATTGGACGGGTCTATTACTTCGCCACACCTCCCGACGCGGTGGCCGGGATCGCCACGCAACTCGGTGAGGCGGGCCTGCTCCGCGAAGAACACGATCGCCCGCGGCGAGTGATTGTCGAAAAGCCGTTCGGTTACGACCTGGCGTCTGCCCGCGCGCTGAACGCGCAGCTGCGCGCGGTCCTCTCGGAACACCAGATTTACCGAATCGACCATTACCTCGGCAAGGAAACCGTCCAGAACATCATGGCATTCCGATTCGCCAACGGGATTTTCGAACCCGTGTGGAATCGCCGCTACGTGGACCACGTGCAGATCACGGTCGCCGAAACGGTCGGTGTGGAGGATCGCGGCGGTTACTACGATGAAGCCGGGGCGCTGCGCGACATGGTGCAGAACCACATGTTCCAGCTGCTGGCACTCATCGCCATGGAGCCGCCGATCTCGTTCGACGCCGAAGACGTTCGCAACGAACGGGTCCGGGTGCTGCACGCCGTGCACCTGTGCTCGGCAGACGAGGTGAGGCGGCGGACCGTTCGAGGCCAATACGCAGCCGGACACGTCGACGGCGAAGCAGCGGTCGCTTACCGCCGGGAACGGCGTATCGAACCCGGGTCCACCACCGAAACGTTCGTGGCCCTGAAGCTGCTGATCGACAACTGGCGGTGGGCCGACGTGCCGTTCTATCTGCGCACCGGTAAGCGGCTGCCGACGCGCGTGTCGGAGATCGCCGTGCAGTTCCGGCGGCCGCCGATGAAGCTCTTCAAGAGCATGGCGCCGCACACCGCCGAGCCGAACGTGCTGGTCATCCGCATTCAGCCCGGGGAAGGCATCTCCTTGCGGTTTCAGGCGAAGGTGCCGGGTACCCCCGTCCGTCTCGGTACGGTGGACATGGCCTTCGACTACGCGGATTATTTCGCCAGCCGTCCCGCCACCGGATACGAGACACTGCTCTTCGACTGCATGTCGGGCGATCCCACGCTGTTCCATCGCGCGGACATGGTGGAAGCGGGCTGGGAGGTCGTTGCGCCGATCCTTGACCTGATGCAGGCCACCCCGGGCGCGCTCCTGCACGACTACCCGGCCGGCAGCTGGGGGCCAGCCGCCGCTGACGCGCTCCTCGAACGGGACGGGCGATCGTGGCGGAATCCGGAGTTGGCGCTATCCGCGCCTCTCCCAGCCCCGCACTGAGACCACCTCACGCAGTCCGGAAGGCGCACCAGGTCCGGTTGGACGTGGCGCGCCTCTGTCGATCACGGGCGGCAGATCTGTCCCGTCACCGTGGTGACCACGCGGCTGCCGTCGTTGCTGCCGCTCACGAAGAAGAACCCCGTCGCCCCGGCGTACTCGCCCGTGGCCGCAGTGATCGCCTGGTGCGCCGTCACCACGCCAACGCTCGCGCTCGTGACGCCGGTCTCGTGCGTGGTGATGGTGCCGCTCGCCGTGGCGTACTCGAACGTTCCCGAGTACGGCGTGAACGCCGGCGACCCCGACGGCGCTGTCCCCCCGGTTTCACCACGGAAGTAGGTGCGGCCACGCAGCCCATGATTCGCATCCACTTCGCCGAGAAAGCAGCTCGTGTGCCCGGGACGGCACTGAGTGGTGGAGCGCACCTCCACAAGGTCGCCATGAATGGCCTTGCATACTGGTTCGTTGCTGGCGCGGCCCATGGCCGGGCTGACAAGCGCGAACAGGCCGGCAGCAAGAACGGCTGTGGAACGGAATTTAGTCGTCATCGGACATCTCCTCATGTGGGAAGGAGCGCCCAGTGTAGGATTCAAGTGGCCTCCCGAAGAGGCCACTTCATGACACAAACAGGGATCCACTCGTCCATCCTTGCCATTCAGCTGGATGGCACCGGAAGCCTCGCCTGCCGGCTCTATCGGGGCATCCGCGGCGCCATTCTCGACCGACGCCTCCCCGCGGGCGCTCGGCTGCCGTCGATGCGCGACCTGGCGGCGGCACTGGGCCTCTCCCGCAAGGTGATTGCATCCGCGTATGCGCAGCTGGCTGACGAGGGCTATGTCGAGGGGCGCCACGGGGCGGGTACGTTCGTATCGGGTCCGCTGCCGGATGCGTGGCCCTTGATCGCGCGCGCTCCCCGCGCGGCTGCACCGGCTCGCCTGCGGGCTTCGGCATACGCCTCACGGGTGATGAGTCTGTCGCCCTGGCCGCCACCAGGTGCGCGTCTGCAGCCGCCCCCGCTGCACGACTTCCGCTACGGCGTGCCGGCACTCACCGATTTCCCGCAACGGGTGTGGGCACGGCTGGTGTCCCGACGGGCGCAGGCGACGTCGCTGCGAGCGCTGGGCTATGGACGCACCCTCGGCTATCAACCGTTGCGGCGGGCCGTGGCCGACTACCTCGTGCGCGCACGGGGCGTGGTCACCACCGAGGAACAGGTCATCATCGTCAACGGCTCGCAGCAGGCGTTGGACCTGCTGGCACGCCTGCTGATCGATCAGGGCGATCACGTGGTCGTGGAAGAACCGTCGTATCAAGGGGCGCGCCAGGTATTCCAGGCCGCCGGCGCCCGAATCCTGCCGGTCAGCGTGGATGCCCTGGGGCTGCAGGTGAAACAGCTTCCCCGCAACCGAGGCGCGCGTCTCGCCTATGTGACCCCCTCGCACCAGTTTCCCCTCGGCGCCGTGATGCCGCTGGATCGGCGAATGGCGCTGCTCCGCTGGGCCGAGGCCGAGAGCGCGTACATCATCGAAGACGACTACGACAGCGAGTTTCGCTACGAGGGGCGCCCGCTCGCAGCGCTGCAAGGGATCGATCGCGGCAGCCGTGTGATCTATGTCGGCACGTTCTCGAAGGTGCTCGCGCCCTCGATGCGGATCGCCTACCTGGTGCTTCCACCCGCGCTCGTCCCTGTGGTCGCGTCGCTGAAGTTCCTGACGGACTATCACACCGCCACGTTCGAGCAGGAGGTGCTGGCCGATTTCATCGAGGCCGGGCATTTCGAGCGGCATGTCCGGCGAACTCGCCGAAGAAACGCCGCGCGGCGGCAAGCGCTGCTGGATGCCTGCGCGGAGCTCTTTGGCGATCGAGTGGAGATGACGGGCACGAGCGCTGGAGTGCACGTCGTGATGTGGCTCCGGGAGGTCCGGGGCGAGGAGCTCGCGTCAATCCTCGAAGAGGCGGCGTCGCGGGGCGTGGCACTGTACCCGATCACGCCGTTCTACCTGCAGCCGCAATCGCGGGCGGACCTGCTTCTTGGTTATGCCTGTCTGTCAGAGCGCGACATTCGCGACGGCATGTCCATCCTCAGGGACATTCTCGACCACCGGCGCGCCGCTGGCCGAAGGCTCACGAGGCGGCGGCCTTCCTAGGCCGAGGCGAACGGGATGAGCCGCCGAACGGCCGTCTGAATCTCCGCCGCCGACACCCGGAAATGCGATGCGTGCCATAGCACCGCGCCGTCGTGCACCAGCAGCACTTGCGGCGATTCATGACGGATGCCGAACCGGCGGGTGACGGCTTCTGACACCTCGCGCTGCAGCCGCACGCTGATGACGTACACGGGCACTGCCAATGGTGCGTTGGCCAGGAGATCGCCGATCTCCTCGTGCGCCTGCGCGCTGACACCGCAGGTGGGGCTGTGCTTGAAGATCAGGATGGCCTCGCCCTTCGCACGCGCGAGCGCGGCATCCAGGTCGGCCAGGTTGAGCAAGGGAACCGCGGAAGTCACGCTTCCAGCATAACAGCCACGCCCCGCGCGTCGGGCTCAGCCGCGGGAGAGGCCATGGCCGCCAATCGGAAGCGTGGTGAAGCGCTCGCCGAAGCCGGCAATCATCGGCCGGCCCTTTGCGATCGCCTCCTTCACCTGCGGGAGCGACAGCGAGGCCTGATGGCTCGCTTCGCTGTCCCACACCTCGGTGATCCAGATGCCCTCGGCATCAGCGCTGTCGGCAGCGACGATGTAGCTCAGGCAGCCGGGCATGGTGCCGGTGCCGTCGATCAAGATCTGCATCAGTTCATCACGGCGCCCGGGCGCCGACTTGAATTTACCGATCAGGCCGTACATGGCTTTAGCTCCAGCGCGGGTTTGCGCGAACAACGTGGAGGCGCCGATCGCGGTGGCCGCGCCGGCCAGGAGATCGCGGCGGCAGATGTGCATCGGAGGATTGTAGGAGAGGCTGGTGCGCCATGAACGAGGCGAGTCGAGTGGTTGGTGCGGAAGGGGGGACTCGAACCCCCACGGTATTGCTACCGCCAGCCCCTCAAGCTGGTGCGTCTGCCAATTCCGCCACTTCCGCATCTCTGGACACGACCGGGATAGTTTGGCAGGTCCCGATCGCTGCTGGCTTCAGGCTTCGTTCGGCTTCCACCTTTTAACTTCTGCCTTCTGCCTTCTGCCTTTTGCCTTTTGCCTTCCTGTCTTCTGCCCCGCCTCACTCCTGCGGCGGCTTCGCTCCAACCGGCGGCGGTGGCGGTACTGTCTGCGGCGCGGCAGGCGCCGTGGTCGCCGGAGCAGCCGTATCAGGAGCCGTCGTCGTTGGTGCGGGTGTCGGCGCAGGAGCCGGTAGCGCCGTGGCAGGTGCTGGGGCCGGTGCGGCGACGCCGCCCACCACCGAACCCGGCCCTCGCTGTCCCCAGGCAGTGAGTGCCAGCGACAGCACCACGAACAGGCCCGCCAGTATCGAGGTGGCTCGCGTCAGCAGCGTCGCGCCGGCGCGGGCACCGAACGCCGCCTGGCTGCCGCCCCCGCCGAAGGCGTTGGCGATATCGCCGCCCTTGCCCTGCTGCAGGAGGATGGACCCGATCAGGCCGAGGCAAACGAGCACGTAAACCGTGACGACAAGGTAGTAAAGCATGTGATTTCACACGGCCCGCCTCGAACGGCGGACGGCAAACCAAAACTATAGCACGGCAGACCCGCCCCCCAATACCCCTGCCCGGAGTAGCATGAC
>Ga0190275_10001825_pt1 | contig 15593 bp, 14 predicted proteins | sample Popmic550T_FD_133745 | JGI IMG/M metagenome (GOLD analysis project Ga0190275, IMG submission 133745) | Populus adjacent soil microbial communities from riparian zone of Yellowstone River, Montana, USA - 550 T | ecosystem: Environmental > Terrestrial > Soil > Riparian zone > Trees stand | place...
AACGCGCTCTGGGACGCCGGGCCGCTGCTCGGCGACCGGGTCGCCGTGGTGGGCGCCGGCGCCTTGGGCTGCTGCGTCGCCCGGCTGCTGGTCGCGATCCCGGGGGTCTCGGTGACCCTGGTCGACGTCGACCCCGGCCGAGCCGCGGTCGCAGCCGCCCTGGGCGTCGAGTTCTCGCTGCCCGACAACGCCCCGGGCGACCTGGACCTCGCGGTGCACACCAGTGCCACGTCGGAGGGGCTGCAGCGGTCCCTGGAGCTGCTCGCGCCGGAGGGCACCGTCGTGGAGCTCAGCTGGTACGGCGACGCCCAGACGACGCTGTCACTGGGAAGCGGCTTCCACTCCGGCCGGCTCACGATCCGCGGCAGCCAGGTCGGGTCGATCGCGGCCGCACGCCGCGGGCGCCGGACCACGGCCGACCGGCTGAGGCTCGCACTCGACCTCCTGCGCGACCCGGCGTTCGACGTGCTCCTGACGGGACGATCGCCCTTCGCCGAGCTCCCGGCGGTGCTGCCCCGGCTGGTGAGCGGGGAGCTCCCCGCGCTGTGCCACTCGGTGAGCTACGAGGACGGGGACCTGCCGTGTTCAGCGTGAACGTACGCGACCACATGATGGTCGCCCACAGCCTGCGCGGCGATGTCTTCGGCCCGGCGCAGGCGCTGCACGGTGCGACGTACGTCGTGGATGCGACGTTCTTCGGGCCGGCCGTGGACGACGACGGGATCCTGGTCGACATCGGGCGGGCCGCCGGCGCACTCCGGGCGATCGTCGCGGACCTCGACTACCGCAACCTCGACGAGGACGACCGGTTCACCGGCCGCAACACCACCACCGAGGTGCTGGCCCAGCACGTGGCCGACCGGTTGGCGGAGCAGGTCGGCGCCGCGGCGCTCGGCAGCGGCGTGACCCGGCTGACGGTCACCCTGCACGAGTCGCACGTCGCGTGGGCCAGCTACGAGAGACGGGTGTGACGGTGACCCCCACCGTGACGGTGGTCGCCCCGGAGGGAGTCGATGACCCGCTCCGGCCGAGCGGCGGCAACACCTATGACCGTCGGCTGTGCCAGGAGCTGGCGGCCGCCGGGTGGACTGTCGACCTGCAGCTGGTCCCTGGTGGCTGGCCGCGGGCCGACGTGGAGTCACGTCTCCACCTGGCGGCCGTCCTGGCCCGGTCACCGGGCGGCGCCACGGTGCTCCTCGACGGGCTGGTCGCGCTCGCCGCCCCCGACGTGGTGGTGCCGGCGGGCCGGCGGCTCCGGACGGTGGTGATCGTGCACATGCCGCTCGGCGACGCGGGCGAGGGAGCCGTGCTGCGCTCGGCCACCGCCGTGGTCGCCACCAGCCACTGGACCCGCCGCTGGTTGCTGTCCCGCCACGGGCTCGACCCGGCCCGCGTTCACGTCGCCACACCGGGCGTCGATCCCGCACCGCCGGCGGCCGGGAGTCCCGACGGCGGCTCCCTCCTGTGCGTCGGCGCAGTGGTGCCGCCGAAGGGGCACGACCTGCTCGTCGCCGCGCTGGCGTCGGTCGCCGACCTCCCCTGGCGGTGCGTGTGCGTCGGCTCGCTGGACCGCGACCCGGCGTACGTCGCCCGCCTGCGGGCCGACATCACCGCCGCCGGCCTCGGCGACCGGGTGGAGCTCACCGGGCCGCTCACCGGAGAGCGCCTCGACGCGGCCTACGCGGCGGCCGACGTCCTGGTGCACGCCAGCCGGGCCGAGACCTACGGGATGGTCGTGACCGAGGCCCTGGCCCGAGGGCTCCCGGTGGTCGCGTGTGACGTGGGTGGGGTGGCGGAGGCGCTGGGGGCCACGCCCGGCGGTGGGGCGCCGGGCGTGCTCACACCCCTGGACGACATCGACGCACTGGCGCGTGCCCTGCGCGGCTGGGTCACGGACGCCGGACTGCGCCGACGGCTGCGGGACGCCGCACGGAGCCGACGGGCCGAGCTGGCCGACTGGCTCACCACCGGCCACCGGGTCGCGCGGGTGCTCGAGGGGGTGGCGGCATGAGTCCGCGCTGGGGATGGCTCCTGGGTGCCGCGGTGCTCGGCGCGGTGGTGTGGTGGGTCGGCACCGACCCGTTCGTGAGCGGCGTACGCGCGCTCGACGTCCGGACCCTGACGGTGGGCGCGATCCTGGGCGTGCCGATCACCGTGGCGAGTGCGTGGCGGTGGCGGCTGGTCGCGAGCGGACTGGGCGCCGATCTGCCGCTCGGCCGGGCGACGGCGGCGTGCTACCGGTCCCAGCTCCTCAACTCGGTGCTCCCCGGAGGGGTCCTGGGTGACGTGCATCGCGGCGTCGACCACGGCCGGGCCGTCGGTGACCCGGCCCGCGGGCTGCGCACGGTTGCCTGGGAGCGGACGGCCGGCCAGCTCGTGCAGGCGTCGCTCGCGGTCCTCGTGCTGTTGCTGCTGCCGTCCCCGGTGCGGTCGACGCTGCCGGGGATGCTCACGCTCCTGGTCGTGGTCGTGGTGCTGCTCGGCGCCCTGGTGCGCACCTGGTCGACGCTGCGCGCGGATCTCGCGATGCTCGTCGCGCGGCGGATCTGGCCCGGTGTCATGGTGGCCTCGGCCGTGGTCGTGGCCGGTCTGGTGACGACGTACGTCGTCGCGGCGCGTGCGGTCGGCGTCACCGCACGACTGTCGACCCTGGTGCCGCTGGCGGTGCTGGTCCTGGTCGCGGCGGCACTCCCGGCGAACCTGGCCGGCTGGGGGCCGCGCGAGGGCATGGCCGCCTGGGCCTTCGCGGCTGCCGGCCTGGGCGCGGAGCAGGGGCTGGCCGCGTCGGTCGCCTTCGGCGTGATGGTGGTGGTGGCCGTCCTCCCGGGGGCCGCCGTGCTGGTGGTCGGGTCGCGCGCGAGCCGACGAGCGCGGGAGCCGGTCCATGGCTGATCGTCCGTACACCATCCTCAGTTGCGGGATCTCGATCGACGGCTACCTCGACGCTGCCACCCCCGAGCGGCTGGTGCTCTCGAACGACGACGACCTGCGACGGGTCGACGCTGTCCGTGCCGACGTCGACGCGATCCTGGTCGGCGCCGAGACCGTGCGCCATGACAACCCGCGGCTGCTCGTGCGTGACGCCCGCCTCAGGGAGTGCCGGCGTGCCAGGGGCCTGGGCGAACACCCGATGAAGGTGACCGTGACCCGGGGCGGGCGGCTGGACCCGACCGCATCCTTCTTCTCGACCGGCGACTGCGAGAAGGTCGTCTACTGCGAACGAGGGGGCGTCGCGGCCGCCCGTGCCCACCTGGGCTCCGTTGCGACCGTCGTCGATGGCGGTGCGCCGGTCGACATCCGGAGCCTGACCGAGGACCTCCGGCGCCGCGGCGTACGACGGTTGATGGTCGAGGGGGGCGGGCAGATCCACACGCAGTTCCTGACCGCCGGGCTGGCCGACGAGCTGCACCTGGTGGTGGCGCCGTTCTTCGTCGGCGACCCGCGTGCCCACCGCTTTGTGGGTGCCGGCGCCTTCCCGTGGCACCCGGGCCACCGGGCGCACCTCGCGGAGACCCGTCAGATGGGCGACGTGGTGCTGCTGCGCTACGCGTTCGCCGCCGCCGAGGCCTCGTGAGGAGCCGCCCCATGTCACCCGCCGTGATCCCCGCCACCGTTCGCCGTCAGGTCCGGATGCCCGTGCGGCTGGCCGGGGGAGAGGTCGTCGAGGGCAGCCTCCACACCTTCGACGGGCTCATCGATGGGCAGGAGCACGTCGTGGTCGCGTTGGGCGACCGCGCCTGCGTCCCGCTGTCGCCCCGGGCCTGCGTGCCGCTGGTCCGGGTGCACAGCGAGTGCCTGACGGGGGACGTGCTGGGCAGTCAGCGCTGCGACTGCGGGCCGCAGCTGGCCGAGGCGATGGACCGGCTGCACGAGGCAGGCGGCTATCTGGTCTATCTCCGGCAGGAGGGCCGCGGGATCGGGCTGTACAACAAGATCGACGCCTACGCACTGCAGGACGGGGGTCTCGACACGTTCGAGGCCAACGAGGCCCTCGGGTTCGGCGGTGACGAGCGTCGGTACGACGTCGCCGCGCAGATGCTGCTCGGGCTCGGGGTCGACCGGGTCGAGCTGCTCACCAACAACCCCGACAAGGTGACCCAGCTGCGCGCTGCCGGCGTCGCCGTCGACGGCTGCCTTCCCACCGCCCTCCACCTGTCGTCGGCGAACCGCCGCTACCTGACCGCGAAGGCCTTCCGCGGCCACGCGCTGCTGGGACTGGTCGCGGCCGCCACGCACGCCGACCCGGCGTGAGGGCTCACGCCGGATCGGTCGTCGCGTTCTGTCAGTGCGGCGTCAGGCGGCGAGGTCGGGGTCGCCCAGCCGGCGCAGCCGGTTGAGGGCCTCGCGTTCGAGCTGGCGCACCCGCTCGGCGGAGATGCCGTGCGTGATCCCGATGTCGGCGAGCTTGTGCTGGCGGCCGTCGACCAGGCCGTAGCGCGACCGGATGATGTCGGCGGACCGGTCGTCGAGCTGACCGACCAGCGCGTTGAGCCGCTCGCGCGCCTCGTGGTCGAGCACGTCGAGGTCGGGGCCTGGGGTGCTCTCCTGCGCGATCAGGTCACCCAGCGAGGTGTCGCCGTCCTCGTCGACGGGCGAGTCGAGGCTGACGTGCTCGCGACCCCACGAGAGGAGGTCGAGGACGCGCTCGAAGGCCATCCCGAGCTCGGCGGCGATCTCCTCCGGCTCCGGGTCGCGGCCGAGCTGGCGCTCCAGGGTGCGGCGGGCGCCACCGACCTGGTTGAGCTCCTCGACGACGTGCACGGGGAGACGTACGACGCGGGCCTGTTGCGCGATCCCGCGGGTGATCGCCTGCCGCACCCACCAGGTGGCGTAGGTGGAGAACTTGTAGCCCTTCGCGTAGTCGAACTTCTCGACCGCGCGGATCAGCCCGGTGTTGCCCTCCTGGATCAGGTCCAGCATGGGCATCTGGGCGCGGCCGTACTTGCGGGCGATCGAGACGACCAGCCGCAGATTGGCATTGATGAACGTGTTGATGGCTCGCTGGCCCTCCTCGGCCAGCCACTCCAGCTCCTCGCGGCTGGCGCGCATGGGGGCGCCGCCCTTGGCGCGGGCGATCCGGCCGGTGTCGAGCAGGTGCTGGGCCATGAGCCCTGCCTCGATCGTCTTGGCCAGCTCCACCTCGGTGGCGGCGTCGAGCAGCGGGTTTTGCGCGATCTCGTCGAGGTACAGCCCGACGCTGTCGCGACCCTCGATTTCGCGGACCCGGGAGGTCGTGGTGCGTGTCGCCATGGTGCAGCCCCCTTCCTTACGTCTGTCCAACGCTCACGAATCCCTGTGGATTCCCACCGGGGGTTCGGAACTCTTGTCTGGAACGACGGGTGAGGAGGGCCAGAAGTTGCCTTCCGGGCCAACTCTCAGGGAGTTCTCAGGGGTGCCGGACCTGCGCCTCGGTGGACGCCCCCGTACCCATTCAGGCCAGGTCCATCCGGTCCAGCACCCACGCCAGTGTGAACGCGCGGTCGTGCCAGGCCTTGTAGCGCCCGGACACCCCGCCGTGGCCGGCTGCCATCTCGGTCTTGAGCAGGAAGTGCCGACGGCCGATCGCCGTGGCCCGCAGCCGGGAGATCCACTTCGCCGCCTCGACGTACAGCACCCGGGTGTCGTGCAGCGAGCACTCCGCCAGGATCGGTGGGTAGTCGACCGCCGCGACGTTGTCGTAGGGCGCGTACGACGCGATGTAGTCGTAGGTCTCCGGGTCCGCCTCGGGGTTGCCCCACTCGTCGTACTCGATGACGGTCAGCGGCAGCGAGGCGTCCAGCATCGTGGTGAGGTTGTCGACGAACGGCACGCCCGCGACCACGCCGGCGAACGTCTCGGGCGCCAGGTTGGCCACCGCGCCGGCGAGGAGCCCGCCAGCGCTGGCGCCCTCGGCGACGAGCGCGCCAGGCCGGGTGAGCCCCGAGGCGACCAGGTGGCGAGCACAAGCCACGAAGTCGGTGAAGGTCGTGCGTTTGTGCAGCAGCTTGCCGTCGTCGTACCAGCGGCGTCCCATCTCGCCACCGCCCCGCACGTGTGCGATGGCGAACCCGGCACCGCGGTCGAGGATCGAGAGCCGGGCGATCGCGAAGTAGGGGTCCATCGACATCTCGTAGGCGCCGTAGCCGTAGAGCAGGACCGGGATCGGTCCGTCGTCGGTGGCGCCGCGCCGGCACACGAACGAGATCGGTACTCGCTCGCCGTCCTCGGTCTCCTCCCAGAGCCGGTGCTCCTCGTAGTCGGCCGGGTCGTAGCCGCCGAGCACGGGAGTACGTCGCAGCAGGGTCAGTCGGCACGAGGAGACGTCGTAGTCGTAGATCGACGACGGCACCGTCATCGAGGTGTAGCCGAGCCGGACCACCGGGGCGTCGAAGTCGGGGTTGCCGGACGACCCGACGGTGTAGATCTCCTGGTCGAACTCGACCAGGAAGTCCTCGGCCACGCCGTCGGCCCCGAGGGTGAGCAGCCGGAGCTGGGTGAGGCCCGCGTTGCGCTGGTGGACCACCAGGTGGCCCGCGAACGCGTCGACGTCCTCGAGCCGGACCGCGGGGTCGTGGGCGATCAGCGGTCGCCACGCCTCGCCCTGAGTGGGGGCCACCGGTGCGACGCCGATCTCGAAGTCCGGACCGGTGCGGTTGTGGAGCACGAGCAGCACGTCCTCACCGGCGATCACGGCGTGCTCGACGCCGTACTCCACGCCGTCCTCGCGCTCGGCGAACACCCACAGCCCGGCGTCGGGGTCCTCGGTGTCGAGGAGCCGCACCTCGGAGGTGATCTTGGAGGTGGAGACGACCTGGACGAACCGGTCGCTGCGAGTGCGGCCGACCCCGGTCCAGAACCGGGGATCGGTCTCGTGGTGGACCAGCTCGTCGTCTGCTTGGTCGGCGCCGAGCCGGTGACGCCACACCTTGTCGGGCCGCCAGGTGTCGTCGACGGTCGCGTAGAAGAACGACTCGCTGTCGGGGTGCCAGGTCGCGCCGCCGAGCACGCCGGTGATCGTGTCGGGGAGGAGCTCGCCGGTGCCGAGGTCCTTCACGCGGACCGTGTACCGCTCGTCGCCCGTGGTGTCGGTGGCGAAGGCGAGCAGCCGCGTGCTCGGGCTCACCGACGAACCACCCAGGGAGAAGAAGTCGTGCCCCTCGGCGAGCTTGTCGAGGTCGAGCAGCACCTGTTCGCCGGGCAGGGCGGGCTGGTCGGGGGCGCAGTCCTCGTCGGGCTGCGGAGGAGTCCAGTCGGCGGGGTCGGCGACCGGTACCCGGCAGCTGGCGCCGTACTCGCGGCCCTCGAAAGAGCGGCCGTAGTACCAGTAGCCGCGGCTACGCGTCGGTACCGATAGGTCGGTCTCCAGCGTCCGGGCCTTGACCTCCTCGAAGATCGTCTGCCGCAGGTCCGCGAGATGGGCCGTGACCGCCTGCGTGTGCTCGTTCTCCGCCTCGAGCAGCGCCAGCACCGCGGGGTCGTCCTTGTCGCGCAGCCACTCGTACTCGTCGACGCGGGCGCGGCCGTGGTGGGAGGTGGTGACCGGCCGGCGGTCCGCGACCGGCGGGGCGAGCAGGGGCTGCGACATGCCCCTCAATCTAGAGTGCGCTCGGTGAGGCGCCTGCGACAGCACCAGGTCACCGATCCCGACGATCCGCTGGTGGCCGAGCTCGCCGAGCGCCAGTGGCGCTGGCGGCTCCGGCACCGGTACGCCGACGAGGCGGCGGGACGGGCCGCAGCGGCCGCGCTGGTGCGCGAGCTGTTCGACCGCTCGCGGCTGGTGAGCACGCCGGTCGGGTTCGTGTGGCTCGGACCTGACGGTGAGCACACCCTCGTCCACGACGTACGGGCAGCGGGCGGGGACCCGGGTCAGGTGGCTGCGTTGCGCGACCTGGCAACCGAGCTCGCCGGCTCACCGCTGGCCGCCGGCGTGCTGCCGGGAGAGCCGAGCCGCGAGGCGTTCGTCGACGACGGCACGTTCCGGCTCACGGCGACCTCGATGCGGCTCGACGTCACGGGACCGGTGCCGGGAGAGGAGCTGGCCGCTCGGGCCGAGGTCACCGCGATGACCGACGTGGAGGTGCGTGCCTACCGAGACGGTGCGGTGCTGTCGTACGCGCAGTCACGCGCGGAGGCAGGGGAGTCGCCGGAGCTCGCCCGGAAGACCTCCGAGGCGGCCTTCGACGAGCTGCTGCCGGCTGGCCGGCCCGGCCCCGACCAGTACCTGTTCACCATCCGTCACGCCGGCGAGCGGGCGGGCATGGTGTGGGTGTGCCGGCGCTGGCCGGCGCAGGCGTGGGTGTACGACGTGGAGGTCGACCCGGCCTGGCGCGGCCACGGGCTGGGCGCGGCGGCCATGGTGCACGCCGCGCGGTGGACGCGCGCGGCCGGCCTGCCCTCGCTGGGTCTCAACGTCTTCGGCCCCAACGCCCACGCCCGCTCGCTCTACGAGCGGCTCGGCTATGCCGTCGAGGAGGAGCACTTCGCCCGCGAACCGTCCACAGACGAGGCGTGAACCTGTGGAAAACGGCTCCTTCCTGTGGAGGCGCGGCGTCCCGCTGTGGACAGGCGAGAAAAGTCCGAGATTCTTCGCCGAACCCCTTGCGCACCCCCGCCGCAGCCCCGTAGAACTCTCCCTACCAACTCGCCGCTTGCGGAGGGTTGGGGATCGAATCGGAGAGAAGATCCGTACGGCGAGCTTGCTCGCCGCGCCGGCCCGGTGACGGGGGCGGCGGGGTCGGAAGGCCGGAACGGTCGATCGGGCGTCACATACCGGTCAAAGCCGAGGGGCCCCTGATGCTCATACCATCAAGGGCCCCTCACCCTTTTCCAAGCCCAGTGTGCCCTGAGCGGAGCGAAGGGCGCACGTCGGGCGAGGAGGTTGACGAGTGACGCGTCTCGAAACCCGAGGGCTAGGTCGTGCGACCTACTACGCCTGATCCGGCGGCTGCCACACTCGCAGCGCGGGATCGTCGACCGGGTAGGACCGGACCGGTCCGGGTGCGGTCTGGGCCGTCTCGAACCGCACCGTCACCACCCCCCGGCCCGAACCCCACACCCAGCCGCGCCCCAGGTCGTCGTGCTCGACGTCCATGCCGGGTGCCCAGGACGACCGTCGCAGGTTCGGGGCCTCGATCTCCGGTGGCGGCTCGTCGTCCTCGCCGTTGTCGCCGAACAGGTCCTCCTGGATCCAGTCGGCGAGCCCGGACACGCCCACCCCGAGCAGCCGGACGCCGCCGGAGGTGTCGAGCTCTTCGAGCAGCCCCCGCGCCAGCCGGCCGATCACGGTGGCCCGGTCGGTGGGCGAGGCGAGCGTCGAGGACCGGTTGAGAGTGGTGAAGTCGTGCAGCCGGACCTTGATGGTCACGGTGCGCCCGGACAGCCCGTGCTTGCGCAGCCGCTCGGCGACCTGCCCCGCCTGCCGCGCCAGCAGGCCCGCCATCAGCTTCCGGTCGGTGAGGTCGACGTCGTAGGTGCCCTCGACCGACACCGACTTGGTCTCGCGCTCGGGGACCACCGGCCGGACGTCCTCGGCGCGCGCGAGGGCGTGCAGCCCGGTCCCGTGAGAGCGGCCGAGCAACCGCACCAGCTCCTCGACCGTGACGCTCTCGAGCTCGGCCACCGTGTGGATGCCCGCACGCCGGAGCCGCTCGACGGTGGCCGGGCCGACCCCGGGGATGACGCTGACGTGCATGGGGCGCAAGAGCTCCTGCTCGCCGCCGGGAGGGACGACGACCAGGCCGTCGGGCTTGTCCAGGTCGCTGGCGACCTTCGCGATGAACTTGGAGGACCCGATCCCGACCGAGGCGGTGACCCCGCCCGTGACCACTGCGACGCGCGAGCGCAGCTCCTCCGCGAACGCGCGGACCGTCGCCACCTCGACGTCGGGCAGGCCGGCGGCGGCCAGGTCGACGAATGCCTCGTCCATCGACAGCGGCTCGACCAGGGGTGACACCTCGCGCAGCAGGTCCATCACGGCCCGGCTGGTGTCGCGGTACGCGTGGAACCGCCCGCTCAGGAACGCGGCGTGCGGGCATCGCGACCGCGCCTCGCGCGTCGACATCGCAGACCGGATTCCGTAGCGGCGGGCCTCGTACGACGCCGTGGCGACCACGCCGCGACCGCCGACACCCCCCACGACGACCGGCTTGCCCCGGAGCGAGGGCTTGTCGCGCTGCTCGACCGCGGCGAAGAACGCATCGAGGTCGAGGTGGAGCACCGAGGCGTCCGGGCGCATGCTCTGCAAACTACTGCGCCGCGTGCTCGGGGCCGCTGACCATCCACACGACCCGCCCGGGAGCCGCTCTCCACAGGCAGGCGCGGAAGCCCGGCCCGCGGTCGGCGCTCGCGGGGACCGTGGCCGCATGACCCCTCCCGCCACTCCGCCCGATGGCGCACCCGCCGTCCCTCCCGCGGGCACTATGACCCTCCGTACCGCAGACGACGTGCTCGCAGCGGTCCGGGTCGTGCTCGGCTTCGAGCCGCACGACTCGCTGGTGCTGATCACCGTCGGCGGGCAGCACCCGCTGCAGGCCCGCGTCGACCTCCCCGGGGACCCCTCGCACGCCGACTTCGAGCAGGCTCTGGACGACCTCGCCGCCCAGCTGCTCGAGCCGGTCAGCCGGCTCGACGCCCGGTGTGTGCTGCTGGTCGCCTACTCCGAGCACGAGCGCCTGGGCCGGCGGTGCCTACGAGGCCTGGTGCGTCGGCTCACCGCGGCCGGCACCAGCGTGGCCGATGCGCTGCGCGCCGACGGCCGGCGGTGGTACCCCCTCGACCACGACCGGTCCGCGCTCGCCGTCACCGGCGTGCCGTACGACGTGGACGCCCACCCGTTCGTGGTCGCGGCGGTGGTCGAGGGCCGGGTCGTGCACGGCAGCCGCGACGAGCTGGCGGCGACGATGCAACCCGACCCGGCGAGGGTGACCGAGGTCGAGGGGGCCCGGCCACAGCCTCGTGCGAGCGCACGCTGGGTGCAGGCACAGGCCGTCTTGCACACCGGGTCCGGCACGACGCCGTCGGCCGCCGACGCCGCCCGGCTGCTCGAGGGCATCACGGAGACCGAGGTGCGCGAAGCGGTCTGGACAGGGGCCGACCGCACCACGGCCCCCGCGGCGGTGGAGTTCTGGACCGACCTGGTGCGACGAGCGCCCGACGACCTGGTCGCCGACGCCGCAGCGGTGCTCGCGTTCCAGGGCTGGCTCAGCGGCGACGGCGCGCGGGCGTGGTGTGCGGTCGATCGGGCGCTGGCGGCCGACCCGGACCAGGCGCTGGCGCGGCTCGTCGGTGACCTGCTCGAGGCGGCGTTCCCACCCCATGAGTGGGAGTCGACCCGCGACGCTCTCGGGTTCGCGTCGTGAATCGGGCAGCACCCCGAAGGGTGAGAGGGGTCGCCCGGTGGGCGAAACCTCCCTAATGTCGGCTCATGGGCGAAGAGGTAGCCGCACAGGAGTTCTCCCGCGCCGACCGCACCCGGCACCGGGAGAAGGTCCGCCGCTGCCTCGACGTGTTCGCCCGGATGCTGCGCGAGGCTCGCTTCGACACCGACGACCCGATGACCGGGCTCGAGGTCGAGCTGAACCTCGTCGACGACTCCGGCGACCCGGCCCTGAAGAACACCGAGGCGCTCGCGGCGATCGCCGACCCGGGGTTCGTCACCGAGCTCGGCCAGTTCAACATCGAGATCAACGTGCCGCCGGTCCGGCTCCGCGAGGGCGGGCTCTCGACGTTCGAGGCCACGCTGCGCGACAGTCTCAACTCCGCCGAGCAGAAGTCCTCCGAGGTCGGCGCCCACATGGTCATGATCGGCATCCTGCCGACGCTGGCCGAGGGGCACTTCACGCTCGACAGCATTTCGCCCAACCCGCGCTACCGGCTGCTGAGCGAACAGATCATGTCGGCGCGGGGTGAGGACATCTCGATCGCGATCTCGGGCAGCGAGCGGCTGGTGACGACCGCCGACTCGATCGTCCCCGAGGCGGCGTGCACCAGCACCCAGTTCCACGTGCAGACCTCGCCCGACCAGTTCGCGGCGTACTGGAACGCCTCGCAGGTGATCTCGGCGATCCAGATCGCGGTCGGCGCCAACTCGCCCTATCTGCTCGGCCGCGAGCTGTGGCGGGAGACCCGGATCCCGCTGTTCGAGCAGGCCACCGACACCCGCAGCGAGGAGCTGAAGGCTCAGGGCGTGCGGCCGCGGGTGTGGTTCGGCGAGCGGTGGATCACCTCGGTGTTCGACCTGTTCGAGGAGAACGTCCGGTTCTTCCCAGCCCTGTTGCCGATCACGGAGGACGAGGACCCGCTCGAGGTCCTCGAGTCCGGCGGCGCCCCGCAGCTCCACGAGCTGCGGCTTCACAACGGCACGATCTATCGCTGGAACCGGCCGGTCTACGACACGGTCGACGACGTCCCGCACCTGCGGGTCGAGAACCGCTGCCTGGGGGCCGGCCCGACCGTGGCCGACCTGGTCGCGAACGCCGCGTTCTACTTCGGACTGGTGCGCGCTCTCGCGGAGAGCGAGCGGCCGCTGTGGTCGCAGATGTCCTTCTCCGCCGCCGAGGAGAACTTCCACGCCGCGGCCGAGCACGGCATCGACGCCCAGGTCTACTGGCCCGGAGTCGGTCAGGTCCCCGCTACCGAGCTGGTGCTGCGGCGGCTGCTCCCGCTGGCCCATGAGGGACTGGCGCAGTGGGGCGCGCCGACCGAGGAGGCCGATCGGCTGCTCGGGATCATCGAGCAACGCTGCCTCACCGGCACCAACGGCGCGGAGTGGTTCGTCGGACGGATGCGCGACCGCTCCGACCTGGACCGGTACGACGCGCTGCGGATGACCCTCGAGGAGTACCGCACCAACATGCACACCAACGAGCCGGTGCACACCTGGAGCTGAGGACCCTCAGCGGATCCGCTGCCACTGCCGCCGCAGCCCGCTGCGCGGGTCCCACCAGCCGTGCCGGGTGACGACGACCCACGTGAGGTCGCGACCGGCCTCGGCGTAGGCGCTGCGCGCCGATGCGAGCCAGGCCAGGTCGATGTCCTGCGGCTCCAGCTCGCCGGGTCGAGTCAGCCACACCAGGTGCGGCACCGAACCGGAACGGGCCAGGAGGGCGGCACAGATGTCGGACCGCAGGGCGTGGTCGGTGCCGCTGAGAGCGCCACCGGCGCTGACCTCCTGACCCCCGGGGCGACCCACGTGCAGCACAGGAGCGAACCGCCGGCGCCGCTCGGCGGCCGCGTGCCGGCGTACCGCCTCACGCAGCACCAGGGCGGCGGGACGCGGGAGCGGGTCCTCGAGGAGCGGCACGCGGATCAGCCTGCCCGATCGGGCGCATCAGACGACCGGTCCTCCACAGGCTCCCGGTGTGGCCTCCGATTCGGTACCGTGCGCGCGAGGGCCTGTGTCGGGCCGCAGCCGAGCTGAGGAGGGTCAATGGGGACCGTCGTGGTGGGTTTCGTGCCGAAGCCGGAGGGAGAGGCAGCCCTCAAGAGCGGGATCGCCGAGGCGAAACTGCGCGGCTCCAAGGTCGTGGTGGTCAACTCGCACCGCGGCGGGAGCGAGTTCGACGGGGAACAAGCGACGAAGGCCGAGCAGGAGATGGAGCGGATCCGCAAGGTGCTGGACGAGTCCGGCGTCGAGCACGAGCTGCGCCAGCTGGTCCGCGGCTTCGAGCCCGCCGAGGACCTGATCAGCATCGCCGAGGCGGCCGACGCCGAGCTGATCGTGATCGGGCTGCGTCGCCGGTCGCCGGTCGGCAAGCTGATCCTGGGCAGCAACGCGCAGCGGATCCTGCTCGACGCCAAGTGCCCGGTGCTCGCGGTCAAGGCCGACTGAGCGAGGACTCCTGCCCCCGCGCGCCGTGAGGCAGGATGGCGCCATGGCGATCCACATCACCGGTGACGCGCACGCCGACCAGGTCCTGACCGACTCCCCGTTCGCACTGCTCGTCGGGATGATGCTCGACCAGCAGTACCCGATGGAGCACGCATTCCGCGGGCCGGCGAAGGTGTTGGACCGGTTCGGCTCGATCGAGCCTGCCGACATCGCGGCGGCCGACCCCGAGCGGTTCACCGAGCTCAGCTCCACGCCGCCGGCGATCCACCGCTTCCCGGGCTCGATGGCGGCCCGCCTGCAGGAGCTGGCCCGGATCGTGGTCGAGCAGTACGACGGCGACGCCGCGCGGATCTGGTCTGACGCGACCGACGGCAAGGATCTTCTGAAGCGGGTCCAGGCGCTGCCGGGGTTCGGCAAGCAGAAGTCGCAGATCTTCGTGGCGCTGCTCGCCAAGCAGCTCGGAGTGCGGCCGGACGGCTGGGAGGAGGTCGTCGGCGCCTACGCCGAGGACGGCTACCGGTCGGTGGCCGACGTGGTCGATGCGGCCTCGTTGCAGAAGGTCCGCGACCACAAGAAGGAGATGAAGGCGGCGGCCCGCGCGTCCCAGTGACAAGGGCCAGTGACACGGGACATCACGCCGTGTGTGCCGGTTCGGGTCCGGCTTCGGCCGCGTGGCACAATGGCGGGTGCGGCTCTTGACGACACCGGGCTTTGCCGCGCCCATTGCCCCTGACGAGAGGTGTTCGTGTCCTCGAACGCGCGCAAGCAGCTTCCCGCCGAGGTGCTGGCACACCCCGCAGTGCTGGCTCTCATCGAGCGAGGTCGACCGACCGGCAGTATCACCCCCGACGAGGTCAGGCAGGCCAGTGAGGACGCCGCCGTCGAGCCACGCCACCTCAAGGCGCTGCTGGCGCACTTGAGCAGTCTGGGCATCTCGGTGAGCATGCCGGTGGCAACGCGCGTCGTGGCGGCCACCAGCACACGGTCGAAGGCGACGTCGGCGGCCAAGAAGGCCCCTGCGAAGAAGGCGGCTGAGAAGCCGGCGGCCAAGAAAGCCTCGGCGAAGAAGGCCGACTCCACCTCGACCAAGAAGGCTGCCGACAAGCCGGCGGCCAAGAAGGCCCCTGCGAAGAAGGCGGCTGAGAAACCGGCGGCCAAGAAGGCCCCTGCGAAGAAGGCGGCGACCAAGCCGGCCGCCAAGAAGGCCTCGGCGAAGGGCGCCACCACCGAGGACGTCGCGACGGTCGCGATCGGTCCCGACGGCAAGAAGATCCTGCCCGACCTGCCGGACGAGCAGTTCGAGAAGGACGTCGCCACCGACCCCTCCATCAAGGAGGACGAGAAGGAGGCGTCGTTCGTCGTCTCCGACGCCGATGAGTCCGGTGAGCCCGAGCAGCAGGTGACCGTGGCCGGCGCGACCGCCGACCCGGTCAAGGACTACCTCAAGCAGATCGGCAAGGTGCCGCTGCTGAACGCCGAGATGGAGGTCGAGCTCGCCAAGCGGATCGAGGCCGGCCTCTTCTCGGAGGAGAAGCTCGGCAAGGGCGGCAAGGTCAGCGCCAAGCTGCTCGAGGAGCTCGAGTGGATCGCCGAGGACGGCCGCCGTGCCAAGAACCACCTGCTCGAGGCGAACCTCCGGCTCGTGGTGTCACTGGCCAAGCGCTACACCGGTCGCGGCATGCTCTTCCTCGACCTGATCCAGGAGGGCAACCTCGGCCTGATCCGCGCGGTCGAGAAGTTCGACTACACCAAGGGCTACAAGTTCTCGACGTACGCGACCTGGTGG
>Ga0190275_10001826_pt1 | contig 15592 bp, 16 predicted proteins | sample Popmic550T_FD_133745 | JGI IMG/M metagenome (GOLD analysis project Ga0190275, IMG submission 133745) | Populus adjacent soil microbial communities from riparian zone of Yellowstone River, Montana, USA - 550 T | ecosystem: Environmental > Terrestrial > Soil > Riparian zone > Trees stand | place...
CGGATCGCGCTCTCGAGGAACGAGCCGAAGACGTTGCCGACGCCGATGGCGGCGGCGCCGACGCCGATCGCGGCGAGGCCCGCGCCGATCACTTTTGCTGCTTCGAGGTCCATGATTAACTCCTTTGTGAACGCGTTGAAAAAATTAGTGAAGGTTGACCGCGTCGTTGATGTAGAGCGAGGTCAGGAGGGCGAAGACATAGGCCTGGATCGCGCAGACGAGCAGCTCCAGCGCCATCACGCCGATGATGAAGACGAAGGACAGGAGGCTGATCGCGGGCCCCATGACGCCGCCCGCGTTGATGCCGCCGACCACGAAGCTGCCGAACACCTCGACGAGGATATGGCCGGCGATCATCGCCACGAACAGTCGCAGCGCCAGGCTGAACGGCCGCACCATGAACGAGACGAACTCGATCGGCACGATCAGCAATTTGAGCGCGAACGGCGTGTCCTTGGGCACGAACAGGGAGAAGAAATGCAGCTTGTGCCGCCAGAAGCCGGTGGCGAGCACGATGCCGAAGCTGATGATCGCCATCACCCCGGTGACGGTGAACTGACTGGTGACCGTGAACGGATGGGCCCCCGGGACGATCGCGAAGGGCATCATGCCGAGCAGGTTCGCGAACAGGATGAACATGAAGACGGTGAACACCCAGGGGACGTATTTGCGCCCCTCCGGCCCGACATTGGTCGACAGCATCGAGGTGATGAAATTGGTGACGCCCTCGACCGCGACCTGCCAGCGGCCGGGGACGAGCTGGCGCTTCATCCCGCCGATCATGAACAGCCAGATCAAGGCGAGCACGACCAGCATCCACATCGCGCTGTTGGTGAAGACGAACGGGCTCCCGTCCAGATTGCCCGCCATGGGCTGGATCTGGAACTGGTGCATCGGGTCGATCTTGGATTCGGCCGCCACTTGTCGCTTCCCTCAGCCCTTCGGGGCCTGCTTAGAAATCTTGAACACTTCCCACATGGCGACGCCGAAACCGACGAACAGCATCACCACCCACGCCGCCCTGGTTCCGGCGAAACGGTCGATCGCAACGCCGATCAACGCGCAGCCGAGCGGATAACCGACAATGACCGAGAGCACGCGATAGGCCGGCGACCTGTAATAGGGCGCCGCGCCCGTCTTGTGCCCGCCGGTCCGCGCCGCCTCGTCCGCCTGCGCCTGCCGGAGCCGCTCGTCGAGCGAGGCCAGCCGCGCATCCTGGGGAGACTTCGGGTCCTGCCAGGGTCCGTCTTCCGCCATGCCGTCCTTTCCGTGTGCCGCCGCACGCTCGATCAAGCGCGCGTGCACAAGGGGCGTGGGACATGCCGGCGAACGAACCCGCCAGGGCGCGGTTCCTTTAGGAAGCGGCTTGTGGCAAGTCAACACATCCATGCTGCACTGCATCATGCGAACCATGCTGGCGTCGGCGGGCCGGGCACGATAGCTAGGCGCGATGTTGAAAGCCTTCCTGTTTTTCGCCGCGCTTGCGCCCGCCTCCGCCGCCGCCCAGGGCAAGCCGGGCGCGCCCGCCGGTGCGCCCTGCCCCGCAGCCACCATCTGCATCGAGCGGAGCGGCGCGGATTACCGCTTCCGGTTCGACTATCCGGCGGCGGCGCCCCGCCTGCCCGCGCTCCAGGCGATGCTGGAGGCCGAGGCGGCGCGCGAGGAGGCCGAGCTCGCCGCGATCGCCGCCAGCGAGCCGGTCACCGTCCCGCTGCGCTACCAGGGCTCCTACCGGCTCGACGCGGAGCTGCCGGAGCTGATCGCCCTGTCCGGGCCCGAGAATAGCGACGGCGCGGTGCGCGAGCGGAGCTTGCTCTACGACCCGCGCAACGGCGAGCGGCTCCAGCTGATCGACCTTTTCCAGCCCGAGACCTTCGACACCAATCTGTTCTGGAGCCCGGTCCGAGGCATCCGGGCGGTCCAGCAATCCTTCTGCAGCGCGCTGACCGGCGCGGTCCGCGCCCGGCGCGGCGAACCGGACTACAAGATCGTCTGCCCCAACGTCGAGGAGCAGACGGTCGCCATGACCTGCAACGGGCGCGGCCGGATCCTGGGCATGCGCGCCACCGTGGGCCTGACCGCGACTCGCGCCGTCGACCCGGACGCGCCGGCCGAATATCGGGTGTCCTTCCCGGTCAGCGCCGAGATGATCGGCACCATGAAGCGGCGCTACCGAGTCGCGTTCGGCGTGCCGGGCGAGCGCGGGCGCAACCGGACCTGCCTGCCCGTCGCGGCCGGCGGACGGGATGGCTGACGCCTCGGCCGACGGCAGCGGGCACCGCGCCCGCCTGCGCCGGCGCCTGTTCGAGGGCGGGCCCGACGCCCTGCTCGACCACGAGCTGGTCGAATATCTCCTCGCGCTGGCGATCCCGCGCCGCGACACCAAGCCGCTCGCCAAGAAGCTGATCGAGGAGTTCGGAGGCTTTGGCGGGCTGCTCGCGGCGGACGCGGCCACGATCGCGCGGGTCGGCGACATAAGCGAAAGCGCTGTGGCGGCGCTCAAGATCGCGCAGGCCTCGGCGCTGCGCCTGCTCGAGAAGGGGATCAAGGACCGGCCGGTGCTCGCCTCCTGGCAGGCCCTGCTCGACTATCTGCGCGCCGACATGGCGCATCTGCCGGTCGAGCGGGTGCGCGTGCTCTTCCTCAATTCGAAGAACGTGCTGATCGCCAACGAGACGATGTGGGAGGGGTCGATCGACGAATCGGCAGTCTATATCCGCGAGATCATGCGCCGCGCGCTCGATCTCCACGCCACCGCGATCATCGTCGTCCACAACCACCCCTCCGGCGATCCCGCGCCCAGCCAGCAGGACATCCGCCTGACCCGCGACCTCGCCGAGGCTGGCCGGCATTTGAAGGTGACGCTCCACGACCATATCATCGTCGGGGCGTCGGGGCATAAGAGCCTGCGTGCGGAGGGCCTGATCTGAGCGAGGCTTGCAAAGGCTGGGCCGAACGACCGCTTTCGACCCATTGCGGTCATTAGCGAAGCGGCTAAACCCGACCGGTGACCTGAGGTGAGGGGATCGCGAATATGCCCGCCTTGCTGTTGGCTGCGAATGCGTTGGCATCGTTGGCTTTGGCCAGCGCGGCTCCGGTCGACAGCGCGCACGAAGCCTGCGCCCTGGCGAAAGCCCGCTTTTCAGCGCGGAATCATTTCCCGACGTCGAGGATCGGCTTTTGCGACTTGGCCGCGGCAGCCGACAGCCCGCGCGGTTTCCACATTCTCACGCTCCACAGCACACGGCAGTGCGAAGGCATATGCAGCAGGTGGTTGGGGTCGTTCGCTGTCGAAAAGTCGAGCGGTCGAGTGTTCGACTGGAATGTCGGCGAATGGGAATTGGGGGCGGAGGTCAGGCAGCGGCAATAGGTCCGCACCGCACACTCATCTTGTCGGGAACGAAGCGGCTCCGGCCGATCAGGCGGGCCGCTCGCCGCCTGAGCACGCATCGCCCGCTATTGCCGGACGTAGCTGTCGCCGGTGTTCCATTGGATCCTCACCGCACGTCCGCCCGCGTCGAAACTGATAGTTCCGCTCGACGCGCCAGAGCCGGCGGAGCTCCTGTACGTGGCGCTGATCGTGTTGCCATCGACGGTGGCGGTGCCGATCTCGTCGACGTCATTGCGCGTCCAGCGGATCGCATTGCCGTCCTGGCTGAACGTGTAGATCGAGCCCGTGCCGTTGCCGCCGCGCCAGACGCCCGCGAGGTTGGATACCTGCGCGGCGGCGCCGGTCCCGGTGCTTCCGCCCGGGGCCGTTGCCGACCCATTGCCGGCGGCATCCTCATCCGTGTCGCAGGACGTCATTTTGACGACGCCGTCGGGCTGGTCCCGGTGGTAACGGCCGAACTGGTCGATATCGAGGTCGGCGTCCGGCTGCGTGGCGCGGGTGCGCACGCGGACATAGGCGGGGTTTCCGTCATAGCGGTTGCCCGCGACTTGCGCGCCCACGTAGTTGATCGCGCATGGATCCGAGAAATTCCCGCCCGCGGCCGACGCCCAGACCCCCCATTCGGTCCCGGGAACTATGCCGGGCGCCGCTGCGGCGAGGTTGGCGCCGGCCCCGGTATTGCCGAGCGCCGCGCTGTTGTTGCCGCCCGACCCGCCGCAGCCGCAAAGGCTCAGCAGGACCGCGCCCACCAGTATCGCCGGGCCTCGTGTCATCTCTTGCCCTCCCGTGGCGTTGAAGAGACGCAGGTCTATCTTACTAGGATCGAGGGCCCGTGACCACCGGCTCCCATCGATTCAGACCGCTCAGGAGCACCGCCGCGCAATCTCGATTTCCCCGGTCGCGACTACCGTCACGCGCGCTACCGTCGGGCTCACCATTTCCCAGCGCGTGACAATCGGTTCCCCGTCGCCGCTCAAAGTTACCGTGCTGCCGTCGAGAGTCCAGGTTCCCGCACCTTCCGGCATCGTATATCCGCCGTCTGCCGTGAGAGTGAGGCTGTCACGCGAGTCCGGACAGGAGTCGCTCCAGGTTCCCACGAGTCCGGCTGCTGTCGGCACGGAGCTGAACTGGGTGGCCGGGGGGGCGGTCGTCGGCGATGGGAAGGAACCTTGCCCCATAGTGCTCCCGCCGGACGAAACCATCGAACCTGCCCCGGACTGGCTGGGGGATGACCCGCGGTTGTCCAATGAGTTGCTCGCGGGGCGGCTTAGAACGTCGGTGAAGAAATAGAGGCAGATGAGCACGATCAGCGCGACAGCGAGAATGGCAGCGACAATCCAGCCCCATGGTGTCGGCCGCGACGCCGCGGCCGCGTAGGGCGGGTGCGGGGGAGCCTGGGGCGGGGGCGCGGAGCCACCCGGTGCGCGATACCTTTCGTCGCTCATCGCTTGCCTCCCTTGCCTACCGGCAACGCTCGCCGATGCGCCCGCCGCCGCTTCACCCGAGAAGTGCGGCCGCTTCGGTGCCGAAGCGCCCCCCGCCCGATATAGCGGAAAAGTGATTCGCAAGGTAGAGCAGCCGACGGTCAGCCAGCGGCTTCGACGGCCGCTCTGTTGCAGTCGCAGACGTTGCACCTGACTTTGTCCGCTTTCGACCCGGACCGGACATCTTCAAGATGCCCTTGACCGGATGCGGCCGCGATGTGCTCCATGCCCGGGATGGAACGGACGCCCGCCATGTTGAAGCTTGATGCGGCCCTGGTGCGGCGCCTGCTCCGCTCGCAATTTCCGCGCTGGGCCGACCGCCCGATCCGCCCGGTTCGGCCAATGGGCTGGGACAATAGGAGCTTCCGCCTGGGCGACGACATGGTCGTTCGACTGCCCAGCGCCAGCTTCTATGCCCCGCAGGTCGAAAAGGAGCATCGCTGGCTTCCGATATTGGGTCCTCAATTGCCCTTGCCGATTCCAAGGCCGGTCGCGATGGGCCAGCCTCTTCACGGCTATCCCTGGCGCTGGTCGATTTACGAATGGCTGCCGGGCAAGACGCTCACCATGAGACAGGTTTCCGGCTCGGGCCGGCTGGCTCGCTCCCTGGGACTGTTCCTCGATGCGCTGCAGCGCATAGATCCGGCAGGAGGGCCGCCGCCGGGGCCGGACAATTTCCACCGGGGCGGATCATTGCAGGTCTATGACGGGGAAGCGCGTCAGGCCATCTCGCTTCTCGAGGCGGAGATCGATGCGAAGGCGGCGACGCGGCTTTGGGACGCGGCGCTGGCGGGGCAGCACGAGGGTCCCCCCATGTGGGTGCACGGCGACGTCAGCGCCGGCAACCTGCTCGTCGAAAGCGGGGCATTGGCCGGGGTGATCGACTTCGGATGCGCGGCGATAGGCGATCCCGCATGCGATCTGGCATTGGCGTGGTCGTCCATGGGGCGCCGGGCGCGGCATGCCTTCCGCTCCACGCTGAACCTGAACGATAGCGCCTGGGTCCGGGGGCGCGGCTGGGCCCTTTGGAAGGCGCTGATCTTGAGGGCCGGCCTGGTGCCCGCTCCTGCCGCCGCGCAAAAACAAAGCCGCGCCGCCCTGGAGAGGATCCTCTCGGACGCCTGGTAAAGGATTAAGCCTACATTACGGGGACACTATACTTAATTGCCGCGACGTTGGGTGCGGCACCCCTTCACGCCAGTTGGTTGAATTAAGTATAGTGTCCCCGTAACTCCTGTGTCTGGCCGGCTTCAAACCGTACCGGCGAACCAGGTATATGGATCAAGCGTCACGAAGAGATTGCCCGCCGCGTGCAAGCATAAGGGCACGTATAGCGATCCACTCTTCCACCTTATGATCGCCAGGATCACGCCGGATCCGGTGATCGACGCGACAAACCAGGGTTCATAGCCGATATGGATGAGGCCCCACAGGATGCTCGGCACAGCCGCCGCAACCCATATCCCCCAACCGCGCAGCAGCGCGGAAAGCATGGCGCCCCGGAAAAGAAGTTCCTCGAACACCGGGCCGACTACTACCATCAGGACAAGCTCTTCCAACAAGGGGAGCTGCTGCAGTCGGTCGAGCCACTCCGGACCTTCTCCTGGCGGGAAAGCGGCGAAGATCGCGCACTCAGCCGCATACCACGCTGCGTAGAGCGCGATCCATGGCCATAGGCCGCGGAAGGCCGGCGTTCGCAGACCGAGGTCAAGCTTCGACCATTTTGCCCACAACAGGACAATTGCCGTAAGGATCAAATCCCCTGCGAGCCATGCCACGAACTCCACCAGCACGGATTAGGCAACAGGCGGGCTCGAAGCAAACCGGACACGCATCCGCTTTCCACCCAGGCGGAGGGGCTGATCTAGCGGGGCGTCGGCCCCGTTCGCACCATGCGCATCCGCCACAGCTCGCGCCAGCGGCCGCCGCGCCGGGCTTCGGAGAGGACGACATAGGCGTCGGCGCCGTCGCGGGTCCAGGAGCTGCGGATCGTGGTCTCGCGGCCGTCGCGCGTGCGGTGGGTCTCGGCGGGGAAGGAGAGGCCATTGGCGGTCGGCCTGGCGGCGCCGCCGCTCACAGACCCGTCCGACGCGCGATACTGGTAGCTGATCGACCGGCCCATCACGTCGTAATGGTAGAGGCTGTACCCCGAATAAGGCGTCGCCGCGCCTTCGACGACATGATGGTCCTGCAGGAAATTGCCCCCGTAGATGGGCGAGAAGCAGTGGGTGTCGGTCCGGCGGCCGTCCGGGAAGGTGCCGCGCCAGCACGACCCGGCTAGAAAGGCCATCGCCGCCAGGCGGGGCGGCCGGGGCTGGGCCAGCGCGGAAGCCCAGGCGGCGCGGCTGTCCGCGACCACCGGCACGTCGCGCGTGTCGTCGCCGCCGCTGGCGTAGCGGAAGGTCATCGACACCGACTGCCCGGCGACCAGCGGGCGCCTGAGCCCGATCAGCATCAGATGGCGCGACCCGCCGGGCGCGACCTCAACCAGCCGCGACGGCGGCATTGCGAGCGATGGCTCGACATCCATCCGCCGGCCGCTGCCCGCGCCGGCGATATTGTGGATCTCGATCCGCTCGGCGCAGGCGCAGGTGACGCCGACGAGCCGGTCTTCGCTGCCGCTCGAATTGCGGATCACGAAATAGAGGGAGGCGTTCCCACCGTCGGGCGCGGCTTCGACAACGGGATCGATGATCGAAACCGCCGTCATCGAGCTCAACATCGTCAGCGCGGCCAGAAGCGACATGCGGAATCCTTTCGGCTTCGAGTTGAACGGTCGATCAAGTCATTGTCAAGCCATTTGATCGATCGTTCAAATCGCCGGTTGCGGGCGTGGTCGGACGAGGATGCGTGAGTTATGGTGTCCGCATGATGAACTTCGATCGCCGGTCGCTTATGCTGGGCGCGGGCGCGGGCCTCGTCCTGGCCGGCTGCGACAGGAGCCGTCCCGCAAGCGTCGAAATCGACACGAACCAGCCGGAAAAGGTGAAGCGGCTGCTCGCCGCCGCGCGCCGGCAGATCGGCGTCACGATCCGCTACGACGCCGCTTATGCCAGGCTCCCCTTCCCCAATGGCGACGTGCCGCGCGAGCGGGGGACCTGCACCGACGTGGTCGTCCGCGCCTATCGGGACGCGTTCGGGGTCGATCTGCAGGCCCTGGTCAATGCGGACATGCGCGCGGCGTTCGGCGCCTATCCGAGGCGCTGGGGCCTCAGCCGTCCCGATTCCAATATCGACCATCGCCGCGTGCCGAACCTGGCGACCTTCCTCTCGCGACGGGGCGCGGCGCTGCCCATCCCGCGGGGCGCCGCGGGCTGGCGGCCCGGCGAAATCTTCACCTCGCTGGTCGACGATCGCAGCCCCCATATCGGCCTGGTCTCGGACCGGCGCGGGCCCGGCGGCTGGCTGATCCTCCACAATATCGGCGCGGGAACGCGGGAAGAGGACGGGCTCACCGCCTCGCCGATCACCGGGCGCTACCGCTGGGGGCTGGGCTGAGCCGCAAATAAGCCCCGCGTTGCGCCCTGCCCCCGCCGTTGCTAGGCGCCGCTTATGGTCCCCCGCTACGCCCGCCCCCCCATGACCGCGATCTGGCAGCCCGAGACGCGCTACCGCATCTGGTTCGAGATCGAGGCGCATGCGCTCGACGCGATGGCGGAGCTGGGCGTGGTTCCGAAAGAGGCCGCCGCCAAGGTCCGGGACTGGTGGGCGACCAAGCCCGAAATCGACGTCGCCGCGATCGATGCGATCGAGGCGGTCACCAGGCATGACGTGATCGCCTTCCTGACCTGGGTCGCGGAGCAGGTGGGCCCGGAGGCGCGCTTCCTCCACCAGGGGATGACGAGCTCCGACGTGCTCGATACCTGCCTCGCCGTGCAGCTCTCTTGGGCCGCCGACATCCTCATCGCCGACCTGGACGAATTGCTGGCGGTGCTGAAGCGCCGCGCCGTCGAGCACAAGCTGACGCCCGCCATCGGCCGCAGCCACGGCATCCATGCCGAGCCGGTCACCTTCGGGCTGAAGCTGACGCAGGCCTATGCGGAATTCGCGCGCAATCGCGCCCGCCTGGTGGCGTCGCGGGCCGAGATCGCCACCTGCGCTATTTCGGGCGCGGTCGGCACTTTCGCCAATGTCGATCCGCGCGTCGAGGCGCACGTCGCGGCGAAGATGGGCCTCGCGGTCGAGCCCGTTTCCACCCAGGTCATCCCGCGCGACCGGCACGCAATGTTCTTCGCGACCTTGGGCGTGATCGCCTCGTCGGTCGAGCGGCTGGCGACCGAAATCCGTCATCTGCAGCGCACCGAGGTGCTCGAGGCGGAGGAATATTTCGCGGCCGGGCAGAAGGGCAGCTCGGCCATGCCGCACAAGCGCAACCCGGTGCTCAGCGAGAATCTGACCGGCCTCGCGCGGATGGTCCGCTCGGCGGTAAATCCGGCGATGGAGAATGTGGCGCTCTGGCACGAGCGCGACATCAGCCATTCCTCGGTCGAGCGTTTCATCGGCCCCGACGCCACGATCACCCTCGATTTCGCGCTCGCCAGGCTGACCGGCCTGATGGACAAGCTCGCCGTCTATCCCGATCGGATGCGGCGCAACCTCGACCTCATGGGCGGCCTCATCCATTCGCAGCGGGTCATGCTCGCCTTAACTCAGGCCGGCGCCAGCCGCGAGGACGCCTACCGGCTCGTCCAGCGCGAGGCGATGAAGGTCTGGGAAGCGGACGGCAAGCTCAGCTTGATGAAGCTGCTCAAGGACGAACCGGAGGTCACCGCCCTGCTCGCGCCCGAGCAGATCGAGGCCCAGTTCGACCTCGATTATCATTACCGGCACATCGACACGATCTTCGGGCGGGTATTCGGCGAGGGCTAGGCGCCCAGGACGACTCGCCCGCGCAGGTCCGGAACAGCGAAACTGGTCTTGCCGTCGCCGCCATAAGCGGTGCCGATCGCCTGGAAGAGCCCCGGATTGGCGGAGATTGAGGTCAGCGAGCCATCGGCGAACAGCCAGCCCGCGGGCGGCTGCGCGGCGCCGTAGGCCACCACCTGGCCTGCGAAGGACGTCACCGGAAAGGCGCCGTTCCCCGCCGGCGGCGGCGCAGCGCCGGTGGCGCAGATGATGAAAGTGAGGCCGAGCGCCGGCTGCGGCGCGGCGACGGCTTGGCCGAGTGAAACGGCGGGCAGGCCAAGCGGCTCGCCGACGCCGATCGGGGTGCGTCCGGTGAGGTTGGGGAGATTGAAAACGACCTCCTCGCCACCGAAGGCGTTGCCGATAAGGCCGAACAGGTCTGGATATTCTTGCACGGGCAGCGTCGATCCGTCGGCGACGAGCCAGCCGGGCGGGACGATATCGGAGGCGAACAAGGCGAGCGAGCCGAGCGGCGGGCCGCCGGGCGCCGCCTGGACCGCGATCAGCCAGCTCATCCCGAGCGTCTGCTTCCCCATCAGCCCGAGCTCCGCGAGGATCGCGGCGCGGCCCGCCAGATTGGGCAGAGCGATGGTTTCGATGCCGTCGCCGCCATAGGCCGGGCCGATCAGCGCCATCAGCGGCTGATTCGAGATGACCTGCAGGATCTGGCCCCGCGCCCGGGGCGCGCCGTAGGCCGCGGCGCCGGCGAAGGTCTGCACCATCGCCGTCACATCTTGCGCGGAGCCAGGGCCGGCGACGGGATATTCGCCGCCCATCGCGAACAGTTGCGGCAAGACGATCGTCGGGACCGGGACGGGGCCGGGGCGGGCGAGGCGGCCATCCACTGCGATCGCTTTCGGGCGCGCGCGGCGCACCTTCGGCGTGGTCGATTGCTCCATCGTCCCCTCTCCCCTGCAGCCCCGCGGCACGGCTGCAGAATATGCTATTCGGGCACGGCAGCAAACCGCCTGATTTGCCTCCCGATGCGCGGCCGATTGTGCCGTCAGTGGTTGCGGGTCGGGCCGTGCGGGCCGGTGAGGCTGCGGTAGACGGTCTCAGTGAAGGCGGCGGGCGTGATGAAGTCGGTCTCGCGGCCAAAGGCATCGGCATGGCCTTCGGCCTGGATTTGCGCGAGCGTCCGCCCGGCGGCGATGCCCTGGCCGATCCGGTTGCGAATCCCGACCAGCATGTCGCGATAACGGACGAGATCGGCGCGGCGCGCCATCGGGCCGTGGCCGGGGATGATCCGCGTTTCCTCGTTGGCGAGGCGGAGGCCCGTTTCCACCGCAACGATGGCGCCGTCGATCGAGCCGCCCGAATCCAGATCGATGAAGGGCAGCATGCCGTTGAAATAGGTGTCGCCCATGTGCAGCACGTTGGCCCGCGTCCAGTAGATCAGCGAATCGCCGTCGGTATGGGCGTCGTGGACGTGGATCGCGCGGATGTCGTCGCCGTTGAGGTGGAAGGTGAGGGTCTCGCTGAAGGTGATCACCGGCAGCGCGCCGCCGGGCGAGGCCGGCACCGCCTCGCCGCGCACCACCTGCGCCATCGACATCCTGCGGCGGACATTGTCGTGGGCGACGATGACCGTGCCGGCGCGGCCGAGATTCTCGTTCCCGCCGGTGTGGTCGCCATGCCAGTGAGTGTTGATCACGTAGCGGATCGGATCCGGATCGAGCGTGGCCACCGCGGCGGCGACGCGCGCCGTCGCGGGCGCATATTGATCGTCGATCAGGATGTTGCCGTCGTCACCGTAGGAGACGCCGATATTGCCGCCGCGGCCGAACAGGACGGCGATTCCGGGCGCGATCCGCTCGACGCGGATCTCGCCGGCGGGCGGCGGCTGATGCGCCAGTGCCGGCGCGGCGGCGAGCAGGAGCGAGGCGGTGAGAATGCGATGCATGACGTCCCCCCTTTGCACCCTCGATAATGCCCTATCTTGAGCCTCTGTCGAGGAGACTTTCATGGCCGATCTGTCGCAATTCCCGATCACGACCCGCTGGCCCGCCGTTTATCCCGACCGGCTCCAGCTCTATTCCGTGCCGACGCCGAACGGCGTCATGGTCTCGATCATGCTCGAGGAGACCGGCCTCCCCTACGAGCCGCACTTCATCAATATCGGCGAGAACCTGACCTGGACGCCGGAATTTCTCTCGCTCAACCCCAATGGCAAGATCCCGGCGATCATCGACCCCGCCGGGCCCGGCGGGAAGCCGCTCGGCCTGTTCGAATCGGGCGCGATCCTGATCTATCTCGCGGAGAAGACGGGCCGCTTCCTCGCCGCCGATCCAGCGGACCGATACCGGACCATCCAGTGGGTGATGTTCCAGATGGGGGCGATCGGGCCGATGTTCGGGCAGGTCGGCTTCTTCAACAAATTCGCCGGCAAGGACTTCGAGGACAGGCGTCCGCTGGAGCGCTACGTCGCGGAATCGAAGCGGCTGCTGGGCGTTCTCGACAGGCGGCTCGAAGGGCGCGACTGGAGCATGGACGATTATTCCATCGCCGACATCGCCACCCTTGGCTGGGTGCGAAACCTGATCACCTTCTACGAAGCGCGGGAGCTGGTCGATTATGACGGACTGAGCAACATCCCCGCCTGGCTGGAGCGCGGCCTCGCGCGGCCGGCGGTGCAGCGGGGATTGAATATTCCCGTCCGCCCGTAACCGTCATTCCAGCGAAAGCTGGAATCCCACGTCTTGAAGGCAAGGAGATTCCAGCTTCCGCTGGAATGACGAGGCTAGCCGCCCAGCACCGTCTTGATCTTCTGGAAGAAGCCCTTGGAGTTCGGGCATTCCTCCCCCGTCTCGGTGTCGCGGAACTGTTCGAGGATCTCGCGCTGTTTGGCGTTCAATTTGGTCGGGGTCTCGACCTCGATCTGGATGACCATGTCGCCGCGGCCGCGGCCGTTCATGCTCGGCATGCCGGCGCCGCGCTGGCGCAATTGCTTGCCCGACTGGATGCCGGCCGGGATCCGGATCTCGTGCGCCTGCTTGTCGAGCCCGGGCACCTCGATCGTGCCGCCCAGAGCGGCGGTGGTGAAGCTGACCGGGCAGCGCGCGAACAGGGTCGTGCCCTCGCGCTGGAAGATGTCGTGCCGCTTCAGGTGGATGAAGATGTAGAGGTCGCCGGCGGGGCCGCCGCGCACGCCCGCCTCGCCTTCGCCGGCGAGGCGGATGCGGGTACCCTCGTCGACGCCGGCCGGGATATCGACCTTGAGCGCCTTGCGCTTCTCGACCCGGCCCTCGCCGCGGCAGGCGGGGCAGGGATCGGCGATGGTTTCGCCGACGCCGCGGCAGGTGGGGCAGGTCTGCTCGACCACGAAGAAGCCCTGGCGCGCGCGGACCTGGCCGCGGCCGCCGCACATCTGGCAGGTGCTGGCCGAGGTGCCGGCCTTGGCGCCCCAGCCCTGGCAGGGCGCGCAGGGCGCGGTGGTATCGACCTGGAGCTCGACCGGCCGGCCGTGAAAGGCGTCGTCGAGCCCGATTTCGAGATCGTAGCGAAGGTCCGAGCCGCGGCGGACGTTGGAGCGGCCGCGGCCTCCCTGCTGGGCGCCGCCCATGAACTCGCCGAAGATATTGTCGAAAATGTCGGCGAAGGAGCCGAAATCCTGCGCGCCTCCATTGCCCCCGCTTTGGCCGTTGCGGAAGGCGGCGTGGCCGAAGCGGTCATAGGCGGCGCGCTTCTGCGGGTCCTTCAGGCATTCATAGGCTTCGGAGAGCGCCTTGAACTTGGCCTGCGCGTCGGTGCAGCCGCCGTTGCGGTCCGGATGGCATTCCATGGCGAGCTTGCGATAGGCGGCCTTGATCGTGCCCGGATCGGCGGTCCGCTCGACCTGGAGCAGGGAATAATAATCGGCTTCAGTCATACCGGCGCCCCCACGCCCCCCAGACCGTTCGGGCTGAGCCCGTCGAAGCCCTTTCCTTCTTCACCACGGGTGGAAAGAAAGGAAAGTCCTTCGACAGGCTCAGCACGAACGGTGGGAGGCACGCTCCATCAGCCCTTATTGCCTTCGTCGACTTCGGAGAATTCGGCGTCGACGACTTCCTCGTCACCGCCACCGGCCGCAGCTTCCGCTTCGCCCGCGGGCGCTTCGGCGCCCGGCGAGGCGGCCGCCTGCTGGTCCTTCTCGTAGATCGCCTGGCCCATCTTCATCGCGACCTGGGCGAGCGCTTCGGACTTGGCCTTGATCGCCTCGGTCTCGTTGCTTTCGACCGCGGTTTTCGCTTCGGCGATCGCGGCCTCGATCTCGGTCTTGAGGGCTTCGTCGATCTTGTCGCCATGCTCCTTGAGCTGCTGCTCGGTGGAGTGGATCAGGCTCTCGGCGCCGTTCTTCGCCTCGACAGCCTCGCGCCTGCTCTTGTCCTCGTCGGCGAACTGCTCGGCCTCCTGGACCATCTTCTCGATGTCGGCGTCCGAAAGGCCGCCCGAGGCCTGGATGCGGATCTGTTGCTCCTTGCCGGTGCCCTTGTCCTTGGCCTGGACGTTGACGATGCCGTTGGCGTCGATGTCGAAGGTGACCTCGATCTGCGGCACGCCGCGCGGCGCTGGCGGGATTCCGACCAGATCGAACTGGCCGAGCAATTTGTTGTCCGCCGCCATTTCGCGCTCGCCCTGGAAGACGCGGATCGTCACCGCATTCTGATTGTCCTCGGCGGTCGAATAGGTCTGCGTCTTCTTGGTCGGGATGGTGGTGTTGCGGTCGATCATCCGGGTGAAGACGCCGCCAAGCGTTTCGATGCCGAGCGACAGCGGCGTCACGTCGAGCAGCAGGACGTCCTTGACCTCGCCCTGCAGCACGCCGGCCTGGATCGCCGCGCCCATCGCGACGACCTCGTCGGGATTGACCCCGGTGTGCGGCTCCTTGCCGAAGAAGTCCTTCACGACGTCGCGCACGCGGGGCATGCGGGTCATGCCACCGACCAGGACGACCTCGTCGATGTCGGCCGCCTTGACGCCGGCGTCGGTCAGCGCCTTCTTGCACGGATCGAGCGTCCGCTTGATCAGCGCCTCGACCATCTTTTCGAGGTCGGCGCGGCTGATCGCCTTGACGAGGTGCTTTGGCCCGGTCGCGTCGGCGGTGATGAAGGGCAGGTTGACCTCGGTGGTCTGCGCCGAGCTAAGCTCGATCTTGGCGCGTTCCGCCGCCTCCTTGAGGCGCTGCAGCGCGAGCCGGTCGGACCTCAGGTCGATCCCTTCGGCCTTCTTGAATTCGTCCGCCAGGAAATCGACGATCCGGGCGTCGAAATCCTCGCCGCCCAGGAAGGTGTCGCCGTTGGTCGACTTCACCTCGAAGACGCCGTCGCCAATCTCGAGGATCGAGATGTCAAAGGTGCCACCGCCAAGGTCGTAGACCGCGATCGTCTTGCCGTCCTGCTTGTCGAGGCCATAAGCGAGCGCCGCCGCGGTCGGCTCGTTGATGATGCGCAGCACTTCGAGGCCCGCAATCTGCCCGGCATCCTTGGTCGCCTGGCGCTGGGCGTCGTTGAAATAAGCGGGGACGGTGATCACCGCCTGCTGGACGGTCTCGCCGAGATAGGCCTCGGCGGTCTCCTTCATCTTCTGCAGGATGAAGGCGGAAACCTGGCTGGGCGAATAATCCTTGCCGCCCGCCTGCACCCAGGCGTCGCCGTTGGCGCCCTTGACGATCTTGTAGGGGACGAGCTCGGTGTCCTTCTTGGTGATCGGATCGTCGAAGCGGCGGCCGATCAGCCGCTTGACCGCGAACACCGTATTGTCGGGATTGGTCACCGCCTGGCGCTTGGCCGGCTGGCCGATCAGCCGCTCGCCTTCCTTGGTGAAGGCGACGACC
>Ga0190275_10001827_pt1 | contig 15586 bp, 26 predicted proteins | sample Popmic550T_FD_133745 | JGI IMG/M metagenome (GOLD analysis project Ga0190275, IMG submission 133745) | Populus adjacent soil microbial communities from riparian zone of Yellowstone River, Montana, USA - 550 T | ecosystem: Environmental > Terrestrial > Soil > Riparian zone > Trees stand | place...
CACGTTGGCCAGGATCTGGTACTGCTCGTACCAGGACAGGTTGATGAGACGACCGATCTGGTCGACCATCTCAGCGGCCTTGGGACCGTAGGTCTCGGTCAGGGTGGACGGGTCCACGGCACCAGTCAGCTCATCGGGGACGGTGTCCGGGATCTCTTCCTCAGGTCCACCGAAGTGGACCTCGACACCACGCTCCGCGAAGAGCGCCACCACCTGGTTGCCGGTCAGCATGTCCCCGTTCACGTGCTTGACCACCATGCCCAGCATGGTCTCGGTCGAGTTGTCCATCAGGACCTGGGGGATGGAGATCTCGTAGTCGTCTCCCAGCACGTCCTGGAAGAAGTCCCGCATCCCCTCCAGATCATCTGGAGAGGGCATGTCGGTGTCGTCGAAGTTCATGAGCGGACCATCGGTTCAGCCAGGGACTGACCACTGGAGGAGGACCAGGCGTAGATGACGTTCTGGTCGTCGTCCTTCTCGGTCTTGGCTTCGGCCATCCATCTCAGGGCCTTCTGCACGTGCTCTTCGTAGCTCATTGGTTCTCCTTGGTAGGTGGAGTGGGGTGGAGCGCCGGTCATGGAAGCAGGTCGTTCGCTACAGGGGCCAAGGAGTGCACAACCCGGAACACCCCCAGTACGCCTTCGTCCTTTCCTTTTTGATCTGTGCAAGGACGTTGACTCCCATGACCGGAAGACAAGAAAACCCCGGTTCAACAAAGAACCAGGGTATGTACTAGAAAGGAATTGCTATGTACTAGGTCTACTAGTCCTACTTCAACTACTTCTAGATATATATGAAGTAGGAACGAGGTACTCGGTGCACGGTAGGCAACTGCTTCCGGAGGAAGCCCTAGGGCGATGCAACAGAGATGTAGTACATCTCTGGTCAGGAACCTCTGTCAAGACTTCGTCTCGGCCTCCGAGACAAGTTTCTCGGCCAGAACAATGGCCTCACCCACCAGGTCCTTGAACTGCTGGAGGTTGGTCATGTACCGGTCCTGGAACTCGTCTCGTCCCTCGGACCTCCGCAGCTGACCCATCAGCTTGGCGATCTCGCCCTTGACCACCTCGTCCTCGGCTGGTGAGTTGACGTGGGCCTTCATCAGCAGATCCAGCCTGGTCCTGACGTTCAGGAGCTCGGCCTGCTGCTCATGCATGGCTGACTTCAGCATCAGGGTCTCGACCTTGGTCTGGAGCCTCTTCAGGTACTCCACGGAGTCGTCTTCCTTGTCCCTCCTGCCTGGTGTCAGCTTCATCCCCATGGTGACGAAGGACCCTGGGAACGGCTCTGGGCTCTGCCCCAGGTACTCGTACATGCTGGTGAGGGTGTCGGTCCAGGTGTTGTAGGAGACCAACACCGGGTCGATCCAGTCCATCCGGTTGTCGATCTTCATCAGCATGCTGGTGGTGATCCAGACCGCGTTGCAGGCCCTGATCCGGTCCATGTGCTCCTCGACCCCGGTGGGATGGTCCTCGATCTGTCGAGGCGTCCACCGGTGCAGGAAGGCACAGAACTTCACGGCCTCCACGACGATCTCGGAGGCAAGCTTGTCGGTACTCAACGGTTCTCCTTGGTATGGGTGATTCGGGCATGACCACAGGTGCAGGTCTCGTAGAGACCCGCCTGGCCACCGGCAACGTACTGGGTGCACGGACACCGGTAACCACGACAAAAACCCGAAGGCCCCCGGGGACGAGTGTCCCCAGGGGCCTTCCTGGCTGTCAGAAGAGTGCTCCGGTGACGGTGGCCAGCACCGTCAGGAACACGATGGCGAGGATCCAGAACGCGAAGAACCCCGCCACCACGCTGCAGCTACTCACGAGGAGCGTCATGCGGCGATGGGGTCCCGGTGGAACCAGGATCCGATCCAGGAGAACAGCCCCTTGACCAGGCTGACTCCCTTGGCCACCACAGCGACTGCGCCGATGGCGACCACCCCTACCAGCGTCGCTACGGTGAGCACAGCGGTGGCCGCGACCAGGACCACTCCCACGACCGTCTCCCCCAGCATCCGGACCGGGGTCCAGGCCAGGTTCTTGATGTCGATCCACTGAGCGGCGCGGCTGTAGCCGTGGTCGCTCAGGTGGTAGTGACGCATGCGGTAGTGGGCCGACATCTTCTTGTGGATCTCGAACTGACGACGAGCGGTCCGCAGGTTGAACAACGCCTGCTGCTCGTCCTTCCGAGCCTGGATCAGCTCGGCCTCGGCCCGCTGCAGCCGAGCCTCCTTGGCCTCGTCGTACATCTCGTCGAAGCCGGCGGTGGTCTTGACGAAGCCGATGATGCGCCAGAAGCCGGGACCGAAACCGTCCCGGTCGACCCGGACCACGTTGTCCAGCCGGGATGCCTCGGCAGCGGCCCGGTCGTAGTCCTTCTGGGCCTCCTTCAGGAGATCCTGGTGGAGCTGGAGACCCTCCCGGGCGGCATCGACGCACTCGTTCCAGCGCAGAGCCCGCTCGTCAGCCTCCTGCTGGCGAGCGATCCTGCGACGGGCCTCGCGGTTCTCCCGCTCCAGCTCCTCCAGGGGGACATCCGTCACCACGGTGGTGTCGACGGCGGTCGCACCGTGAGGCTCATGACCGACGGGATGATGACCGTGCGCGGCTTCGTTCCGTTCCTTCGAAGTGACCCGGGTGCTCCCGGTGCCATTGGTCTTGCTTGTGGCGCTACGCGCCTTGGTGGTGCTCGTCATGGTGACGACTCTCCTTGGTTGGAGGGTGGAAAAGCTTCGGAATGTAGCCTCCGCACTGACGGCGGATTGTGTGAAACGGCAGCATGGAGATGTCAGTGCTGGTTGTGCTACCGACCGTGGTAGATGGTTGCCGTGCGGTCGGTGAAGAGAACGGTGCCGATGACGTCGCTATGGTCATCGGTGGTCAGAACGGCGTAGTCATACGCAAGGCAGCCCGCTACAGCGCCTTCACCGATCTCGTGGTGCAGGGAGACCAGCCAGTCTTCGAGGAGTGAGTCCCGCATTCTGGCGAACCGGTCAGTGATGACCAGGACATGCAGGGTGCTGTCTCCATCGGTGGCTTGGTCTGCTGGGCCCCAACACTTCCAGGACCCACTCACGTACACGGTTTCGCCGATGTCGCGGAGAAGGATCTCCTTCTCCTCCGAGGGGTTGCTATGCCCCCGGAACTTCGGCTCCTCGTGCCGTGGGTGCACTCGGTGGATGCCGAAGTGCACATGCACTAGTGGTGTGGTCAACGAACCTCCTTGCTAGGAAGGTGTGCGACCTGCACACCCGAAGGCCCTCCGGAGCAACCAGTACGGAGGGCCAACGGCCTTGCAGGTCCTGCTGGGGGGCAGACTCCCCCCGAGGTCCTCCCCAGGTCCCCGAAGGGGAGGTGGACCGCAAGGCGGGTCAGAGGCTTCGGGTGGCGGCCACGAGGTGGTTCACTTCTTGCTTCCGGGCACCGTGGCAGTAGTACCGGTAGAAGACGTCGGCGGGGTCGGAGAGGTCAGCAGACCTGTCGGTCCAGTGCGTCCGTACCTGGGGGTTCCAGACCCGACAACGAACACCCCGAGGGACCAGACAGTAGTCACAGGGGAAGTACTGCTCGGCGTACAGCACCTCTGGATAGGGACCGGTCTCGATCACCTCGATCCCGATCTGCTCCTCGGTCCGGGTGCGGTCGATCCGGTAGTACGTCTCCCCGTTGCTCATCCACTCCTTTCCGAACTCGTTCACGTAGGAGGAACCAGCTGGGTGGATGGGCACACCTTGGCTCGTGAGCGCGGTCATCCCTTCTTTTCGTATCTTCCACAGTCGAGCTTTCTCAGCCCGGAAGGCTGGGTCGTGGCGTCGGTCATAGACCTCTTGGGCTGTCGGCATGTACCTCTCCTTGAACGACGAAGAGCCCGGACCAAGTCGGTCCGGGCTCTCTGGGTCTTGCGGTCTAGCGCAGGACGACCGCCACGTTGGTGGCACAGCCGTCAGCTCCGAAGACGACGAACGAGCGCAGGATGCCGGAGCGCACCGTGCCGTCGAAGGTGAGCCGAGTGGCTCCGTTGACCACGGATAGAACTCCGTTGCCGTGGGTGATGCGACGAACTTCGTTGGCGGTCAGGCAGTTCTGCTGAGCTGCCTGGCGGACCAACTTGGCCGTCTCATTGATGTTGACAGTACCGATGCCACGTACGTGGGCTTCGGCAGCTGGGATCGCAGCCATCGAGCCGAGTCCCAGCGCTAGTGCACTGACCCCGACGACGCTGGCTTTCTGGATGCGGTTCATCCGACCTCCTGTGGTTGTGGGTGTACTCGAAGACCCTCGTACCCAGCAGGCACGAGGTCAAGACGAGGATGAGAACTCCATCCCACAGACCGTGGCCTGCTGCTGCAGGTCCGGTCGGCAGAAGGTGCAGATCACCTCAGGCTTCAGGCGAGTCACCATGTCTGCGGGGAACGGCAGGTAGAGGTGGCGGTACGGGCTGCCGTGACCACCCAGGCGACACGGTCCCATTCCGCACTCGGCGCGATGCACCACCCCGCTGCCGGGGTTGTAGACGATGCTGCTCATGGCGTGACTCACTTCCCCCACACGCGGACGCGGTGGTGCTCGTGAGCTGCCTTGCGCTCGACCTCCGGGTCACCGCCCATGTACCCGCTGCTGGGCTCCATGGTGTCCTTGTTGACCACGAAGGCGGTCAGATCCGGCTCTTCCCCGGCCAGGCAGTGATCGTGAACCTTGCCCAGCATCCCGGCCAGGTGGTCACGCCGGACGGCCTTTCCCTGGAAGTGACGCAGGGTCACGGCCAGGGTGCCGTAGGTGATCGGCACGGTACCTTCCGAGGCGAGCTCGGCCAGGTAGAAGTACACCGAGATCCATCGAGCAGCGATGACCATCAGAACTGACACGCTTCGACGATGGAGGCGTCTTCGGCCTCGACCAGGGCCTTCTCGCAGGCGGCCATGTGGGCATCCCACTCCTGCACCGTGATGGCACGGTCCAGGGCGTAGATCCCGGTGGGCGGCGTACGGGGGGTGGGGACCTCGAACGGTCCATCCAGGAACGGCATTTGGAGCTCCTTGCTCGTAGAACGACAAAAAACCCCGATCCGGGAGTGGATCGGGGCTTGCACCCTCAGGACGTATCCCGAGGGGTTTTTAGGCATGCTTCGCGCCTATGACTTAATTATAGCAAGAATAGGATGAATATGCTACTCAAACGGCATGAAAATAGCCCGGGATCAAGAAGATCTCGGGCTGTACAGCCTCCGGGGGACTCGAACCCCTATCGCCACAACTGGCGGTGACCACTTGCTCGGAGAGCTGGCGTGAGCCAGGATCGGAACCCTGGCGTCCAACAGACGGTGCGTTCACGCGATACGTCTGCGTACTTCTATTATCTCCCAGATTGGGAAATAACGCAAGCAGATCGGGGGTCGCGGTTGAAGGTCTTCCGCACCTCTCGCCAGTCCCGGATCCACTTCGATCCCGACTGCCGGTACCTCCACATGGGCAAACGACGCAAGGGACCGGTCCTCGCGCTCGATCTGACCGAGATCCCCCACACCAAGCGCTTCTGCGTCGAGTGCTCCCCACCTGACCTGCCTCAGCTGCCCCGGACCCGCCACCGGCCCTGTCACATCTGCTATCCAGGCACGCGCAAGGCCAAGCCCTGCGCCCACAACGGTGGCGTTCTGGTCTTCGTCACCAGCCACCAGACAAACCGTGCGAGGGTCTACGTACCCCGCACGTACAGGAAGTGGCGCTGGCCCGAGAACGCGGGCGGTTCGCCTCTTGTGCCGGGTCAGCTCGCATCCTAGCCTGAGTACCTATCCTACCTACCAAGGGGCATCAATGAAGAAGGTCTCGACCGAGAGCATGCTGGTCAGCACGCTCATCAACTCCGGCGATCCGGCAGCAGCCTCCAGTCACGGGATCACACCTGACCACCTGATCGGTTACCGCGACGAGTACGTCTGGATCCTGGACTACCACGACCGCTACGGGAAGATGCCCAGCGTCGAGGTGGTCCAGACCAAGTTCCCCGGCTTCCCCTACTCCCCCGAGGAGGTCGACCCCGCCTGGCCCGCCAGCGAGGTCTACCAGACCTACACCCACCGGGAGGCGCTGAAGGCGGTGGTCAGGGCCGGTCAGCTGTTGGCCGACGACCAGACAGCCGAGGCGGTGGACGTGATGCACTCGGTCTCCTACACCGACACCACGGTCCGGCCCCGCTCCCTGGTGTTCGACACCGACTACTTCGACGACTACGAGTCCAAGGACGACCAACGGGTCCACCTGCCCTGGTCCACCCTGGAGAACCACACCAACGGCATCGGTCCGGGAGAGCTGTGGTACTGGGCGGCCAGACCCCAGCAGGGCAAGTCAGGATTCCTGATCGACGTCGCCACCGAGGCTGCCTACCGGGGCCACCACGTGATGATGGTCAGCCTGGAGATGACCAGGCGGCAGTGTCAGGTCCGCTTCCACGCCGCCATGGGCCACCGGCTGAACTGGACCACCATCGACGCGGTCAAGATGCTGCGACGGCAGTACGACCGGCGCAAGTACGGCCTGCTGCTGGACGATATCCAGGCCAACATGCCCGGCACCTTCGACATACACGACCTCTCGGACGGCTTCGCCAGCCCCTCCACGGTGATGCGCTACGCCGGGGAGTACGACCTGGTGCTGATCGACTACGTAGGTCTGATGCGCTCGGACGGCGGGGGCAGAGGCATCGACGACTGGCGAGTAGCGGCCACCATCTCCAACGCGCTGAAGGAGGTGGCCATGACCAAGAAGTGCCGGATCCTGGCCGCCGCCCAGATCAACCGGGACGGTGAGTCCTCCGGCTGGCGACCACCGAAGCTGGTCAACCTGGCCCAGTCCGACGCTCTCGGCCAGGACGGTGACGTGGTGGTCACCATGAAGCGCTACGGCAGGGACGCCGAGGTGCTCAGCATCGAGAAGAACCGCCACGGCCCGGCCAGCAAGTACTTCTACACCCGCTACCTGCCCAACGTCGGGGACCTCTCCGAGGTCGGTCACGACGAAGCCGACGACCTGCGCGATAACGCGCCGTTCGAGGGTGAGTGAGATGGCCAGCCTGCCGTTCCCGGCCCGCTACATGGGTGACTGCTGCGAGTGCGGCGTCTGGTGGGAGGAGGGCGAGATGATCCAGTACAACGACAACGACGAGCTGGTCCACAAGGACTGCTACGTCTTCGAGCCGCCGATCCAGCGCGAGAACCAGCCCCGGTCCTTCACCATGAAGCGTGCAGAAAAATGACCGGCTACCGCGACCTGGAGTCCGCCCTGCTGTATGGGTACGAGGTCGAGCGGCAGTACGTCTGTCAGAACCATCCCGACCACAACGCCTCCGCCAGCGTCAACGCCTTGACGGGGCTGTTCGTCTGCTACGCCTGTGGGCACGCTGGGAGGGTTGACGCCAAGAGCCTGCACTTCGACTCCGAGGGGGTGCTGCGGTTCACCCGGGAGATCGAGGACAAGGCCACCAAGGTCAACCCGTACACCGAGACCTACCTCAACCTGTTCGACTCCACCGGGCCGGGTGAGTACTGGCTCACTCGGTTCAACGCGGAGACCTGCCGGAGGTTTAGGCTTGGTCACGCCAACGGTGTGGCGACCTATCCCATGCGGAACGAGACCGGGGCGGTGCTCGGCATCGTCACCCGGGACACCACCGGTACCCGGGAGCAGAAGTACAAGTACCCGCCCCGTGTCTCCGTCTCCGACCACCTGATCGAGGCCTGGCGCTGTGAGGCTGACACCGTTGTCTTGGTCGAGGGCATGGCGGACGTCGCGGCTGTCTGGGAGGCAGGTTTCGACTGTGCCCTCGGCTCCTACAAGGCGGGTCTGAGCAAGGCCCAGGCCGCCATCCTGCGTCGCTACGCCCCCCGCCGAGTGCTCTGTGCCTTCGACCAGGACGTGGCCGGGGACGCGGGCTGGGTCAAGGTCCGCGACCAGCTCAGGTACGTCTGCAAGGTCCAGCGCGTCGAGTGGGACACCTACAACGACGTCGCCGAGATCCCGTTGTCCGACCGTCGTGACATGCTCACGGAACTGGTGGGGAAACGCGCAATGGCTAGGGTTGCCTGAATAGGATAGGCAGGGTAGGTTCTCGATCATGAAACTCGCACTGATCAACGATGAGGACGACAACGTCGACCTCGACACGCTGATCCACGAGTTCAAGCTGGCCAGTGACGCCCTGGATGACGCCAAGCGCGCCAAGGACTACTGGCAGAGCCGTCTGGACGAGGCCCTGGTGGCGCACGAGCAGAAGAGTGAGACCGTGCCCTATGCCAAGGACCCGACCAAGGACCTGCGGGCCATCAGGGTCAGCAACCGGCGCTACAGCGTGGACACCGTGGGCATGATCAAGCACTTCGGCAAGCGGAACCTGCAGAAGGCCGACGTGCTGAAGGATCCCGAGGTCGACAAGACCAAGCTGGACAAGGCGATGGGTGAGTCAGGCACCCCGTTCACCAAGGAGGAGGTGATGCCGTTCATCCAGGTCACCAGTCACCCCTCGGTCCGGCTCTACCTGGTCGACAGGAAGGACGAGGACACCGATGAATACCCCGAAGAGTGAGCCCACCGAGCGGGGCGACTACCGCCCGACCGGGGCTTCGGGGCCGGTGGCCAACATCGTCGCCCAGCTGGACGGAGGTCCCTACTACATGATCTCGGAGGTCTCGGAGATCACCAACGTTCCGGTCACCACCCTGCGGCGCTGGTACAAGCGCGGCCCCGAGGCCGGTGGCACCAAGGCACCATCCAAGGTGCACAAGCACCTGGGCATCACCATCTACCTGTACACGGACGAGGACCTGAAAGAGATCCGCGACCGGCAGGCATCACCTACCACCAAAGACAGGAAGCAGTCATGAAGTTCGGAGTCAAGGCAGACCAGGACAAAGACACCGGCCAGGGCGGCGGTGAGCAGTTCATCCGGTACTTCGGCGAGGACGGGGCCTACACGCTCCGCTTCCTGCAGCCGTTCAACGAGTGGACGGCCTACTGGGAGCACTTCAGCATGAAGTTCCGCTGCTCCTACCCGTGCCTGGCCAACGAGGAAGAGGGCATCAGCAAGGACGAGTGCCCCGGCTGTCAGCTGGCCACCAGCGACGACGAGGGCGACCAGCGGGAGGCCCGGGGCAACAAGAAGCTGCTGGTCAACGCGATCCGCACCGACGACGAGCGCAGTGCTGGCTACGTCGACCTGTGGAAGATCCCCGGCAGCCTGCGGGAGGACATTCTCTTCAACAACGCCCGGGACAAGGGACTCTCCAAGCGGGAGTACATCATCATCCGGCGTGAGAAGAACGGGCGGACCTCCTACTCCCTGGACAAGGAGGACCCGATGCCCATCGACCTGGCCATGTACGCCGACAAGCTGCGTGACCACAACGAGGCGCTGACCAAGGCCTGGGAGTACCGCTGGAACCCCGAGGTGCGGGAGGCCGAGCAGAAGCGTCGGGCCCAGGCCAAGGAGGCTCACGAGAGCGCCGACAAGGCTCCTCAGGTGCATGACGGAGGGGACACCGAGCCGCCCCCTTTTGAGAAGAAGGCGACCAAGAAGGGAGGTCTGAGCATCGTCCCCGAACCCGAGCCCGAGCCTGAGGACGAGCAGATCAACGTGACGGTCTCCTCGATCCGGCAGATGAGCCCCGAGCAGCTGCGCAGGCTCTACGCGCAGGGCGGGTTCGAGGCCCCGGACACCGACGACCAGGCAGAGTTGGCGGAGAAGCTCATCTCGGTCCTCTCCTCGTGAATGTAGAAGACCCCCGGACGTCAGGTTCCGGGGGTCTTCTCACGTCTCACCTACCAAGGAGATAGTCCCAGTATGCAGCAGAACAACTTGACTTCACCAGACATGCCTGCTGTTCGGGGCACGAGCCTGGGCAAGATGATCCTGGGCCGCCGAACCTTCTACGCCTGGCGCGACCATCCGGACAACCGTTGCGAGCATGTCCACGTGACCCGCCATGCCGCCATGATCTGTGCCAGGTCCCTGTGATCACCCTAGTCAGGGACCAACCATCTAGATTCTGGTCCCTTCACACGCACAGCCGGTACTCGGCCACCGACGCCATGCCGACACCCAAGGAGATCGTGGCCCGGGCCAAGGCGCTGGGCTACCCAGCCTTGGGACTCACTGACCACGGGAACATGGCCGGGTCGGTTGAGCTGTACCGGGAATGTGCCAAGGCGGGCATCAAGCCCCTGCCCGGCTCCGAGCTCTACTTCGTCACCAGCCGGGACGACAAGAAGGCCAAGCGCTACCACCTGTGCATGGCGGCGTACACCACCCAGGGCTACCGCAACCTGGTGAAGATCTCGACCGACACCCACCGCAACTTCCACTACAAGCCGCTGCTGGACTTCGCGGATCTGGCGCGTTACTCCGAAGAGGGCTGGAGCGAGGGGATCGCGCTCACTACCGGCTGCTACTTCGGGCTGGTGGTGCAGACCCTGATCCAGGAGGGCTACGAGGCGGCCAAGCAGATCGTGGCCTCCTACGCCCAGTCCTTCGACACCTACGTCGAGCTGCAGGTGCACCACATCGACCACGGTGAGGGGGTGATGCCCGAGGCCCAGATCATCGACTCGCTGGTGGCCATTGCCGACGACCTGGACCTCCCCTGCATCCTCACCCAGGACAGTCACTACGTCCACGAGAAGGAGAAGCCGCTGCACGACACCCTGAAGCGGCTGGTGTCCTACGGCACCGACATGGACGACGTGGTGTTCCCCGGGGACGGGTTCCACCTGGTGGACGACGCCTGGATGATGGACCACCACGCTCACTACGAGCGGGGTATCGCCGGTCTTGATCGAATCCTGAGCAAGCACGACATGTACGTGCCCGAGATCGAGGAGTACCACTACCGGATCCCAGCGGTCAGTGCCGACCCCACCCGAGCCCTGCGGCAGCGCTGCACCAAGGCCCTGGCCAAGGCCAGCCTGTTCACCAGGAAGTACCTGGACCGTCTCGACGAGGAGCTGGCTATCGTCGAGGCAGCGGGGATGGCCAACTACCTGCTGCTGGTGGCCCAGGTCTGCGACTACATGCGGCTGCAGGGCATCCACTACCAGACCAGAGGCAGTGCGGCGGGGTCCCTGGCCTGCTGGATGCTCGGCATCACCAACCTGGACCCGATCAAGTGGGGTGCCCGGTTCGACCGGTTCCTGACCAAGGACCGGACCAAGCCTCCCGATATCGACCTGGACGTCGAACACACCCGTCGTCGCCAGGTGAAGGAGTGGATCGCCAAGCGGTACGCGGTCACCCAGGTCTGCACCTGGGGCGTGCTGGGCATGAACAAGGACGAGATGGGCAAGGGCAGCCTGCGGGTCAAGTACTTCTCCAAGCGACGTCAGGTGCTGAAGTCTCTGGGCCAGCGGGTGCCCAACGACAACTGGTGGGATATCCCGGCTGAGGACCGGCAGGAGATCTTCCGGCTGGCCGCGAGGGAGTGCTACTCCGGCTACGGGGTGCACGCCTGCGCCCTGGCTCTGCTGACCACCCAGACCGAGATGGACGACCTGGTGCCGATGCAGTGGGTAGCGTCCAGCAAGACCATGGTCACCCAGTACGACGGGGCCACCATCGAGAGCCTGGGCATCATCAAGCTGGACCTGCTGGGTTCCAAGACCATGACGGTGCTGCGGATGACCTGTCGCAACCTGGACCGGGAGATGGACTTCCTGGAGGAGATCCCGTTCGACTCCCTCGGGGTCTACTCGATGCTGCGCCGAGGGGACACGGCAGTGGTGTTCCAGCTCGAAGGAGGCACCAGCCAGCGGGGTTGCAAGGAGCTGAAGCCCCGGAGCATCCACGACATCGTCGACTCCATGGCCCTGTTTCGTCCGGCCACCATGAACTCGGGGGCGATGCAGACCTACCTGGACCGCAGGTTCGGGCGAGAGGACAAGCCGAGGCGGCACGAACTTATCGAACGGCACACCAAGAAAACCCGAGGGGTGCTGCTCTACCAGGATCAGATCATCTCGATCCTGCGGGACCTGGGGCTGAACCCCGACGACCTGACCGACTTCCTGAAGGCGGTCAAGGCCTCCAACAAGAACGTCACCGAGGCCAAGGTCAAGATCAACAAGTACATGCCGATGATCCACTCGATGTGCACCGAACAGGGGATGACCGATGATGACTGGCGGTGGATGGACCACGCCTTCCGGGCGTTTGCTGACTACAGCTTTAACGTCGCCCATGCCACGGTGTACGGCCTGTGTGCCTATCGGTGTGCCTATCTGGCGCTCCACCATCCCATCGAGTTCCATGCTGCCCTTCTGGAGGTGGCCGGTGGCACAGACAAGGAGCCCCAGTACATCCGCGCCACCCGAGGACGCGGCATCAGGATCCGCAAGCCCGACCTGAACGGGTCTAAGCAGGGCTACGCGATCCACCGCAAGGCGATCCGCAAGGGGTTCCTGGCCATCGACGGCCTGGGCCCGGTCATCGCCCGGCACCTGGAGCGGGGTCAGCCCTACAAGTCCTGGGACGACTTCGCCGCCAAGGCGGTGGGGACCAAGATCTCCGGTGTCAAGGACTTCCACCCCCACGAGACCAGCCCCGACCAGTTGGTCGGGACCGTCAGGATCCTCTACAACCTGGGGGTGTTCGCCGACAGCATCGGTGACCCCCCGTTCGGCGAGGGATACGTCAAACCCACCAGAAGGAAGAAGGCCCAAGCATGACCCGAACCATCGAATGTGATGTCTGCGGAGCCAAGCGCGACATCCTCAACGCCGACGACTACTTCGTGCTGCAGATCCCGCACCGCAACGTGGACGACAGGGTGGAGGTCGAGGAGCCCCTGGTCGTCGACATCTGCTCCGTCGAGTGCCTGCACACCGTGGTCAAGGGTGTGAGCCCGGATGAGCCCGAACTCACTCCCATCCCCGAGCCCGAGCAGCAGCCCGTGGCCAACGGTCGGCTGCGTCCTCAGGGCTTCGAGCCCCAGCAGCACGTCGGCACGTGGGAGGGCGAGGTGACAGTGCGGTGAAGATGAAGCTGCTGGTGTCCTACGGTCACTCCTACGGACCCGGCAAGACCCACATCGCGGCGAAGGAGAAGGGCGTCTGGGGGACCCTGGTGCCGATCTGCTTCCCTGCGGGCATCTATGCCAAGGAGGCGACCGGCACCATCGACGAGGTCACCTGCAAGAACTGTCTGAGGATCCATGCTCAGGCTGATGTCAGCACGTGAGCTCGTCTTCGAGCGCTCCGACCATCACTGCGAGGTCATGGTCCTCGTCAACCATGTCTACACACGGTGTGGACGGGCGGCCCCTGATGTACACCATCTGCTGTTTCGATCCCGAGGCGGCGATGTGCTCGACGAGGTCGGAGAGACCTACCACCTCATCAACCTGTGCCGGACCCATCACGACTGGTGCCACCGTCACCCCTCCCTGGCAGCATCAGTGGGGATGGTGATCGAAGGCCAGTGCTGGCTCGACAACGGTCCGGTCTACGTCGGACCGGATCCCTATCTCACCCTCACCTACCCGAGGAGACCACGATGAGATTTCTACCCCAGGAGATGCGACACCCCTGCCGGGTGTGCGCGATCTGGAAGTGCAGTGACTGTGGCTGGAAGCGTCGTCCGGCCAACAAGTTGAACCCAGACGCTCAGTTCTGTGTCCGATGTGAGTCCAAACGTGGTGTGTTCCAGGACATCCTGCACACCGCGTCCTACATGCAGCGCAACCACGACGAGGACGCCGACCGGATCCTGGGGCCCGTCTCATGACCAAGTTCGGACAGCTTGCCAAGACAGCCGACCAGAACCGTAAGGTACTCGACCTGTATGACCGGTACCTGGTGGGAAACAGGTCCCAACGGAAGGAAGCGGAGGTCCTGCACTGGCTGCTGACCAAGAACCTGACGGACGGACAACTCGGGGGGCGAGACCGTTCGGGGTACTGGTCTGCCTCCAGTGCAGGGCGCTGCTCCCGTGAGCAGCAGTTTACGTACCTGGGGTTCCCGGGGAAGCGAAACGACGTCCAGTCTCAGAACATCTTCGACAACGGCGACTTCCTGCACCTGAGGTACCAGGTGGCTGGGATCATCGGTGGCTGGCTCACCGATGCCGAGGTGCCGGTACTGCTGTCCAAGGACGGTGTCCGGGTGCGCGGCACGATGGACGGCGTCCTGGAGTGGGGCGAGGTGTTGGAGCTGAAGAGCATCAACTCCCGGGGCTTCGCCACGGTGACCGACCTCGGTCCCAAGCGAGCCCACAAGCTGCAGGCCACCGCGTACATGATGGCCTCGGGCATGAAGCGGACCCGGTTCGTCTACGAGAACAAGGACCGCAACACCAACGCCGAGTTCGTCTTCGACCTGGAGTACGGCTACGAGCAGCTGGTGATGGAGCAGTGGACCGAACTGACCACCCTGACCAACTGGCAGCAGCTGGCCAAGCGGCTGCCGGACTGCATCAACGAGCGGGGCATGGAGTGGCGCTACTGCCAGTTCCAGGAGATCTGTGAGCACGCGCAGTTCCCGGTCAAGAAGATTGTCCTGACATGAAGATCACCTTGGAGCCGGAGGACCAGCAGCCTCCGGTAGCCCACCCTCGACACGTGCAGTTCGGACACAGACTCATTGACGTCAAGCTGCCCGATGGGCTGGAACCCTACGACACCATGATGGACGAGTTGATGAGCATGACCAGGGTGCTGAAGGGGGCAGCGGACGCACCCGTATCCAGTCCCTATCTGAGCCTGATGGAGGTGGCCACCGCTTACCTGGCCCGGGCCTACGAGATCGAGATGCTGATCCACGCCGGTGAGCACGGTGGCCAGATCGAGCGTGGGGACGACCTGTACAAGTTCCGCACCGGCCCGTTGCAGTCCTTCATCAACATGGCCCGCAAGATGACCGACCTCGGCTCTCGTAGGCTGAGCCAGGAGGCGCTGCTGAGCGACCAGAGACGGGGGTTGGGCGAACGATGGTGACCACCCCACCCGGTCCCGGCTGGCTGGCTACGGCTGACCAGCATGACTTGTCCGGCCATGATGGCGTCCTCTCTGGTGGCGCTGGCCGGGTGGGGCTTCCATGCTGATCGTCGGCATTGACTGCGGCAAGAACCATGTCGATGCCGTGGCGATGACCCACGACCGGGTCACCTCCTGCATGACCAGTGACGTGTTCAACTCCTCGCGGCCCCTGGCCAGGGACTCTGCCATCAAGCGGATGCGCTTCGACCTGGTGGCCTATCTGCGGGAGATGCGGGAGGAGCCTGTCCTCTACGTCGAAGATGCCATCGTGATGAGGTCACGGTCTGTTGCTATCTCCATTGCACAAACTGTAGGTATGGTGTTGACGCTGCCTTACGAGGTGCACCTGGTTCCCATTGACAGCTGGAAGCAGGAGCTCTGTCGGAGCGGCGCGAGCAAGGCCCGGGTCAAGGAAGTGGTATCGGGGCGATATCCGGGGACGGCGGACATGTTCGGCGACCGGCAGGATCTCTTCGATGCCACAGGCGTTGCAGTGTTTGGAGCGGCCCACCAGGCGTTCAGCAAAGACCTCGGAGCCATCTCGACAACCAACGCCACTGGAAGTTGACTGGCATGAGCA